>JAABUT010001301.1_pt1 | contig 29370 bp, 27 predicted proteins | sample 5559281 | NCBI WGS metagenome assembly JAABUT01 (sample SAMN10711880, study PRJNA513359) | rock metagenome | isolation source: Antarctica rocks | place: Antarctica: Victoria Land, Ricker Hills nord | collected 2016-01-04
CCCGAGGAGGCCATCCGTCTCCGCGCGCGTCCAGGTGGACGCGGTCGTGTAGGACGGTGCTGTTGTCCTGCTGGAGCATCTCGGTGGTCTGGCGCAGGTTGCTGCGCAGCGAGGTGACTGCTGCTGTGGCGTCGCTGTGGTGCGTGACGCGCTCGAGCGGCGAGAGCTCTGCTCCGAACCCGACCAGGTCCACGCGTAGCAGATCGGCCCAGGCGTTGTGCGCAAGTTCGGCGGCGAGGAAGCGGCCCAGGTCCAGGCACCGCTCCCGGTCGCCGGTGAGCGAGACAGCGCCGAGCCGTTCGAGGTCGAGCAGCCAGTGGTCACCGTCGTCGGTGTAGCCGACGGACACCAGCGCCGGGTACGGCGGGACCGTCAGCAGCCCGGGGACACGGGCAAGCTCCGGCGGCTGCGCGGCATCGAGCAGGGTCCGCCGAACGCTCCAACGAAGCCCGCTGCCGTCCGCCTCCCATGGCGCAGGAGGCTGCAGTCGCGCGTCCGTTAGGACCAGTTCGAGCGAGTCCGAGGTCAACCGCGCCGCGACGACCTCGGGCAGGTCGCTGCGCTGCGCGCCGGTAGCCCGCACGAGGTGCGTCAGCGCCAGGTCCAGCCAGTTCACGTCCGGCACCCCGACAATGCTGCGGGTCAGCAGGGCCTTCTCCAGCGGCGCCAGCGAGAGCGGTGTCGAGCTGATCGTCTTGCCGAGGGTCCGCTCCCGGAACCGGCGGCGGCGCAGCCGCATCAGGACGATGAGGACGCCCGCCGCGAGCAGCGCCCCGCCCCCACCTAGCAGGGCGACCGGCACCATCTGTGCCGCCGCGTGCGCCGCCTCGTCGGCCGAGTCGGCGTGCTCGTGCCGCTCGGCTAGGGAGTGGCTCCCACTCCCACGACCGGTACCGCTCGTCGGCTGCTTGGTGGTCGGCGCGGCCGGCTGTATGCCCGGCGCCGGCGCGGTGCTCCCCGGACCTGTCGGCAGCACCGGCCCGGGCGGGCGCACAGGTGCGGCCACGCTTCCGTGACGAGGTTCAGGCTCGGCAGGCGCCGGCATGGTTGGCTGCTCATGGGCGGGTGCCCGCACGGGCGCCGATGGAGCAGAAGCGGGCGCTGCCAGCATGGCGGCACCATCGGTGGCGGGCAGTGCAACTGTCCACCCGGGGCGCAGCAGGTTCGGATCGGTGAACCGGGCGCCGTCCGGCTCGGCCCGGTCGGCGCTGGCGTGCCACGCCTGCTGCCAGCTGCCCTCGCCGTGATCGGCCGCGAGACCCGACAGCGTGTCCCCGGCCTGGACCGTCACCTCCACCGCCCGGCCTGCCGCCCGCGCCGCTTCCGGCGTGTGCGTGCTCGAGGGGGCGTCGGTGGGCACCAGGACGGTCCAGCCGGGGCGCAGCCGCGAAGGGTTGGTCATCGTGGCGCCGTCGGGCTGATGGCGCCCCTCGTTGAGGTGCCAGATCTCCTGCCACCGGGCGCCGTCGCCGAGCTTGTCCTGCGCGATGTCCCACAGCGTTCCGGGCCCGTCGCCGTGCGGCGGGACTGTGTAGAACGTCGTCGGCTGCTGGGTGTGCTGCGCGCCGCTCGTCGTCGTCGCCCGGCCCGGCGTCTCCACGTGACGCGGGCTGCCCAACGTGTCCGCCGTCTGCTGCTGAGTCGCGGCCACGCGCTGTGCCAGCGTGGCGGCCTGCGCCTGCTCTGGGGTGATCACCGACCCGACCGAGCCGACGAGGAAAACAGCGAGGACCAGGGCGCGGGCCAGCTGCTGCTGGCTGGTGAAGACGCCGGGGATGCGCGGGGCCGGCCGGCGGCGGGCTGCCCCAAGCAGCTCGCCGGCGGCGGCAAGGGCGAACTGCGCCCACGCGACCCACGCGATGGCCGCGAGCACAGCGATGACGGCGCTGTCGGGGACGTCACCGGCAAGCACGTCGGGCAGCGCGCCAAGGGGGTTGCCCATGACGGCCAGCGCAGCGGGGATCCCGATGAGCAGCAGGAGCAGGACAAGCAGGGCGCCGAGCGCCCGCAGACCGTTCCGCAGGCCTCCCATGTTCAGCGCCCTTCTGTGGTTCCGCCGTACAGAATGGTGGCGGTGGCGGAGGCAGTCCCTTGCACGGTCGTCACCCCGACGGCGGACAGGATCGCGGTGTGCTTCTGCACCGTCGCGCGGACGGTAACGCTCTGGCCTGACACCGACACGGTCCCGTGCACAGCCCCGGCGACGAGCACCCGGTTCGCGGCCGCCGCCGCGGCTGCGGGATTGAGCACGAGCCGGTCGGGGCGCCCGCGTCGCACGGCGTTCGGGTCGAGGGCATCCGCGCCGGCCCGCGCGGCCTGCTGCGCGACGTCTGCGGCGCGGCCGCGTGCCGACAGGGCGGTCCCGCCGTCGACGACCAGCCCGGCCATGGCGAGCAGTCCGACAACGACGATCGGCATCATGACCGTGGTCGCGCCGTCGTCCCGCCGTCGTCGCACCGGAGTAGTGGGCTGAGGGCTCTCGGGACGTGTCTGGCCAGTGGTACTGGTCGTGTTGTCGGCGCCGCCGTCGGTGCTGTGCGTCATCGGAAGTCCCGGTAGGTCTCAAGCGGGGAGCGCGACGACGAGGTCAGGGTGACCTGCCCTGGCAGCCCGGCGATGGCGAGGCGCCGAAGGCTGACGACGCAGTGCACGGTGACCTCGACGTAGCCGCCGGGCCGGAACGCGGAGGTGTCGACGTCGGCCTCCAGATGGTTGCAGGACATGCCGCCGTCGGCGAGGGTCCTGGCCGCCGCGTCGCGGGCGTCCCCGACCGCCAGCCGCCGGTTGTTGTCCAGGGAGGCGGCGCGGGCTGCGGCGGCGCCGGACTGGTCGATGAGCTGCCGGCCGTGGCTGGCGCGGCCGAGCCCGACGACGAGCAGCAGCATGGCGATGAGGAACGGCGTGAACAACGCCAGCTCGAGCGCAGCGAACCCCTCGTCACCAGGAGCATGCCGAGGCGGTCGCCGCGCGGCCGCGTCCAGCCCGGCGGCGGGCGTTCTGACCCGGTCGGTCATCAGCGGCCCGCCACGTAGCGTTCGACCGGGCCGGCCGCGGTCTCGGAGACCGTCACGTGCATTCCGAACAGCGACACCGCGTTGGCGCGCACCTGGACGGTGACGTTGGTGGCGCCACGCCTGACCTGCACGTCTGGGTTCTGCAGCAGGTGGGGGGCGACCTGGTGCAGGAAGTCGCGCCCGTCCTTCTCCCCCAGCGCAGCGCTGCTTCGGTAGCCACTGGCCGTCCGCAGCGCGTCCTGTGCTGCGGCCTCGGCGACGTGCCGGCCGTGCCACAACAACGCGAACTGCACGACCCCGAACAGCATCACCAGCACCGCCGGGAACACGATCACCGCCTCGACGATGCTGTACCCGTCGTCGTTCGCCTCCCGCCGCCGACGGGTGCTCTCGAGAGCCGCCCCACAGGTGGCCCCGGGACGGGCATGCCCCTGCGCTCCCCGCCGGCGCCGCGTTGGCGGCGGCGAGGAGCACGACGGGTGGTCTTGGGGCGTGATCATGGCGATCCGGCCGCAGCCTCTACTGCGTCTTGACGTTGTTGGCGGTGTCCTTGGCCTTGGTAATGAGGATCGCGGTGATGACGATTGCCGCCGCGGCAAAGGCCGCGATGATGATGACCGTCGTCACGATGCCCTCACCGCCGTCGCCGTCCTCCTTGAAGTCGCTCTTGAGCTTGGTCACGTGCGCCATAGCGAACGCGAAGTAGACGGTCAGGGCGTCCATGCTGCTTCTCCTTGTGAGGTGGTAAGCCGGTCGGTCGCTCGCGGGTGGTGGGTGGGTGGGTGGGTGGGTGGGGGAGTCAAGGGGCCGCCTCCGACAGCGGTTGCGCTCGGTGCGTGCTGTGCACGTCAGATGCCGAGGACGTTGACGACGGCGGGGTAGCCGAGAAAGACCACGAAGCCGGCGACGACGACGAGCTGCGCGACGCTCATGGACACGTCCCGCTCGGCGGCCTTGCCCTCGGCGTCGGCGAGTTCGCGGCGGCGCATCGTCGCGGCGCGTGCGGACAGCGTGGCGCGGACGCGGGCGCCGTCGTGCTCGACGAGCCGCACGAGCGCGCCGAGGTCGCGCAGCTCCGCGACACCGATCCGCTCGCCGAGCTCGGTCAGGGCGGTCCACTGGTCCTTGCCGGAGCGGGTGGCGCGGTAGAGCGTGTCGCGCAGCAACGCCATCGGCCAACCGGCTCCGACCCGCGCGGCGCTGGTGAGGGCCTGGGCGGGGGCGGCGGCGCCGGCCATCTCGAGGGCGACGAGGTCGAGGTAGGCGCCAAGGGCGCGGCGGAAGTCCTCCCGGCGGGCGGCGGCCCGCTGCCGCGCGTCGAGGTTCGGCAGCACGTAGAACCCGGCCGCGACCACCAGGGCCAGGACCAGGGGGCTGCCGAGCGGCAGGACGACACCGGTGGCGGCCAGAGCGACGAAGGTGACCAGGGTCAGCAGGAACCCGGCTACGGCGAGCACAGCCTTGCGGCCCATCACCTCGGGCAGGTCCTGGCCGGTCAGGGCGAGGTCCTGCTCCAACGTCGTCTGCTCGATGCCGCGCCTGGTCAGTTGCGTGGCAAGGGCCTGGCCGACCCGGGTCTGCAGGCTGCTGGCTGACGTCCCGATGCCAGGTGAGGTCGGGCCGGACAGCCCGGCCGGGGTGCGGGTGGACGTCGAGCGGTAGCGGGCGTCGAGCTGCCCGAGTTGCACCAGCGGCGAGGTCCGCGTCGGCACGAGCCACACGATGATGGCGAACAGCACCGCGCCGAGCGCGGCGCCAACAAGCGCCATCGCGATCATCGGACACTCGCACGAGGGCGGAGGTCGGTGCGCGGGCCGGCCGACAGCGCTGTCAGTTCGCTCGCGCTCAGGCCGGTCAGGGTCATCACGACCCGCTCGTCCTCGGGGTCGAGGCGCTGGCCGGGCCGGGACAGGAACGGCAGCAGCGGCGTCGGGGCGCTCAGTTGCCGCATCCACGCGAACCCGAGCGCGAAGATGCCTAACACCACGGCGAGGGCGACCTGCCCGACGGCGCTGTCGTAGGGCTTGACGTAGTCGCCGCCGAAGGTCACCAGGAACACCGCGAAGGCGAGGGTGATGAGCACGATGAGCTGCACGCTGCGGCGCAGTCCGGCGCGCTTCTTGCTCACCCGCCGCCGCATCTCCAGCTCCTCGCGGGCCGAGACCGCCAGGCCGCTCAGGACCTGCTTGAGCCCGTCGCCGCGGCGCTGCGCGTTAAGGATCAGCGCGGCGAGCACGAGGTCGGCGCTGGCGTCCTCGAGCCACTCCGCCAGGCGCAGCAGCGCCCGGTCCAGCGGGAGCTGCGAGCGCAACTGCCCGACCAGCCGGATGAGCGCGGGCCGGATGACCGGCGGGGCGTTCTGCGCAGTCACCGGGATGGCCTGCTCTAGACTCGCGGAGCCGCTGACGGTGTCACGCAGCGACTCGGTCCAGATGACCAGCGCCTCGAGCCGCTCGATCTGCTGCTGCTCGTCGCGCAGCCCCCCGAACAGCAGCGGCCAGAACCCGACCAGAGCTCCCAGGCCCAGGGCCGCCACCGGCCAGCGGGTCAGAACCAACACCGTGACCACCACGAGCGCCGCGGCGCCGAGCCGCAAGGACAGGGCCGGATCGCGCAGCCGCGCGGCGGCCGCGCCCAGGCGGCCTGGCGGCCGCGCCGAGTCGGGGCTCACCCTGCGCAGGCCCGAGACGAGCAGCACGACGGCGAAGCCCAGGCCGCCGCAGACCAGCGCCATGAGCAGCACGTTCAGCTCGGGCAGCATCAGCGCACCGCCTCCGCCGCCGACACCCGGCCGCCGGTCACAGCCAGCCCTGCCACGGGGTGGTGTAACCCCAGGCGGCGTCCTGGTAGCCGGCGTCGAGGAGTTCCTCGGCCCGGGCGATCGCCACCGCCGAGTCGCGTACCGCTCGCCCGTCCTCCTTCGACGGCACGAACAGCGTCGAGCTTGCGGGCCGGCCCTCGGCCAGGCCGTTGACCTCCAGCACCTCGGTCACGGCGCGGTAGCCGCCGAGCAGCCGGTTCTTGCGGGTGAACACCACGAAGTCGACCGAGCCCGCGATCAGCTGGTGCATCGCGCCCTCGGTCAGGCCCTGGTGGACCGCGCCGTAGCCGGACAGCTTGTTGAACACGTCATGGGCGGATCGGGCGTGCAAGGTGCTGAGCGATCCGTCGTTGCCTTGGCTCATCGCGTTCAGAACCTCCAGGACCTCCGGCCCAAGGATCTCGCCCATGATGACCCGGCTGGGGTTCTGCCTACGGCTGCGACGCACCAGCTCGTCGAGGGTGATCCCGCCCTTGCCGTCCGGGTCGGGTAGGACCTGCTCCCACTCCACGCAGTCCGGGTGCAGCTCGGGGTTGTTGCGGCGCAGGCCCAGCTCCAGCGACCGCTCGATGATGATGAGCCGCTCGTGTGGCGGGATGCAGTTGATCAGCGCCCGCAGCAGCGTCGTCTTCCCCGCGTCGGTCGCTCCGGCGACCATGATGTTGTGCCGCGCCAGCACCGCGGCCTGCAGGAACCCCGCCAGCTGCTCGTCGATGGTCCCCAACTCGACCAGGGTCGACAGGAACATCTGCGGGAAACGGTTGCGGCGGATCGACACCGACGGCCGCTCCCCCGCCACCATCAGCGCCGACATGCGTGAGCCGTCGTGCAGCCGCAGGTCCAGCAACGGGCTCGCGATCGAGAACGGCCGGGCGTTCAGCCCGGCGTACGCGGCGAGGGTCTGCACCAGGTCGATCAGGTCCTCGTCGCTGCTCGCGACCGCCCGGCCCCGCTGCTTGCCGCGCTGGTCGGCGTAGGTGACCCACACCTCGTCGCACCCGTTGATGTCGATGTTCTCGACCTGCTCGTCCTCGAGCAGCTCCTGCAGCTCCCCGGCCTGGTACATCGCCGCGAACACCGCGTCGGCCAGCCGCTGGTCGTGGTCCCGGTCGGGCAGGACCTGGCCGCCGGCCAGTTGATCCTGCATGTGCCTCCGCACGACCTGCTGGATGAACGACAGCGCCCGCTGCTCCTCATCGGCCCGCGACAGCTCGACCTGCCCGGCCCGCTTGCGGTCGCTGCGCTCCTCGGTCAACAGGTCCGCGACCTGCTCCTGCAGCCTGCGCACGAGCTGATGATCGAGCGGCTCCGGCCGCAGCACCGCCGGCTCCGGCAGACCGGCGCCGCCAGGCAGCGCCGTCAGGTCCGGCCGAGGCGGCAGCCCCTTATGGTCGTAGCCGCGAGGAGACCCGCTGAACGGCCCGCTCCACTGGTCCGTCACGTCGACACCTGTCCGGTCTCAGACCGCTGAGCTGGCTGACGCTCGGGGCTGCGGCGCAGCCCTGCCAACCGGCCCCACCCCGGACTCGACGGGACCTGCGTGGCCCCCAAGGGCGTCAAGGGCACGGCGGCGACCTCAACTGGCACCTCGGGCGCCGGCTCGTTCCCGGGGGGCGCCTGCTGCGGCTCCGCCGCGAAAGGTGCTGACGATGCCGTCACGGCGACCGGTGCAGTCAGCTGCGGCCACTGAGTGAGCACGGCCTCGGCGAGCGTGCGGGTGGAGCGCAGCAGGTCGCTGTTGAGCAGCTTGCGGGTCAGCTGCCGGCCGCGCAGCGCCTCGACGGCAGCGCCGTCCTCGTTGAACACACCCAGGACGGGAGCGGGTGAACCGATGTACTCCAGCATCTGCTGCACCGCCCGCACGGCGGTCTTGGCCTCGTTGCCTGCGCGGGCGCGCAGGACCACTCCCAGCGGGCTGCGGTCCAGCGTGGGCCGGCCTACGGTCGCGGCGAGGTCGCTGACGCGCTCCCGCAGGTGGTACAGCCCCTCCACGTCCGCGCGGGCCAGCAGCAGCACCGCTGTCGACATGGTGGCCACCGGCGTCGCGGGGTCCCCGGGCTGGAGGCGGCCGAGGTCGGCCAGGACAGTCCCTGGCCAGCCCGTGAGCGCGCCCGCGACCTGCGGCCACAGTCCTGCCATCCCGTAGAACGCCTCCGCCGACAGCGCACCCGGCACGACCGGCACGCCCAGAGCGGTCGGCTGGGTGTAACGGCGCAGGTCGTGCTGCAACTGCGGGCCTCGCACGTCGGTAGCCAACGCGAGCACTGAGGCCAGCGGGCGCGGATCGAGCAGCGCCCCCGCCTGGTCCTGCAGTCGGAAGGGCAGGTCGGCGCCCGAGACGTCCGCCTCGAGGACGATCCGCTCGGTCGGCCAGACCAGGCCCAGCGCCGTCGTCAGCGTCGTCACCCCCGGCGCGCCCTTGTCCGCACACACCGACACGATCACGAGCCGCTCCCCGGGACCTTCACCAGCGCCACCAGCCCGGCACCGGACGCGGCCGCGATCTGGTTGCTGTTCGCATCCGGCACCACCAACGTCAGCAGCGTCGCGCCGTTCGTGGTCGGGTCCGGCACCGACGAGAACACCGTCGCCCGCGCCGCCAGCACCGCCGGCACCGAGGCCGGGCCGGCGGTGCCGGCCGCGTCCTTATTCGGAAGCCGCAGCACCCGCACGACGTCGCCGGGCTCGAGTCCGTCCGCCGGGATCTGCCCCGACGTCACCGCCGCGCCGACCTGCGCCTGTCCGGTCTGCAGCGTCTGCCCCTGCGCGACCATGGCCTTCTGCAGCAGCGTGTGCGGCACCAGCGTCACCGCCGCCCGCTGACCCACCAGCTCCTCGAGCCGCCCACCACCGAACGCCGTCACCGGACCGCTCACGTCGATCGTCGTCAGGTCCGCCCGCTGCAACGCCTGCCCCACCTGTACCTGCCGCACGACCTCCACCACCGGCGTCTTCGACCCCGCCGAGCTGTAGAGGTACACACCCCCACCCGCCAGCCCAACGATCAAAACGACCGCCAGCGCGACCCGGCCGTTGTGCCGCTCCCGAGTCGGCAGCGCCGTCCCGAGCAGCCCCGCTCCCCCAGCCCGTGAGGAGCCGACCGGCGGCCGCGACGGGATCGTCGCAGCCCCTCGGCCGTTGTGCGCGGCTGGTGACATCGGCGAGGTCGACGAGGTCATCGGGTCACCGTCTGGATCTGCAGCACTCGCAAGGGTGAGCGCGTGATCGTCTCTATCGTCGGCAAAGTCCCCCCCGTCCCTGCGGTGCCCGTCCAGGACACCTGCCACAAGATCTCCACCCGCGCCGGCAGCTCCTTGTCCGTCGCCGCGCTATACCGGTAGCTGCACCCCCCGGGTGCGTCGTGAGCGGCGTCGCTCTTCATCCAGTCCCGACCGGGCCCCTCGCACACGACCGCCTTGCTGCCGTCACCCGGGTCGAACAGCAGCCCCACCGGCTTGGCCGTCACCGTCGCCGACACCGGCCCCACGGACAGCGTGTGCGACACCGGCCGGTAACTGGCGGCGGATGTGTAGAAGTAGGTGGCCAGGTTGACGTAGGTGAACGGCTCACCCCTGAACGTGAGGGTCGCATCCGGCGACCTGTTCACAGTCGGGTGCGACAGCACCAGCAGGTCCCGCGCCTCCACCGCCAACTGCGTCGGCGTCAACGTGGCCACCCCCACGGACGGCGTCGTCCCGTTCGGCACCCACAAGAATTGGGCTGAGCCATCCGTGCAGTAGCGGTAGTAATACGACCCGGCAACCCCGTCCACGTGCCCCGGGTCGTGTAAGCCCGGGTAGTCCTGCGGGTGCGAAGCTTGGTTGCTGGTGTCCAGTACGTACTGGCATGTCACCGCCGGCGACCCATGGGGATTACCGCCCCTGACTGGCTGCACGATCGTCCCGCGACCCGAAGACCCCGGCACCTGGATCGTCGTGTCGACTCCCCCGTCCCCGCCGATGACAGTCACGGGCGGAGGCTGTGGGGTGGCGCCCTCTGCGAACGCTGGCGGTGCTCCGACTGCCAGCACCCCTGCTGCAGAAGCTGCCACCAGGAAGGTGCGCTCTACGCGTTGGCGTGACATGACCCCACCGACTGGTAGGCGACCGTGGCAATGCGCCAGACGCCGTCAGGTCCACGTCGCATCGTGACTTTGGCGAAGTCGTTCTTCGTGCCGACAGTGACCTTTTGGCCGGTCGAACTCTTTGCGCGGCCATGAGAAGAGGCGTCTTGACAGTCGGTCAGCATCGCCACCCCAGCTGCTGTTACCGCGGTCAGGACCGGGTGAGTCTCGATGGCGCCGTAGAAGACCTGGCCCATGGCCCGCGAAGCGGCGATACCACCCATCAGCCGCGTCAACTCCGGGTCGACCGCGAGCTTGGCTACCACCGCCAGGCGGGCGGCGCTCGAGGTCATCTCGGACACCGGGGTGAGCGACGCCCAGAACGCCCGGTACTGCGCCAGAATCGCAGCCTGCTCGGGGACTCCGGTCGCCAACGGCATGGGCGCGGTGGTTGAAGGAGTCAAGGCCGATGGCGCTGTCGAGCCAGGCTCTCCTCCCTGGACGTGCACCCCGGATGACTGCCCGCAGCCAGCCACAGCCGCCGCCCCGACCAGAGCTACAGCGCTGACTAAGCACCTGCTACGCACTCAGACCACCCCGCCGTGAATTCCTGCAGCTGCAGGCCAGCAGCCAGGGTCGCTGTTGCAAGAGCCTCATGTCTAGACAGTGGGCGCACTTGACCCAAATAGTTTGTAAGCCCGTGTAGGCCATGACCTCACTTCGAGATACCGGCTAATAGCCGATGCTGGCATGGGGCCGGACGATGATGCGCTTCTGCCAACAGGCAAGGCCGGTCAGTGAACTGCGTGTGCGAGGCGCTTAGGTGTCCCGGCTGCGGTCGACGGCGCGACCCACGGTCGCGGTGTCGACCTTCAGAGCGTCCGCGAGGGCAGCCGTCGAAGTCTCGTCCAGGTCGTCCCGTATCTGGCCGCCCTCCAGCCGACGGCACCGCGAGTAGGAGACCCCGCTCGCCGCCTCGAGCTCCAACAGCGACAGCCCTGCCGCCAAGCGGAGCGCCTGCAGCGGAGGGTCGTGGACGTCCACGTCCAGCAGCTCCAACGGAGACACGCCCAACACCACCGCCAACGCCGGGATCATCCGGGGAGCCGGCTGCTGTCGGCCGCGCTCCCAGTCCCCCACGCTCTGCTGGCGTCGCAGGCCATCAAGCTGCGCCGCCACCTGCATCTGCGACAGCCCAGCGCGCTGTCGCAGTCCCACGAGCAGGCCGGGTCGCAGACGCACTGCGCTCACCTGGCATGCTCCCTCCTGCCGCTCCCTTCGACTCTACTGAGGGCACGATCGCCCCTCTTGGTCGCCACGACGACCGTCGCCGCTTGCCTTCCTGGGGTGGTCGGCGTACGGCGAGCGCGGCGCTCCTGGTACTGGGTTAGGCGTCCACCGACGCGGGAGCGGCGCTGTCGGCCGGCAGGACTCGGCCGCATCGACCCGGCTCCTTCGCCACGACGAGCCGGCCGACGCTGACGAGACCGTGCAAGACGTTGGCCGGTTGGCCGCGCGGCCGCGCGGCCAACCGAAATGCGCTCTAACTCGCCCCACCTCGGCCCGTGACCTTCTCACCCCCAGTGCTCCCGCACGCACGGCAGACAGCCTGGCCCCCCGGCGTTGGGGGGCCCGGCCCGTCGGTCGCTGGTTTTGCTCAGTGCCGGGGTGGTCGGGATGGGCTGGATGCTGAGTTCGACCGCCGGAAGCACGGGGGCGGTTTAGTCAGCCGCGCGCCGCTGCTGGCCGCTGCTGCTGGCGAGGTCTGGACGTGGCTGGACCTCGCGGCGCCGAGGCGACCTGTCCCGCGGCGAGGGGACCGGGGCGCCGTCCGGCTCGTCGCCGCGATGGCCAGCGTGCGCGGCCGCGTGACCTGAGACCCGTCCTCACCCCTGCCCGGCCCGGCGGGCGTCTCGTCAATCGCGATCCCTGGCATGGGCAAGGACCGTCAGCTACCGCGCCGGTGTTCCCCGAGGCCTTGCGTGGCACCGGCGGGGATGCTCCCGGCCTGCGGCTTGCTCGAGCAGCGCGCGGGGGCAGCGCGGTGCTGTGACGGTCTGCACGGTGGACTCGGCGGTGGACTCGCTGGCGTATTCCAAGTGGAGGACGTCGACCGGCGCCCGCGCCAGGTGCGGGATCTGGGCTCCCGGGCGAGGTCGTTGACGACGCTGGTGACAGCCTCAGCCAACCGGCTCTGCCCTCACGTGGTGGCGGCGGCTCGCGGGCCGGCGGTGTCGCCGGCGGGGCGTAGCGCCCTGCGAAGGTCCCGTTATCCCTGGTCGGCGGAGGGGCACCAGCAGGGCCGGCACCGTATCCCTGCAGCTCAGAAGAGGGATACGCGGCGCCAGACCAGGGGGTACGCAGCGCCCGGCGGGCGCCGCGAGACCGGCGGTGCGGGCATGCCAGCAGGCCTGCGAGCTCAGCCGAGGTTACCCGCCGGGGTTACGAAGTGGAGGACGTAGATCCGCAGCGTCGGGTGCATCCCGACCTGAGGAGCACGCCGTGCACCGCACCGCCTCCACCGCCTCCACCGTCTCGAGCGTCTCCGCAGCCGCGTCCTCGAGCAGAAGAACAAGCACCGACTGGCGCACCCGAGCCATCGCCGGGAACCCGCCGACGGCCGTGCGGGGGCGCGTTCGCTCGTCCGACACCACCCGCCCGCGCCGGCGCAGCACCTGCCTGCCGGGAGTCGGAAGGTGGGACGAGCTGGTCGCGCGGCTGGACGGCAGCGACCTGTTCATCCAGTGGTCGCGGCTGGAGCCAGCTCTGCTCGAACAGGACCTGCCCGGCCTGCGAGAGCAGCTCGCGCCCGGTGCCGACCCCCGGAGAGCCGAGCTACTGGTCGTTGCGGTGCTGCGGCTGGCGGCGGCGGACGGCCACGACCAGCCCGACGCGGTGCTGCTGCTGCTGCACCTGCTGGCGGACGGCGCACGAGCCGTCGCGGTGCAGCTGCGGGACCTGAGCTTGGACACCCTCAGCCTCGTCGTCGGCGAGCTGGCCGTGCAGATCCGATCGTTCCCGTCGAGGCGCAACCGGTCCGGCGTCGCCGGGGCGCTGCTGATGGATACTAAAGCCGCGCTGCTGCGGGAGCTGCTGCCGCACCGCGTGCGCCCCGATCGCTCCCGGCGGCAGACCCAGGTGCTGTCGGTCGACCCGACGGACCGCACTGCCACGAACCTGCTGTTCGCGGGCGTCGAGGCGACCGGCGGCGGCGAGGACCTGGACCTGCTCGACATGCTGCTGTGGGCGCAGCGGACGGGGGTCGTCGACCCGGTCGAGGTCGCGCTGCTGCTGCACGCCGAGCGGAGCCGCGCCGAACCCGGCCCGCTGCGGCTCACTCTCGAGCGCTGCTGGGGAGAGAGCGGCCGCACTCTGCGGCGCCGACGGATGCGCACCCTCAGTGCGCTGCAGGCCGCCAGCAGCGACTACCTGCGTGACTGCGCGTGATCGCTCGCGTCGGAGGCGACTTGCTGCGGGCCTCACAGGACTTCTCGAAGCAAGTTCGTCGAACGTGGCCACCGAGGGTCCCCAACTCCACCTGCACGGCCATGACCATGCCGCACAAGGCCGGCCGGCCGACAACGCCTGCTGACGTCGCTGGGCGACTGGACGTGATGGCGACCGCCGACCAGGCGCTCACTGACGAACTGGACCGCGTCGACGCGGCACGCCGCCGCGTATGCCCAGGCCACCGTCCAACGGCTCGAGCACCTGCTCGTGACGGTCTGCGCTGGCGCGGACGCGCGCGAGGAGCTGGACACCCTCGACACCAAGCTGCTCCGCGACGGGGCGGTGCTGTGGACACAGCGACGCCGAGCCCAGAGCGCACCGAGCGCTGCCAACGCTGGCCAGCACCTGACGGTCATCGACGGTGCCGCCAGGGCGGCGGTGTCGGCGTGATGCGCCTCGCGGAAGTCGGCAAGCGCGGCTCCACGCTGAGCGTCCTCGAGGGCGGAGACGTCACCCGGTGACAGGGCGGCTGCTGAGCGTCGCTGAGCTGCGGCGCGCGGTGCACCTGGCGGTGGCGGAAATCGCGACGCAGAGCGCCCCTGGGCGCACCACCGACCAGGTGCCTGTGCTGCTGTCACCGGTGGCGACGCCCGCACCCGCCACCGTGGCGGATGTCCTGGCGCTAACTGCCGCGCCGGCCATAGGGGCAGCCGCCCACGACGTCGGCGACCGCAGCGTCCCCGGCAGGCAGCCGGCAACGGCGGGGGCTGCGCAGGCACCGGGTCCGTTCGTGCTGGTCCTCGCGGCGCAGGCCGGGTCGGGTGCCTCGACGGTCGCGCTGGCCCTGTCGGACGCTGCAGCGGCCGCCGGTCGTGCGGTGCACCTGGTCAGCGGCCACGCGCGGAGCACGTGCGGGCTGCTGGCCGTCCCGCACGTCGAGCTGGGGCCGGTCGAGCCGGGGTGGCGCCGCGGCAGGCGGGGGGACCTGGTGCTGGTTGACCGGACCGCCGTCGAGGCACCGGGCGGCGCCTGGCCGCAGGCACCGGTCCCGGCAGGTGCGCTGCGGGTCCTGGACGCACCTGGCGGCAGCGCCCTCGCGCAGAGCCCTCCCGCCACGGTGCTGCTGGTCTGCCGCGCCACCGTCCCAGGCCTGCTGCGCGCCGAGCGCGCCCTGCAGCGCCTGGAGGATCAGCGCCGCGACGCGGTCGCCGCAGGCCGGCTCGACCCGGCCGCCCCAGCCCCCCGGGTGCTGCTCGTGGTCGTCGGGCCGGACCGCTGGGCCGGCCCGGTCCGTGCCAGCCTCGGGCCGCACGCGCTGCAGCTGCAGCGCAACGCCCGGGTCCTCACCGTCCCGCTCGACCGGCACCTCGACCTGCTCGGCCCCTCCCCGGACTCTCTCCCGAAGGCCGTGCTGAAGGCCGGCCGCGTCCTCCTGCAGCACGTCGAGGCCGACCTCGCCCACGTGCGGGCGTCGTGCGACGCCCGCACCCAGTCCTGGACAACGCGGCCTGCGTCGGTCAGCCCTCTCAACCCGAAGGACAGGCTCTGATGTACCTCCAGCTCGCGACCATCGCCTACACCGCCGTCCACGGTGCAGCCAGCTCCGTGCTCGCCGCGGGCCCGTGCCCATCCGCGCCGCCCGGCCTGCAGCAATACGCGGACCAGGTCACCGGCTGGGTGAAGTGGGGCGTCCTGGCGATCCTGGCGATCAGCTTCTTCGCCAGCGTCGGGATGCTCGTGTGGGGCCGGGTGACCCACCACCCCAAGGGCGCCCGGCTCGGCTTCGACGGGATCATGATCTGCCTGGTCGGGGCGATCCTGTACGTCGTCGGGTACGTCATCATCAGCTCGATCGTCGGCAAGGGCTGCTGATGAGGCGGCGCCAGTCCCGACGCGCGCGAGGCAACTCTCCCACCGCTCCGGTGGTGTGGAGCCGGGAGAAGATGCTCGCGCTGCTGGCCGGCGGGGTCGCCGCCGTTCTGCTGGTCGTCGCGGGGCTAGTGCTCGCCATGGTCGCCGCCCTGCGCCACCACACCCCAGCCGGCCGCGCCGCAGCAGGCCCGTCCTCGCGGACGCTGACCACCGACGCAGGCGGCCCAGCGACCTCGCTCGCACCGACCGCGGCGAGCAGCCCGGACGAGATCGCCGACGCCCCGATGCCTTCAGTACCCGCGTCGGCGTCCCATCCCTCGGCGCTGGCCCGGCAGGCCCCGCCCCCGCCGGTGGCGCTGCCGGCCTCGACCAGGATGGGACCGGCGGGGGTGCCGACCGGCTACCCGCGCACCACGGCCGGGGCGCTCGGGCAGCTCGCCGCGATCGACGGCACGGCGCTGTCGTCAGCTGGCATGATCGGCGTCCGGGACGTCATCGCCGGCTGGGCCGTGCCCGGTGGCCCGACGACCAGCAGCTGGTCGGTGGTCACCGCGATGGCCACGCTGCTCGACGCCACCCAGAACACCACCGACACCGTCACCGCCAGCGCCCCCGGCCCGGCCAGCAGCGGGCAGCTCGTCGTGGTCGCCAGCCCGCTGATGGGCCTAGTCAAGGGCAGCGTCCCCGCCGCCGGGAGCGCCGCGGCCGGGGCGCCGCTGGAGTTCGTGGTGGCGTGCCTGGACATCGAGCTGGACGTCACCGTGACCAGCACCGCGCGCGGCGCGGCCGGTGACTGCCAGCGGATGGTCTGGGCCGGGCGCCGCTGGATGATCGGGGCCGGCCCGGAGCCGGCCGCCGCGCCGTCGGTGTGGCCGGGCACCGATCTGGCCTACCAGGTCGGCTACCGCGACCTGCGCTACGCCGGCATCGCTGGCTCCCCGGCCCCCGGCGCCCCCGGCGGCGACGGCCCGAAGGGGTCGCTGGTGGTGTCGGGTGGCTAGCGCCGGTGTGAGGACCCTCGCGCTGGACCCGAACCCGTTGGACTGGCTCGGCGGGGCGGCGCAGGGCGTCGCTGCGGACGCCTGGAAGGCCGCGATGGTCGGGTTGTGGTCGGCGGGGTTGTGGCTGCTGAAGCTGTCGTTCTCGGTCATCGACGCGTTCACCCGCCCCGACGTCAGCACCGGCGGTCCCCTGGCCGGGGCGCTGCCGACCACGCTGTGGCTGGGCGGGGCCGTCGCGGTGCTGCTGCTGTTCGTGCAGCTCGGCGCGGCCCTGGTCCGGCGGGACGGGCAGAGCCTGGCGCGGGTCGTGCTCGGGATCGGCCAGTTCGGTCTGGTGTGGGTCGCCTTCCTGGGCATCGGCGGGGCACTGGTGCTGGCCGCCAGCGGCCTGACCCACGGGATCCTGGGCTCGATGCTGCACGTGAGCAGCTGGTCGCAGTTCTCCGCGGGCGATTCCTGGCCTCGCAAGATCAACGACGCGACGGCGGCGTCGGTGCTGGGGATCTGCTCGCTGCTGCTGCTGATCCCCGCGGCGTTCGGCTACCTGCTGGTGATGCTGGTCCGGGAGGCGTCGCTGGTGGTGCTGCTGGCGACCACCCCGATCGCTGCGGCCGGGCTGCTGAGCGAGTCCACCAAGGCATGGTTCTGGAAGAGCCTGCGCTGGTTCATCAGCGCCCTGCTGATCGCCCCGGCGGCCGCGCTGATCCTGGGGATCGGGGTGTCGCTGAGCCGCGGGGTGGTGCAGGGCGCCGGCACCGACACCGTCGCGGCGACCGGCACGGCCGTGGTGGGTTGCGTGCTGGTGCTGATCGGGGCGCTGTGCCCGATGGTGCTGTTCAAGCTGCTGGCGTTCGTCGACCCCGGCACCGGCTCGGGGGCGGCGCTGCGGCAGTCGATGAGCGACGCCGGCGGGATGAGCGGGCTGCTGTCCGGCGGCGGGGCCGGTTCGGGCGCGACGTCGGCGGCCGCGCTGGGCGACGGCGGCGGGCGGTCGCAGGGCGAGGCCGCGGCGGAGGCCAGCACCGGTTCTCGCCTGGCCTCGATGACGGGTCCGGTCGGCGCCGGGGTCGGGATGGTCATGCAGGCCGCGAACCGGGCGGCCGACCTGGCGTCCGACGTGCTCGGGTCGGCCGGGGTCGGCGACCCGGGCTACAGCGCCGGGGCCGCGGACTACCGCGCCAGCCGCGGCGGCAGCGGCGGCGGTTCGGCAGGCACCCCAGACGCGCCTGCTGGCGGCGACGCGACCGCAGGCGGCGGCCTGCCGGGCGGGGACCTGCCCGGCAGAGGCGGACCCGGCGGCACTTCAGGGGGCGGGTCGGGTGGGATCCCGAAGATGCCTCTGCCCGGCGCAGGCGCGGGTGGCGCCGGTGGCGATGCGGAGGCGGCGGTGGTGGCGCTGTGAGCACCTCGGGGAGCGAGCCGGTGAACGCGGTGCGCTACGGCGCCTGGCGGCAGGACCGGCAGGGGTGGCTGTTCGGGCTGTCCGGCGGCGCGCTGACGACGGCGGTGGTCGCGGGGTTGCCGCTGCTGCTGGCCGTCGGCGGACGCGCGTGGGTGGCGGCGCTGGTGTGGGTGCCGGTGTGGGCGGTCCTGGCAGTCGGGGTGTGTGTGCCGATCGCGGGCCGCTCGGCGGCGCGGTGGGTCGCGGACTCGGTCCTGCACGTCGTCGGGGCGGGTGCGGGCTGGTCGGCGTGGCAGAGCCGCGCTGCGGCCGGGCAGGCCGACGACCTGAGCCGGGCAGATCTGCCCGGGGTGCTGGCGGGGATCGCTACGCATGACGGGCCGCCGTTCGGGGCGTTGCTGACTCGGCCGGCGATCGTGCAGGACAGCAGCGCACAGACCTGGGCGGCGGTCGCGCGAATCAGCCACCCCGGGATCGGGCTGGCCGAGGCCGGCACCCGCAACCGGATGGGGGCGGGCCTGGCGGAGCTGCTCGAGGGTGCCGCGGCGGCGGAGCTGATCTCGGTGGTGGCGGTCCAGGTCCGGACGGTGCCGGACGACGGCGCCGAGCGCGCTGCCTGGCAGGCCCGCAACGTCCGCAGCGACGCGCCCGCCCTGGCGCTGGCGGTCAACGCCGAGCTGGGCGAGGCGATGGTGCAGGTCGGGGTGCGGCACGAGGCCTTCGTGACCGTTGGGGTGCCCGAGACCCGGATCGGGCGGCAGGCCAAGGAGGCCGGCGGCGGCGTCGACGGACGCGCCCGCGTCCTGTACGGGGTGATGGCCGAGCTCGAGGCCCGGCTGATCGGGGCGGTCGGCTGTTCCAGGGTCGAGTGGCTCGGCACCGCTGAACTCGCTGCGGCGATCCGGACCGGGTTCGCCCCCGGCGACCGGGCCGGGCTGGTCGAGGCTTCGCTGGCCGGGCAGGCCGACCCGGCCGTCGCGGGGCGGCTGCCGATGGCCGCCGCCGGCCCGGGTTCGGCGCCGGCGCCCGACCGCCGGCACTACACCCACGACGCCTGGTCGACCGTGACGTGCACGCTGTTGCTGCCCGAGCAGGGCGCGTTGATGGGCGCTCTGGCGCCGGTCTTCACGCCGTCAGTCGCCGGTGAGCGCCGCAGCGTCACCGTGTTCTTCGAGCCGGTCGCGCGGGCCAAGGCCGACCGGATGGTCGGCCGGGACTCCATCAGCGCCGGCACCGCCGCCGAGATGCGTCACCGCATGGGGTTCCAGAGCCGGGCGACCCACCGCCGGGACGCTGCCCGCGTCCAGGACGCCGACATCCGCCTGGCCTCGGGCCGGTCGCTGGTGCGAACGGCGGTTGCCGTAGCAGTGACCGTCCCGTCGACTTGGTCGATCGACACCTACGCCGGCACCCTGGAGAGCAGCGTGCGCGGGTCGGGGTTCGTCCCGCTGCGCCTGGACCTCGCGCAGGACAGCGGCTTCGCCGCCGCGTGCGTCCCGCTGGGCATCGGCCTGCCCCGCCGCCGGGCCAGCACGTGAACCGCCCCGGTGGGGTCGGGCGAGCCGGTGCGGGCCGCGGCAACGGGCGCGGCAGTGGCCGCGGAGTCGCGGAACTGCTCGCGCAGCACGGCGCCGCGCTGCCGGCGCGGCTCGAGCAGGAGGTCGCGCGGGCGGCGGCCGAGCCGTTCACTGACTTGCTGGGCCGCCGCGGTCATCGGGCGGCAGGGGCCGGCTGGGCGGCGAGCCCAGCTCGGCTGTCGACGTGGAAGATGACCAGCGAGCAGGTCGGCGGGGTGTGGCCACTAATCGCGGCCGACGGGCTCCCGCCGACCGGGGCGCTGATGGGCGTGGACTTCCTGAGCGGCGGGGCGTTCTACGCCGACCCGGTCGGCTGGACCCTGCGGGGCGTCGAGGGCGTCACCAACAACAACATCTTCATCTTCGGCGCACCGGGGCAGGGCAAGAGCGGCACGATCAAGCTGTTCTGCCTGCGGCAGATGACCTACGGCTACCGCACGCTGATCCTGGGCGACGTCAAGGACGAGTACGAGGGGTACTGCCACGCCTTGGGAGTCCAGCCGCACGCCGTCGGGCTCGGCCTGCCCGCCCGGGTCAACCCGCTGGACTTCGGGCCGCTCGGGGCGGACTGGACCGGCCTGGACCGTGCCGAGGCGCAGCGCCGCGCCGCGCTGGTCTTCAACCGGTGGCTGCAGCTGATCGGCGGGCTGGTCGGGGCCCAAGGCGTCCCGTTCGGACCGACCGCCGAGACCGCCGTCGGGCAGGCCGTGCGGGAACTGACCGGCTACGCGACCGGCGCGACGGCGTTGACCGAGATCACCATCCCGCAGCTCTGGCGGTCCCTGGACGAGCCCAGCGAGCAGCTCATCGCCGAGTGCCGCTACTCGGGCCGGCAGCACTTCCTGGACCAGACCCGCCCCGTCAGGGACGCGCTGGGCACGCTGGTCAAGGGCCCCCTCGCCGGGCTGTTCGATGCCCCGACCACCATCACCGTCGACTGGCGGGCCCCGATCCAGTCGCTGTCGCTGAGCCGGCTGAACCGGCTGGGCAACGACCATGCCGTCGGGATCGCCCTGACCTGCCTGAACAGCTGGGGGCGGGCGATGACGGAGGTCGCCGAGCCCGGTGACCTGCGGATCATCGTGCGGGACGAGGCGTGGAAGCAGATGCGGCTCGGCCCCGAGGCGGTGAAGAGCCTGGACGCCGACCTGCGGCTGTCCCGGTTCGACGGGTGCATCCAGATCGTCGCTGCGCACAAGCCCAGCGACATGCTCACCGTCGGCGACGCCGGCAGCCAGGCCGTGGCGATCGCCAAGGAACTCCTGCACCTGTGCAGCACCAAGATCCTGCTCGGCCAGGACCAGAAGATCGGTGACGAGCTCAGCGACCTGCTCGGCCTGGCCCCTATGGCCGAGAAGATCGTCACGGACTGGGCGACCGCGGCGAAGGGCCGCGCGCTGTGGGTCGTCGGCGGCCGACAGTTCAAGGTCCAGACCGTCCGGTCGGCCACTGAGATCGCCCTGACCGACACCAACGGCGCCCTCACGCCCCGCCCCGTGAGCACACCGGCCGGCCGAGCCGCGGGGACGGCCTGATCGTGGCCGCCTCGGGCGCCGCGCAGCCAGCCGCCTCGGGCCTCGCCTTGAGCCTGGGCGGGGGAGTCGTCGCGGTGCTGCTCACCCTGACCCTGGTCGTCGTCGCCATCGGCGGCGCAGCGGCTGCCCTACCGGCCGGGTGCGGCACGGCGGGAACCGCCACGAACTTCTCGGCGGTCACGCTGGACGCCGAACAGATGGGCAACGCCGGTGCGATCGTGACGACCACCGCCAGCTACCGGACCCGGGCCGGCGCGCTGTTGCCCGCGTCCGCCGCGGTCGTCGCGGTCGCGGCAGCCGACACCGAGAGCGGGCTGCGGAACCTGCCCGGCGGGGACCGCGACTCCGCCGGGCTGTTCCAGATCCGCACCGGCCTGCACGGCCGCGACGTCGCGACCGACCCGGTCAAGAGCACCCTGTGGTTCCTCGACGCGCTCGTGCGCGTCCCGAACTGGCGGGGCATCCCGCTCACCGACGCCGACGCCGCCGTCGAACGGCCAGCGCAGGCCTACCGCGGCCGCTACGCCGCAGCCCAGGCCCTGGCCACCGCCGTCGTCGCGCAACTCTGGCCCACCGCCCGCAGCACCGTCAGCACCGTCAGCACCGTCAGCACCGTCAGCACCGTCAGCACCGTCAGCACCGTCAGCATCGGCCTTGCCAGCACCGCCAGGGGTCCGGCCGGCGGCACCGGCGGCGGTGCCGTGGCCGGCCCGGTCGACCCAGGCGCGCCGGACACCTCCATCGGCGTCGACCTGTGCCCGGCCGGGGGCCCAGGCCGGGACGGCGGCCCCTCGACCGCCGCACTGCCCTGCACCATCGGCGGCGCCGGGACGGTTGAGGCCGGGCCAGGTGGGGTGCCGATCCGGGTCTGCGAGGCCGGCCGCGGCGTCGTCGTCGACGTCACCATCGCCGAGCAGGTCGCCGCGATGATGGCCGCCGCCGACACCGCGGGCCTGCACCTGTCGGGCGGCGGGTTCCGCTCCTACGCCCAGCAGGTCGAGCTGCGCAGGCAGCACTGCGGCAGTAGCACCTACGACATCTACCAGCGGCCCCCCGGGGAGTGCAGCCCCCCGACCGCCATCCCCGGCACCTCGATGCACGAGTGGGGCCTGGCCGTCGACTGGAGCAACGTCAGCTCCCTGATCACCAGCCACAGCAACCCCGCCTGGCAGTGGCTCAGCAGCAACGCGGGCCGGTTCGGGTTCGCCAACCTCCCCAGCGAGCCCTGGCACTGGAGCACCAGCGGCAGGTGAAGGCACACGGGCACGACACGACAAGCAGGAAGAGATCACCATGACATCACCAGCTCAGCGCGGGCGCGACCCGCAGCCGATGAGCCGCGGCGGGGAGGTCGCACTGGTCGCGCTCGCCAGCGCAGCGCTGCTGCTCGTCCTGGCCGCCTTGGTCGGCCTGGGCGTCGCCGCGGCACTGTTCGGCGGCGGGTGGGTGTGGCCAGCCGGCAACGACACCATCGCCGCCGTCGCCGGCGAACTGCTTCAAGGCCACCCCGGAGCGGGGCTGCCCGCTGCGGCTGCAGCGCGGGTTCCGTCCCGGGCGGTCGTCTACGGCGTCATCGCCGTCGTCGAGGTCCTCACCGCCGCGCTCACCGCTCTGGCCGGGCTGCTGTTCTGGCGCTACCACCTGCCCGGCGACGCGCGGCGGGGAATGGCCACCCGCGACGAGGCCGCGCAGGTCCTGGGCACCACCCGGCTCTACGCCGCCAGGAAGGTCCTGCGCCCGGACCTGCACGGCGGCTCAGGCCCGGGCGCTGAGCCCGCTCCGAGCTCCCAGGGCGGTACCCGGTGACCCGGGGCACCGCACCGTCCGAGCTGGGCTGGCGGCTCGGGAAATCCCTGATCCCGCGGGGGGTGGAGCTGTGGGTCCGCTACGACCGGACCACCGGCGTCTACGGCGCGCAGGGGAGCGGCAAGACCCTGGACCTGCTCGCACCGGCGCTGCTCGCCCACCCCGGCGCGGCTCTGGCCACCCTCACCAAGCTCGATGACCTGCTGCTCACCCTCACCGACAGGCAGGCGCCGCTCGAGCCCGGCGCCGCGGGAGCGCGGGGCGAGCCGCGGCCGGTCGCCGTGCTCGACCCGTTCGGCATGGCCCCGGGGGTGCCCGAGCTGGTGTGGGACCCGATCGCGGGGTGCGTCGACCCGGCGGTCGCCGAACGTCGCGCCAAGGCCTTCAGCGCCGGCACCGTCACCGGCGCCGTCACCGGCGGCCGGCAGGACGGCGCCGCCCGCTTCTACGCCGCCGAGACCGCCAAGGTCCTGCAGGGCTTCTTCCACGCCGCCGCCCTTACCGGCCGCACCCTCGAGCACGTCCTGGAGTGGGTCGCGAACCCCTCCGCCGCGCTCGAGCCCGCCGAGATCCTCCTGCGCCACCCGCACGCAGCCCGGTTTTGGGACGGACTGCTCAGCGGTGCGCTCACCGGCAGTTCTGACACTGTCGGGAACACCGTCACGACCGTGCAGCAGGCGATGCAGCTGTTCTTCCAGCCCGCGATCCGGTCCCGCTGCGTCCCCAGCTTCGGCCGGCCCGCCACGAGCATCGCCGACGTCCTCGCGCAGCACGGGACGGTCTACCTGCTCGGCCGCGACGACCCCTACGCCAGCGCCAGCCCGCTCATGACCGCCGTCGCCGAGCACGTGCTCGACACCGTGCTGGCGATGGCGAGCGCCAGTGCCCACGGCAAGCTCACTCCCTCGTTCCTGGCCTGCCTCGACGAGCTGCCGTCGACGACGCCGCTGCCGACGCTGCGGACCCGCATGGCTAACGAGCGCGCCCTGGGCCTGTCGTTCATGTACGCGGCGCAGACCTGGCGGCAGATGGTCGTCTGCTACGGCGAGGACGAAGCTCGGAGCCTGTTCGGCCTGACCAACAACATCGTGGTCTTCGGCGGCGGCAAGGACATCCACTTCTACCGCGAGGTCAGCGACCTGCTCGGCACCACCCGCGTCAGCCGGCAGAGCATCAGCGACGGCCCCGGCGGGATCGGCACCAACCGCAGCGTCGAGGACGTCCCCGTCCTGCGCCCCGAGCACATCAGGCTCATCCCCGAACGGCAGGCACTCGTCGTCGCCGAGAACGCCCCGCCCATCCTCGCCAAGCTCCGCCGCTGCGTCAACGGCCGCGACGGCAAGGCCCTGCTCGAACGGCAGGCCGCCGCCCGCAGCCAGGTCAGCCTCGACCGCGACACGCAGGTCGACCCGGCCGAGCGGACAGCCGCAGCGCTCGCCTACGCCCACGCACACGACCTCACCGCCATCGACCTCAACAGCCCCGGCGGTGACAGCGGCGCCGCGACCGAGCTCGTCGACGCCCCCGCTGTCCTCGACCCCGCGGCCGCCAGCACACCCGCCCGACCTGACACCGCTGCCCGCAACGAGCCCCAGCACAACCCGACGGGCTCCACCCGCACCTACCCGAAGGAATGGTCCTGGTGATGACTCCCTCCGCCGCCCCGCCCGGCAGCAAGGCCGTAACGATCGTGAACGGCGCACCCGAACCGCCGGAGAAGGTCCTGCACGCGCTCGAGGACATGCAGATGTTCCTCGAAGGCGACGCCGAGGCGAAGGCGGCGCTCCCGCCCGGCCGGCTACCGCGGCCGTGGGAGCCCGCGACCTGCCCCAGCCTGTTGCGCGAGCAGGTGTGGCTGTGGTGCGACGACATGGCCGGGTGGATGAACCTGCACTACGCCTGGCACCCCAAGACCCTGATCCCGGCCTGCTGGCCCTGGCATCCACACATCGCCGCGGAGCTGCCGGTGCTGGTCTGCCGGCACTACTTCGCGCTGGAGGCCAAGACCCCGCAAGCGATGGAGGAGTGGCAGCGCCAAACCCTGCCGACCTTCCTCGACCGCCTCGGCGGGCGCCTTGGGGAGGGAGCCTGCCGGGTCGGCAAGCACAGCCAGTGGCCATCCGCGCCCCGCTACAGCGAGTTCACCGGCCGCGACGCCCGGCAGGAACGGCACGAGCTGTTCCACGCCGACACCCACCAGCCCACGCAGCTGCACACCTTACGAACAGTCTGAGTTTTGACGTGCGGCGAGACCGCGGTGCCGTGCCTGTCAACGGCCACGAGGATCTGCCCACGGGCGGTAATGAGATCTGCCCGGCGATGGTCATGGGAACTGCCCGGTGACGGCCATGGGATCTGCTCAGGGTTGGCCGTCACCGGTCGTTGCTCAGGTCAGCGGCAGGACTCCTTTCCCGGCCAGGGCTTGGGTGAGGCGGACGCTGTCGCCGGTGGTCTGGCAGACGTGCGCGTGATGGAGCAGCCGGTCGACTGTCGCGGTCGCGAGGGTCTTGGGCATGAGCTCGTCGAACGCGGCGGGGTGCAGGTTTGAGGAGACCGCAACGGACCGCTTCTCGTAGGCCGACGAGCCGGTAGAGACCTTCGGCCTCGAACGCGGCCACCCAGCCTGGGTCGTACGGCACCCCCACAGGGTCCAACCGACCAGCCACCAACTGCCCGATGCGGCTGTCATCTGAGGCAGGCTGCGGGGGTGGTTGACCGGCTGGTCGTAGCAGGGCTGGCAGGGCTGCGTTGGGCGGTGGCGCAGCCGCTGCCCAACGACGATGTGTACGCCGGGGCCGCGGGCGTGCTGCGGTCCCTGGCCGAGGCGCACCTGGGCGGTCACCGAGCGTTCGACAAGGTGGCGCTGCAGCTGCGCGACCGGCTGATCGCGGCGCCCCTCGGCGCAGAGTCGGGCCTGTACGTCGGCACCGCAGGGCACGTCGCAGCGCTCGCCGCGTGGGCCGCTGCCAGCGGCGACGCCACGGCTGCGGCGAGCGCAGCCGAACACGCCCGGCGCCTCGCCGCCGGCCCCGCCCCGACGTCGCGCGATGTCATCAACGGCCAGGCCGAGCTCCTGCTCGTGCTCGTCGCAGCCGGCGAGCGCGACAGCGCGGCCCGCGTCGCCGACGCCCTGGCCACCGCCGCGGAACCAGCGCCCGGCGGCGTGCAGTGGCGGCACACCGCGACCGCGACCTACCTCATGCCCAGGCTCTCGCATGGCACGGCGGGTGTCGTGCTGGCCCTGGCCCGGGCGGCCGGGCTACTCGACCGGCGCGACCTGCTGGCGCTCGCCCGTGCCGGCGGGCAGCAGCTGCTCGTCCTCGGCCGGCGCGACGATGGCACCGTGGCGCTGCCGCTGACCGTGCCGCCGCAGCCGGCTCCGCCGCACCAGGGCTGGGGCTGGTGCCACGGGCCCACCGGCACCGTGCAGGCCTTCCTCGCCCTCGCCGCACACGACCCCGCCTGGCAGCCCGCCGTTGACGCTGCGCTGGCCGCGCTGCGGGCCAGCGGGGTGCCCGAACGGCGATATCCCGGGTTCTGGGACAACGTCGCGCAGTGCTGCGGAACCGCCGGGGTGCTGGAGCTCGCGCTCGACCGCTACCAGGCCAGCACCGACCCCGACTGGCTGTCCTGGGCCGGTGTGCTCGCCGATGACCTGCTCACCCACGCCGTCCCCGTCGACGGCGGGGCGCTCACATGGAGCAACGTCGAGCACCGCCGACCCGACCCTGTCCTGCCGCCCGAGCCGGGCTGGATGCAAGGCACCGCAGGGGTAGCCGCCGCCCTGCTGCGCACCGCCCGCCTCCGCCGCGACGGTCCCGCCGCCGCACGAGTGCCGTGGCCCGACCGCGTCTGACCCGCCCACCACCTCGCGGCTCCGCCCCGAAAGCCGATCGGTGTCCGGCAACGCACCTGTGGGCCGGGCCTAGGTGGTGGCCCTTCCTTAAGCCGAGTGCGGAACGGCGTGACGGCTGATGCCGCAGCCTGCTCCACTGGGCTGCATGGACCTGCTGGTACTGGGCGGCACGGCATGGCTGGGGCGTGAGCTCGCTCGGCAGGGCGTACAGCAGGGTGACGCGGTGACCTGCCTGGCCCGTGGCGACAGCGGTCCGGTCGCGGACGGCGCTGTGCTGGTGGCTGCCGATCGGCGCCAGCCCGGCGCCTACGACGCGTTGCAGGGTCGCAACTGGGACGCGGTGATCGAGGTGTCGTGGCAGCCCGGGTTCGTCCGCGGCGCCCTGGCCGCCCGGGCTGGTTGCGCCGCTCACTGGACCTACATCTCCTCCTGCAACGTGTACGCCTCCCACGCCACCGTCGGTGCCGATGAGAGCGCACCGACCCTGCCGCCGACCGAGCTCGACGAGGTCAGCCGGGAGCAGTACGGCCCGGCGAAGGTGGCCTGCGAGCAGGCGTGCCGGGACCTTGTCGGGGACCGGTTGCTGGTCGCGCGGGCCGGGCTCATCGGCGGCCCAGGCGATGCCAGCGGCCGCTCCGGTTACTGGGTGGCCCGGTCGGCCCGCGACCCAGGCGGGACGATGCTCGTCCCGGACACGCCTACCCTGGCCACGTCGGTGATCGACGTGCGCGACCTGGTGGGGTGGCTGCTCGACAGCGCGCGCGAGGGCACCACCGGCGTCTACGACACCGTCGGGCCGGTCGTGCCGTTCGCCGACTGGGTCGCCCTGTCACGTCAGGTCGGCGGTCACCGGGCACCCCTGGCAGCGGTGCCTGCGGACTGGCTGCTCGAGCAGGGCGTTAACGAGTACATGGGCCCGGAGTCCATGGCGATGTGGCTGGTCGAGGCGGGCACCGACGGCTGGTCCACCCGGTCCGGAGCCGCTGCCCTCGCTGCTGGGCTGCGGCACCGCCCGAGAACAGCCCTGCTGACAGACCTCCTGATCTGGGAACGCAATCAAGGCCTGGACCGAGCCCGCCCGGCTGGGCTGAGCAGCCAGCGGGAGCACGACCTCCTGGCCGCCCTCAACGAGAACGCCAACTGACAGCACGCCAACTGACAGCTACTGCTCCCCCATCCCGCTTGCCGATCGGTTGTCGATACGCCGGTGGAGCGGTCCGTTGTTCGCCTCGGACTTGAGATCGTCGCGAAGCTCTCAGGCGAGAGCCGCGCTCCAGACCGTGTCATGGCCGGCGGTTGGCGACCCGCACCGCTGCGCTGGCGGAGCCGCAGCAGACCGACACGCCGTGGCTTGGGCGGTATCGTCAGCTGGTGCGCCGACTCAACGTTGTTCGGGGACTTGTAGCGGTGGGCGTTCTGCTTGGCCTCCTAGGTGTGGTCCTCGAACCTCATCTTGGGAGCGCATTCATGCTCGTTGTCGCGGTCGTTGTTGCCGTCGCTCTTTGGCGGCCGAGCCGCCGCAAGGAGTCCTGACCGGCGGTCCCAGTCGTCACCAGCTCGTTGCTGGTGTTGATCAAAGGCGTGCCACCACGGCGGCGCCACCGCCCGCTCGACGATCGTGTTCTGAACGGGCTGGACGACACAGAGCCCGCTACTACGCGTGGTGAGCGCCGTAGCCTCGGTCGTCAGATTGGGTCAGCGTGCTTCTTCGGGATGTCGTACCGGCGGATGTTGACGCCTACATCCGCCTTCGGTGCGATCCCGCGATGACGGCCGACTTGGGCGGTCCGCGGAGACCGGAAGACATGACGGCCAAGGTGGCGCGCGACATAGCCGACGCGGTTGCTGGCGGCGCGTGGAACCTGATGATCCTGCCGGAGAACTCCCGTCCCGACATGGTTGCGGGCACAGTGACGGTCTACTGCAGTGAGCACGACGGGCAGGCCCGGTCGGAGATCGGCTGGATGGTGCTCCCGGAGTTTCAAGGTCGTGGCCTGGCCAAGCAAGCAGTGGCCCACGTCCTTCAACGAGCGAAGGACGAGCGGAGATGGGGACTCATCCATGCCTTCACTGATGTAGGCAACTTGGCCTCTAACGCCCTCTGCCGAAGCCTGCGCTTCGACCTCCAGGGACCGGAGTCGCACGAGTTCAGCGGCCGCATCTACCCCGTCAACCACTGGACCGTCGGTGGGTGAGCGTCGCTGCCTTGCAGCCTGCGGTCCCAGCCAACGAGCGATAGGTGCCACTCTGCGACGTCCCGATAGCCAGTGAACGTCCTGCGGGGACGCCGCGCTCCCCCACCCCAGGTCGTCAGCGCCGTTCCCGCCGGGTTGAGCGAGAACAGTCGGCAGATACAGGACGCCGACGACAACTACGGCCGGTTCACCGCCAGCGGCGCCACGGTAGGGGCCTGGCGGTTCTTGCGGACCGCGCACCACGGCCCACTGCCGCCGCGGGTGGTGGTGATGCACCAGAGCTGCAACCAGCCCAGCTGCACCCGACTGGACCATCTGCGGGCCGGCGGCCAGTCCGAGGACCTGGCCAGCGCCGCCGGCCGGGACCGCTGCTGCGGGTGGCGGCTCACCGGCCGGGCGGACCGGCGTGCCGATGGCCGGACGGTCCCGGGCCATCCGGTCCGCCCTGACCGCCCGGCTAGGACCCGCGACGGCTGCAGGCAGCGCTGGACGCTGGTGACCCTCGGGCGCACTGGGCAGTGCTGTTCTGATCGAGTCGGTCGTGGCCCGCAGTTGGTTGTGCCGACCCCGCCCGCCCGGGGGTGAAGAGGTCAGCCGCCGTTGAGCACGCTGTCCTGCACTGCGGCGGGTGGGCAGGCCGCCTGGACCGCCGCGCCGAGCTCGGCGGCGGCGAGCCGGCCCAGCGACGCCGGCACCGCCTGGACAAAGGCCCGGACCGTGCCGCTGCCCCGGATCCGCACCCCGTCCTGGGCGCGCGGGTACCGCAGCCTCCCGGGCG
>JAABUT010001302.1_pt1 | contig 29368 bp, 26 predicted proteins | sample 5559281 | NCBI WGS metagenome assembly JAABUT01 (sample SAMN10711880, study PRJNA513359) | rock metagenome | isolation source: Antarctica rocks | place: Antarctica: Victoria Land, Ricker Hills nord | collected 2016-01-04
GTGCGGCGCGACCCGCGCTGGAATCGCACGACGCTTGCGGTGCGCGAGAAGTGCACCGTGCCCGGCCCGCGCCGCGATCTCGTGCAACTCCGTCTGCGCCTCGGTGACGCGGTGACGAGCGCGCGGCAGTCGGTCGCGGTGATCGCGGCGCACGGCGGCGTGCAGGGGGAGTTGGTGGCGCTCGTCCGGCGGCTTGACCTGGTTGCCGCGTCGCTCGACACCCAATTGCACCTGATGCAGAGCGAGACGAACGGGCCAATCCTGCGCGAGTTGATCGTGCCCGCGCACGCCCGCGTCGCGGAGATCGAGGGGATCGCGCGGCACATCCGCACAGCGGCCTATGCCACCGTGGGAGACGACATGGACTATACCGTCGCCGCGATCACGGCGGATGTCGAGCGTGAGGTGATCGCCCTGCAAGCCGGGGTGAGCACGCTGCGCGCGATGGCGATGGATCAGCCCGCGCCCGTGCGGCTGGGGCAGCAGAGGGAAAGTTACCGATGAGTCTGACCGCCCGCGTGAAAGCCGTGCTCAGGAGCAAGGTGAATGACCGTGCCACCGCGCCGGAACTCCCCCCACAGCAGGTACTCGATGCCAGTTACGAGCGGCAGGTCGCGCTCCTTCAGGATGTGCGCCGGGGACTCGCCGAGGTCGCCACCGCGAAGAAGCGGATCGAACTGCAAGCAGCGGAGTTGCGCGCCCGTCACGACCGTCTCGCGGATCAGGCGTACGCGGCGGTCGGGCAGGAGCGTGACGACCTGGCGCGCATCGCCCTCACGCGCCGCTCGTCCGTCGAGGCGCAGATGCAGATGTTGCAGGAGCAGCACGCCGCGCTCGCCACGCAGGAGGCGCACCTGATCGACAATCAGCAGCGGCTCGCGGAGCGCATCGAAACCTTCCGCATCAAGAAGGAGGCGTTCAAGGCGGTCTACATTGCGTCCGAAGCGCAAGTCCGCGCCAACGAGGCATTCGCGGGCCTGAACGGGGAGATGGCGGACGCGACGCAGACGATCCAGCGCGCCCAGGACCGCATCGAGCGGATGCGCGCCCGCGCGCTCGCGACCGAGGAACTGCTTTCCACCGGCGCGCTCTCCGATTTCACCGGCTCCGCCGACGCCGACCTCGACCGGCGCATCACCGAAGTCTCCCGCGCGTCCATCGTCGAGACGCAACTGGCGGCGATTAAGCAGGAAGTGCTCGCCAATGGTGGGCATTCCAGGACGCGGGCGCTGCCGGAGTAGGGCGGGGAACCTCATCCCCGGCCCCCTCTCCATCGCGATGGAGAGGGGGAGGGGTGCATGGTAGCGCAGGCTGGAAAGCCTGCGCTACCGACTCGTATCAACGTACAATGTGTGGCCGATGCGATGACGGCGCAGGGGGCCGCTCGGTAAATGCGTGACGGTTTCGGTTGATACCGCGATGCTGTCGGGCACGGAACCGTGCAGGAAGGATTCGATGAGGGCGCGGCCATCGGCATCCGCGAGCGGCGGGAGGCCGAGGAGCGCGAGGATCGTCGGGGCGATGTCAACGACGCCTGCGGGCAGATCGAGGCTGCCGGGGCGGATGCCCGCGCCGCCGAGCGCGAGGAGGGTGCGCTGGTCGCACGGGCTGAGCGTGCCGTGCGTCGAGGTGAGACGGTTCAAGCCGATGATCGGCCCTTGCAATCGCTCAAAATCCGCTAATGCGGCGAAATACCCCGTCAGCGAACTACCGGGCACACCATGTGTATTCGGCGTTTCGGCCCATGCGTGCGAGTAGCTGAATGTCGGCGCGCAGAGGAGCGCAGACGGGTCGCAATCATTCCAAAGCGTTGCCGGGGTGAGGGTACCATCCGCCGCCGCGCCGCCCCAGTTGACGAACGCGCCGACCCACGGCTGCTCCCGGAGCCACGCGCCCACATCATCGCGCAGCGTGGACGCGCCCGGGCCATCCTCGATCAGGATCATGCTGTCTGCGGTGCGTATCTGCTCCCGAAAGAGAGCGGCGCCGAAGCCCGCGCCTTGCAACGCGTCGCTCAGAGAGACCATGCCCGTCACGGTGCTATGCCCATGATCCGACGCGACGATGACCGTCGTCGGCACAGTTCCCGCATCGATTGCCGCGAGGATGCGACCGAGGCGCGCGTCGTTGCCACGGATCGCCGCTGTCGCTTCCGGCGAGCCGAGGCCACACGCATGTTGGCTCGCATCCGGCTCGCAGAGCCACATCAGGACGACATCCGGCTCGATTTCCGGAATGACGTAATTCAAGAATACATCGGTCAGCCAGTCGTGCGCCGCCTGCACGGGGATGACCTTCGCGGGTGGCGGGCCGAATCGTTCGTGAAGCGTTGCCATCAGCGCATCGGGCCAGGTGAACTCGGTGTGAATCGTCGTCGCGGTGCGCTCAGGGTCGAGGAGCGTCACTTGCCCGCTCGACCCGCTCCCCATCGCGACGACGCGCTTCCCGGCGGCACTGAGCGCTTCCGCGAGCGTCGGCAGCCGGAGGATGCGCCCGTCGTTGGCCGCGCGGAGCCGTTCGAGGTCGGCGCGCTGCCCGGTGTCGACGGGCGCGCGGTCGCCGGGCGGACCGACAAAGAGGTTCGCGATCACGCCATGCCCGGCGGGGTACGCGCCCGTGCTGACGCTTGATGTTGTGGGCCGCGTCACGGAGGGAAAGACGCCCACCGCGCGGCGATAGACCACGCCGCGCTCCATGAATGCATGGAGATGCGGCGTCAGCTCCGCGCTAATGAGATCGGGCCGCATCCCGTCCCAGACGAGGAGAATGACTCGCTGGGGAGAGTGCTGAGAGGGAGCATTCACCGCAGATGCCGCCATGTCGTCCGTCATACGATGCTCCTCACGGTGGTCGAGAGAGACGCGGATACTATCCCGGTACTCAGCGCTCAGCGCTCGTCACTTGATCTTAGGGTTATACGCGCGCAGGTCCATGTAGTACAGTGGGTAGGGCGTCCAGTCGATGGACGCCTTCATCGCGTAGATCTCCTTCGGGATGTAGAGGGTCGTGCCGGGCGCCTCGCTCTCGTACTGTTCGAGCATCTGCTGATGGAGGTCGAACCGCTTGCTCTTGTCGAGGGCGGTCGCAGCGGTTGTCGACGCGGTGGCACCCGTCGTCGCGACGGGCTTCGGTGTGTCGGTCGTGCCCCCGCCGCCACAGGCGGCGAGCAACGCGGCCGCAGCGGCACTCCCCGCTGCAGCGAGTGACCCCTTCAGCAGAACACGGCGGCTGACAATACGCATCGGGCATCTTCCTTTCGTGAAGTCCGAAGTCCAAAGTCCAAACACCATCCTTATCCGTTGCGGAGCGTCGGGTCGAGAACATCGCGGAGCCAGTCGCCGATCAGGCTGACGGCGAGGATGGTCAGCATCAGCGCCGTGCCGGGGAAGACGCTGATCCACCACGTGGTGTTGAGCAGTTCGCGCTCCTTGCCGAGCATCGCGCCCCACGATGCCTGCGGCGGCTGGACGCCGAGGCTGAGGAAACTGAGGGTGGTCTCGAACAGGATGATGCGGCGCAAGTCGATTGTGACGATCACGAGGACGACCGACGCGATGTTCGGCAGGATGTGCCGCAGGGCGATGCGCGTGTCCGACGCACCCATGGCGCGGGCGGCGATGACGAACTCCCGCTCGCGCAGCGACAGCACGGTCGAGCGACAGGCCCGCGCGAAGAGCATCAAGCCGCTGACTCCCGCGAGGACAATGAGTATCGGGATGCCCTTGCCGAAGGCGGCGATGGCGGCGATGGCGATGACGATATCCGGGGTCGCCAGTTGGGTATCGACGGCGAGTATCACGAGCCAGTCCGTCGCGCCGCGAAAGAAGCCGGCGAGCAGGCCGAGCGTGGTGCCGATCACCGTGCCGATGATCGCCGCGAGCGCGCCGATGCCGAGCGACACCCGCGCCCCGTAGAGCACGCGACTGAGCACATCCCGCCCGAGATCGTCCGTGCCGAGGAGAGAGTGGGTCGAGCCGCCCGTTAGCCACGCCGGGGGCTGGTTGCGGGCGATGAGCGATTGCTTAATCGGGTCGTGCGGCGCGATCAGGGGCGCGAAGATCGCGGCGAGCACGAGGAGCGCGAGCATGACGCCACAGGCGGCAATAGTCGGCGGGGCGCTCCATCGCCGCCGGTGCTGGCGCACTTCCGCCGCGCCGAGGACCGGTGATTGCATCGCGCTCCTCGACCCGCTGGTCCGCCCGCGTAACCCGCCCCTGATCGTCGATCGCCGCTGTCAGTTCCCTGTCACGCGCAGTATAGGGAGGGGGCGATGGCGGGAGATGATCGCATTACGGGAGTGCGATAGTCGTTTGATGAGCGGTTCGTGAGTGCGGGGTGAACGCAGTTATATGCGGGGGTGCGGCATGGTGGGCGCGAATCAGGTACGATGTCTGTGCACCGTTCGTCCATACACCTATGGGAAAGGGAGCGAAGACTACGCTATGCAGAACCCTTCCGATCTCGGTCGCACCGTCGCGGATTTGCGGCGTGATTACGCCCTCGCGGGGCTGAGCGAATCCGATGTCGCGCCGGACCCGATCACGCAGTTCACGCGCTGGTTCGAGCAGGCGCTCGCCGCCGACATCACGGAGCCGAACGCGATGACCGTGGCGACGGCGACGCGCGCTGGCGTGCCCTCCGCGCGAATCGTGCTGCTCAAGGGGTTCGACGCGCGCGGCTTCGTCTTCTACACGAACTACGAGAGCCAGAAGGGGCGCGAACTGGCGGAGAATCCCGTCGCCGCGCTCGTCTTCCATTGGGTTGAGTTGCAGCGGCAGGTGCGGATCGTCGGTGCGGTCGAGAAAGCCTCCGTGGAGGAATCGGACGCCTACTTCCAGTCCCGCCCGCGCGGCAGCCGCCTCGGCGCGTGGGCATCGCAGCAGAGCGCCGTGTTGCGCGGGCGCGAGGAACTGGAACAGCGGCTCGCGGCGCTGATGGACGAGTACGCCGATGGGGAAGTCCCCCTGCCCCCGTTCTGGGGCGGGTATCGCGTCATCCCGGCGTCGGTGGAGTTCTGGCAGGGCCGCACGAGCCGGTTGCACGACCGCCTGCGGTACACGCGACCGTCGGATGGCGGGTGGCAGATCGCGCGGTTATCGCCATAATCGGCATTTTCAGTCGTACGTATACCTGAATATGCAGACATTTTGGAATAACCCTTACGATTCGGAACTGATCGCCCGCCCGTACGTTTGCATGGGTACGAAGAGAAATCCTCCGCGCATATGGTTATCATATGGACTCGCGGATCGGACGGGACCGAGTATGGGAACGCACCGTCGTTTGTGGATGGGGGTTTTGCCCGCGCTGCTCGGGATTATTATGCTGCTCGCGTCGTGCCCGGTGAGCGTCGTCGCAACCGGGCTACCGGACGCACCCGACCTCGATCCCGCGTTCCTGTCGCTCGTCACGGCGCTGCTCCACGCGCCTGATGTAGCCAAGTCCGGGCGCGCTGCAGAGCGTCTCAATGGACGGGCGCACCGTGTCCCTCCGGTTCGCTGGCCTCGTCGTCGTGCTCCCCGCCGGGCAGGTGGAGAACGCGACCGTTCCATTGCTCGCACAAACGCTTCTCGAACGGCAATCATCCGTCACGCTTCTGCAGGGGAGCACGATCACGTATGGGATGCTCGCGGCGGACGCACCGTGCACGACCACCGCACCCATGCCGCCACTTCTCAACGCGGACGGGTCGCTCTCATCGCTGCCTGCGGGCGCGGTGCCCGTCGCTCTGATCACCTCGGAAATGCGCGTCATCGGCGGGCTGCATGTACCGCTGCGGTTCTCGGGCATGGTCGCGCCCGATGCGCTGCCCGCGCCTCTCACGTCGCGCACGCGGGAGGCATTCGCGAAGTATGCGACGGATTTGCTCCGTGCGGGTATGCCGCTGCGCGAGCCGGTCTGGATACGGACGGTGGCGGGGTACCGCCTGATCCAGCCGTTCACGCGGCGCGTGCTCGTCTGGGACCCGGCGACGGACGCGGTGGGCGACACGGACCTTGGCGAGGTCGCGCTCGTGTCGCGGCTCATCTCGGATGATGGCGTGGGCGGCGCGGTGCTGGCGGCGATCACCCTGCGCATGACCGATGTGGACGCCGGGATTGGCGTCGCTGTCGCATACGCGACGCCGCGCGGCGACTTCGGCGCGTCGTGGGACGGCGCGACGCTGTATCCGTCGGCGTCCGTGATGAAACTGGCGATCCTCGCGGCGTGCGAGGACGCCATCGCGCGGGGCGATCTGCGCCGGGACGAGGAGATCGACGCGCTCGAGGAGGAGATGATCGTCTACTCCAGCAACGAGGCCGCGAACGATCTGATCGACATTGTCGGGCGCACGCGGATTAACGATCTGATGCGACGCATCGGCATGGCGCACTCCTATCTCGGCTCGCACTTCGACACCGCGACGTTCGACGACGATGACGACAATTACCTCGCGCCACGGGAATCGGTGCTCCTGATGACCGCACTCGTGCGCGGCGAGGTGGGCGACGCGGGCCGCATCCGCGACCTGCTCAGCCGCTCGCAAGCGCCCGGCAGCATCCGCACTGCCTTCACGGACGACAACCTGCCCGTGACCCTCTACGAGAAGCGCGGCTGGTACGACGGCGTCGAGAACGACGTGGTGCGCATCGAGTTCGGCCACGGCGCCGCGCTGACCATCGCCATCTTCCAGCCCGATGTCGGCGACATCGAAGCGGCGTGGTTACTCTTTACCGACCTCACACGCATCGGGATGGGAGCGGTGGCTAGTAGTCGGTAGCCGACGTGGAGAAGCCAGAAGCCAGAAGCCAGAAACCAGATGCCGGAAACTGGCAGACGAATGATGTTGCTGCTCCCGTCTGGCTTCTGGTTTCTGGCTTCTGGCTTCTAGCTACTGATTACTTCGCGACTTCCCGAAGCGCGTCCTCGATCACCGCCAGTGTGGTATCGACTTCCGCGTCGCCGTGCGCGGTGGAGACGTAGAACTTCGCGCCGGGGGTGTGGAAGAGGCCGCGCTGCAAGAGTTCCAAGCCGAAGCGGAACGCGAGTGGGGCGTCCGCCGCGAGCGTGTCGTGATGGTTGCGGATCGGTCGGTCGGTGAAGAAGACCTGGAAGAATGGCCCCGTGCCGGGTACTTGCAGCGGAATGCTGAGATCGCGCCCTAATGCCTCGATGCCAAGACGCAGGCGGTTGCCGGTCGCGAAGAGCCGCGCGTAGACGTCTGGTTTGCGGAGTTCACCGAGCGTCGCCAGCCCCGCCGCTGCCGCGACCGGGTTGCCGCTGAGCGTGCCGCCGAGGATCGCGTAGCGGCCATCCTTCCGTTGAAGTGGGTCGGTGAGCGCGAGGATGTCGCCCCGCCCGCAGACCGCCGCGAGTGGATAGCCGCCGCCGATCGCCTTTGCGTAGGTTGCGAGGTCCGGCACGACGCCGAAAGACTCTTGCGCGCCGCCGTACGCGAGGCGGAACCCGGTCACCACCTCGTCGAAGATGAGCAGGACGCCGTGCTCCCGCGTCGCCTCCCGCACTGCCTGGAGGAAGCCGGGTTCGGGCGCGATGGCACGCTGCATCGGCTCCATTAGCACGGCGGCGAGCGTCTCCGCGTGGCGGGCGATGATCTGCCGGACGGCGTCGGCGTCGTTATACGGCGCGACGAGCACTGTCTCGGCGGCGGCGTCGGGGATGCCCGCTGAGTCGATCACGCGGTGCCCCTCGCCGGTCGGGTCCACGCCGAACGCGCTGATGAGCGCGTAGTCGTGGACGCCGTGGTAGCCGCCCTCGAACTTGAGGATGTTCTGCTTGCCGGTGAAGGCGCGGGCCATCCGCAGGGCGTGGAACGTCGCCTCCGTGCCGGTTGACACAAACTTGATCGCTTCGGCGCAGGGCACCGCGTCAATTATCGCCTCAGCGAGCGCGATGATCGGCTCGTTGAGCGCGTAGAAGGTCGAACCCTTCGCCGCCTGCCGCTGCACCGCCTCGACAACGGCGGGGTGCGCGTGGCCCAGGAGCATCGGCCCGGAGCCGAGCACGTAGTCGATGTACTCGTTGCCGTCCACGTCCCAGAGGTGCGGGCCGCGCCCCTCCGCGACGACCACCGTCCGCTCCGGGGACAACTGGAACCCGCCGAGCGTCGCACCCGGCAACACCCGCGCCGCGCGGCTGACGAGTTCGGTCGTTCGCTCTCTCGTTTGCAATGCGCCCATTCCGGTACTCCTTTCGGGGAAGGGATTGAAACATTAACCGCAGAGGCACAGAGGACACAGAGATGGGAAGAAGATAAAGAAGAGGAAAAGGTCCCAAATTTCTTATTTCGTTTCCCTCTCTGTGTCCTCTGTGTCTCTGTGGTTCAATCGGTTCCTCCTATGTCCCGGCGCGGTCGAAGCGCGGGAGGATGTCGGAGAGGAAGAGTTCGAGGCCGTCGGTGCGGGGGTAGTCGAGGAAGTTCAGTTGCATGTGCTTCACGCCGATGGCGATGTACGCCTCGATCTGCGCCGTCACCTCGTTCGGGGTGCCACTCATGACGCACATGTCCGGGCGGGACATCACGGGCGGGCGACGAATCAATTGTGATGGGTCGTGCGAGACGCTGATGCCCATGTAGCACGTCGGGACGATCGCCGCCGGGTCGCGACCGATGGCACGGCAGTGGTCGTGGAGCACGCCGAGCTTGCGCGCGTAATCCTCCGGGGTGTAGTAGTCGGCATTCCACCAGTCGGCGCGCTCCGCGACGACACGGAGCGTCCGCCGCTCGCCGCCCCCGCCGATCATCACGAGAGGCGGCGGCTCCGGGGCGGGGATGCACCAGGCGTTGTCGATCTGGTAGTGCGCGCCGGTGAACGTCGCGGGGCCGCCCCGCCACATCAGGCGCAGAATCTGCACCGCCTCGTCAAGTTGGGCGATGCGCTCGCGTGCCGGGGGGAAGGGGTAGCCGTAAGAGCGGTACTCATCCTCCTTCCAGCCCGCGCCGATGCCGAGGATATAGCGGCTCCCGGTGAGGAACTGGAGCGAGGCGGCGATCTTCGCGGTCAGCGCGGGGTTGCGGTACCCCTGCCCGAGCACGATGTTTCCCCAGCGCAGGCCTGGCGCTTTGCCCGCGTGGTACGCGATCCAGGTGAAACACTCGAAGATCGGCTGCTGATCTATCTGGAAGTGGTCGATCACCCAGCACGAGAGGTCGTGCGCGGTCGCGGCGGCGAGCAACCGCTCATTCATCTGCATCATCTCCGGCACTGTGCCGCCGCGCGGCGTGGGGTGCACGCCGACTCCGAAATCGATCCGCGCCATCCGCTGCATCCTTCCGTTCTTTCGAGAATCCGTCACCGGGCGATTATACATGGGCGGGATCGTATACTGACGGCGCGGGCCGCCCACTGCTGGTACGATTGGCAACCACGGGCTGACGTTCGCGAGGGAGATGACCAGGATGGAACCTTCATCGCCGCCGGGGCCGGGGCGGTATATCCCGTTCGGTGATTTGCAGGATATCCGGCACTCGCCGCTCTTCGCGCTCGCCCGCATCTCCCAGCGGTACGGCGATCTCTTCCAGTACCCCGTCGGCTTCTGGACGATCTACGTCGTCGCGAGTCCGGCGGGTGTGCAGCAGGTGCTGCAGGAGAACAACCGCAACTACAGCAAGGCGACATTCCAGTACAATCTGCTCGGCCTGGTCGCGGGGCAGGGCTTACTTTCGAGCGAGGGTGCGTTCTGGCTGCGGCAACGCCGCCTCGCGCAACCCGCCTTCCACCGGGAGCGACTCGCCACCCTTGGCACGCTGACGACCGAGGCGACGGAGGCGATGCTCCGCCGCTGGGACGGCATCGCGGCGCGCGGCGAACCGCTCGATATCGACGGCGAGATGATGCGCCTGACGCTGGAGATCGTCGGCAAGGCGCTCTTCAGCATCGACCTGAGCGACACCGCCGGGGCGCTCAGCCGTGCCGCCCACGCGACCCTCGACCACATCGCCCGCCGCGCCCGCTATCCGCTCGCGCCGCCGCCGCGCGTCCCGACGCCGGGGAACCGCCGCTTTCTCGCGGCGATCCGCACGCTCGACGACGCGATCGACACCCTGCTCGCCCACCGTCGTGCCGCGTCGGGGGAATCGGACGATCTGCTCGCGATGCTGATGGACGCGCGCGACGCCGAGACGGGCGAGGGGATGAGCGACAGACAATTGCGCGACGAGATCGTCACCTTCCTGATCGCGGGGCACGAGACGGTCGCCAGCGCGCTCGTCTGGACGTGGTACCTACTGTCAATGCACCCCGCCGTGGAGCGAACGCTGCACGCGGAACTGACGGACGCGCTCGCCGACGCGCCGACGACGATGGGCGACCTCCCACGCCTCCCGTACACGCGCATGGTGATCGATGAGACGCTCCGGCTCTACCCCCCGAGTTGGATCAGCACGCGGCGGACGATTGCGGCGGACGAGATCGATGGCCACCATGTTCCGGCGGACGCGCTCGTCGTGATGAGTCCGTACATCACGCAGCGGCACGCGGGCCACTGGCCGAACCCGGAGGGGTTCGACCCCGAACGGTTCACGCCGGAGGCGAGCGCGGCGCGGCATCGCTTCGCCTATTTCCCCTTCGGTGGCGGCCCGCACCTCTGCATCGGCAACACCTTCGCCCTCACGGAGGCGCAGTTGATCGTCGCGACCGTCGCCCGCCGCTACCGACTCGCGCTTGTGCCGGGGCAGCGGATCGAAGTCGCCCCACTCGTCACATTGCGCCCGAAGCACGGCATGATGATGACGCTGAGCAGGCAGTGAGAAGTCGTGGTCATTTTGCGCCGCTGTCTCATTGCACATTGCTCATTAGGCATTGCTCCCATAGGATATACGCGTCGAATGTGGGGAAATGCAGAGCGGGGAGGGTGCATGTGACGGTGACGGAGAAGTTCCGCGTCGGCGTTTCCGCCGACTTCACGACGCGCGCGGCGGGGCTGCTGGAGCCGACGATGCGCGCGATCTTCGATCCGCTGCCGTGGCTCGCATGGGAGTATTTCGCGCAGGAGACGCGCACGGTCACGCCGGAGATGATCGCGGGCTACGACGGCATCATCAGCCTCAGCGTGCGCTACCCGGCGGAGACGCTCGCGGGGGCGGGGCGGCTGGCGGTGATCGCGCGCTGGGGCGTCGGCTACGACACGATCGACATCCCCGCCGCGACGGAGCATGGCGTCCTCATTGCCATCACGCCGCCCGCCGTGCGTCGGCCCGTGGCGGAGGGGATCATGGCGCTCCTCCTCGCGCTCACGAAGCGCATCCCCGCGAAGGATCGCATCGTCCGCACGGGCCGGTGGGATCAAATTCCGCAGACGATGGGCGTCGCGCTCGCCGGGCGGACGCTCGGCTCGGTCGGCGTCGGCAACATCGGCGCGGAGTTCCTCCGGCTCGTCAAGCCGTTCGATCTGGGCCGGACGCTCGCGTCGGACCCCTTCGTCTCGCCGGAGCAGGCGGCGACGCTCGGCGTCGAACTGGTTGATCTCGACACGCTGCTCGGTGAGTCCGATTTCGTCTGCATCAACTGCCCGCTCACCAAAGAGACATTCCACATGATTGGCGAGGCGCAACTGCGCCGGATGAAACCGACGGCGTTCCTCGTCAATACGGCGCGCGGCCCGATCATCGACGAGGCGGCGCTCATCCACGCGTTGCGGGAGGGCTGGATCGCGGGTGCGGCATTGGATGTCTTCGAGGAGGAGCCGCTGGCGCTGCCGAACCCGCTTGCGGAGATGGACAACGTCATCCTCGCGCCGCACGCCATCGCGTGGACGGATCAGATGGCGGTGGACAACAGCGCGGTCGCGTGCAACAACGTCCTGACCGTTCTCAAGGGTGAGGTGCCGGAGTACACAGTGAACCGGGCGGCGGCGGATCGCCCGATGATGCGGGCGAAATTGGCGTCGCTACGCGAACGATGGGAGGCGGTCCAATGAAAGCGAACCGATTCAAGGCGGTGCGGGACGAAGGCAAGGTGCCCGTCGGGCAGATGATCTGGGAGTTCGGCACGCGCGGCATCGCGCAGATGCTCGACGTGTGCGGCGCGGACTTCGTCCTCATCGACACCGAGCACGCCCCGCACACCACCGGGGACGTGGCGGACCTCGTCGCCTGGTTCGCCGCGACGACGGTCGCCCCGTTCGTGCGCGTGCCGCAGATCGAGTATCACCTGATTGCTCGCACGATGGACGCGGGCGCGCTCGGCGTGATGGTGCCGAACGTCAAGAACGCCGCCGAGGCGAAGGCGATCGTCGACGCCGTGAAATATGCACCGCTCGGGGCGCGCGGCATCGGGCTTAGTGGCGCGCTGACGAGCTATCGTGGCGCAGCCAACCCGGCGGAGTTTCTCGCATACTCGAACGCGAACACGACGGTCATCTGCCAGATCGAGAGTATCGAGGGGATCGAGAACCTTGAGGCGATCGCGACGATGCCGGGGGTGGACGTGCTCTGGGTCGGGCACTTCGACCTCTCGCAGTCCATGGGCATCCCCGGTCAGTTCCACGATCAGCGGTTCCGCGACGCCCTCAAGCGCGTGGTGGATGTCTGCAACCGGCACAAGCTCGGCGCGGGCATCCAGCCGGGCAGCATGGAACAGGCGCGGGAGTGGATGGAGGTTGGCTTCAACGTCATCTCCTACAGCACCGACATGGGCGTCTATCTGACCGCGATGACCGAGGCGGTCGCGCAGGTGCGCGCCCTCGCGGCGAAATAGAACAAATTACCGGGAAAAGAGAAACCAATCGAACCGCAGAGACGCAGAGAGCCGCAGAGAAAGAAGAAAAGAGTCCTTCTTTGCGTTCTCTGCATCTCTGCGTTCTCTCGTCGATCCGGTTTGGTGTCTTCTGACGGTTCAATCGTTGAGGCAGGAGGGGAAATATGCGGCTGGCGTTGCTGGGGTACTACCACGAGACGAACACGTTTTCCGCGAAGCCGACGGATTACGCGCAATTTGCGCACAGCGGCATCCTGCGCGGCGCGGAGTTGGTGCGGGAGCACGGCGAGGGGCAATCGACGGTGTCCGGCTTCCTCGATGTCGGCAAGGAGCCGGGGGTTGAGGTCGTCCCGCTCTACTTCGCGAACACCGCGCCGATGGGGATGATCACGCGCGACGCCTTCGAGCGGATCAACGCGGAATGCCTCGAACTGCTGGGCGACAACGGCCCGTGGGACGGCGTGCTGCTCGCGCTGCACGGCGCGGCGGTGTCGGAGGAGTACCATGACGCCGACGGGGAGTTCACGGCGCGGGTGCGGGCGCTCGTCGGGCCGGAGATGCCCATCGGCGTCGCGCTCGACCTGCACGCGAACCTCACGGAGCGGTTGGTGGAGAACGCCACCGTGACGATTCTCTACCGCACGAACCCGCACCTCGACGCCCGCATCCGCGCGCGGGAGTGCGGCGCGTTGATCGTCCGCACCGTGCGGGGCGAGATCCACCCGGTGCAGGCGGTGGAGACGCCGCCGCTCGTCGTCAACATCGTCAAGCAGTTCACCGGCGCGGAGCCGATGCTCGGCATGATGGCGGATGTCGAGGCGGTCATCGCGCGGCCCGGTATGCTGACGGCGAGCGGGGTGATGGGCTTCCCCTACGCGGATGTGGAGGAGATGGGCATGGCCTTCCTCGCGGTGCACGATGGCGGTGCCGCCGCCGCCCGCGACGCGGCACGGTGGATGGCGCGGCGCGCGTGGGCGCGGCGCGCGGAATATCTCGCGAACACACCGTCGCCGGAGGAGGCGTTGCGCCACGCGATGGCCGCGCCGCAGGGGCCGGTCGTGCTGATGGATGTGGGCGATAACACGGGCGGCGGCAGTTCGGCGGACTCGACGGTCCTGCTCGAAGCGGCGCAGCGGCTCGGCGTGCGCGGCTACCTCCAGACGCTCTACGACCCGGAGGCGGTGGCGGCGTGCGTCGCGGCGGGCGTGGGCGCGACGGTGACGATGGCGGTCGGCGCGAAGACCGACGCCCTCCACGGCACGCCGGTGGCCGTCACTGGGCGCGTGCGGGTAATCGCCGACGGCAAATTCGAGGACCCACGCCCGACGCACGGTGGCTGGCGCTTCTTCGATGGGGGCACGACCGTCGTGCTTGAGACGACCGATGATCACACGCTGGTGCTGACGAGTGAGCGGCTCGGCAACACGAGCATCGAGCAGATGTACTCCGTCGGCATCTGGCCGGAGCGGAAGCGGGTCGTCGTCGCGAAGGGCGTCAACTCGCCCCTCGCGGCGTACGCGCCGATCGCGGCGGAGATCATCATGGTCAACACGCCGGGCGTGACCTCGTCCGATCTCTCAACATTCACCTATCACCATCGCCGCACGCCGCTCTACCCGTTCGAGGAGGACGCGGCATATGAGGGCGGGTAAGCGCCATGCCGGAACGTGTGAACTACACCACAGACCCGCCCGCGACGGCTGACCTCATCGTCATCGGCGGGGGCATCGTTGGGGCGGCGACGGCATTCTTCGCCGCGCGCGCCGGGTTGCGTCCGCTCCTGCTGGAACGCTGCCCCGCCCTCTGCACGCTGACGACCGCCGCCGCGACGGGCGGGTTCCGGCTCCAGTTCGACAACGAGGAGGAACTCGCGCTCGTCCGCGAATCGGTCGCGTTGTTCCTCAACTTCGCCGCCGTCACCGGGCAGACGGCGTACGACCCGATGGTGCGGCAGCACGGTTACCTCTGGTTGGCGACGGAGGAGGCGACCGCCGCGCGCCAGCGGTCGCTCGTCGCGCTTCAGCATTCATGGGGACAGGATGACATCGAACTTCTGAGCGGCGACGAGACGCGCGCGCGGTTCCCGTACGTCGGTGAGAATGTCGTGCAGGCGCGCTTTCGGCAGGGTGACGGCTTCCTCGACCCGAAGCAGATCACGATGGGTTTGGCGGCGGCATCGAACGCACCGGTCGTCGTCGATTGCGGGGTGACGGGCTTCCGGATTATCGGGGGGCGGCTCGTCGCCGTGGAGACGACGCGCGGGACGATCAGCGCCGACACGGCGATTGTCGCGTGCGGCCCGCTCTCCGGGTTGCTCGCGGAGACCGCCGGTGTCGCGCTCCCCGTGTGGGCGGTGCGACGCCAGAAGGTAATCCTACCCGATCTCCCGGATGTGCCCGCCGACGCGCCGATGACGATTGACGAGGAGACGGGCGTCCACTGGCGGCCCGCGCTGCGCGGCGCGTACCTCCTGTACACCGACCCCACGACCCCGCCGACCGCCCCGCGCGAGGATGTGCCAGTCGATCATCGCTTCGCCTTCGACCTCCTCAACCCGGACAGTCCAACGGCTGCGGCGCGCGTCGCACCCTTCTGGCGAGCCGTCTGGGAGCGGAACCGCGCGCACTGGTTCATGCAGGCGGGGCAGTACACGATGACGCCGGATCACCGCCCACTCCTCGGCCCCACCGCCATTGACGGCCTCTGGGTCAACACGGGGTACAGCGGCCACGGCGTGATGGGCAGCCCGGCGGGCAGCCGTCTCCTGATCGACGCCCTGACCGGCACAGGCACGATCAATCCCTTCCGCCTCGACCGCCCCTTCGTGGAGCGCGCCATCGCAACGCTGTGACGCGGGCCGACAGCGGGGAACCAAACCGATTTAACTCAGAGGGTTGTCGTGGCCTGTGTGGCGACGCCGGGGAGATCGATTTCGCGCGCCCGGTGGCAGCGCACGTAGTGGCCCGGCTCGATCTGTTCCCATACCGGGGCGGTTGTCCGGCAAATCTCCTGCGCGTATGGGCAGCGCGGGTGGTAGTAGCAGCCGCTAGGCGGATTCGCCGGGTTGGCGATCTCGCCCCGGATGGTCGTGTGTCGCGAGCGGGCGCGGGGGTCGGGTTGCGGGATCGCCGAGAGCAGCGCGGACGTGTACGGATGTTTCGGCGCGCTGAACAAACGGTCTGTCTCCGTCAGTTCGACCATCTGGCCGACGTACATCACCATCACCCGGTCGCTAATGTGCTTCACCACGCTCAGATCGTGGGCGACGAAGAGGTAGGTGAGGCCGAGGCGCTCCTGCAACTCCAGCAGGAGATTCAAAATTTGCGCCTGAACCGAGACATCGAGCGCCGAGACGGGTTCGTCCGCGACGACGAGCCGGGGGTTGAGCGCGAGGGCGCGGGCGATGCCAACCCGCTGCCGCTGGCCGCCGCTGAAGGCGTGCGGGTAGCGGCGGATGTATTCGGGCCGCAAACCGACGAGCCGCAGGAGTTCCGTGACCCGCTCCACCCGCTCCTCGTAGTTGCCGATCCCGTTCACCTTCAGTGGCTCGCCGATGATGTCGAACAGGGTCATGCGCGGGTTGAGGGAGGAGAAGGGGTCCTGGAAGATCAGTTGCATCTCCTTGCGCAGCGGCTTCAACGCCGAGCGCGGCGCTTTCGCGACATCGATCACCGCGTTCGCGGTGGTGCGGAAGCGAATTTCGCCGTCCGTCGGCTGGATGGCGCGGAGGATGCAGCGCGCCGTCGTCGTCTTGCCGCAGCCGCTCTCCCCGACGAGCGAGAGCGTCTCGCCCTCGCGGAGATCGAAACTGACATCGTCGACGGCCCGCACCTGCCCCGTCACCCGCTGCAAGAATCCCTGCCGGATGGGGAAGAACTTCTGGAGGTTCTTCACCTCCAGGAGCACATCGTTGTTCGCGTTCGATTGGGTGTTCACGACGCGGTTGCACTCCCTCGTGTCGCGTCGTCGGTGTACAGGAAGCAGCTCGTCTCCTGCGTGCCGACGACGACCGGTGGCGGGTCACGTTTGTCGCAGAGGCCGGGCATGAAGTCTGGGCAGCGGGGGTGGAAAGGGCACCCCGTGGGGCGGTTGTACGGGTGCGGGATCGAGCCGGAGATCGTCGGCAGTTTGATGCGGGAGGGCGCGGTGATGCTGGGCATCGAGCGCAGGAGCGCCCGCGTGTATGGGTGCTTCGGCGCGTAGAAGATGTCGTCCACATTGCCGCGCTCGACCTCGCGCCCGAGGTACATCACCGCGACATCGTCCGCGATCTCCGCGACCACGCCGAGGTTGTGCGTGATCAGCATGATCGCCATCCCGTTCTGCTCCTGCAATTCGCGCAGCAGGTCGAGAATCTGCGCCTGCGTCGTTACATCGAGTGCGGTCGTCGGCTCATCGGCGATTAGCAGCGCCGGATCGCACGCCAGCGCCATCGCGATCATCGCGCGCTGACGCAGCCCGCCGCTCAGTTGCACCGGGTACTCGTCCAGCCGCTCGCTCGGGCGCGACATGCCGACCCGGTTGAGCAACTCCACGGCCCGCTCGCGCGCTTCCGCTTTGTTGCAGTTGCGGTGCAGGCGGATCACCTCGATGATCTGGTTCCCGATCGAATGGACGGGGCTGAACGAGGTCATCGGCTCCTGGAAGATCAGCGCGATCACGCCGCCACGGATCGAGCGCATCGTCCGCCCGTTCGCGTCCAGTCGCGTCAGGTCCACTTCGGGCACGTCCGCACCATGGTAATCCGGGTCGGCGCTCGGATGGCGCAGCACGATCTCCCCGCCGACGATCCGGCCCGGTTGCTCGACGATGCGGAGGATGGACCGCGCCGTGACGCTCTTGCCGCAGCCGCTCTCGCCGACGATCCCCAGCGTCTTCCCGGCGAAGACATCGAAACTGACGCCATCGACCGAGTGCACCACCCCCTCATCGGTGAAGAAATGCGTCCGCAGATCGCGCACCGAGAGGAGCGGCGCTCGTTCGTCCTTCATTGTCTCGGCCTCGCGCTTCACCTCATACACCATAGGGGTCCGCCGCGTCGCGCAGGCCGTCACCGAGGAAGTTGAACGCCAGGATGACGACAATCACCGGCACTGCCGGGAGGAGCAGCCACGGCGAGATGACGATGGCCTGAATGTTCTGCGCCTGCTGGAGCATCACGCCCCAACTGACCGCCGGTGGCCGCAGGCCGAGGCCCAGAAAACTAAGCGAGGTCTCGCTGATGATGATCGCCGGCAGCGCCAGCGTCGTGTCCGCGATGATGTTGCTGAGGAAGAGCGGCACCATGTGGACGAAGATGATCCGTAACTGGCTGCTGCCCGCGAGTTCGGCGGCGGTGACGAAGTCCTCCTCCCGCAGGGAGAGGAAGCGCCCGCGCACGGCCCGCGCGAGGCCCGTCCAGCCGATCAGCGAGATGATGATCGTGATGACGAAGTAGACCCGGATGATGCTCCAATCCTTCGGCACGGCGGCGGCCAGCCCCATCCAGAGCGGGATCGTCGGGATCGACCGGAGAATCTCGATCACCCGCTGGATCACCGTGTCGACCACGCCGCCGTAGAAGCCCGACAGCCCACCGAGGAAGACACCGAGGAAGAGACTGAGCGCGACGCTCACGAGGCCGATCGTCAGCGAGATGCGCGTCGCGTAGACGAGCCGGGACCAGACATCGCGCCCCTGAATATCCGTGCCGAGCAGGAAGATCGACGGCGCGGCGTTCTGTGCCGTCACGCCGATCAGGTGACGATCGGTCGGGATGAGGCCGAAGAGCTTGTACGGGAAGCCCCGCGCGAAGAGCGTGACGGGGAGTTTCTTGTCCGGGTTCGGCTGGTAGACCCGCTTGAACGTCGTCGGGTCGCGCGCGCCTTCGAGGGCGTAGACGTGCGGGCTGAACCGGCGCCCGTCGAAGAGGTGAATGCGCTGGGGGCGAATGAGCGAGAGTTGCGCGTCGGACGCCTCCGGGTTCGCGTAGGCGAGGAAGCCGGCGAAGAGCACGACGAGGTAGGAGAGGATGACGACCACCCCGGCAACGAGCGCCACGCGATGTTTGCGGAATCGCCGCCACATCAACTGCCGCTGCGTCGCGACCGAGATGCGCTCCTCGGCGGCCTCGCCCTCACGCACGCCGGGTTCGGGGATAGGGTTGGGCGCGAGCACACCCTCCTCGATTACGCGCCCGCCCGCGACATTGATGAACTCAGCCATTTAGCCCACCAACCGAATCCGTGGATCAATCCACAATAGCAACATATCCGAAAGGAACGTCCCGATCACCGTCAGCGTGCCGAGCAGCATGATGATCGCGCCGGCCAGGAACATGTCCTGCGCTTGCAACGCGCTGAGCAGCAGCGGCCCGACGGTGGGCAGGCTCAGGACAATCGAGACGATGATGCTCCCGGAGACGATGTACGGCAGCGTGTAGCCGACCGTGCTCGCGAACGGGTTCAACGCGACGCGCACCGGGTATTTGAGGATGGCGCGCATTTCGGTCAGCCCCTTCGCCCGCGCAGTGACGACGTACGGCTTGCGCAACTCGTCCAGCAGGTTGGCGCGCAGGATGCGGATTGCCTGCGCCGTCCCCGCGAGACCGAGCACGACAGCGGGGACGGGGATGTGCGTCAGCAGGTTGCCCAGCTTGGCCAGGCTCCACGGCGCGTCCTGATACTGCGCGGAAAAAAGCCCGCCAATGTCCGCGCCGAAGAACTTGAAGGCGAAGTACATGATAATTAGCGCGAGCAGAAAGTTGGGCACCGCGAGGCCGATGAACCCGATGAGGGTGAAAAGGTAGTCGCCCATCGAGTAGTGCTTCACGGCGGAATAGATGCCGATGGGCAGCGCAATTGCCCACGTCAGCAACAATGCGAAGATCGAGACGACCATCGTCAGGGCGAGGCGGCTGCCGATCAACTCCGTCACCGGCCGCTTGTACTGGAGCGACACGCCGAGGTCGCCCTGGACGATCCGCCGCATCCACTTGCCGTACTGCACAATGAAGGGCTGATCGAGGCCGTATTCGTTTCGGAGGGCAATGACGGTATCCTGCGTGACCTGCGTCCCGCTGGACTGGAGTTGCGCGATGTAGGCGTCCACGTAATCGCCCGGCGGCAACTGGATGATGAAGAACGAGATGAGCGAGATCGCCCAGATCGTGAAGACCGCGAAGACCGCTCGTCGGAGGATATAGGCCAGCACTGATCCCACCTTGCCTGTGCAGCGTCCCCAGGAGCGGGCTTGACGACGGAGATCGGGATAATCGCTGGCGCAGGCTGGAAAGCCTACGCTACCGGTAGCACAGGCTTTCCAGCCTGTGGTCCTCTTCCATCATCACGCCCGCTGCCCACCCATTTCAACGCAAACCGTCATGCGCCTAACCCTTGAAGTAAAACGTCGTCGGCTGCGACGAGCATGGGGTGCGCACAGCCTGCCCGTTCGCCTGCCGCGCTGGCGCGTTGCCGACGTTGTTCTTGACGAGCCGCACGCCCAACGTCGCCGGCGAGAGACCGACGGTGCCGACCGTCCAACACTGGTCAACGGCGATCTTCCAGATCTCCTGGCAGATCTTGTATCGCTCGTCGTTTGGTTTGCCGAACGACGACTGGAACATCGCAATTGCCTTGAGCAACTCCGGGTCGGTCGGCTGCTTGCCGACCTTGCCGCCACTGCCGTACCAGTTGGCGAACACCGGGCCGAGATAGGCGCCCGGATCGTTGAGCGGCAGCGTAAACTGCGGCCAGAGGGACAGTTTCTCGGTACCATCGCAGGACCACAAGAAGACCTGGTGCTTGTTCCCCTGCGCGTTCGTCGTCGCGAGCGTCCGCTCCTGCACCAGAATGTCGAGTTGCAGACCGATCTGCTTCAGGTGCTGCGTGACCATCTCGCCGATCTGGCCGAAATCGAGGAAGGCGCCGCTGATCGTCGTCACTTGCAACCGGAGGCGCTGGCCGTTGTCCGTCCGGAGCCGGTAGCCCTCGCTGTCCTTTTTCGTCAGCCCCACCTTATCGAGCAGGTCGTTCGCCTGCTTGATGTCCTTGACATGCCACTTCGTGCGCCATTCGGGGCCGGGATTGTACGGGGAGGTATCCTCCGGGATGGGCGAGCCTTGCGTACCGAGACCAAGCCAGAAGGCTTCGTTCAACTGGGCGCGGTCAATGCCGAGCGCGAACGCATTGCGGAAGTCTTTGTTCGTGAGCCACTTCACGATCTCGGCGTCGCCATCGAATGATTGGTTAAAGTAGAACGCCGCGTCCGTGCCAACGAGCGCCGGATCGAGATGGACGGTGTAGTCGCCCTGCTTCTGGTTCTGGAGGAAGACGGGGAGCTTGGTCAGTTCCATATGGCGGGACTGATAGTCAATCTGGCCGGCGATGCCGCGCAGCCCGACGACCTCGATGCTCTCCGCATTCGACAAGCTGATCTTGTCGATATAGGGCAGTTGATTCCCGGCGGTGTCCACCGACCAGTAGAAGGGGTTGCGCTCCATTACCCAGGTCGGCGTGTTGATCGGCGAGGTCGTCTTCCACGGGCACATCACCGGCAGTTCGGTGTTCAACTGCCAGTCGTTCTTGAACTTGAAGAACAAGGTCCAGTTGTCGTACTTCGCATCCTTCGCCATCTGGTCAACTTTGTCCTGCCCGGCGTATTTCGGGTGGAACTGCTTCAGGTAGTGCGCCGGCGCGTAACTACCCATCAGGCCACCCCGCGGCGCTTTGGAGGCATGGCCACCGCCGAGCGCGGTCGAACCGGCCAGTACCTCGACAATCGCCGGGTAGGCTTCGGGGAACTTGTATTCCACGGTGGTCTCATCAATCTTATTGAGCGTACCGGGCTTGCCGTTGATCGAGAGTTCGGGCGTCCCGACCGGCAGGAGATCCTTGTTCTGGTAGATGTCCTGGAACCAGAACATGAAATCGTCCGCATTGAACGGCTCACCGTCGGACCAGCGCGCGCCCTTGCGCAGGAAGACCTTGCAACTCGTGCTGTCGGCGCTCAACTCCCACCCCTTGGCGAGGGAGGGGATGATCTTGTTGCCGGTATAGTCCCAGAAGAGGATCTTGTCGGTGGAGTTGATCCGGTTGCCATTCTCGCCGTCGCCGGGGCCGGTGAAGGCACCGCGCCAAGTGCCGCCGTATTTGCCGATCTCATTGAGCGGCTTGACGACCATCGGCTCCTGGCTGACGCGCTGCTCGACGGGTGGCAGTTTCCCCGCCTTGACCATGTCCGCCAGTTGAGGCGCTTCCTTGAATGACTTGGGAATCTGCGCGGGATCGGTGATCACCTCCGCGCCTTCGAGCTTGCCGATAAGGTTCGCACCGAGGGCCGGCTTCGCCCCGCCACTCGTTGTCGGCGCTCCGGCCGGGGCCTGGGTCGGGGTGCCAGCAGCCGTGTTGCCACCGGCGGCGGCGGAACCGCCCGCCGTGCTGGTCGGCGCTGTCCCGCTGCCCCCACCGCCGCACGCTGCGAGCAGGGCCGCCAGCGCCGACGCGCTGACCCCGATCGCCGCGCCCCGCTTCAGCACGTTGCGGCGGGAGAGACGGCCCGTGAGCGCCGCCGCATAGAGGAGACCGACGTTCCGCTCGTTGTCCTGGTCGCTATCGTCTCGCACCATCGCGTTCCTCCCCCACTGCTGGTTGCGTCAGACAGGACGCGACTGTCAATCACCCCACGGTCCGATGTCCGGCACCATGCCGCCTCTCAGATTGTTCTGCCCATTCCTCCATGCGGTCCGACCGGTTTCACCAAGACATCCCAGTCGGGACGGGTCACGCAGTTGAGTAGGACGGATTCTTGAACGTGAAGGCACCATAGCAACGCCATCCGGTGTTGTCAATATGATGCCGTCAGTATCTGCACGTTCCCGCAGGATGGTATGTAGCCACGGTCGCTCTTACGCACGAAAGCGGGGGATGCGACAACGACCGCATCCTCCGCTTTTTCTTGCTCTGCACAGGATAATTGTGGTGCCGCAGGTGGGACTTGAACCCACACGGTTATTCACCAGCGGAGTTTAAGTCCGCCGCGTCTGCCGATTCCGCCACTGCGGCACGGGGGGCGCGCTGAACGCTCCCAAAGCGGAATGTAGCACACCTGCGGCGCGGAAGAAAGGGCGTCCGTCCGTCATCTCGCGGTGTTCAGCGCGCGAGATTCGGGACGCGCGTCGTTGTCGTGCGCTCGGCATCGCGCAGTTGCTCGAAGACGGCCATCGCGTCCGATGCGTGCTCGGTCGGGAGGCGGTTGAGAATCGCGGGGAGCACGCCCTGGTCCGCGAATGCGCGCGTCGATCCTCCCCACGCGACGCTCGCGAACCGGCGCAGCGTCGGGCCGGTGGGTCGCAGCCGTTGCACCGTCGCCGCCTGCTGCGCCGTCGTCAATTCCAATTTGGTGAGGAGCATCGTCGGCGCGTCCACGCCGCCCCGCCGGAGATCGACGACGAGGGCGTGCTGGAAGCGCGGGAATGCGACGTAGATAACCTCGGCATCGACGATGGAACGCATGATCTTGCGGCAGATCGGGTCAGGGACATCGCCGGTTGGGTGGCTCACCTTGATCGTCATTCGTTCACTCGCCGAGCCGTTCGAGCGTGTCGATGTGATCAACCGCCTCCTCCAGCGTCCCGAAGACCCCGGAGTAGCCGTCCGACACGCGGCGCAGGAGGTAGGCGGCGCGCGTCTCCGGCGTGAGGCGATACGCCTCGCCGAGGGACGTGGCGCTATAAATCGACCGACCGGCCATCGTCCCGAGCGAGACGAGTTCCCGCCCGTGCACCGTACGCAACTCCGTCGTCATCGTCTCTCCTTCATCGACCACCTCGATGGGGTCCGCCTCCATCGGGAGGCTTGACGTTGGTTCCTTTGTCATCGCGCGATCCCGCCGTGTCGTGCTCATTGCCCACCGCTTCGCGATGATGTGGATGTGGATGACGATAGGGGCAAGAGTGACGATATCATGCATTCTCCATCTGAAGAGTGAATCGCAGGGACATGGCCGCTCGTGGTCAGGCCATCAGCGCCGAGGGTCGGCCCGCACGACGCTGCGTACCGGGCATTCCGGCAGCGCGAGTAGATCATCCGTCCACTGGTCGCCCACGACGGTTTGCAGATAAGGTTCCTCGCGGTTCTCGACGACGATCTCGACGTGCGCCCGTCTGCCGGCCACCTGCGTGTAGAATGCCTCGCCACCGGAGTTGATCGCGGCGGTCACCTGCCAGCGCGTCATCTGCCAGCCCTTGCCGGCGAGATGCGTGATTCCCTTATGGGGGACGGCCTGCGGATGCTTCGTGACGCAGGTCACTTCCCGCTCAATCATTGGAGGGTTGGCCACGGCGTTTTTCTCCTCTATCGTTCGGCCGCCATCCCGCGCCGACCGGACCGCCGATGGCTCGTCCCCCGGCTCCCTTTCCCTCCGAGGGAATGGGTTGGGAGTTAGGAAAATCCTAGGTGCGGTTCGTGATCTTCGCCCACAATTGGCGCAGTTTCTCGACAAATCCGCCGCTGGTCGGACTTGCGGGCTTCTGGGGTGACTGCATGGGATCCCTCGTCTTCCTGTGAGGATCGCAACGCCCTACGAGCAGCGCTCCGGTCCGGCACCAATACCAAAACTATTACCTTCGGGGCCGGTCGTGCAGGCACTCGTTGCCGAAGAACACTCATTGTCCGCCTCGTCTCACCAGTTTACCACGGGCGCGTCATAATAGCCAGAATCGTAAGTGGAAAGAGGCAAGTAGGAAAAACGTACTGTTTCGTTCGTCCAATAAAACCACGCATGGGCGGAGGAGAAGCCAACCTACGAGACACCGAAGATACCAAACCGGATCGACGCAGAGGACGCAAAGACACAGAGGACGCAGAGAGGATCAGGTTTTAACACAGAGCGCGCAGAGTTCACAGAGAACACAGAGCAATCTTCTTTTTCCTCTTCTCTGTGTTTCTCTGTGTACTCCGTGTCCTCGGTAGTAAGACCCTTCTTCGCGTCCTTTGCGTCTTTGCGATTCCATGGTTTCTCTCCACACCCGCCGGGGCGGTTCAGACTCCGGGGATTACGCGAAGAAGTCGTGGTCTTCCTCCAGAAGGTAGAGCTTGTGCGGCGCGAACGTTAAAATCGACGCCCATGCCGGGGCGATCCCCGACCGCGATGAAGCCGTCCACGACGATCGGGTCGGGCAGCCCCTCGACGATGTCGTGCCACCACTCCGGCTTGCCGGTGGGGTACTCAAAGGCGATGTAGTTCTCCGGCAGCGTCGCGCAGACCTGGACGAGCGCCGCGAGGCCGAGCAGCCCGTCACCGGTGCCGTGCGGGGCCATCAGGATGCCGTGCAGATCGGCGTACTCCGCGACCCACTTCAGTTCCGCGATGCCGCCGATGTCGCACGGGTCCGGGCCGAGGATGCTGACGGCGTGCCCCTCGATCAACTCCTTGAAGTTCTGCCGGAGGTAGATCTGCTCGCCCGTGTGGATCGGGGTCGAGGTGCTGCGCGTCAGATCGCGGTAGAGGTCGGCGGAGACGTACGGGACGTAGTCGCCGGTGAGCAGGTCCTCCAGCCACATCACATTCAGCGGCTCCAGCGCCTTCGCCAGCCGGATCGCGTCCGGCACCGTCCAGCCGGGGCCGCAATCGAGCGCGAGGCCGATCTCGTCGCCGAGCACTTCCTTCATCGCCTCGACGCAGGCGATGACGTGCTTCAGGCCGTGTTCGGTCAGCAGACCACGATCGCGGTTGCCGTGGAAGCCGACGGGCTGGGGCGTGCCATAGTAGAAGTTGGGAATCTCCTTAAACATCTGGCTGTGGAAGCCGATGCCCTGCTTGATGATGGTGAAGCCTTCTTTGGACTCCTTCATCCGCGCCGTGTTCTCGGCGTAGTCGGCAGGTGTGTAGCCGGTCATCGGCGTGCGCACCGCACCATTGTAGACGCGCACCCGGTCGCGCACCTTGCCGCCGAGCAGCTTGTAGACCGGCAAATCGGCGGCCTTGCCGGCGATGTCCCAGAGCGCCATCTCAATCGCGCTCACCGCGCTCCCCCACGGCTTGAATGCCCCGCGATGGCGAATTTTGAGCATCTACCCGCTCGACATTCGTCGGGTCCTCGCCGACGATGTACTGCGTGTACGTCAGCACCTGCGGTTTGAGGTAGGGCTTGTACGCCTCGATCTGCCCGTAGCCGCTGATTCCCTCGTCCGTCACGATGCGAACGACCGGGTTCTGCCCGATGACCGCGCATTTCAGGTCTGTGATCTTCATTCTTCGCGATGCTCCTCCCATGATCTCCCGTCAACGGCATCCGAAATCGTGCGTCACCATGCTTCAGCGTAGGGGAGGTGGCCCGTGCGGTCAATGAATTGCGCGGGGCGTGTGGATACCTGTTGGCATCGAACGAGGCGGATTATGAGAATCCACCTCGTCATCGCCACATTTTCTGTTGGATTGATTACGGGGTCGCGTCGGGTGGAACGGCACCGCCCGGCGTGTTGTCCTCCGTCTTCTGATCGCGCTGTGTGGAGAGGCTCTGCGCCAACTGCGTGAACTGGGCGATCACCGCGTCCACGCGCGCCTCCGTCTGCGCCGCAGTCGCATCCTTGTCCTTCGCGGCGGCTTTCAACTCGTCCTGCATCCGGTTCACGAGGTCACGCACGTTCTCCGGTACCTGCGTCGGGTCGTCGACCTGGATAACGTACTGGACTGCCTTCGCCACCGTCGTGCAGTGCGAGCACTGGACATTCACCGCGATTGCCGCGTTCTGCGGCGCGATCGTTGTCGCCGTGCGGCTGATCAGGTCGATCTGCAACGCAACGGCGAATGTCTCGCAGTTCGCGCACGAGGCGTACGCCTCGGCATCATTCACCGGCTGAGCAGTGTCGCCGGGGATGCGATTCACCTGAATCTTGCCCTTGAGTCGGAACTTGCCGTCATTCTTGTTGATGACTTTGACGATGTTGCTCTTGCCACCGCCACTATCCTCGTCGTACCCGACATCGCCATGGGTATCCGACGCTCCGGCGTTACCGCTCGCTGCGGGGGCGGCGGGCGTACTGCTCGTGGCATTCGTCGGGGCTGCTGTTGTGCCAGTCGGCGTTGAAGCAGCAGCGGTAGGCGCCACTGTGGGTGCGGTCGTTGCCGTTGGCGCAATGGTTGGGATGGGTGTGCTCGTCGATGGAGGCGCACCCAGGCTGCCGACGGAACTATTTGGCGTCGCGGTCGCGGGGTCGTCGGCACTGATTGCTGCCCCACCGAGCGCGATGCTGAGAATGAACGCGAGCACGACGAGCGCGGTGCACCAGCGGGCACGGTAGCGGGACGACGGATACGACCTCATGCGACAAACTCCCTTCCTTGTAGTGGTCTTGGTGTCGTTACGGCACCTTTGTTGGTGTCGGTGCGAGGGTCGCCGCTGCATTCGGCGCAACACTCGGTGCGACGGTGGATGCGGGCGTCGAAGCCCCTGCGGTTGCTGTGCCAACGGGCGCGCCAGTTGGCACACCTGCTTGTCCCGTGGATGCCAGTGTGCGCCCCGGCGTCCCCTGCGACGCGGGGGTGGCGGGCGCGCTCCCAACGGGAAGCGTGGGAACTGCCGTGCTTGCTGGCGCGGAGGGCGCGAATGTCGTCGATGCCGGGGCAACCACCGTCGGGGCTGGCGCGACTGGCTGCGCGGGTGCGGGGTTGACCGGGAGCGGCGGCCTCGTCGGCGCACTACCCGAACCGGATGTGGGGGCCTGCACCGGGGCGCTCGCCGGTGCCGGGGTGGGTGCGACCGTTGGCGCCGCCGCCGTTGGGGCGCTTTCCGTCGGCGTGCCGACGGGGGTCGCACCCGGAGTCCCGCTCGCGGTGGGCGTCGTCGTCCCGGTCGCGGTGACGGTCGTCGGCGCGACCGGTGTGGTGCTGATGCTCGCCGTGCCCGTCGCGGTGATTGTTGTCGTGCCAGCGGGCTGTGCGCCGGATGGTGCGAATGTTGGGGCGGATGTTGGCGCGGGTGTCGTCACCGGTGGGCGGAAGGGTAGCGGGGCGGACGGCGGCGCGGCATCGAAGACGGTGCCCCGTTCACTGGTCATGATAGGCGTCCAGTTATTCTGCGCCGCCACCGGCTTGGAGCCGCCGAAATTAAGGTCTGGCACCCAGAGGTAGACGAGCAACGCGGCGATCCCGGCGGCCGCGAGGGAGCCGAGCGCACGGCGGGCGGGCGTTGGCTTGCTCCAGTTCCAGAGCAGCCGGAATAGCGTGCGCCCGAGCGAGAAGAGCGTGAAGCCCAATCCCGCCACCGGCAACGCGAGCAGCAGCATTTGGACAACCGCGAGCGCGACGCCCCCGTAATGACTGCTGTGCGCCGCATCGGAGAGCGTGCTTACTTGCTTACCGAACGAGTCCCAGGCGGTGGCGAGGATGCGCGGCACATTTTTGAGCAGTTCGAACAGCAGGAAGGCGAGGATCGGGATCGTGACGATGATGTAGAGCGCGAACAGCACCTTCACCCACCGCTTGAACTCCGGGAGATTCTCGTCCCCCTCCTTCTTCTTCAACGGCAGCACGCTCCGGAGGAACGGCCCCATGTACGAGAAGAAATCAGGGATGCCGGTGATGTCTGCCAGCGTCCAGTAGCCGTCCAGCCGTACGAAGGGCAGGCATTGGTGGATGATGTCCACGTCGATCAGCAGCACCGCCAGGAGGAGGAAGGGTTGGTGCGTCAGGAAATAAAGACCGACGAGGCCGAGCGAGAAAATGAGGTTGAAATAGAAGCCGCCGAGGTCAGTGCGCACGCGCGCCCAGCGTCCGAGACGGTAATTGTCGGTCACATCGGTGTAGAAGGCCGGATAGACGAGGTAGAACCCCGCGCCCATCCCGCGCACCTCGCCGCCCCCGTATTCGAGCGCGGCGGCGTGGCCGAACTCGTGCCAGGCGGTGCCGACGACGATGATGCCGAGAACGACGAGCGTCAGCCACGGCTTGTAGACTGCCTCGTGGATGCTGCCCGCAATGCCGTGTACGAAGAAAAGCCACACCTGCGCCGCGAAACAGACGAGCAGCATTGCAATGAGGATAGGCGGGAAGAAAAGGATTTTGAGAACCCTGGTCAGCGGTGTGATCAGCCCGCGTGGCAGGACCTTCGTCTTCATGTTGATCTTGAGGGGCGAGCGCGCAATGCCTTCTGCCGCCGCCCCGCCGACGACCGTCCCGTCCGCCTGGGCGACGATGCCGAGGGGGATCAGCTTCCCGGCGATCAGTTGCCGCACGTTGTCCGCCGTCACATGCCGGTCGATCTCCCCGGACATCCGCTCGGCGATCTCATCGATCGTGCGCTGCCCGTCGATCTGCTCGGCGACGTGGTAAAGGAGTTCGGTGAGATGGATGAATTGGCCATCCCGCTGAACCATCCACTGCGGCTCGGCGAAGCCGCTCTCCTCCATCTCCCCGCTCATCTGGATATTCGGCGCGAGCGACGGTTGCTCGGGCACGTCGGCGGGTGCGGGTGTCTGGTTGGGCTGGCCTGCGGGCGCGTTATCGCCCGGTGCGGGAGGGCGACCCCCCGCATCGGGTGTAGTGGCGCGCTGCGGGGCTACCGGCTGGGTTGTTGCTACTGCGGCGTGTCGAGTGGTCCGGGCCATCGCTGCGCTCCTCGATAACGGGGCCACACGGCGTGAGGTGATCTGTTCCTTCATCGTGCGATGTGGGCCGGGCAATCAGGGGGCGGT
>JAABUT010001303.1_pt1 | contig 29357 bp, 27 predicted proteins | sample 5559281 | NCBI WGS metagenome assembly JAABUT01 (sample SAMN10711880, study PRJNA513359) | rock metagenome | isolation source: Antarctica rocks | place: Antarctica: Victoria Land, Ricker Hills nord | collected 2016-01-04
TTATATTTGACAATTTAAATAAACTGCTTGCAACATTGGTTTGGCAAAAAACTGGCCGACGGAAGTTTTTGAACTTTTGAATTTCTTTTTATCTTTAGTCCGGGTTTTGGGCTGACGGGTTTCAAATTCCAGTTCTTCGCCAAGCCCGGAACGTTAGCGGTAATGATAGAAAACCTACAATATGGACAATTATCAAACAGACGTTGAAAGACTTAAAAATTTAATGACAAGTGCAGCGACTGACTTGACAATTGAAGCCGAACATGAAACTGAATACAAACAACTAAGACAATCTTTGTTACGACAAGACAAATTCAAAAGTATTGCACCAAAATTTATTACAACTTGCGGAACACTAAAAGAATTTAAAAGAGAAATGCAAGCTATTTCTCAACAATATGTCGGCAGGCGCACGCATATAAAAAATGAATTCTACGCTTTGGTCAATTCACTTTATGGCGCAGAAACCATGGCAGACGCAATTGCCGATATTGTTCAGCAAGTTGACTTCGGGCAACTAAATCTTTTACCGCAAGACATTCAAGACAAAGGACGGGAAATGTCCGATGTTTATTTATACTTATATTGTATTGAAAATTCTCTACGAATTTTCATTGTGGAAATAATGAAAACCGAAACGATTATCTTACCGACAAAAGTTCAAGATACAATAAACAAAATGAAAGATAGCGAAAAGGAAAGTAAGTATCTTCCAGTTCGTGGTGACAATGACTTGTTTTATTGCGATTTTATACAACTTGGGAAAGTAATTGTATCTAATTGGAACATATTCGGAAAATATTTTCCAAACAAGAATGAACATTGGTTAAATGTAATGATTGATGAACTTTATAAAATAAGATGCTTAGTAGCACATAATAGTTTTGTTGGCGACCACGAAAGACAAAGCTTAAAGGTGTATTACAAGAATATAACACTTCAACTCAAACTATAACAAAAGAAATCACTACCGCTAACATTGGTTTGGCAAAAAACCGGCGGACGGAATTTATTGAACTTTTATTTTACTATTTTGCTTCAGCTTCGGCAGAAGGAATAAAATTTGGCTTGTAAAAGAAGCATCAACATTGGAATTATAATTCAGCTTTGGTTTCGGCTGACGGGTTTCAAATATCGGTTCTTGCCAAGCCTTCAACGTTAGCGGTAATTGTAAAAAATGACAGTGATAAAATCAAATATAGACGACAATGAAGTTTTGACTAATATAACAAAAAAGTCAAAAGCATTTTGGGGATACTCTAACGAACAAATGGAAAATTGGTCAGAATTATTAACCATAACTAAAAGCTATATTGAAAGCAACATAGTTTATAAACTACTTATTGACAATACTATTGTTGGTTATTATTCTTATATTAACTTGGAAGATGATGTAATTAAACTTGACAATTTATTTGTTTTACCAGAATATATCGGTAGCGGACTTGGAAAACTTCTTATGAATGATTTTATGGACAGACTTAAAATGACAAAAACAAAAAAAGTAGTTCTTGATTCCGAACCTAACGCTGAGCAATTCTATGAAAAATTTGGTTTTATTAAAGTTGGACAAATTGAAACTAAAATCAAAGACAGATATTTGCCAATAATGGAATACAAAGTAAATATAGAATAACACAACTACCGCCAACATTGGTTTGGCAAAAAACCGGCTGACGGAAGTTATTGAACTTTTGATTTGCTATTTTGCTTCAGTTTCGGCTGAAAGAACAAAATTTAGCTTGTAAAAGAAGCATCAACATTGGAACATTGATTTAAATTTGGTCTCGGCTGACGGGTTTCAAATATCGGTTCTTCGCCAAGCCTTCAACGTTAGCAGCAAGCTTAGAAGACCAAAAACTACACATCACAAATATTAAAATATATTGACATGGAAAATATTAGAAAAGTGGCACTCTATTTACTCATTTTAATGACTGGACTTAATGCAGGTATTCACTTTGCAGAAATTATGGCTCCTGTTGTACAAAAAATGGATGTGCAGCAATACACACAATATTGGCAACTGGTAGACGGTTATATGGGGAAACGTATGCCTGTTTTTGGTATGTTATTCCTTTTACTCTTTGCTTTCAATATAATCCTCTTTATACCAAAATGGAAAAGTCCGGTTTTTTGGGTACTTATTGTATGTCTGTCAATATTAATATTTGATATTGTGTTTACAGGCAAAGAACAAATCCCAATTAATCATTATATCCAAAGCGTTAATGCAAATAACTTGACAAGACAACAATTACAAACTATTTCTGAAATGAAAATTAAAGCAGAAAATAATTTTAGCATTAGAGATTTTCTATCCATTGGTTCTTTCTTTTTGATGACTTGTACACCATTTCTTTTGACAAGACAAAATAAATCATCTGTTTAAACATCCTAAATTGATAAAATACCAAAAAGCCAGCAGCCAACATTGGTTTGACAAAAAACTGGCTCACGGAAGTTATTAAGCTTTTGTTTTACTATTTTGCTTCAGTTCCGGCAGAAGGATTAAAATTTAGCCGGTAAAAGAAGCATTAGCATTTGATTATAAATTTAACTTTGGTTTGGGCTGACGGGTTTCAAATTCCAGTTCTTCGCAAAGCCCTAAAACGTTAGCTGCAAGCCTATTGCTGACAATATTTAAATTGGACGACAAACGAAATGATTAAACAAATGGAAAAGGATACTTCACGAATTGAGGCTTTTAGCGATGGCATTTTTGCGGTAGCCATCACCTTATTAGCAATAGACCTTAGCGTAGACATAAAAGGAATTGAATCACATCATAGGTTGGAAACAACTACAGCTAATGAATTGTTGAAACAACTGACAAACCTTTGGCCAAAAGTATTTGCTTATTTCAATTCATTTGCTTCAGTATTGCTAATATGGATGTCGCATCACAGGATATTTAAACTACTCCGCACAACAAATAATAGACTAATACTATCTAATGGCTTGCTACTTCTTGTCATTGCCTCAATTCCGTTTCCAACAAAAACTTTGGGACAGTTTTTAGGAACTGAGGCTCAAAAAACTGCAATATTATTTTATATAGGGTATTCAGTAGTTATTGCGGGACTGTTTTTATACCTTTTGAATGTAGCTACAAGTAACAAGAAAAATTTGTTCTTAGAGAATGTATCAGGAGAAATAATAGCAAGCATTCGTAAAGGCTTGATGATGGGTTTTTTATTGTGTATTGCGATTTTTATCATTGCCATTTTTGTCCCCGTTATTGGACTTTCTCTTAGCTTTTGCATGTGGATATTTTGGGCAGTAACGTCAAAGGATAATACAGAAAGGGAAAACTTAATTTGACAAATCTGAAGGCCATGCAGCTAACAAGGGGTTTGGCGTTATTGGGGCAGGACGTTGTTAGCTTCAGTTGTAGTTCGCTATCAGCTTCGGTTTCGGCTCGACGTTAGTAATTTAGCTTTTGTTATTATCTTCAACTTTTAAAAAATATTGGGCTTCAGTTGTGGGCTGACGTATTTTCAAATATCCCAACAACGCCAAACTCCGTCCGTTAGCAGCAATGGTACGACGACCAAAAACAGCAGACTAATTATGAATATAAAAACGCTTTCATTTTTAGTTTTTATGACTTTCGCTCTAAGCACATGTGAACAAATCAAAAGCAACAGAACCATTCTTGGTAAATCTTATGCTCGACAAGAATTAGAAATTGCACTTACCGACAAAGACCAACATAATAGTATAAATAACAACTCAATTATTAAAGACAGCTTAACTGTAATTTGCGTAGCCGAACCAATTTTGTTTAGCATGTTTGGTAAAGAAAACATTGTGAATCAACGACCATATGAAATTTACTTTATCAACAAGTATTGGATAATAAATGGAACGCTTCCAAAAAATCAATTAGGTGGAACATTTTTAGTAATAATCGATGCTAAAGACAGTAAAATAATCAGAATTACTCATGGCAAATGAAGTCGTATCTAAATTTGACAAAAACCACTGCTGCTAACATTGGTTTGGCAAAAAACCGGTAGACGGATTTATTAAACTTTTGTTTTGCTATTTTGCTTCAGTTCCGGAAGAAGTAACAAAATTTAACTGGTAAAAGAAGCATCAACATTTGATTATAAATTTAACTTTGGTTTCGGCTGACGGATTTTAAATTCCAGTTCTTCGCCAAGCCCGGAACGTTGGGCGTTATGCTGTGACGATAGGGGAAATATTAAATCGCTCTACAGACAAAGGACAAACCAGTAAAATCGACAGTATGAATAAATACGAAAATTTGAAAAAAATTCCGTAGAAACGCCATCTTAATAAAATAATAAAGGACTATACTATGACAAAAACTATCAAGGGAAAAATTACCACTAAACATAATAAATTACTCAAATGCCCTACCGGCATCAAAGGTTTTGACGAAATTACAGAAGGCGGGCTTCCGAAAAACAGAACCACTTTAGTTTCCGGAAATGCCGGCTCCGGAAAAACCCTTTTGGGGATTGATTTTCTAATTAAGGGTGCAACCGATTACAATGAGCCGGGAATTCTTATGTCGTTTGAAGAGACAGAAAATGAACTTTATACAGATGTGACTTCGCTCAATATGAATTTGCAAGGGCTTGTTTCGCAGAAAAAGATTTTGTGCGAACATGTTATTTTAGAGCGTAAAGACATTCAGGAAACTGACTTTAATCTCGAAGGGATATTCGTTCGTTTGGAATATGCTATAGATGCTATCGATGCCAAACGTGTTGTTCTAGATTCTATTGAATCTCTTTTTGCAGGCATTACAGATCTGGGCATTCTTCGCGTGGAGATAAAAAGACTTTTCCGATGGCTTAAAGAAAAAAAGGTCACGGCAATAGTTACAGGCGAGCCGGGACAAAGCAGTACATTTACACGTCATGGCCTGGAGGAGTACGTCTCCGATTGCATCATTCTTCTGGATAACAGAGTCAGAGACGAAATCGCCACCCGTAGAATCCGTATCATTAAATATCGGGGGTCAAAGCATGGAACAAGCGAATATCCATTTGTTATAGATGATGAAGGACTTTCAGTAATACCTATCACGTCCGCAGGGCTTGATCAACCGGGCACAAACGAGAGGGTTTCGACAGGCATTCCATCGTTTGATAAATTATTTAAGAGTAGTAAAGGTTATACCAGAGGCAGCACCATACTGGCTTCGGGTACTGCAGGCTGCGGAAAAACAAGTTTTGGAGCGGCATTCGCACTCGAAAGTTGTAAACGTGGCGAACGCTGTCTTATCTTTTCTTATGAAGAATCAGCAGGTCAACTGATTCAAAACATGAAATCTATCGGTATTGATTTAGTTCCATGGGTGAAAAAAGGATTACTAAAGATTGTGGCTGTTAGACCATCATTTCTTGGTTTAGAGATGCATTTATTAACTATTTATAAGCTGGTTGATAGTTTCAAACCAAAGGCTGTTGTGGTAGATCCCCTCACAAGTCTTCTTGGACAAGGGGAGGAGCGTGAAGTTACATCACTGATTACCCGCATGATTGACCTCCTTAAATCCAGAGGCATCACTATGTTTTTTACGAGTCTTGTTTCTGCAAACTTTCAAAGTAACACGAGTGGCGAAATCGGTGTTTCATCTGTGATTGATACCTGGCTTGTTGTGAGAATGGTAGAAGATAAGGAAGATATAAAACGCACCCGTGAAGTTTTCATAGTTAAGGCTCGCGGCACTAACCATGATGGCGATGTCCACAAATTTATTATGAGTGATGATGGAATTATGGTGATGCCAAATGATGATAAACCTAAATTAATCACCAATAAGAAAAAGAATGTTGATAAAAATGTTGCTGAAAACAAAAAGAATCAATAATAAGCCATGAAAATAGTGCAACCTAAATTCATTGTAGGTATTGGCGGCTCTGCCGGGGCGCTTAACGCATATAAGGGGCTGCTGAATGCAATGCCGCATGATACAGGTATGGCCTTTGTTATTATTTCTCACATGAACCCCACCGCCCATAGTCAGTTAGCTCAAATACTGTCAAGGCACACAAAAATGTCAGTAATCGTGGCTTCCGAAGCCATGCCGATCCTTGCAAATCATGTCTATGTAATTCCTCCGGACGCAGATCTTACTATGGTTAATTATCGCTTCAAAGTAATCTCACCTCGCTCTGGCGGACACAAACAAGTAGATGTATTTTTTATTTCCCTTGCAGAGGCAATGGGTGCCCGTGCTGTCGGCATTGTCCTTTCCGGATATGATGGTGACGGTACTGAGGGCTGCAAGCACATCAAGGCCAACGGAGGAAGCACCTTTGCCCAAGACATGTCTGCCGAAGTTGAATTCATGCCGCTCAGTGCTCAGGCAGCAGGTTGTGCTGATTTCGTTTTACCACTTGATAAAGTTCCAGAAAAGCTAAAAAAATTGGCAGCTACGCTTAAAATTTAGAAACGATTTACAAAACACAAAAGTCTTAGAGCCTGTTTAAATTTTATCCAATCTTTTTCTATGCTTCTTTTATCGGCATAAAAAAACGGAAAAACCGATGCTTCTTTTATCGGCATATATTTCGAAAACAAGATTTATAGGCATAAAAGAAGCATTACGGTTTTTTTTCGACCTAAAATCAAACAGGCTCTTAAAGTTCGGGTTAAGACATACTAAATTAAAATTCAATTTTCTGATTGAGCTATCAGAGGAATTAAAATGTTTTAACAATGAGAAAATGACAAGAAAGAAAGCACGAACCGCTAACATAAGTATTTGCGAAAGCAGGGCTGGACAATGTAATATTGACTATGTGCAAGCATCAGCAGCGGTTCGGGCTGACATTTATAAATTTGGCTTTTAGTCGTAAACTTCAACTTTATATTTTTAATTCGGCATTTGTACCGGGCTGGACGAACAATGAATTCCCTGCCTTCGCAAATACTCAAACGTTAATCGCAATTTTAGAGCGACACCCTGCAATGATAAATAGCTTACTTTATAGCATACAAAATCTAATAACGCTAAGCCCGACAGAGATTGGCATCGTAACATCTTTGTTTAAAGAAAAGTCGTACAAAAAAGGAGACTTTTTTTTAGAAGAAGGACGAATTTGTAAACAAGTAGGATTTGTTGCAAAAGGATTATTGCGATACTATATCAATCACGATGGGGAGGAAAAAACATACGCCTTTTCCCAGGAAAATGATTATGTATGTAATTATGAAAGTTTTCTTCCTCAGAGCCCATCTTCAAAAATCATTCAGGCTTTAGAAGACAGTGATGTTTTAGTGATTTCGCATGCTGACCTGCAACTACTTTATGCGAATGTTCGTGAGGGGGAACGTTTTGGCAGGATTGCAATTGAATCCATTTTTATACAACTACTGAAGGATGTCAGTTCATTTTATACTGAAACACCTGAACTTCGTTATGAAAGGTTTTTAAAAAACCACGCTGACCTGCAGCAAAGAATTTCTCAATACCATATAGCCTCATTTGTTGGCGTAAAACCGCAATCACTAAGCCGTATACGTAAAAGAATTTCTACTCAATTCTGATTTATTAACCCAGGTGCATCAATATAGATTGCTGCAAGGGTAATTTTGTGTCATAATTTAAAAACAAATTATTATGACAACCAAAATTTCTTATACAATCGCATTTTTATTGGGCTTGGGAATGATTTTTCTCGGAGTCAGCTTTTTTTTATCTCCTAAAGCAGCAACAGCCGGATATGGCATACATTTTAATGCCCAGGGCGACTATTCATTTCAATATATAAAAGGTATCAGGGACATATTTTCGGGGCTGCTGATCTGCGTTTTTGTGCTGATGAATGAAAGACGTGCTTTGGGCGTGACCTTATTAGCTGGGACAATGATTCCCCTTACAGACATGCTTATTGTTCTAAGCAAAAACTACAACGGCTTTCTTCAAGCTATTCCACACATCAGTGCTATCATCATTTGCGCTGTATTCGGGATCATTTTATTGGCAACTAAACCTCAAAAAAAAGCGCTATGAAAACACAAGGATATGTTAAACTGATTAGTTCAGCAGACACCAATAAAAACAGTGTATTGGAGTTGAATATTCTTCCGGGCGAAAAAACACCGTGGCATTATCACACGTTGTTTTCAGAAACATTTGAAATTTTAAAAGGCACACTGGAAGTAGGAAAAGGTAAAGACATTCTGCATTTAAAGCAGGGAGATATGGCAACTATAAAACCGAACGAAAAACATTATTATCACAATGTTTCTAACGAGGAATGTATTATAACTACAACCCTAAACCCTGGCAATAAAAACTTTGAAAATTCCCTTTTTATTTTAAAAGGACTTGCAAAAGATGGCTTAGCAAGCGATGTAGGAACTCCCAGGAAATTTTCAGACTTAGTATTATTTGTCTACTTAAGCAACTCAAGAATGGTAGGGTTTCAAAAAATAGCCGAGCCGATATTCGATTTTTTTGCTAAAGCCGCTATCAAAAAAGGGCATCTAAATGAATTGATACAGAAATATTGCAAATAACAATTTAAAATAATTACAATGGATCAATTACGAATTTACACACTTGTTGATAAAAATACAGCAGAACATTATTTTACAGAACATTGGGCTAAACACATTAAAAGCCTTCCAAAATTTGGTTTTCAATTTAAAGGAGTTTGGATTGGTCATACGCCCGAAATAGAAAATCAGGTGATAGCCCTCGTATCTTTTCCGGACCATGCTAATATTGAAGAAATGACCGATCGTTACATGAAAAGTCCCGAATTTACAGTTGATATGGCAGGCTTTGACAGAAGCAAAATAACTAACGTAGAAACCAAAATAATGAAGTCTGCTGAACTTACTTGAATATAAGAAAAGTTCTCCATACTTAGTAAGACTGTAAGCGTTGAAGTTTGTGAAGACACAAACCGATAGAGAAAATACAATATACAAATTGCAGGAAGGGAGATTAACGCATTAGTTTTTGAGAAAAATATATTTTTTTGTCGAATAATCAAAAAGAGAGATAAGTTTTCTTCTATATTTGAGTTGTGTGAAATCATTTTTAATGATTCATTTATGACTGAGATACAGACAATAGATATTAAGACTATACAAACCCGTTTGAACATTACCAATTGTAACGATAAATTCGTTCATCAACAATTTACTATTCATAATGCACCGAAATTTGAGATGTGCCGAATGGAAGTTTATTTTATAGCGCTTTTACATAAAGGAGAGATATTGATAGAAACCGATCTGACATCACAGGCAATTCAAGCGCCTGCTCTTTTAGCAATGGCGCCCTCGGTAATCAGGAAGTTTGTAACTGCAAGCAGTAGCTATAACAGCGAAGCTATTTTTTTTGACAAATCATTTTTTCTTGAGCATTTAGCAGATACTAACTATTTGGATAAATACAATTTCTTTTATACAAATCAGGAACACCAGATACCCATTTCTAAAAGTTCATACAAAGAGGTTTCCCAGTATTTCAATATTGTAAAAAGACAATTAAAAAAGCCTGGTAAACTTTCAAATGACATTGTCAGAAATATTCTACAAGTTATACTTTTAGAAGTAGCTTCTCTCGTTCCTCCGAAAGAAAAAAAGGAACCATATTCGCACAATCAACTTATCTGCTCTGTTTTTAAAGAAGACCTTGAGAAACATTTTCGTAACGAAAGAAAAGTTTCTTTTTACGCATCACTGCAACATTTAAGCAGCAAATATTTTTCTAACATTATTCTTCAACAAACCGGCAAAACTGCAGGTGATACAATAGATGAAAAGGTACAGCTTGAAGCACAGGCACTGCTGCATAAAAAGGAGCTTACCATTAGCCAGATAGCTGATTCGCTTGGCTTCACGGATGCTTCTAACTTCAGCAAATATTATAAGAATCTAACAGGACAGTCGCCTAACGATTACAAAAGTTTATGTAATCAATAAAAGGAGTTTTTTACCTGTTTCCCATTCCTTTTCACCTTGTTATGCATTGATAATTATCCAAGCTTTGCACTTACAAATAAGAAATCGAAAAACATCACAACTTTCAAAACGCTATCATGAATCATCAATTTATTTTATGGATTGCTATGCTTTGCTACGCAGCGCATATGTTGGAAGAATATTTTTACAATTGGAAAGACTGGGTCTTTAAAACCCTCGGTCTTGTCGCTACCTGGACCGACTTTTACCTGGTAAATACGTACGTGTTGTTTATGGGAGTAGCCTGTGCGTCAATTGGCTGGAATTGCATCTGGGCATCATTGGTTTTCCCGGGATTTATGTTATTCAACGCTGTGGTTTTTCATATTATTCCTGTCATCAGGTACCGCAAATTTTCACCGGGCGTCATTACGGCAATACTTTTATTCCTGCCTGTTGCAGCGTTCTCCTACTACTATGCTTTACAGAATGGAGGTACTCTTACAGATATTTTTGTATCTTTTTTCATAGGTGCAATCTTCATGTTATATCCGATCATTCTTCAGGCAACAAAAAACAAGGATTTTTTTAAACAATAACAAACAACAGGTCAGGCACTGTTTTCCGCTTACCATGCGGTTATTTCTTCTGGTGTTCTTCACCAGCAAAAACCTTTTATTGTTTCAAGTGGTGCCGTGTTGGTGAAGAACACCAACGCGGGCGAAAGACTTAGTATTATTTGTCTACTTAAGCAACTCAAGAATGGTAGGGTTTCAAAAAATAGCCGAGCCGATATTTGATTTTTTTGCTAAAGCCGCTATCAAAAAGGGCATCTAAATGAATTGATACAGAAATATTGCAAATAACAATTTAAAATAATTACAATGGATCAATTACGAATTTACACACTTGTTGATAAAAATACAGCAGAACATTATTTTACAGAACATTGGGCTAAACACATTAAAAGCCTTCCAAAATTTTGTTTTCAATTTAAAGGAGTTTGGATTGGTTATACACCCGAATCGAAAAATCAGGTGATAGCCCTCGTATCTTTTCCGGACCATGCTAATATTGAAGAAATGACCGATCGTTACATGAAAAGTCCCGAATTTGCAGATGACATGGCAGGCTTTGACAGAAGCAAAATCACTAATGTAGAAACTAAAATAATGAAGTCTGCTGAACTGACTTAAAACTTTCCTGCATTTTTCTTCGTTCAAATTGAGTCGGACTTCAAACAGTTCTGCTTCGTGGACACAAAACTGCCGATAACCGGGGTTTTGCCAAAATACAGGCTGACAATGTTATCTTCGGCATTTGTAATTCTACTGTACTTCATATCCAGCTCGACATTCTCTATTAGCTTTTTGTTGTTATCTTCAACTTCAGTTTTTCAATCATCATCGGTACCGGGCGGATGGAATACCAATTCCCGTACTTCGCCAAGCCCTGAACATTAGCGGTCATGCTACTGACACCCTGCAAACATCAAGTAAAGATTTGACAGACACTTCAAATTTTCGTAAATTCGTTTAGTGAACAAAAGTAAAAATATTGAACTTGATTTTGAGGTTGATAAGTTGACCAACTCAATTGAAAATACTATTTCAGGTGAGGTGTTTGACACTTTGGTTACCATACTAAAACCGACAGACAGCAAACAAATAAAAAAGATAGAATGGGCATTTAATTGGCATGGGGAAATTAAAGACACAACTAAAACAGTCTACAAGCTGACGACCATAAACAACCCCACTATTATTCATGGTCTTATTAGTTTGACAGACAAAGGCGACCATATTTTTATGGACTTGATTGAAAGTGCAAAATTCAACAAAGGAAAGATAAAACTTTATAGAGGTGTTGCAGGTAATCTTGTAGCATTTGCCTGCAAAGTTTCGTTTGAATATAAGTATGAAGGAGTAGTCTCGTTTATTGCAAAGACACAATTAGTGAAACATTATGAAGAAACATTGGGAGCAAAACTCTTCGGACGAACCCGAATGTTTATTGATACCAATGAAGCATATATTTTGACAACCAAATATTTTAAAGACTTTAAGTTATGATAGACTTCAAAAAAATGGACGACAAGGATTTTGTTTTTGTAAACAAGCTTTTAAGTGACAAGGAAGAACAATCTTTCAGCAGCTTTCTAAAATCACGAAAGACAAAGGCGAGGAAAGTACGAGAAACTAAAAAAGAGCAGCAGCCCGCCTGACAAGCACGAACTGCTTACATGGGTTTGGCAAAAAACCGGCCGATGGAAATTATTGAACTTTTATTTTACTACTTTACTTTAGTTCCGGCTGACGGAACAAAATTTAGCTTGTAAAAAAAGCATCAACATTTAAATATAAATTTAACTTTGGTTTCGGCTGACGGATTTCAAATATCGGTTCTTCGCCAAGCCCTTTCCGTTAGCAGTAAGGCTATGACGACACAACCCGACAGACTAAATCGGGTTTTTTTGAAATTTTGTATTTAAGTAATTGCTTAAATAAACAAATTGACTATATTTGCACTATGGACAACAATTCTTGTATAAGACAACAGGCAGACATTAAGCAAATAAACCGTTGCAAAGACCGCGTTTCAGAACTCAATGGCTCGTTTGACTATTTATCGAACGGACTTGAATTGGCGGGTAATAACGTAAGATTGAAAATTCTCTTTCTCCTCTATGAAGAAAAAAGACTTTGTGTTTGCGACATAAGCGATATACTCGGAATGACAATATCCGCAGTTTCTCAACACTTGCGAAAACTTAAAGACAGAAAGCTCATTGAAACAGAACGGGAAGCTCAAACCATTTTTTACTCCTTGACAAAAGAGTATGAAAAAATGCTGAAACCGTTTTTTAAAATACTTGACGAAAACAAAATCTTGAAAACAATATGAAAACAGATAACAAATTAATTGGTGCTGGACTATTGACAGCAATAGCAGCATCACTTTGTTGCATTACACCAGTCTTGGCTCTCATTGCAGGGACAAGCGGACTTGCTTCAACATTTTCTTGGCTTGAGCCTTTTAGACCATATTTTACCGGTTTGACAATTTTAGTTCTTGGCTTTGCTTGGTATCAGAAGTTGAAACCTAAAAAACAAATTGATTGCAATTGCGACACAGAAGAAAAGCCGAAATTCATTCAGACAAAAATGTTTTTAGGAATTGTTACAGCATTTGCAATCGTTATGCTTGCTTTTCCTTACTATTCAAGCATTTTCTATCCAAAGTCAGAAAAGCAAATCATAGTAGTCGACAAATCTAATATCTCAAAAGTAGAATTTACAATTAGCGGAATGACCTGTGCAAGTTGTGAAGAACACGTTAACCACGAAGTAAATAAATTGACTGGTATAATCAAATCAAACGCTTCATATGAAAATGGAAATGCAGTTGTAGAGTTTGATAATTCAAAAACCAACATTGCCGAAATTGAAAAAGCAATTAACTCAACAGGATATTCTGTAACAAGCAAAAAAGTAAATTAAAAATGGAAATTATATTACAATCAACTATCACTTGCCCAAACTGCGGACACAAGAAAGAAGAAACAATGCCGACAGACGCTTGCCAATATTTTTACGAATGTGAAAATTGCAAACAAGTTCTTAAACCAAATCAAGGCGACTGTTGTGTTTATTGCAGTTTGGGAAGTGTTGCTTGTCCGCCAATTCAGCAAGACAAGAAATGTTGTTGACAAATTACAAAGAAGCCCAGCCACTAACAGCGGTTTGGCAAAAGTGGCGGTTCAGTGCTTCGTATGACAGTTTTTCGTAAATTTGAAATGCGTGCTTCTTATCAAGTTCAGTGGTAAAATCGCCACCTTCGCCAAGCCGCAAAACGTTTGATACAAATGCAACATGGGTTAACTGGTTTGATGCTTACTATATCGGCAAAAAAAGACATACAGGATCACTACGAAGCCGTTCATAACACTTACTTCAAACCTCTCATTATTATACTCGCTCAATAGAAGACATAGCTTTTATAAAACCCGATGTTGCTATTTCTCATGTGCGGACAGAACTAACCGGTGACGCACGTTACCCGGGACAAACATTTGAATTCCGCAGAACCATTATATCAATTAGGCGTAACGGTGCCTGGCTTATTTTAGCCGGACAAAACGCTAAACTTAACGAAGGTGTAAAGTAATTGTATCCTTAAGCAATAATAATTAGTTTAAAAGAACAGCACACAACATTTGCTTGCCAAAATAGCGGCTTACAGATGCTAATCAGCAACAGAAGTTCTAACTATCTTTTATAAGAGCCAGTTTAAATTTGGCTAATAATATTTCATGCTTCTTTTATCACCTTAAAATCATTGTATCATGCTTTTGTCATACCGGACTTGTTTCGGAATCCCACATAATTAGCTTGTTGTTTTGTTCAGAGGAATCTTATAACAAATCTATGATAACCACCGAATGCTTCTTTTATCACCTGAAAATTGGTAAATAATTAATTAGTGTTTGTTTAAATTGATTCAAGCATCAGTTTTTATAGGCTAAAAGAAGCATGAAATTTTTCTTTTGTTAATTTTTGAATAGGTTCTAACTATATTTAAACCGACGGAACACTATTACCGCTACTTCGGCAAGCACTGGAACGTTGTGCTTCATGCGATGGATAGACATACTCCTAAATTAATCCAGAGTTGAGTACTACCTTTACACTTATTAAGCAATACTAAAAAAGTTATATTATGACTAAAGAATTAATAAATAGAGTTGCCAGACTTAATGTGTTATTTTGGGTTATAAAAATATTTTCAACAACTGTTGGTGAAACAGCTGCTGATTACGTTTCGGTAAATCTAAACTTAGGCTTAACACTAACGGCCATTCTAATGGGTGTTATTACAATTGGAGTTACTTTTTGGAATTTTAAACAAAAAAAATATTTTCCACCTGCCTATTGGTTATTAATTGTGATGATGAGTATCGAAGGAACTCTAATAACTGATCTTTTAGTTGAAAAATTAAATGTTTCTATATATACATTAGATGTTATTTTCACAGTAGCAATGGGATTATTATTTTATTTTTGGTATAAAAAGGAACATACGCTTTCTATCCATTCTATAAATAATGATGATAGAGAAATGTTTTATTGGTTGATTGTTTTAACAACATTTGCTTTAGGAACAGGCATAGGCGACACTGTATCAGAACATTTAAATTTTGGCTATTTGAACTCTTTAATCCTTTTTGGTTCAATTTTTATTTTGTCTGGTGTTTTAAACTATTTTAAAGTAATAAATGGTGTTTTAGCATTTTGGATAGCATTTATTGTAACCCGGCCAATTGGTGCTTCTTTAGGAGATTTGCTTATTCAACCACCAAAAAATGGTGGATTGGGAATTTCACTTTTGATAATAAACATTATATTTTTTATTATAATAATATGTGCAGTAGTATATTTAACGATGAAGCCGGGGAACAGCAGCAACAAAACAAAATTAGATGAAGTTTAATGGAACTTCATGAACGGGCACGGTAAAAATAGAAAAGGCAATCGAAGTAAGTGCAGAATACTGGTCAGGCTTGCAATCTGCCTACGATTCGGCTACAGCATGCGAGCTGGAACATGCCTGATTACCAATTGCTATAGAGATTAAAATAGAAAAATTAAACTACGTTTTAGAATTTTATCTTCAGTTAGACAAAGAGGAACCAGACGAAGAAAAAGCAAAGGCTATTTTAACCCAGACGCTTAAACAAACCATCAACGATCTGAAATTTTGACCCTTTGATCACGGCGGATCATACGATTAAGCAAAACAGCCTTAACCCAGATAAAAACTATGTCTGGCTTAGGCCAAACAACAGGATCAGTTCTTCAAAAATAGCTTCCTCTGATTTGACCCGACCAGTTTCGATTTTAGAGTAACCGGCTATGCTGATTTGTAACTTTTCTGCCACCTGATGCTGATCCAAAGCAGCACAATGACGCAATAGCCTGATTTTAAGGCTTAATTTAATAATAAAATTAGCTTTTTTAAATGTAGGACTTGTTTAAACTTTTGTTTTTTTATTAAAGTAATAATAAACACTTTCCCAGCTCATTCCCGCTGTGCCTGTAACCTGTTTTAATGGCAACTCCAGCCACTGGCACCCTGCTTCTAACCTATAAAATATACCCGTTACCACCCCGCCAAGCGGTATTTCAGACTTAAAATTCCGCCTCCCTTTACTCAAAGGCGGAAAAATTAATTCCCCTGTCGTACCTTTAGCTACGGTTCTCAATATTGATCTGATCTTTTATAATTTAGCACCACAAAAATCAGCTTTTATTGGAAACCTATTTTCTTCTTAAAATAAGTTTAAACAACTTAGGGCCTGTTTAAATTTTTGTCTGAAAAATATTAATGCTTCTTTTATGCCTGTAAATTTTGTTTTTGTATTTTATACTGATAAAAGAAGCATTGATATTTCCTGTTTTTTGGGGTGATAAAAGAAGCATCTCAAACAAATCAGACAAAATTTAAACAGGCTCTTAAATGTTAAATGTATCAGTGTACTATTTTTAGGGGATAAAAGAAGCATGAGAAATATACTGAACAGAGTTTAACCCTTAATAAAATAATTCAAATTCCCTTTGCCATTATCAACCTAAAAACAATGTAATATGAACAAGTTGCGCTTTATGATTTTTGCCCTGTTTATTGCTGCTGCCTTAACTGCATCTGCTCAAAAAACCATGCAGTATTTTGGGTCTATAAGCCTGCAACCAACTATTGCTTATGTAAAGTATAACGGCGTTAACAAGCGAATGGCAATGCTGTTATTTAAGGATGGCAAAAACTATAACGAAACTATTGCTTCTGTTAGTTTTAATGGTCAAACAGACGATGTTAAAATACCTTCAAGCAAGGATGGATTGAGTGTTTTTGAACTCCCTTTGCCGGGAATACCTATAATTGTGGCAACCCAGGCTACGGTAACTATAAAAGCAAACAACCAAAGCTATGTGGCCCGTTGTATTATTGAACCGGCCCTGGATAACTGGAGCGTTTATGTGCTTCCACATTCACATGTGGACATTGGTTACACCAACACACAGGAAAAGGTACTTAAGCTGCACATGGAAAATATTGATGAATCAATAGACCTTGCTAAAAAAACAGCCAACTATCCTAAAGAAGCTCAATTTAAATGGACAACCGAAGCTATTTGGGTCGTAGAAAATTATTTAAAACAGGCCGATGATGCCAAAAAAAAACGTTTTTGGGATGCAGTAAAAAAAGGATGGATCAGCCTGGACGGAGCCTATGGCAATATCAATACCAGCATGACCGATTCCCGCCAGCTGATGAAAATGTTCTCTGAATCACAAAAACTGGCTAAAGCACATGGCATCGAAATCCATACCATGTTTCAGGGAGATGTGCCGGGAGCTTCATGGGGCTTGGCAGCTCAAAGCGAACAAACGGGCATTAAATACTTTCTATCAGGCCCAAACGCATCTGACAGGATAGGAAATTTAGCAAACTGGCAGGATAAACCTTTTTACTGGCTGTCGCCATCAGGTAAACAAAAACTATTGTTTTGGCAGTGCCAGCCTTACTCGATAGGTTACAAATTAAAAGGCACAAAGATCCCTAACTTTTTTACCATTGAAGACCCTAAGCCTTATTATACAGGACATCCATCAGATAATTTTTTAAATCCCTACATCTTTGAATACTTAAGCGGGCTTGAGCAAAATAATTTTCCGTATGATATGTCGATCCTTACCTGGGCCATGAGTGATAATGCCCCCATCGACCCGGAACTGCCGGATGCGGTAAAAGCCTGGAATGAGCGTTATGCATCCCCAAAGCTTATTATAACCTCTGTGAAACAATTCTTTAATGATTTTGAGGAAAAATATAAAGACAAGATTCCCGCTTTTAAAGGCGATTACACAGAATACTGGACAGATGGCGTATCATCAGCAGCAAGAGAAACTGCTTTAAGCCGTGAAGTATCTGACAGGTTAAAACAAGCTGATGCCATCTGGGCAATCAGAAACAAGCCTGCGTATCCGGTTAAAGACTTTAACGAAACCTGGAAAAACCTGTTGCTTTACAATGAGCATACCTGGGGTGCTTACAACAGTGTCAATGAGCCGGATAATGCAAAAGTAAAAAGTGAATGGGCTGTAAAGAAAGGGTATGTGCTGAAGGCAAAAAGACTGGTTGATTCATTAACCAGGCAGCTTTTAGTACCGCTAACTACTAAAGCAAATGTTATTGATGTCTACAATACACTTTCTTGGGACCGTACCGATATAGTTAATGTACCGGCATCACTAAGCAAAGCCGGCGACCTGGTTAAAGATAATACCGGCAAAAAAGTTCCATCACAGCGTTTAAGTACCGGAGAGCTTGTATTTGTTGCCGCCGGGGTACCACAATTTGGTAAACGAACTTATACGATAAGCAAAGGAAAAGCTTACGCTATTGGTTCCGCTAAAATTTCTGAAAGCAGTTTGAGTAACGGTATATATACCGTTAATATCGACAAAAAAAGTGGCGATATTAACCGGATCACTAAAGGGTCAGCAGCGGAAGCTCAAATCCTGGTCGATTCCGCCGGGTTTAATAAGTACCTGTACATGCCGGGCGATTCGTTGCAAAATTTACAAACAAGTGCTGATGCGTCCATCAGTATTAAGGAAAAAGGCCCCTTAGTGGTAAGTTTGTTGATCAAGTCTAAGGCAATAGGCAGTAATGGCCTTACGAGAGAAATACGGTTAGCGTATGGTATTGATAAAGTGGAACTTATCAATACCATCGATAAAAAAGCCATCCGCAGGAAAGAAAGCGTGCATTTTGCATTTCCATTTAAGGTACCGGATGCACAGGTACGCTATAGTATCCCATGGGGAAGCATCACAGCCGAAGCCGACCAACTGCCTGATGCCAACAGAAATTGGTACACCGTTCAGCGTTGGGTGGATGTATCAAATGCTTCTTACGGTATTACCTGGTCAAGCCCTGATGCACCTTTGTTTGAGATCGGTAAAATTACCACAGCTGATCTTTTGGGCGGGTTACCTCATGCACCGCAATGGTTATCGTTTACGTCGCAGTCGTCACATATTTATTCATGGGTGATGAATAACCTGTGGCATACCAATTTCAAGGCTGAGCAGGATGGAGTTGCTACTTTCCATTATTTTTTCCAGTCGCATAAAAATGGTTATGATAGCTTTAAGGCCAACCAAATTGGGCTAAACAATCATCAGCCATTGTTGGTAGCGGCTGCAAGTGCTGATGCTGAAAAAAAACTTTTCTTTAAAATTGATGGTAAAAACATTTATGTGGAAGTGTTAAAACCAGCTGATGACGGCAATGGCATTATAGCACAGATTGTAAGTTGTGGTACAGAAGATGGCCAGGTAAGCATTAACCCTCAAACTGTATCTGCCATAAAAATCTGGGAAAGTGATCTTTTAGAAGAAAAGAAATCACCATTGAAAAATAGCTTTATCATTCCGGCAAAAGGAATAGTTACCATAAGAATAGAAAGATAATTGTGAAGCGCATTGATAAGATGATGTGTATTAGCGCATGTTTAAATTTTTTATCTGAAAAAATATTAATGCTTCTTTTATGCCTGCAAATTTTGTTTTTGAATTTTATACCGATAAAAGAAGCATTGATATTTTCTGTTTTTGAGGTGATAAAAGAAGCATCTAAAAAACTTGGACAAAATTCAAAAAGGCTTTTGCGCACAAATTTTTAACTACCTTAAACAGCCTGACAAGTAAAATATATAAAATGTTTAACAAGAAAATACTCAGTGTTATAGCCTTTGCTGTAATATATACTGTCACCGTAAACGCCCAACTTTATAAGAATCCTAAAGCTCCGGTTGAAAAACGGGTGGGTGACCTGATGAAAAGGATGACGCTCGAAGAAAAAGTCGGGCAAATGAGCATGTCTTCTTTATCCGAAGTGAAGAATAGTAAAATAGCTTATGGCGTATTGGAGAGTCCGTTTGTAACCGCCAGGGAAGTTGCGGAGCAATCCATACTTGCAAAAAGATATTCCCGGGAAAAAACAAGGCTGGGCATCCCTCCAATCCAGATCGGAGAGTGTTTGCATGGACAGTTGGCCGCCGGAACGACGATTTTTCCGCAAGCCATTGCCCAGGGAAGTACCTGGAACCCAGAACTGATCGAAAAGATGGGCAAGGTAATTGCCTATGAAGCTTCAACTTCAGGTGTAGATCAGGCACTTTCGCCCTTGTTTGACATCATCCGGGATGCCCGTTACGGACGTAATGAAGAGTGTTTTTCAGAAGATCCTTACCTGACCGGCCAGCTCGGCTCTGCTTTTGTTACCGGGATGCAAGGCGATCCACAGGAAACAAAAAACCGCATTGCATTTGACAAGGTAATGTGTACGGCGAAGCATTTTGCCGCGTATAGCAAGCCGCTGGCCGGTATAAACCTGGCACCTGCAGATATTGGGGAAAGAGAGTTAAGAACGATGTTTTTGCCGTCGTTCAAGGAAGCAGTGACAAAAGCAAATATTTATGCCGTAATGCCTTCTTACAATGAAATTGACGGCATTCCGGCCCACAGCAATCAATTCCTGCTGAAAGAGGTCCTTCGCAGGGAATGGGGTTTCAAAGGTTATGTATTTTCAGATTACGGAGGTATCGGCCAGTTGTACAGTTTTCATCATGTGGCCAAAAGCCCGTCAGATGCCGCAGTAATGGCTATTAATGCGGGCGTTGACCTGGAAGCCTCGAGGCCCGACGGCTATTCGCACCTTGTGGAACTTGTAAAGACAGGCCGGGTCAAAGAATCACAGGTGGACAGCGCGGTAGCAAGGATTTTAACAATCAAATTTAAAGCTGGGCTGTTTGAGAAACCCTTGCCCGATACATCAAAGCTTCGCGAAAGGCTTCATATACCTGAGCATATCGATCTTTCACAACAAATAGCAGAGGAATCAATTATCCTGCTAAAGAACAAGAACCAATTATTGCCCTTAAATATTGATAAAATAAAATCACTTGCGGTGATCGGGCCAAACGCCGACCAGGTGCAATACGGTGATTATAGTTTTACCCGCGATAACCTTTCGGGAGTCACCGTACTTAAAGGGATCAAAGAATTTGTTGGCAATTCTGTAAAGATAAATTACGCAAAAGGCTGTGCGTTAACAGGCCTTGACAAAAGCGGTTTTGACGAGGCCGTAACTGCCGCCAAGAAAAGTGATGCGGTGGTGGTAGTCCTTGGTACAACAAGCGTCGTATTTTCGGGAATCGGATGGAGCGGACATGCGCCCGCAAATGAGCCGAAGGACCCGTTCACCTGTGGCGAGGGATACGATGTGACCGACATCGACCCGCAGGGAGTACAACGGGAACTGCTGCAGGCGGTCTATCAAACCGGGAAGCCAATAATATTGGTTTTGGTGCATGGCAGGCCCTGGAGCATCAGTTGGGAGAAGGAAAACATACCGGCTATTTTAGAAGCCTGGTATCCCGGCGAAAAAGGCGGCACGGCAATAGCAAATGTACTTTTTGGAAAAGTCAACCCCTCCGGCAGGCTAAATATGTCTATTCCTCAGTCCACCGGCCACATACCGGTATTTTATAACCATGTAAATTCAGCAAAAGGGATCAACAGAAAACCTGGTAGTATCGAGCATCCTGGTTTAGACTATGTTTTTTCATCTACCGAACCTTTGTTTTCATTCGGCTATGGCTTAAGTTATACCACGTTTAGCTATGATAACCTAAAGGTTTCCAAAACGGTATTTGGGAAAAATGACAGCGTTTCTATTTCTGTTGATGTCAAAAACACCGGAAACGTTGCCGGGAAAGAGGTTGTACAATTATATCTGGGCAATAAAGTAAATTCTGTAAGTACGCCGATCATGAACTTGAAACGTTTCAGGAAAATCCTGCTAGAACCCGGAGAGGTTAAAACCATGCACTTTTCTATCGGGGCTTCTGATATTGCCATTTGGAACAGGGCAATGAAATTCGTGACCGAGCCAGGAACTTTTGATTTGATGATTGCCCGTTCCGCTGATGATGTCGTGCTCAAAAAGCAATTGGAATTCAAATAAGATTTTCAAATTAACAACACCATCGGCTTAGTGTGAATGATCAGGAAACAGCTTCCTGAAATCTATAACGAAGGTTTTTTATATTGAATGACATTTTCTTATTTCGGATGCTTCTTTTATCACCCTAAAAACAGAATTTTACATGCTTCTTTTACCGGTATAAAATTCGGAAACAAGTTTTATGGTGATAAAAGAAGCACGATGATTTTTTTGATAGTCAATCTTAAGAATAATAAGCACTTTGAAAATGCATAACGTTTTTCCATACCCCTAACCTTAAAACAGATGAAGAAGGGGATTTTAATAAGAATGCTTCCATCGGGATAGCTTGGAGTGATGACTGAATCAATTGGGATTGGCCTAAATAACGAAGATATGAATTTAAAAACTACTAAAAACTACTTGTTGACAGCCCTATTATTCTTAATTTGCTTTAGTGCTTCTGCTCAAAACCCAGACCAGTCGGTTATTAATTTATGGACCAAAAAAGATTTAAAATTTGATAGCCCAAAAACAGGAAACCCATTACTTCCGGGCTATTATGCCGACCCTACAGTATTGAAGGATAATGGCACTTTTTACATTTATGCAACCACCGATATGCCTAATTGGGACGACATTACAAAATTGGCGGTTTGGACTTCAAAAGATTTTGTGAACTGGAAGTGTGATTATCTTAACTGGCCAACCAAAGAAGCATGTAAAAGTAATACGGGTACAGCTTCAGGGATTTGGGCGCCCAGTGTAATTAAAGCACCAAACGGTAAGTTTTATATGTATGTCACAATCGGTCAGGAAATTTGGGTTGGCGTTGCTGATCGTCCAACCGGACCATGGAAAAATGCAAAGTCAGATAATACGCCGCTTGTAAGACATAAAGAATATTTTTATGTAGAAACCATTGATGCGGAATGTTTTATCGATGATGATGGACAAGCGTATCTTTATTGGGGTTCATCAGATAGCGGACGTGACATTGAAGGCAGGTGTTTGGCTGTAAAATTAAACCCGGATATGATTTCTTTTGATGGCTTACCGCAAGATGTTACGCCACCTCATTATTTTGAAGCACCTTACATGTTTAAAAAAGACGGGAAATACTATTTCTCCTATTCATGGGGAAAAACCTGGGACGAAACTTATCAGATCCGTTATGCCACCGGGCCAACACATTTCGGCCCCTGGAAAGAAGGAATGATGCGCCCAATCTTGAGTACAGATGATGGCGATAATAAAATCAAGTCCACAGGGCACCATATTATTTTAAAGTTCAATGGTAAATACTACATTGTTTACCACCGTTTTAACACCTTAGACCGGTATGATATTTCTCAAAAATTAAGACAAGTTGCAGCTGATGAGCTAAATTTCAATCCTGATGGTTCTTTGCAAAGAGTAGTTACTACACATAAAGGAGTTGGCGCCTTACAACCGGTTAAAATGAAACCAAACCTTGCTTTTGAAGCAAAAGTTACCAGTTCTGCAAATTTGGATTCAACGGCAACTAAAGCAAAATTTGCAGTTGATGAAAACAATGGAACACTTTGGATTGGTGGAAAATATGCACAGGAATGGCTTCAGTTAGATTTGGGCACTGTAAAATCATTTAATGAAGTTCAAATTTTCCCTGAGTTTCCCATTAAAGCTTACCAATACAAAATTGAAGTTTCAGATGATGATAAAAACTGGAACCTGGCAGATGACCAATGGGGAAACATCAAAATCGGTTCGCCTATGGTAAGTAGATCGAAATTTAAAGCGAGGTATATCCGTATCATTTTAAGAAACGAAAAACAAAACGCCAGGCCCGGAATTTGGGAGGTAAAGGTTTATTAATCCGAACAAATCCTTTCTAAATTAAATTGAGGAAACATAATAAAACTTATATAAAATATTGTTAAACAGATACTTAGAATAAATTTATAAACTGCAAAATTTAAAATGAAGTCGAAAATCAGGCATGGCATGCAAGAGGATATTGGTTCGACTCGGATATTCTCCACAAATAAAAAAAGCTTTTAGATTAATTTTTAAGAACCTTTTTCAATGGCAATGCTTCTTTTATGCACAAAAAATCAGTATTGCTTTTCTAAATATTCCATTAATTATAAATAGTTTCCTGTTTTTTAAGTGATAAAAGAAGCATCTAAAAGAAATCGGACAAAATTTAAACAGGCTCTAAGTCATTCAATCAGACGTGAGAATGTTAATACAGACAATATTTCAGGACCTTCATTGAGTATGAAAAGCCAAAAAGTGTGCTTTGAATCTATTTATCTAATATTACCAAAGTGTACTTTTTCTGGAGCAGTTCTATGTTTACCCAATATTTGAATAGTTGTTGATGGCCCAAGGTCTAAAGGCGCATTCCATTCCCGCAAGGCCCAAACTACTTTTTTATCAGGAGTAAATTCTATAGCTTGAACGGGAAAGTTGTTTGAATCCACTTTATTTCCCCATTGATTAAACCAGTTGTTAACCATCGTGTTGCCGTTGGGAAGTCGGAGCGCTATTTGTGGAGACGAAAACTTGTAATCAGGAATGTCCGCTTGCGTACATTCCCATATCACCTTTCCTTCCCGTGTAATCTCTTGCACTAAGTTTTTATTGCCGGCCACAAGTATGTTTCCGTTATCTAAAGGTTCTACAGACCAAACACCCGGAACGTCAATCGATAAAAGCTCTTTGCCATTGATATCGTATTCGCGGACCTTGCCCATATCCATATGCGCTACCATAATAGTACCAGACTTGGTCAACCTGGCATGACGAAATTGTCCATGAACAGATGTTGGATTCTTCACGGGCAACACAAATTCTTTTTCGGTTTTGCCGGTTTTAACATTTATAACAAACAGTTTTGCCGGATTGCCATTTTGAATGAAAAGGACATGATCTTTTCCAATTGGCTGGGCAGTATGCGTTTCGTAACCAGCGGGTGCATCGTAATTCCAAAGGATTTTTTTATTGCTGTCGATTAAAGTAACGCCAAATTGATGGGCAAAAAGGATATTTCCGTTTGACATTAAAACCGCATCGCTGATTTCCCCTTTACCAGTTGTGTCAATGTATGACCAGGTTATTTTACCATTGCGTACAATATACATGTTCCGTGCTTTTTGTTCACCGGCATAAAAAAAATCAAATTCCTTGGCACCTTTTCCGGGCAATATCTGCGGCACTGCTGTTTTATCTTTAGCATTAGCAGCAGCTTGTTGGGCAAAACTGTTTACACTAATGCCTGGTAAAAGCAATAGCAGAATAGCAATTCCAGAATAAAAATGATGGAAGCTGGAAAATTTGGCCTTGAATGAATATATCATATATAAGTTAAAAAAATACAAATTATTAAGAAGCTGTTTAAATTTATTATTAGCTACTTTAAAAGATAAATGATCAAACGTCATGCTTCTTTTATGCACTTAATTTCAGTATGGTTCTTGTGCAATATATGAAGCAATTAAATCTTACTGATTTTTAGGCGGTAAAAGAAGTATCAGAAATAGGCTGAACAAGATTTAAACAAGACTGATATTATTCAGCCAAAGTATGGGTATCATAGAACTAACACTTGTATTATCGTACATACTTTTATAACAATTGTTCATATATAATCTGGGTAGTTCGATCTTGCATAATAGTTTGCGATATTTGGTTTCCAATTAGCCTATTGTTAATGTATGTCTATCCTAACCAATAATAATCAATCCATTATCGTAAATAAGAAGAGAGTTAATGTAAATATCTCTCCGGATATGCCGCTGCTGTGGTTTATTCGTGATATTATTGGTTTGACAGGTACTAAGTTTGGTTGCGGAATGGCTCAATGCGGTGCTTGTACCATACATTTAAATGGCGAAGCAGTCCGATCCTGCGTTACTCCGGTTTCCCGTGCAATAGGGAAAGAAATCGTAACCATTGAAGGCTTATCTGCAAACGGAGATCATCCGTTACAACAAACCTGGGCCGAAGTGAACGTGCCGCAATGCGGTTATTGCCAATCCGGTCAAATTATGTCAGCAGCCGTTTTGCTTCGTGAAAACCCGGATCCCACAGACAGTGATATCGACAATGCGTTGTCCGGAAATATTTGTCGTTGCGGTACTTACTTACGCATCCGCAAAGCAATCCATATGGCAGCCGCTATTCAAAAATCATCAATCAAGGTATAGTAAACTATGCGCCCTACTACTAATAATTTACAAACAACTTCTCACTATCCTAAAAAAAGTATTTATGTGATATTCAGCATTATTGCATTTTTAAGTATAGTTATTACTTTTTCTTTCAGGGCAGATAGCAGATTATCTAAAAGTCCAAAACCGAATTTTACCCGAAAAGACAGTATAGCCTCAAAAAAAGCATTTCTTAAAGTTTATGCAGTTTTAATGAGTCCGCGATGTATGAATTGTCACCCTTCCGGAGATATACCTTTGCAGGGTGAGGATAGCCATTTGCATTTACAAGGCGTTAAACGCGGGCCTGATGGCAAAGGCTTGTATGCTTTAAAATGTGCCAACTGCCACCAGTCTCATAACCTTCCGGGTTTACATATGCCGCCCGGAAACCCAAAATGGGCTTTACCTCCTGCGAACATGAGAATGGTTTTTCAGGGAAGAACGCCCAACCAACTGGCTGCGCAACTATTGGATAAAAAAAGAAATGGCAGAAAATCAATTAAAGCATTAATTGATCATATCACCAGTGATACATTGGTTTTGGCCGGCTGGTACCCTGCACAGGGTTTAGCAAAGCCGCCTCTGTCACACCGCGAATTTGTAAGCGCATTTAACGAGTGGATTAACAAGGGTGCCGTAAGTCCTTAAATTTACAACAATTGAAAAGAAGAAATTTTATACGTATCTCAACATTTACCGCAGGTGCCTGGCTCCTGATGGATGTTTTACCTGTGTCCTCCTCATCAGCAGTAATTGCGCCTGAAGGTTTAACTTTCTCAGCCAGCCCGTTATTAAAAATATTTGATACCGGTAAGGTGGTTATTAGTGTGATTAAGCAGGAAATGGGCCAGAACGTAATTACAGCATTGCCGCTAATTATTGCGGAGGAGCTGGATGTTGATCCTAAAGATATATCTGTTGAAGCACTGCCTTACAAGGCATCAAATGCAGGTAATTATACTACCTGGGCCAGCGGAAGTGTAAAAGGAACATGGATGCAATTACGGCAGGTTGGTGCTACGGCAAAATTTATGTTGATTACTGCTGCTGCACAACGATGGAAAGTCCCGGTTGAGGTATGTAAAGCAGAGGAAGGTAAAGTAATTAATACTATCAATAACAAGGTTTTGAACTATAAAGACCTGATAAAAGAGGCCAGTGCGTTAACACCTCCCGAAAAGCCCCCGCTTAAAAATATAAAAGATTTTAAGTATATCGGGCAAAAGACGACTAAAACTAATATCACACCCATTGTAACCGGCAAATACGCCTACACCATGGATGTTAAATTGCCAGGTATGCTTTATGCTGCATTGGTGAGATGCCCTGTGTTTAGTGGTAAGGTACAAAGCTGGGATGATACGGCTTTAAAAGGATTAAAAGGCCTGGTTAAAGTAATACAGGTCGATCAAATACCAGAAGCGCTCAATAGAAATGCAGTGGCAGTTGTTGCAACCAATACATGGGCTGCTTTAGAAGGCAAACGTTTACTGAAAGTAAAATGGAGCTATGGACTTGGTAAGATAAAAGACAGCAAATCGCTGATGAACCAGTTCAAAACTGAATTTGTAACTGAAAAACCCGCCAAAGTATATGGTAAAGACAAGAACGCGCCATTTAAAGCAATTGATGGTCCGGATGTTTACCAAGCTACCTACGAAGTCCCTTACCTTGCTCATGCCACAATGGAGCCAGTTAATTGTACTGCATCGTATAAAGATGGTAAGTTTGAAATTTGGGGAGGTTTCCAGGCACCAATGTTTATTAATGGTGTGCTGCCAAAAATTTTCGGGATAGACAGTTCTGCCATAAATGTAAACCTGATGCCGATGGGCGGAAGTTTCGGGCGGAAGGAAAAAATCGATAATGTTGCCGAGGCCATGCTGCTTACTAAGGCATTAGGAGTAACTGTACAGGTGATGTTTAGCCGTATAGATGATACGCAGGCCGATTTTTACAGGCCGGCAAGCTGTCATCACCTGGCTGCGACATCCACGCAAAATGAGATCGGCCATTGGAGAGACCAATACGGTATCAGTACTTTTCCAGGTAAAGAAATATCGGGTCCCTGGGATAGTTTTGGAGGAGTGACAAACGATCTTTGCTATCCCGTTGGCGATTACCAAAGTGCTTTCTATCCGGTTGAATCGCCTATACCAATAGGATCATGGCGTTCGATATCGTTTAGTCAAAATGTATTTGTGGTAGAAAGCTTTATTGACGAGTTGGCTGTTCATAACCATATCGATCCGATAACATTTAGGTTTAACCTATTTAACAATGGCAATGCGAAAGACAATTTGCGCCTGAAAAACGTAATAGCTAAATGTGCCGAAAAAATTGGATGGAATGAAAAACCCGCAACAGGACGGTTCCGTGGAATAGCCTGCTGCCCTTATGGCCGGGTGGGGGCAGTTGTAGCTCACGCCATGGAAATTTCGGTCAGTAAAGACAAGCTTGTAAAAATACACAGGTGTGTGGCCGCTGTTGATTGCGGATTGGTGATTGATCCGGATGGCTTGAAAGCGCAGATTGAAGGCAGTTTGGTATGGGCTTTAAGCGGTATGTTCAATAACGAAATAACGATAACAAACGGAATAGTGGACCAGCAATCATTTAATGATTACCAGGTATTGCGCATGAACGAAATGCCGCCTTTTGAGATCGTCCTTATTTCCGGTGAAGAAAAACCCGATGGCGGAGGCGAACCGTCAGTTCCGTCCGTAGCACCTGCTTTATGCAATGCCATATTTGCGGCAACGGGTTTTAGGGTGAGGGAACTGCCTATTAAAAAGCATGGCTTTCGTTTGGTATAATTTGAAGTTGTTTAAACCTAATTTAACCTGTTTATTCATTTCCAATTAATATTTTCTATGCTTCTTTTATCACCTAAAAACAAGAAAATACAAGTTTTTTGTTCTGGCATTGAACATGGGAACAAAATTTACAGGCATAAAAGAAGCATTATAGATGTTTATGAACCGGGTTTAAACAAACTCAAACCCAAAATCAGCAGTTTAACAACTTCATAATTTAAGAGCCTGTTTAAGTTTATTGAAATAGGCGTTTAACTGATAATCATTTTATAGGTGCATGGTGGCTTTTCGATCATTCTGACCATCAGGTTTTCGAAAATGCCCTCTTTCATCTTGTGCCTGTTAAAGCGGTAAGTATATTCAT
>JAABUT010001304.1_pt1 | contig 29350 bp, 28 predicted proteins | sample 5559281 | NCBI WGS metagenome assembly JAABUT01 (sample SAMN10711880, study PRJNA513359) | rock metagenome | isolation source: Antarctica rocks | place: Antarctica: Victoria Land, Ricker Hills nord | collected 2016-01-04
TCTGGGATCGAGCCAACACCTGCAACGCCTCGCGTTGCCCGTCGGACATGGCCAAAGGGGCAGCTGCTCTGTTCACCCACCCAGACTATCTCGAACAGACCTAATATTTTGGAGACACACCACTAGGGGGGCACCCCGTGACGGCGTGACGGCGTGACGCGGTGCAGCCGGTCCCCGTCTGCTGTAGGCCTACGAATCAAGCCTCCTGATGGCCGGCGGAGGCGTGCGGGATTAGGGTCGGGACGACGGCCGACTTCGTCGGCTGCTTGTGCACCCGCTTCGAAGGAGTGGCCTTGGCTGTCGACGCTGCGCACCGACCCACGGTTGCGGCCACCCGGCGGACGCGACCTCAACCGCGGCGCTCCACGCGTCAGCAACCCGACCAGTCCTCACATGCAGCGGCACCTGAGCGGGTCCCAGGGTCCCCGCCGGATCGTGGGATGGGTGGGGACAACGTCGACGTCGCGGCTCCCTTGGACTCGTTGCTGGTCGAGGCGGCCTTCAGCCCGTTCCGGCGCTTCAACCCGGGTATGCCGGGTCTACGGCTGGGCGCCCAGCTGGCTTCCCGGCCATGGGCTGTGGGCCGTCGGGCCGCATCGACGGCGGCCGAGCTGGCGAAGGTGGCCATGGGGTCCTCGACGGTTGCGCCTGGGCCGAAGGACCGTCGTTTCGCCGACCAGGCATGGAGTGGCAACCCGGTGCTGCACCGGCTGCTACAGGCGTACCTGGTGACCGGCCAGGCCACGACCGAGCTGCTGTCGGAGGTGGACCTTGGGTGGAAGGACCACGAGCGGCTGTCGTTCGTCGCCCAGAACATTGTTGAAGCACTGAGCCCCAGCAACAGCCCGGTGCTCAACCCGGCGGCGCTGAAGACGGCGTTGGATACGGGAGGCGCGAGCTACCTGCGCGGGGCACGGAACTTCGCCTCCGACATGGCCGTCAAGCCGCGGGTGCCGAGCATGGTTGACACCACGGCCTTCGCCGTGGGTAGGGACTTGGCCGTGACTTCAGGGTCGGTGGTGCTGCGGACGGAGATGTTCGAGCTCATCCAGTACACCCCTCAGACGTCACGGGTCCGCACGGTGCCGCTGCTGATGGTCCCTCCGACCATCAACAAGTACTACATCGCCGACCTGGCGCCGGGCCGGAGCATGGTGGAGCACTTCGTCGCCTCTGGGCAGCAGGTCTTCATGCTCTCCTGGCGCAACCCGGACCGCGAACACGCGGACTGGGGGCTGGACGCATACGTCGCCGCGGTGCTCGAAGCCCTTGGGGCTGTGGAGGACATCTCGCGCAGCAGCAAGAGCGTGCTGTTCTCGCTCTGCGCCGGGGGTGTCATCTCGTCGCTGACGCTGGGGCACCTCGTGGCCACCGGACAAGAGCACCGGCTGGCCGGGTTCGCCCTCGGTGTGACGCTCCTGGACCAGTCCCACGCCGGGCTGATGTCCTCGTTGACCAGCCCGCAGGTCGCGGCCGCCGCCGCCGCCCGGTCTCGGGCGGCGGGATATCTGGACGGCCGGTCGCTGGCCGAGATCTTTGCCTGGCTGCGACCCGGTGACCTGGTGTGGAACTACTGGGTGAACAACTACCTGCTCGGCAAGCAGCCGCCGGCGTTCGACGTCCTCTACTGGAACGCTGACACGACGCGGATGGCCGCACACCTGCACGCCGACTTCCTCGACCTGGCCGTCACCAACGCGCTGACCCACCCCGGGGAGGCGGTCGTCCTGGGCGCGCCGGTGGACCTGTCGAAGGCGACGGTGGACTCGTATGTCGTCGCCGGTATCGCCGACCACATCTGTCCGTGGGCCAGCTGCTACCGAAGCGTGCATCTCCTCGGCGGCCGCAGCCGGTTCGTGCTGTCCACCAACGGTCACATCGCCGCGCTCGTCAACCCGCCCGGCAATGTCAAGTCCAGCTACCGGGCCAGCGACGAGACGCCTGGCGACCCGCAGCAGTTCCTCAAAACCTTAGAACCGACACCTGGGAGCTGGTGGACCGACTTCGTTGTATGGCTGTCTACTCACTCCGGCCGTGAGAAGGCGGCACCGAGGACGCTGGGCAGCGCACACCATACGGTGCTGGACCCAGCACCCGGAACGTACGTCTTCGCGACGTGAGACGGCAGTCATCCTCACCCCCGGCCGTCCAGTCCCGGGTGGTCGTCGACGGGCTCAGCCTCCAGATGTCGGTGCGTGGCACGGGTCGGCCGCTGCTCCTCGTGATGGGGTTGGGGGGCAACCTCGGCATGTGGGAGCCCCTCGAACGCGAGCTCGTACCTCGAGGGTTTCGCACCATCACCTTCGATGCCCCGGGGACCGGAGCCTCGGACGGCTGGCGGGTTCCGCGCCGGATGCCGGCGGTCGCACGGGTTGTCGAGCATCTGCTGACCGCATTGGGTGAGCAGGAGGTCGACGTCTTGGGCGTGTCCCTCGGCGGAGCCATCGCCCAGCAGCTCGCCCACCAGGCGCCGGACCGGGTCCGTCGGCTGGTGCTGGCGGCCACCATGCCTGGGATTGGTGGTGTGCCCGGCTCACCAGCGGTCCTGCTGGAGATGAGCACGCCCCGCCGGTACCACGACCCGGAGTACTTCCGGTCCGTTGCGGGCGCGCTGTACGGCGGCCGCTCACGTCGGGGAGGACCGCCGCCGGAGCTGTCGGTCGGCCGTTTCGCGCGGCCGCCGACCTGGGGCGGTTACCTGCACCAGCTGTATGCCATCCAGGGCTGGAGCAGCATGCCCTGGCTGCACCGGCTGCGCCAACCGACCCTGGTGATGTCGGGAGACGACGACCCGATCGTGCCCTTGGTCAACGGACGAATCCTGGCCTGGCGCATACCCCATGCCCGGTTGCACGTCGTCCGAGGCGGAGGGCACCTGTTTCTCCTGGAGGAGCCGCGCACGTCCGCCGCGGTCGTTGCCGACTTCCTGCAGGACCGCCCCGAGGCGGCGTCTCCCCGTCCGTCCGGCACCTCCGAGACCGAAAGTGTGGACATCTGATGAACCTGGCCCAGAACCTGCACGACACCGCAGCCCAGCACGGCGACCGGCCGGCGTTGCGGCTCGACGACTACACACAGACCTATGCCGAGCTGTCCGCCGCCGCCGCCCGCGTCGCCTCGCTGCTCAAGGACCGTGGTCTCCAGCCGGGTGACCGGGTCGGGTTGGTGCTGCCCAACGTGCCCGCCTTCCCGATGCTCTTCTACGGGGCCCTGCACGCCGGCGCCGTTGTCGTGCCGATGAACCCGCTGCTGACTGACCGGGAGGTCGCCTACTACCTCACCGACTCGGGCGCGACGCTGGTCTTCGCCTGGGAGGACATGGCCCAGGCGGCGCAGGCGGCGGGGGAACCGCTGGGCGTCGATGTCCTCGCCGTCGGTGCGATGGGCCCCGATCTCAGCGGGCACGAGGCCGCGCCGCTGGTGCAGTGCGGCGACGACGACACGGCGGTGCTGCTCTACACCTCCGGGACCACCGGTCAGGCCAAGGGTGCCGAGCTGACCCACCGCAACCTGGCCAGCAACGCCGCCTCCTGCGCGGAGACGTTGTTCGAGCTGACCCCGGACGACGTCGTGATGGGGTGCCTGCCGCTGTTTCACGTCTTCGGCCTGACCTGCGCGCTCAACGCGTCGGTGCTCTGCGGGTCGTGCCTGACCCTGCTTCCCCGTTTCGCCCCGGCCAAGGCGCTCGAGGTCATCGCTCGGGACAAGGTGACCGTCTTCGAGGGCGTGCCGACCATGTATGCGGCGATGCTGCACGAGCCGGCCGAGGCCCGCCCTGACGTCTCGACGCTGCGGACCTGTGTCACCGGTGGCTCGGCGATGCCGGTGGAGGTGCTGAAGGCGTTCGAGGACGCCTTCGGCTGCATCATCCTCGAGGGCTACGGGCTGTCCGAGACCTCGCCGGTGGCCTCCTTCAACCACCCTCACGCCGAGCGTAAGGCGGGCTCGATCGGGACGGCGCTGCGGGGCGTCGAGCTGAGCCTAGTCGACAACGACGGCAGGCCGGTCAGCGGCAAGGACGTCGGCGAGATCGCCATCCGTGGCGAGAACGTCATGAAGGGCTACTGGGCCCGCCCTGAGGCGACGGCTGAGGCCATGATCGACGGCTGGTTCCGCACCGGCGACCTGGCCCGAGTCGACGACCAGGGCTACTACTTCATCGTCGACCGCAAGAAGGAGCTGATCATCCGGGGCGGCTACAACGTCTACCCGCGTGAGATCGAAGAGGTCTTCTACGAGCACCCCGCCGTCGCTGAGGCCGCTGTCGTCGGCATACCGCATGCCGACCTCGGTGAGGAGGTCGGCGCCGCGGTGGCGCTCAAGCCGGGAGCGTCGGCCGAGCCGGCCGAGATTCAGGCGTTCGTCAAGTCGCGCGTCGCGGCCTATAAGTACCCCCGTCGGGTGTGGATCGTCGACGCGCTGCCCAAGGGCCCGACCGGCAAGATCCTGCGTCGGGCCGTCAAAGCACCGGCCGACGGCGGTGACGCGTGAGCTACGAGCACCTCGGCCAGGCACTCGGCACCGACTTCTTCACGGTCCGTGAGCAGTTCACCGACGAGCAGTGGGACCGGTTCATCACCACCCGCCGGTTCGTCGACGAGCAGGTGCTGCCGGTCATCGGGGACTACTGGGAGCGCGCCGAGCTGCCTTGGCCGCTGATCCGGCAGCTCCCCGGCCTCGGTCTGGTGGGCGAGGAGATCCGGGGCTACGGGTGCGCGGGCATGAGCCCGATGGCCTGCGGGCTGATCCACATGGAGCTGCACCGTGGTGACGGCAGCCTCGGCACGTTCCTCGGCGTCCACGCCGGCTTAGCGATGAAGGCGATCGACATCTGCGGCTCGCAGGAGCAGAAGCAGCGGTGGCTCCCCGCCATGGCGACGATGGACAAGCTGGGCGCCTTCGCGCTGACCGAGCCGGAGCACGGGTCGGACTCCATCGCGTTGGAGACGACCGCCCGCCGGGACGGGGACGAGTGGGTCCTCAACGGGGCTAAGCGGTGGATCGGCAACGGGACGATCGCTGACCTGGTGGTGGTATGGGCGCGCAACACCGAGGACGGGGAGGTCAACGGGTTCGTCGTCGAGACGCCGGCTGAGGGGTACGTGGCGACCCGGATCGACGGAAAGCTCGCGCTGCGCTCGGTGTGGCAGGCCGACATCACGCTGGCGGGGGTGCGGGTGCCGGCGGAGAACAAGCTGCCCGGCGCGACGTCGTTTCGGGAGACGGGCCGGGTGCTGGCCACGACCCGCAGCACGTGCGCCTGGATGGCCCTGGGCCACGCCACGGCGGCGTATGACACGGCATTGACGTATGCGCGGCAGCGCAAGCAGTTCGGTAAGACGCTGGTGCACTTCCAGGTCGTCCAGCAGCGGCTGGTCCGAATGCTCGCCGACCTGACCGGCATGCAGCTGTACTGCATGCAGATCGGCCGGCTCGCCGAAGCAGGCAAGCTCAGCCCGATAGTCGCCGGCCTCGCTAAGATGAACAACACCCGCAAAGCGCGCGAGATCATCGCCGAAGCACGAGACCTTCTCGGAGGCAACGGAATCCTGCTCGAGAACCACGTGATGCGGCACATGGCCGACATCGAGGGCATACACACCTTCGAAGGCACCGAGACCATGCAAACCCTCATCGTCGGCCGAGACATCACCGGCGTCAGCGCATTCAGCTGAGCGCCGCCGCACGTCGCCGCAGGACAGCGTTGGTGCGGACCCACCGCCTGGCCCACACCCGGGATTGGCGGGTCATGCCCGAAAGACCCACGCGCAGCCACTATTCGACCTCGGCGAACCGTGCCTTCGCGGGAATCAGTTCGACGCGCAGGCGTGGACGACCGGAACGAGCGGTTCTTTGGTACCGGTGCTGGTCGGCGGAGACAGTGAGTCGGGCGCGTGCCAACTTCACCCAGGGTTGGACAGGCGGCCGTCAGCACTTGGCGGTGCGGCCACATGCGGGCTAGCAGCTAGGTCGTCCTTGGGCGTCTTGACCTGAGCCGCAGATGACAAACCGCAGATCATTGGGGTGGGGCAGGTGGGGCTTGAACCCACGACGGACGGATTCTGAGTCTTTGCAGGGGGGTTGGCGTCAGTTGCCATCTTCTCGCGTCCACTGCTCTGACGTGCACAAACGTCACGATGTGGCTCGCATACGATCTCGTCACCACTCGACGTTTCGCGTCCTCGTGCAGACTAAATGCGGACTGAAGCGACGGTCGCTGCATCCCCTCGACCGGAGTTCACGACAGCTCTAGTCGAGTCTCGTGCCGACCCTCTCGCCGCCGCTTGGCATGCCAGGGAGTGCAGGCGAGGCTGCTAGCACCGCCTCGTGGCCCAAGCCCACCCGGGTCATCCTGTCGCCGGTAAACGATCGCGTGCCGCGACGCGGGCCTTGCGGGCCGCGACGTCCAGCTTGTCTGCTACTGAGCGGAACTGAACGACCCCCTAAGCACCGACCCCCCCAAAAAGTGAACATGGCCTTCGAGACAATCTCAACATGTGAGATAAGCATTCGCCTGCCGAGGCGTGAGGGGCCAGGGGAGTGCCGGCAAGGGGGACCGCTTTGATGCGGCACACCATCACGAGGTGCCTGGGTGGATGTGTCCGCAACATTTGCGGCGCTTGGCGCGGCCACCGCGAGAACCGAAGGAGGGACCACCCCCTAGTGTCTCGCACCGGAAATCCCTTAGGTAAGTCCTAGAATGGTGTGTGCCGCGAACAGGACGTCCCAAGGCTGAGCTCGTCTTGACGACGGACGAGCGCGTACAGCTGCAGCGGTGGGCTCGTCGGGCGACGTCAGCGCAGGCGTTGGCGTTGCGGTCCCGGATCGTGTTGGCCTGCGCTGCGGGTGCGGACAACAAGGCGGTGGCGGCGAAGCTGGGCTGCTCGCAGCCCACGGTCGGCAAGTGGCGGCGCCGGTTCGTCGAGCACCGCATGGACGGGCTGACCGACGAGGCCCGGCCGGGACGGCCCGGAACCATCACCGTGGACCAGGTTGAGGCCGTGGTGGTCGCGACGCTGGAGTCGACACCGAAGAACGCCACGCACTGGAGCCGCGCCAAGATGGCTGAGCGCAGCGGGCTGTCGAAGTCGACGGTGGGCCGGATCTGGAAGGCGTTCGAGCTCAAGCCGCACCGTGCTGACGGGTTCAAGCTCAGCAACGATCCGTTGTTCGTGGAGAAGGTCCACGACATCGTCGGGCTCTACCTCAACCCTCCCGAGGCCGCCGTCGTGCTCAGCGTGGACGAGAAAAGCCAGGTGCAGGCGCTCGCCCGCTCCCAGCCGGCGTTCCCGCTGATGCCTGGCATGCCGGAGAGACGGACCCACGACTACGTCCGGCACGGCACCACCACCTTGTTCGCCGCCTTGAACGTCGCCGACGGAACCGTCATCAGCTCCCTGCACCGACGGCACCGGGCGGTCGAGTTCAAGAAGTTCCTGGCCAAGATCGACACCGAAGTTCCCGACCATCTCGACGTGCACGTCATCGCCGACAACTACGGCACCCACAAAAGCCCCACGATTGTGAAGTGGCTCGCAGCGCATCCCCGCTTCCACATGCACTTCACCCCGACCTTATCCTCCTGGATCAACCAAGTGGAACGGCTTTTCGCCTACGTCACAGCCGATCTACTCCAACGCAGCGACCACCGCAGCGTGCAGGCCCTCGAAGCCGATCTGCGCGCCTGGGTCAAAGCATGGAACGAGAACCCCAAGCCATTCATCTGGACCAAGACCGCCGACCAGATCCTGGAATCCATCGCACGACTTCTAAAACGAACTACCGGCGCGGGACACTAGGCACCCGTCCACTCGCGGCGAAGTGGGGGCACCTTCGGAGCGCCGGCCAGAGTCGGGCAACGATTACCGCGCCCCTTCACTGCCCAGTCACGCCAGCCCGCCCGGTCCGTTGGTTGCGGCACTACTCGTGCAGAGCTCGAGTCCTACGTCCTTCGCCGACCCGTTGAGATCCCAGCCTTGGCGCTCGTCCGGCTGTCGACACTTCGACCCGGAAGGGGGTCGGCCAGAGCCGTCCGGAAATTTGCGTTGCATCCATGCTAGAGTTGCAACACGATGACAGGGTGATGCGGCGATGCGGTTCGAGGTTGTGGAGTGGGATGACAGCAACCTCGGACACCTCAAGCGCGCCACGGCCGCGGAGGTTGAGCAGGCGATCGCTAACGCGGACCATGTGTTTCGGCACCAGACAATCGCGCACCGTGGGGTGATCCGTTCCGAGATGGACGGTGGCCGGCGTTTGGTGCTGATCGTGGAGTTGCGCGACCGCGGCCGGGCTGTCCGCCCGATCACAGCATGGGAGGAGAAGTGATGACACAGACGACGCACTCGACCGACGGGATGACCGACGAGCAGCCGGCCGCCTACTACGACCGGACGCACGACCTGTCGGAGTTCGACCTAGCCGCACCGGAACCGGTGATCCCGGCCCGGCAGCGGCTGGACGTGTCGATCACAGTCCGGTTCGCCCCCGACGAAATTGACGCGCTACGGGCTACCGCTGACGAGCAAGGCGTCAAGGTGACCACGCTGATTCGGTCCCTGGCGGTGCAGCATCAGCCCGGCGGACAGGTTGTGGACGTGGCGGGCGCTCAGCGGGTGCTCTCGACGATGGTCCGCGAGTTGTCGGAGAAGCTCGGTGGGGCGCGTCGGTGTCGTTGACCGTCGGCCCACGTCAGTCCAAGGAGAATAGGAAGTCGACCAGGAAGAACGCCACCCCGACCAAGAGGGCCACTCCGGTCAAGTCCACGACGAAGGCGACCACGGCTAAGAGGGCCGTTCAGGCGACGAAGGCCACCCCGGCGAAGTCGGCCGGCTATGGACTTGCCGAGTCGGCGGCCGGGAAGTCGTCTAGGGGCTCTCGGCCAGGCCGGACGCACGGAGCGAAGTAGGACCGATCATTACGGCGTCGGGTGCCGCCGGTGCCGGGACGATGCGCATGCGGGCGCTGGCCTGCTGGCGGCGACCGGTGACAGTAATTCAGTCCATATCGGCCAATTGAGTCGAAGCCAGCGCCATTACGCGGCGGGGACGACTTCCCTTCAGTTGTCGAGGTCGTCGGGGCCGCCCCCTTCGCGGCGGAAAGACGCACCTTGGATCGTCCGCCTCGCGGCATAGAAAGGCGTTCTGCGCGTTCGGGTTCTGTTGTTGGGAACGTCCTCCTGATGCGCTTGTCGGGCTTGGTGTCCCATCGCATCGAAGGAGGACGTTCATGTCTGACGGTAGTGGTGTTTCCTGTGGTGATCGGAACCGGAACGCGAGGTTGAGCAGGTTACGGGCGGCGGTCCCGGTTACCAACGCGGTCGTGGGGATCAATCTGGCTGACCGCAAGCAGATGCTCGTGGTGACTGACCACGACTCGAGGGTGCTTGCGCGGCGTACGTTCCGGTGCAAGGCGTGGGACCTGGGCGCGGCGTTGAACTGGGCCGCGGACCGGGCCCGCGGGAAAGGCTTCGCGGGGGTGACGGTGGCATGCGAGCCGACGGGGCACCGGTGGATGGTGCTGGCTGAGCTGGCGGGCGAACGCGGGATGTCGTTCGTGTGCGTCCAGCCGGCCGTGTCGTCGTGGGCGCGCCGGAGCGAGGATCTGACGACGGACAAGACCGACGACAAGGACGCGGTCCTGATCGCGCGGCTGACCGGCAGCTACGCTGCTACCTGCCTGAACCGGTCGATGAGGCGAACGCGGCCTGGACCCGGCTGCGGCATCTCGGCGCCCGACGGGAGGAACTGCTCGGCGAGCATGTCGCGGCCGTGCAGACGATCCGGGATCTGCTCGAATGCGTGTGGCCGGCCGCGCTGGAGGTCGCTGCGCAGCCGTTCAAGTCGGCCACGTGGGTCGCCGCTCTCACCGTCGTCGTCGGTCAGGGACCAGGCCGGGACGGCGGTGACCTGGACCGGACCCGCCGCCTGGGGCCGGTCCGGTTCGAGCGTGCCGTCCGGGCCGAGGTGGTCCGGCGCGGTGGGGCCCGCCCGTGCCTGCGGATCGTCCGGCGTCTGTTCGGGGCCCTGGCTGACGGGGCGGGCGTGCTCGCTCACCGACCAGCGGTCTTCGAGCGGCTCGAGTGGACCCTGGCCGACTGGGACGAGGGCGGGGCCAAGCTGGTCGACGTCGAGGCGCGGATGACCGGCCTGCTGGACGAGCTCGGTCTCGCGACGCTGGTGACGAGCATCGACGGGCTGTCTCCGGTCGGGGCGGCTGCGATCCTCGCCCAGACCGGGGACCTGACCCGGTTCACCTGCGCGCGGGCCGTGGTCAAGCACGCCGGCCTCGCCCCACGAGAACGCAATTCCGGCACGTTCACCGGCCGGGCCCGCGTCAGCGGCGCCGGGCGACCGCAGCTGCAGGTCGCCGCGTGGCGGGCGGTGTGGGGGTGCCTGCAGACGAACCGGGTGTACGCCGCCCGCTAACGCTACCTCACCAGGCTTGAGCACAACCGGCTGACCCCGACCCAGGCCCAGACCGCGATCGCTGGGGCGATCCTGCGTCAGCTGTACGCCGTCGTGGTCCAGCAGCGGGCGTGGGACCCGGTCATCGCCGCCCACGGCACCACCTCAACGAAGGAGACCACCCCCAGCACCACTGGCACCGCGCCGGGGACCGCTGCGGCGTAACGCTCTTCAACGCTCGATCATCACCACCAGGTATCCGCCCAGGAGCTGGGGCGGGGTGAGCCTTCCGCGGCATCGAGAACCGCTTGGCGGTATCTTGCCGACCATCACAGGCCGCCCCGTCCCGTCGTCGACACAACCCGATCACACGCTGCCGAGCCAACCTCGATTAGCTATGCAGGGACCGACGACGAGACACCGGCACCCGCCCAGCCCTTGACGCTAAACACCTCACGCTGATGGTCGGACGGCCCCGACAGCGGCAAGAGGGGGGATCATCGCTCGTCGAGCGAGCGCCATTCTTCGGTGATACTGCCTTCTTCGTAATACCAGCGACCGTCGCTTTCGCCGCGGACCAACAAGGACCTCACTAAGGCCAACGGCGCGCAGGTCCGATGTCCAGGGCCACCATGTTGATAGGGCTCGCCATGCCTTCGCCCGACACGCCCAGGGCCGCGAGCGCGTCCAACACCCTTTGGCGGTCACCGGCGAGAGGCCCGTCGGCGCGGGGGATCACCCGGACGATCGCGCGGCCGCCACGTTCACGAACGCTCGTGAACCAGAGCGCTCCGTTGCTGTCCGGCCGCGCCTCGACAACGTCATCTGCGGCCACCCCTCGAACAAACCAAGGTGTGTTGTCCACGCAGGGGTGAGCCCCACAGCCTCGGACACTTACCTCGAGCCATGGCTGGGGGCCGCAACGCGGCGGGTACCGCAAATCTCGGCGCCGTCTCGCGGCGGTATTGCGCGCTCGTCTCGCGCGGCCCGAGCGACCGGCGACTCCCGGCATGGCCGGTGTCAAAGCTAGTCAGTCGACGAACCGGCCAGATTCGCGATGAGGCCAGCGCGAGGTAGCGGTTTCCCTGGAGTCCGGCCGATACGTGTTCGGCGAGTCCTGTCGCAGGGAAGGGCGGGTGAGCGGAGAGTGTTGAACAGATCGAAGAGCAGCTGAGCGGCGGGAGGGGTCGTGGACGGGTGTTCCGCGGAGGAGGGCGCGTTCCTCGTTGCTGCGTGCACGGCAGCGGCGGTGCACCGGCGGGATCACCACCGTGCAGGAGCAACGGGGTGTCACTCGCACGTGGTGGAGGTGGTTCATCTCGGCCAGCGGGCCGTGGTGGTGTGCCACGACTGTGAGTCCGATTCGGGATTCCTGGGGGAGCGTGAGGCGGAAGCCGTCGCGGCGGCTCACCGGAGTGGGACGGTCGGCGGCGGTAGCCCGGGTCTGCGCCCCGCGGCCTGACAGATTCTTGCTCGCGAGGCGCGTCGGCGGACGGGCCAGTAGCCTCACGGCCTGGACGGAGCAGGACGCCGACCGAATGACGGTTGAGTCCGACAGGTGGTGTACGACTGGAGTTGGCATGTAGCCGGGGTCGGCGAGGTTGGCCTGCACGGTCTCTCGGCGTCGTGAACGGACGACGGAAATTCGCACCGGCCCTCTGACAGCCACGCCGCTCGCGGCTGAAGACACGGCCCTTGTCGAAGCGGAAGACCGGCTCCCGCTGAACGGTGACGGCGTGCATCACCGGCACGTCGAACAACGGTCGGGCAGCTTGGTCGCTGTTGATCCTCGGGGGGCTGGACATCTTCATCTTCGGCTGGCCACGCCTACTGTCGTCAGACCCGGCCACTCAGCCGAGCCAGATCCAGGGGCTCACCCGGGTCACGGGGTCCGTGCCGACGGGGGGGTCCGGCGACGGTGCGCGCGTTCTGGCGTCCTGCCGTGCCGACGTTGACGTCGCGGCGGACCCGGTCCCTAGCCGTTGACATGCCCGAAAGGAAAGGTGTACACACGGAAGTGGATCAAACAGGTGGGCCGACCGTCGGCTCCATTGGTCTTGGGGCCGACGGCGTCCTCCGGCCCGGAAACGGAGTCGCCGTGCTCTCCCCCTCCGGAATTGCCGCCGAAGAGACGTTGATCCACGTGCTGTGGATCAACGCCGGTCTGAGCTGTGACGGCGACTCGGTGTCGCTCACGGCGGCAACTCAGCCCAGCATTGAGGAGATCGCTCTCGGAGCGCTTCCCGGACTTCCCCAAGTCGCCGTGCACTGGCCGCTCATCGACTTCGAGTGCGGGCCCAACGGGGGGGCCGACGATTTCCTCGAGTGGTTCTTCAAGGCCGACCGCGGTGAGCTCGAGCCCTTCGTCCTGGTCGTCGAAGGATCGATCCCCAACGAACAGCTCCACGACGAGGGCTACTGGTGCGGGTTCGGGAACAACCCCGCGACCGGCCAGCCGATGACCACCAGCGAGTGGCTGGACCGGCTGACCCCTAAGGCCACGGCGGTCGTGGCCGTGGGCACCTGCGCCACCTACGGTGGCATCCACGCGATGGCCGGCAACCCCACCGGCGCGATGGGGGTGCCCGACTACCTCGGCTGGGACTGGAAGTCCAAGGCCGGCATACCAATCGTCTGCGTGCCGGGGTGCCCGATCCAGCCCGACAACCTTTCGGAGACCCTGACCTACCTGCTCTACATGGCCACCGGCCAGGCCCCGATGATTCCGCTCGACGAGGCCCTCCGCCCCACCTGGCTGTTCGGCCAGACCGTGCACGAAGGATGCGACCGAGCGGGCTACTACGAGCAGGCCGACTTCGCCACCGAGTACGGATCGCCGAAGTGCATCGTCAAGCTGGGCTGCTGGGGCCCCGTGGTCAAGTGCAACGTGCCCAAGCGGGGCTGGATGAACGGCATGGGGGGGTGCCCCAACGTCGGAGGGATCTGCATCGGCTGCACCATGCCTGGTTTCCCGGACAAGTTCATGCCGTTCATGGACGAGCCACCCGGCGGCAAGCTCTCCACCAACGCGGTCGGGCTGTACGGCTCCGCCGTTCGCCGGTTGCGCCACATCACCACGCACACCGTCGACACCGAGCCCAAGTGGCGTCGGCGCGGTCGCGAGCTCACCACGGGGGCCACCCGTACCTGGTAGGTCAAACGTCGTCGGATTCCGCTGAGTCGTACCCACAGAGAGGCGACGCAATGACGTCGACCACCGCACGGAGCACCAAGAGCACTGACAGCACCGGCAACGACCTCGTCGAGATGTCGTGGGACCCCATCACCCGCATTGTCGGCAGCCTGGGTATCTACACGAAGATCGACTTCAAGCAGCGCGTCGTGGCCGAGTGCCACAGCACCTCGTCGATCTTTCGTGGCTACTCGATCTTCATGAAGGGCAAGGATCCCCGGGACGCGCACTTCATCACGAGCCGGATCTGCGGCATCTGCGGCGACAACCACGCAACGTGCTCCTGCTACGCCCAGAACATGGCCTACGGGGTGAAGCCGCCCCACTTGGGTGAGTGGATCGTCAACCTCGGTGAGGCGGCGGAGTACATGTTCGACCACAACATCTTCCAGGAGAACCTCGTCGGGGTGGACTACTGCGAGAAGATGGTCTCCGAGACCAACCCCGGTGTCCTCGAGCTAGCCAACCGCACCGAGTCGCCGCACGCGGGTGCCCACGGGTACAAGACCATCGGCGACATCATGCGGTCGCTGAATCCCTTCACCGGGGAGTTCTACCGCGAGGCGCTCCAGGTGAGCCGGATGACGCGGGAGATGTTCTGCCTCATGGAGGGGCGGCACGTGCACCCCTCGACCCTCTACCCCGGCGGCGTCGGCACCGTGGCGACGATCCAGCTGATGACCGACTACATCACCCGGCTGATGCGCTACGTCGAGTTCATGAAGAAGGTCGTGCCGATGCACGACGACCTCTTCGACTTCTTCTACGAGGCCCTGCCGGGATACGAGATGGTCGGCAACCGTCGCATCCTGCTCGCCTGTTGGGGGTCCTTCCAGGACCCCGAGCACTGCAACTTCGAGTACAAGGATATGACCAACTGGGGTCGCAAGATGTATGTGACTCCGGGCATCGTCGTCGACGGCAAGCTCGTGACCACCGACCTCGTGGAGATCAACCTCGGCATCCGGATCCTGCTCGGCTCGTCGTACTACGACGACTGGCAGGACCAGGAGATGTTCGTCAAGAAGGACCCGCTGGGCAACCCGGTCGACCGCCGGCACCCGTGGAACCAGCACACCAACCCCAAGCCTCAGAAGCGCGACCTGGACAACAAGTACTCGTGGGTGATGTCGCCGCGCTGGTTCGACGGCAAGGACTATCTCGCCCTGGACACCGGTGGCGGTCCGCTGGCGCGGCTTTGGGTCACGGCGTTGGCTGGGCTCGTTGACATCGGCTACATCAAGTCGACCGGCAGCAGCGTGCAGATCAACCTCCCGAAGACCGCACTCAAGGGGCCGGTCGAGTTCGAGTGGAAGATCCCCCAGTGGAGCAACACGATCGAGCGCAACCGGGCCCGCACCTACTTCCAGGCGTATGCCGCGGCGGCCGCCTTGCACTTCGCCGAGAAGGCGCTCGTCGAGATCCGCGCCGGCCGGACCAAGACCTGGACGAAGTTCGACGTCCCCGAGGAGGGCATCGGCTGCGGCTTCACCGAGGCGGTCCGTGGTGTCTTGTCGCACCACATGGTGATCCGGGACGGCAAGATCGCGAACTACCACCCCTACCCGCCGACGCCGTGGAACGCCAACCCTCGCGACTCCTACGGCACGCCCGGCCCCTACGAGGACGCCGTCCAGGGCCAGCCGATCTTCGAGGAGAACGACCGCGAGCACTTCAAGGGCATCGACATCATGCGCACCGTGCGTAGCTTCGACCCATGCCTGCCGTGCGGCGTGCACATGTACCTCGGCGACGGCATGAAGCTCGAACGTCTGCACTCACCAACCCAGTCCGCCGGCTCGGAGTGAGGTGACGAACCAGGCCGGCCCCACGTCATCCGACCTGCGGGCCACCGGGGCACGCATCGACACGCTGATCGACGCCAGCGCGGCGGGCGGGCCGGTGGCGCGCGAACGGGCCGAGGAGCTGGTCCGGCTCGTTGCCGACCTCTACGGTGCCGGGCTGGAGCGGCTCCTCGAGATCCTCGACGAGCAGGTGGGTCTCGAGGACAAGACGCTGGACGCCCTGGCCAAGGACGACCTCGTGGCCAGCCTGCTGATCGTGCACGGCCTGCACCCCTACGACGTGACGACCCGCGTCGAGAACGCGCTCGAGGGGGTGCGCCCCTACCTGGGCTCGCACGGCGGCGACGTCGAGCTGATCAGCGTGGGTGAGGGGGTCGTCCGGCTGCGGATGCTGGGCAGCTGTGACGGCTGTCCATCCTCATCCGTCACCCTCAAGCTCGCCGTCGAGGGCGCCATCGAGGCGGCGGCCCCCGAGGTCACCGCCATCAAGGTGGAGGAGCCCACCGCGAAGGAGAAGACCGGCCCGACGATCCCCGTGGCCTCGCTCTTCTCACGGGTCGGGGAGACGGCTGCGCCCCAGATGGACGGCGGGTCGTCGTGGGAGGTCGTGCCGGAGCTGGCGGTCCTGGCACCCGGGGCCGTCGTGCAGACGGTGGTCGGCGGCGTACCGGTCGTGGGCTGCCGTGTGGGCACCGACCTCTTCGCCTTCCTTGACCAGTGTGCGCGGTGTGGACGGCCGATGGACGGTGCCGCGGTTGCTCGACGACTCGGCGGCCCCCTCGGTGATGCCGTGCTGCAGTGCCCCGCCTGCAGGGCTCACTACGAGGTTCGCCGGGCGGGGGCCTGCCTGGACGCCGAGGAGCTGCACCTCGACCCGTTGCCGCTGCTCGTCGACGGCGAAACGGTCTCGGTCGCCGTACCCTCGCCAGTGTCGGCATGAACAGCGGCGGTCGCTCCGGCACCCCGCTCGCCTCGTTGCTGCGGGTAACCCAGAGCCGACCGGCGCCCCTCGTCGGCGAGCGCTGCGAGATGTGCGCGGAACCGATCCCCGACGAGCACTCGCACGTCGTCAACCTGGAGAACCGGGCGCTGATGTGCTCCTGCCGGCCCTGCTATCTGCTGTTCGCCGACCCGGATGCGCACCTGAAGTACCGCTCCGTGCCGGAGCGGTACTTCTCCTTCCCTGACCTCGCCCTCGACGCCAGGGCGTGGGACGAGATGCAGATCCCGGTAGGGCTCGCGTTCCTGTTCCGCAACTCGGTGCTCGGCCGCATGATCGCCTTCTATCCCAGCCCTGCCGGCGCGACGGAGTCCGAGCTGCCCCTCGAGGTCTGGGACCGGATCGTGGAGCAGAGCCCGCAGCTCGCGGTGCTGCGGGCCGACGTCGAGGCACTGCTCGTGCGTCAGACGGACGGCCCCGGCGGCTCGTGCCACCTGGTGCCGATCGACGCCTGCTACGAGCTGGTCGGCCGGCTGCGGATGCTGTGGCGCGGCTTCGACGGTGGGCGCGAGGTCCACCGGGCGATGGACGAGTTCTTCGCCCGGGTGGAGGCCCGCAGCCGCCCGGCGCCCGAGGTGACAGCGACGTGAGTGACTACCAGTTCTCCGTCCTGGACATTTTCGCCGAGACGTATGCCGTGGCACCCCAGCTGACGGCGCGGCTGCGGGTCGAGGAACGCACCGGACAGACGATCCATGCGGTCGCGCTGCGCTGCCAGGTCCGGATCGAGCCGCAGCGCCGGCGCTACGAGGCGGCGGAGCAGGAGGCCCTGCGCGGGCTCTTCGGAGAACGGGAGCGGTGGGTCGACACCCTGAAGCCGTTCCTGTGGATGCAGTGCAACACCACCGTGCAGGGTTTCGTCGGCGCGACCGACGTCGACCTCGTCCTTCCGTGCACCTACGACTTCGACGTCATCGGCTCGCGCTATCTCCATGCCCTGGCCTCCGGCTCCGTGCCGGTCAACCTGCTCTTCTCCGGCACCGTCTTCACCAAGGGGACCAACGGCTTCGGCGTCCAGCAGGTCCCCTGGGACTGCGAGGCGTCCTACGACCTGCCGATAGCCGTCTGGCGCGAGATGATCGAGGCCTACTTCCCGAACACCGGCTGGATCCGGCTCGACCACGACGTCCTGGCCCGGTTCGCCGCCTACCGCGCCCGGAACGGGTGGATGACGTGGGAAGAGACCGTGGAAGCACTGCTGGCGCGGGACGCGGAGGCGGTCGGTCGTGAGTCTTGACCTGGTCCGTAGCGTTGCCGACGCCGTGCTCTACGAGGGGTACCTGCTCTACCCCTACCGCGCGAGCTCGACCAAGAACCAGTCGCGATGGCAGTTCGGGGTGCTCGGACCGCCCGGGGCGGCTGCCGGAGGCCTTGGCGAGGACTCCGGGATGGCAATGGAGTGCCTGGTCGCCCCCGCCGAGCAGCCGGGGTTCGTCACCCTCCACCTGCGCTTCCTGCACCTTCAGGTCCGCGAGGCGCAGCAACGTGATGCCGGTGGCGACTACGTGCCCGTCGATTCGCTGGCCGTCGCCGGGGGTTCTGTCCTCAGCTGGGACGAGGCGGTCGAGCGGGAGATCACCCTCCCGGAGCAGCTGCTGCTCGAGCCACTCGACACCGTGGTCGAGGTGCCGGGGGGAGAGGACGTCGAGCCGGTCACCGACGGCAGCGGTACGCCGACGGGCCGCATCGTCCGACGCCGCCAGCCGCTGACCGCCCGGGTCCGGATGAGCACCACCCGCGACGGAGACTTTCTCCGGTTGTCCGTCGCGGTGGACAACGAGCACCCCGGCGCCCCTCCGGACAAGGATTTCGCGATCCGCACCTCGCTCATCGGGGCCCATGTGATTCTCGAGGTACGAGGCGCGGGGTTCGTCTCCTTGCTCGAGCCGCCCGAGGAGGCCAGTGCCGCGGCCGGCCGATGTTCCCAGAGACGGTGCTGGCCCGTGCTGGCCGGTCCAGCGGGCTCGAGCGACGTCGTCCTCGGCGCGCCGATCATTCTCTACGACTATCCCGAGGTGGCCGAGCAGAGCCAGGGGGCCCTCTTCGACTCCACCGAGATCGACGAGATCCTCAGCCTGCGGGTGATGACCATGACGGACGACGAGAAGGCCCAGGCTCGGGCCACCGACCCCCGCGCAGCGGCGATCATCGACCGGTGCGACGACATGAGCGCCACCGACCTGCGGCAGCTACACGGCATACTCCGCGATCCGCACGGGCCGAGCTTCGAGACCGGGGACGTGCCGTGGTGGGACCCGGAGGCCGACGCGAGTGTCAGACCCGAGGTCGACGCCGTCGTCGTCAAGGGAACCCGTGTCGCCCGGGGAAGCCTCGTGCGGGTGCACCCGTCGCGGCGCGCCGATGCGCAGGATCTGTTCTTCGCCGACCAGGTGGGCCGGGTGACCGCGGTCCTGTCCGACGTTGACGGCGACGTGCACGTGGCGCTCGTCCTCGTGGACGACCCGGCGGCCGACATGCACGAGTGGTACGGCCGCTACCTCTACTTCTCCCCCGACGAGCTCGAACCGCTGCCCGCCGAAGCCCAACCAGCACACCGAGAGGAGAGCCGATCGTGAAGACCATTGGAGTCATCAGCGCGACGGTGGTCACCGCCGCCGCCGTGGTTGCCGCTGTGGTCGCGGTGAAGTCCATTCCCGACTTCCGCAGGTATCTGAGGATCCGTTCGATGTGAGTCATGTGAGCAGCATGTGAGAAGCAAGGAGGAGCAGAGATGAGCGAGCAGCCAGGCGAGCACCTCGAAGAGGAGCCACAGGAGGAGCGCGGGCCCAAGGGTGCACGCGACACCGGCTCGGACGAGCCATCCGGCGGACCAGTCGACCGGCCCGCAGGCACCGCGGACGCGAAGTCCGACACGGCGGTCCAGCCCCAAGAGGCACAAGACCCCGACGCGCCGAACCTCCAGTCCGGCGGCGGTTGACCCACATCGACCTCAGGAGGACGACATGAGCTTTACCCCGCACAGTCCGGACAGCCCGGACGGTATCGACACCGAAGGCAAGACCGTGCCCCCGTACGAGGGCCGGAAGGAGACGGCCGACGTGGAGGGAAAGGAGCAGTCCACCAAGGACGGCGCCAAGACCGCCGGCGCCACCGGGCTTGTCGAGGACGACGAGCAGAAGGCTCCCGACCCCGCCGACACCCCACGCGGTGCTACCGGCTCGCCCTCGGACGAGCAGCCGGCGAGCCAGGGCGCCGAGACCGACCTCGACGACGACGCGGTCGGTCCGGCCCACACCGGAGGGACCACGCGTGCAGAGGACCAGTCCTGAGGTGCCGCGGGTTCTCGTCGCCGGCATCGGCAACATCTTCCTGGCCGACGACGGGTTCGGCTGCGAGGTCGTGCGTCATCTCGGAGACCTCGAGGCGCTCCCCGGTGTCCGCGTCGTCGACTACGGCATCCGCGGTATGCATCTGGCCTACGACCTGCTCGCCGGTTGGGACCTGGCCGTCCTCGTCGACGCGCTCCCCGACCGCGGGGACCCGGGCTCGATGGAGGTCCTCGAGCTATCGGCCGACATGAACGGCTCCGCGGGGCTCGATGCCCACGGGATGGACCCGGCGTCCGTGCTGTCCAGTGTCGCGGCACTGGGCGGTGAGCTCCCCCGGACCTGCCTCGTCGGCGTCCAGGTGGCGGAGATCAGCGAACGGATGGGCCTGTCCGACCGCGTCGGGGCGGCGGTCGTCCCGGCGGCGACCGCCGTCCAGGAACTGGTGCGCGAGCACCTCGCGACGTCGTCGGGCTCGTTCGTCCAGCGCTCCGAGCGGGTGGGCTGACCATGTGCCTCGGAATCCCCGGACAGGTCGTCGAGGTCCTGGAGGGCTATGAGGGCCAGCTGGCCCTCGTCGACGTGGAGGGCATGGCGCGCAAGATCAACATCGGCCTGCTCGACGGTGACCCGCTCGAGCCGGGCGACTGGATCCTCATCCACATGGGCATGGCGATGGAGAAGGTCGGGGCCCAGGCTGCGGCCGATGCCCGCTCCGGGCTCGAGCTGCTCGGGCGGGGGGTGGAGGAACCATGACGACGACGCCAGGCGGAACGACGATCACGCCACCGAGGGTCAACGGTCCTCAGCTGTTCGCCCGCTACGCCTACCCCCCGAACGCCCTCGGCTACTGCGGCCCGGCGGACCACCTCTCCCTCTTCGAGTACGGCTCGGCCGGTGTGACGGACGCCGGGCTGGTCGACCTCGCCAAGGGGTTCCACGGCGCGTGGCCCTACCTCGAGCTCATCGCCCGCGGCACCGGCATCCGGGACCCGTTGGACCGACGCGTCGTCGAGGCGTACTGGATCGGCAGTCCGCTGCTCGACCGGGTCAGCGCCGTCGACATCGGTAACTCGATGGAGGACCGGTTCCGGTCCCGCACCGGGCACGAGTTCGCGCACCTGGCCGAGGGTGTCGTCGCCGGAGGCGTACCGCACCACAGTTTCCACGTCTTCGAGGTCTACCCGTGGGTGGGACTGCTCCGTGACGACCGCAAGGCCCCGACGGCGCTGAACGTGCTCGACCGCTGCCGGATCCGGTGGGGCACCGTCGAGACGGTCCTCGGCGACCGGGCCGTCGTCCGCTCGCGGCCCATCGTCTGGGACGGGCGCGCGCTCGCCCTGGGCGAGCCCGTGATCGAGACCGCCGAGTGCGCGCGGTCGGGCGCCGGGTTCATCGGAGACCTCGCCCCCGGCGATGTGGTTTCCCTGCACTGGCACTGGGTGTGCGACCGGCTCACCCCGGCCGAGGTCCGCCAGCTCCAGCGCTACACCGTGCGCCACATCGCCATCGCCAACTCAGGCGTCGAGCATCGGGGCACGGCCCTGGCCATCGGGTGAGCGTGAGGACCCAGGGCTGGACGCGGCGCTTTCTCACCGCCGCCGCAATCGTCTCCGTGCTGTTCGCCACCGCCTGCGGATCGTCCGCCTCCCCCGGCTCGAGCGCACCGTCGGCGGAGTCGGCGGCGGCGGGGGGCGGGGGCGTCTCGTCGATGACGCTCTACACCTCGGTCACCCAGGAGACCGTCGACGCGATCACGGCCGGCTACCAGAAGGCGCACCCGGGAGCCACCGTTACGGTGTTCCGCGCCGCGACCGGTCAGCTCAACGCCCGCATCGCCGCCGATCTTCGCTCCGGGGGCCTCAAGGCCGACGTCATCTGGGGCACCGACCCCCTCTCGATGCAGACGTACACCGACCAGTCCCTCCTGGCCCCCTGGCCCCTGCCGCAGCTCACCTCCGTGCCGGCCCAGTACCGCACGCCCAAGTTCTGGGGGACCCGGCTGCTGTACCTCGTCCTGGTCACCCGCCATGGACTCCAGCCGGCGCCGACCAGCTGGACGGACCTCACCTCACCGGCATACGCCGGGAAGGTCGCCGTGCCCGACCCCGCCTTTGCCGGCTCGGCGTTCTCGGCCCTGGCCTACTTCTCGCAGACCCAGGGAATGGACTACTACCGGGCCCTGCGCGCCAACGGTGCCCGACAGGTCGCGAGTATTCCCGACGTCGTCACCCAGGTCGCCCAGGGGACGTTCTCGGTAGGGATCACCCTGGACTCCGGGATACGGGACGCCATCGCCAAGGGCTCTCCGGTCGACCTGGTCTGGCCGAAGCCCGGGGCGATCGCGCTCTACAGCCCGATCGCCCTGACGGCCTCGTCGCACGCCGCCACGGCGACCGACTTCATGGGCTACGTGCTCAGCACGGACGGGCAGCAGCGCATTGCGGCGACGGGCTGGCAGCCCATCGTCCCCGGGGTGCCTGGCCCTCCCCAGCCCGCCGGCGCCCAGACGGTTTCTCCCGACTGGGCCGCCCTCTTCGGGCACCAGGTCGAGCTGCTCGGGCAGTACCGTTCGGTGTTCGTGCAGTGAGCCGTCCGGAGGGACCCGCCGGGCGCTGGCGTCCGGTTGCGGTCGCCGTCGTCGCACTGCTCGTCACGGCGCTGGTGGCCGCGCCGCTGGTGTTCCTCGTGCGCGGCGCCGTCGACGGAGGCGTCGACGCAGTGGCGGCCGCCCTGGGCACGATCGACGTTCGCAACGCGCTGTGGCACACCATCACGCTCGCCATCGTGGTCACCGTGGCCGCCGTGGTGATCGGCACCGCCCTGGCCCTGGCCTTCGACCGGGCGCTGGTGCGGCACCCCGCCCGGTGGCGGCTGGGCCTGGCCCTTCCCCTGCTCGTGCCCCAGTTCTCGCTGACCCTCAGCTGGACCCAGGCCTACGGATCTGGCGGGCTCCTCGACCACGTTGCTGGAGTCACCCTGCCCGGCCTCTACGGCGCCCCCGGGATCATGCTGCTGCTCGCGGTGGACGCCGTGCCGGTCGTCTGGCTCATCGTCACGGCGGCTCTCGGCGTCCGCCGCGAGCCAGATCTCGTGCGCGCGGCTCGGGCGAGTGGTGCCGGCCCCTGGCAGACCTTCGTCACCATCGACCTGCCCCTCCTGCGCGGAGCGCTGCTCGCGTCGGCGGCGGTCGTCCTCGTCGGTGTGGTCAACAGCTTTGCCGTGCCTCAGGTGCTCGGCTCGGCCGGCGGTTACCAGACCCTGGCGTCGCTGGCCTACCAGCAGCTGGCCATGTCGGCGGCGCCCGCGGCCTTTACCCGCCTGTGCGTCATCGCACTCCTCATGGTCGTCCTCGTCCTCGTGACGATCAGTGGCGCGGACAGGGGGTTCGGGCGGATCGGCGTCGGGCTGCAGCGGAGCGGGTCCGGCGGAAGCCGGTTCGTCCACCGCCCGTCGCCGGCGACCCGCCTCGTGTCCGCCGCTCTCACGGCATACATTTTCTTGACCATGGTGCTGCCGCTCGTCTCCCTCGCCGCGACCTCGCTGACCCGAGCAGCGGGGCTGGCACCCCTGCCGGCCAACTGGGCTTTGACCAACTACCGCCTCGGGCTGGACGCCACCGCTCTCACCAGCCTCGGCCGGACATTGGTCCTTGCCTCGGCTGCGGCCCTCGTCGTCATGGCCCTCGCCGGAGTGGTCGTCGGTGTCGGCGGTGAGGCGCGGCGCCGGCTGGGCACCGCCTTGACCCTCGGTTTCGCCGTGCCCGGCACCGCCCTGGCGATCGGGGTACTCATCGCCTACGGGCAGTGGCTGGGCGGGTCGGCGGTGATCATCCTGGTCGCCTACCTCGGCAAGTGCGCGGCGCTCGGATACCGCGCCCTGGCGTCCGGAGCCGACCGGGTCGCGCCGGAGCTGGGGCAGGCCGCCCGGGCCAGTGGAGCCGACCCGGTGACCGTGTTCCGAACGATCACGGCCCCGGTTACGGCGACCGGCTTCCTCGCGGCAGGCGGCCTCGTCCTGCTGTTCGCCCTGCACGAGCTGACCATGAGCAGCATCCTCTACGGAGCCGACACCGAGACGTTCGCGGTCGTCGTCCTCAACCAGCAACAGCTGGGCGATATCGGGGTCAGCGCGGCCCTTGCGGTGGTCCTCACCCTGCCGCCCCTCGCCGTCGTCGGCGCGGGTCTCGCGATGTATGCCGCCCGCGAACGTCGCGGACAGCGCCCTGGCCGCCCCGGCCCTCCCGTCGGGATCTCGTGGTTGGCCGCCCGGCCGACGGAGGGGAGATGACCACGACCTCGGCGCTGGGTCTGGGTGACCTGTCCGTCTCCTACGGCCACGTCAGCGTCCTGGCGGGACTCGACCTCGAGCTGGACGCAGGAGAGGTGATCGCGCTGCTGGGCTCATCCGGGTCGGGCAAGACGACCTTGCTGCACACCGTCGCCGGGTTCATCGAGCCCGCCTCGGGCGTCGTGACAATCGGCGACCAGGTCGTGGCCGGACGGGGGCGATGGGTGCCGCCGGAGAAGCGCCGCGTCGGCCTCGTGTTCCAGGGCGCCGCTCTTTGGCCACACCTCACGGTCCTCGACACCGTCGCGTACCCGCTGCGTCGACGGGGCACGTCCAAGACGCAGTCGCACCAGGAGGCGGGTGCGCTCCTCGAACGGCTCGGGCTCCTCGCCCTCGCTGACCGGTTCCCGGCCCAGCTGTCGGGTGGCGAGCAGCAGCGGGTCGGCCTGGCGAGGGCCTTGGCTCGCGACCCGGCCCTCTTCCTCTTCGACGAGCCCACCGCCCACCTCGACACGCACCTGCGTTCGGTAGTGCTCGAGGAGATCGCCCGACGCCGTGCGGCACTGGGCGCCGCAGCCCTCTACGCCACGCACAACGCCGCGGAGGCCCTGGCCATCGCCGACCGGATCGCGGTGCTCAGGCGTGGTCGGCTGGTCCAGGTCGGGACACCGCGTGTGCTCTACGAGCAGCCCGTCGACGTCGAGACGGCCCGGTTGACCGGGCCGGCGTCGTTCCTCGACGCGTCCACTCTTGCCCCTTCCGTCGCCGGGGCGGCTCACGGCCAGGTGCTCGTGCGACCGGACTGGGTCCGGCTCGACGGCGACCTGCCGGGGTGGGTCGAGACGGTGCGCTACCGAGGCCCGCACACGGACCAGGTCGTCTCCATCCCCGGCGGGCACCTGCTCGCCACCTCTCCCGGCCCACCTCGTCTGCGCGCCGGCGAGCCGGTCGGGGTCACCGTGACCCACTGCTGGCCGATGCCCGTGGCGCCGCAGGTGCCAGCGGAGACCGGTCGCCGACCGTTCGACCGCGAGAAGGCAGAGACCGATGCATGAGGTCTCCCTGTGCGGCGCGATCTACGAGATCGCCGACCGCGCCGCCGCGGGTCGCGAGATATCGGTGATCCACCTGCAGGTCGGCCGGCTGCGTCAGGTGGTGCCGGACACACTAACGTTCTGCTGGACCGTCGTCTGCGACGACACCCGCCTAGCGGGTTCGCGTCTGGAGGTCGACTATCGCCCCGTCATCCTCCGGTGCCGTCAGTGCGGCGAGTCCACGACCCTTTCGGGAGAGCTACTGCTGCTGTGCGGCGGGTGCGGGGCCTCCGACGTGTCCGTGGTCGGCGGCGAGGAGCTCCTCGTCACCTCGGTAGACCTCAAGGAAGGGTGATCATGGGACGTTTCCACCGTCACGACGACGGCACCGCTCACGAACACAGCGTTACGGAGCATGGCGGCCACCAGCACGACAGCCCGTCGTCCCACGACACCAGCTCCGAGCACGATCTCGGGGACATGTCTGGCTACCGCACCGGGCCCGAGCGGATCCAGGTGCTGGAACGCATCTTCGCCGAGAACGACCGCACGGCGCAGGCGAACCGCGACCTCCTCGACGCCAACCGGGTGGTCGCGGTCAACATGATGTCGTCACCCGGAGCCGGTAAGACGCTCATCCTCCAGCGCACTCTGGCCGCCATTGCCGCCATTGCTGGCGGGGTCGGCGGGGTCGACGGGGCCGACGAGATCCGGGTCGGCATCGTGGAGGGTGACATCGAGACGAGTATCGACGCCGACCGCCTGGCCGGGTACGGCGCGCAGATCGCCTTGCTCAATACCATCAACGGATTTGGCGGCGAATGCCACCTCGACGCGCCGATGGTGAGGTCGGCGCTGGCTCGGCTGACCCTCGCCGAGGTCGATCTGCTCTTCGTCGAGAACGTCGGTAACTTGGTGTGTCCGGCCGAGTTCGATGTCGGCGCTCACCACCGGGTCATGGTCTTCGCCATCACGGAGGGAGAGGAGAAGCCCCTCAAGTACCCCGTCATGTTTCGTTCCGTCGAGCTGCTCCTGCTGAACAAGATGGACCTGCTACCACACCTGGACTTCGACATGGCGCTGTTCGAGCGCAATCTCAGGGCCGTCAACCCCGCGGTGTCGGTCATTCCGGTCAGCGCCCGGACCGGCGAGGGCCTCGACAGCTGGTATGCCTGGCTCAAGCACGCGACTGCGGTGCCCACCGCCGGTGGCGCGTCATCAACTAACTTGGCGTCAGACGCGGCCGTTCAAGCCTGACGGGAACGAGCCAGGGCCGACCTCATCCCCAAGGTCGGGTTCGACTGCAAGGAGCGCGGCATTCTGGGCGGTGTGGGGTACGTCCACAGGTGCGCGGGCTGAAGGGTGTCCTCGAACGTCCGACTCAAGCATGACAGCACCTCCCGGAACCAGGCCCCGACGGGCCGGCGGGCGGTAATACGCAATAGTTGGGCGCAAGGAGCAGCAGCGAGAAACTTCGGCCGGCACGAGACGGTAGGTCATGGCGAGTGCAACCGCCCCAGCCCTGGTGGTCGGCCGTTCCACAGCGACAGCGGCGGCCTAGACACGCACTGGGTGCCACGCACCTTAACGCAAGATGCAGTCGTTTCGGGATTTTGCCCTAGATTTCAGGACGACTAGGACGTCAGCCCCCCCGGGCGTCGGTGCCCGGCAGCTCGGCGCATATCCGTGTCTGTCGTGGCCAGAGTGCAACCCGACGCGTCCACTCGGACGCTCGGAGTGGTTTCGGAGTGGTTTGGGTTCGAGTCCCGAGCGCCGGGGTGGCCACGTAGCCTCTGACCAGCGGTTATGTGGTGGGGCAGGTGGGGCTTGAACCCACGACCGACGGATTATGAGTCTTCCCGGCCCACTTCGCGACAGTTGCCGTCGATCGCCAAAACCTGCTCTGACCTGCGCGTTTGTCGAATTTCGCCTCGCAACGCCTCCCGTGCCTGAGGGGCATTTCGCGTCCTCATGCGGACTGAATGCGGACTAACTGGCTGGGTCGAGGCGACTCGGTGGCGCGCATGCACGGCGCCACTCTCTCACCCGGGTCGCCGTCGCGGGGAGCGTCGGTGCTAGATCGGTGCGCTTGTCGGTCGGCCCGCGGACGATGAGGCGAAGCCGGGTCCGAGCACGCTTCTGATCCAACGCATGGGCGGGGCGATCGAGCGCCCTCACGGTCCTGGTCGTCCATGAGCCAGCCCACGTCAGAGGTTGCTCGCCACGAGCCGGGTGACCCGGGCGAATATCGAGTGAGGCCAGGCCGGTGTGTTCGTCTGGGGCGGGACGAACCCGTTGGCCCCACGGTCACGTGGCGGATTCCAGTGAACGTCGTCCATTCAGGTGAGGCCACCGGTGGGCTGGGTGCGATGCCTGCCCTGGGTGTGTTGGCTCGATGATCGGTGGAATTGAGGGGCCGGGGCCGCGTGCTACGGCTGTGTGCCGGTCCCCTCCTGGCTGCGTCGACATGATGGCGTTATGACCACGCGCCGCGGGCTCTTCGTTGCACCCTTTGATGCCCTGGCCGACCCGCGGGTGGTTGGCGACTTGGCTGCGGAAGCCGAGGCGGCCGGCTGGGACGGTTTTTTCGTCTGGGATCACCTGCAGTATGGCGAGCGGGTCGCCGCGATCGCTGACGTGTGGACCTGTTGCGCGGCAGTCGCGATGCGGACCGAGCGGTTGCTGTTCGGGCCGATGGTGACCCCGCTGGCGCGGCGCCGACCACTGGTCCTGGCCCGGCAGGCAGCCAGCTTGGCGGTGCTCTCGGGTGGCCGGTTCGTGCTCGGTGTGGGGTTGGGTGACGACGGGGTCGGAGAGTTCAGTGCGTTCGGCGACGAAGCAGACCCTAGGGTGCGCGGCCGGATGCTTGACGAGGGGCTTGAGGTCCTTACCGCGCTGCTGACCGGAGGCCCGGTTGACCACGACGGAACTCATTACGCCGCCCGAGATGTCCGCTTCCGCCCGGCTCCTGCCGTGCCGGTCTGGCTGGCTGGGCGGTTTGGCAACCGGGCGCCGTTGCGCCGGGCTGCGAAACATGACGGCTTCTTCGTGATCGGCTTGGACGGGCCAGATGACCTTGCAAGGGTGACTGCTGGTCTCGCCGAGCACGATCCGGCGCCGGGTTTCGAGGTGGTGGTCGACCTTCGGCTCGAGCAGGACCCCCCGAGTGGTTAGACCGTGGCGCCTCGTGGGTGCTGACCCGGATAGGCCCGTTCGACCTCGACGTCGCTGAGGTCCGACGGATCGTCGAGGCGGGTCCCTGAACTGATACGGGCCGGCCCAGGCCGCCCGAGCTCGACTACGCGGAGCGTTCCGGAGCTGGGTAGTCACACATGCAGACCCGCAGGCCGCGGAAACACGCGACTATGCGCCGACGCTGCCAGCATTCAGCGACCTCTGCCGACGCCCATTCTGACCGGGTGAATGGGCTCTGTTTCGATGACGTCGAGAGGGCCGCGCTGTGCGAACTGCTCGAGCAACTCGGTCCCGACGCCCCCACGACCCTTGCGCCGTGGACGACCCGCGACATTGCCGTCCACCTGTACATGCGCGAGCACGATGCGCTGGCTAGCTGGCCCCGGACTCGTGCTGCCGGGCCCCTGGTCTCGGCTCGCCGCACGCCATCACCGACGCGCACGCGCCAGGACTTCTCCCAGGTCGTCGCTGCGGTTCGCTCCGGACCGCGAGGACTCTTCCGCCTCCGCTGGCTGCGACGAGTACCCAACCTCAACGAGATGTTCATCCATCACGAGGACGTGCGCCGCGCCAACGGGGGAGGACCTCGCGCATTCGACCCAGCGATGGATCGGGCCTTGTGGTCCAACGTCAAGGACAGGCGGAGCGTGGATCCTCACCCGTCGGCTACGTCATTGCGGGCTGGAACTGCGCAACGCCTCGACCCAGGAGACGTTCCGGGCTCGGCGAGGAACGGCTCCGGCCCGTGTCGCCGGCGAACCCGGCGAGCTCCTCCTCTACCTGTTCGGGCGACAAGGGGTCGCCCACGTCGAACTCGACGGACCGCCGAGTTCCTTGGAACGCGTCCGGACCGCCAAACTCGGCCTGTGCAGGAGGCAGCGAACACGAAGGCACAAAGCCCCTGGCAGTAGGTCAGCTCGCGGCGGTATGACGCAGGTCCGTTCTGCGAGTACCTCAACAGAAGCGCGGTCGGTCGATGGGCGGGATGTGGGGCGTGGCCGGCGCCTTCCGAGCCTAGTATTGCGTGTCGTAAGTGACTTTCTGGTCTTGGGTTGAGACAATGAGTCATGTCGCGAGCGGAGCCGTTGGTGTTGCGGGCCGGGGACGAGAAGGTCCTGCGGGGGTGGCTGCGGTCCTCGA
>JAABUT010001305.1_pt1 | contig 29328 bp, 27 predicted proteins | sample 5559281 | NCBI WGS metagenome assembly JAABUT01 (sample SAMN10711880, study PRJNA513359) | rock metagenome | isolation source: Antarctica rocks | place: Antarctica: Victoria Land, Ricker Hills nord | collected 2016-01-04
GCCGCTGACGACCGCCCCGCGCTACGTGCGCGAGGACGAGGCGGGGAGCCGCGCCGCCGAGGGGCAGCCGCTCGCCGTCCTGCGCGATCCGGGGCACCGTTTCTCGCTCGATCTGCTGGTGCGCGGGACGGGAGCGATCGACAGCCCGACCCATCCGCTCGCGATCAGCGAGGAAGGGTCGGACGGAGCCGCTCGGCGCGTCGCCCTGCGCGATGGCGCGATCGTGCCCGACCGCGATTGCGTGATCACCTGGCGACCGCAGCAAGCGGCGGCGCGACCGATCCTCGGCGTGCTGACGCAGGATGATGGCGCGGCGGGGCAGGCCTACTTCCTGGCGACCCTCGCGCCCCCGGCCACGCCCGTGCCCGAGGAGGTGCGCGCGCGCGAGGCGATCCTGCTGGTCGATCATTCCGGCTCGATGAGCGGCGCGAAGTGGGAGGCCGCCGACTGGGCGACGCGCCGTTTCCTCGGCGATCTGACCCCGCGCGATACCTTCGCCCTCGGCCTCTTCCACGATACTGCCACCTGGTCCGCGCCGCGACCCGCAGGGGCGACGCCGGACATGGTGGCGCGCGCGACCGACTTCCTGCTGACGAACAAGACGAGCGGCGGGACGAATCTCGGCGTGGCACTCGAACAGGCGCTCGCCCTGCCGCGCGATGCCGTCGGGCGCGCCCGGCACCTCCTGATCGTCACCGACGCCGAGGTCTCCGACGCCGACCGCATCCTGCGCCTCGCCGAGGAGGAGGCGCGGCGCGACGATCGGCGGCGGATCAGCGTCCTTTGCATCGACGCCGCGCCCAATGGTTATCTCGCCACGGCGCTGGCCGAACGCGGCGGCGGGGTGGTGCGCTTCCTGACGAGCGCCCCGGAGGAGGGGGACATCACCGGGGCGCTGGACGCCATCCTGGCCGATTGGGCGGCCCCGTTGCGCCTGGATGTCCGCCTCGCGAGCGATCGGGGAAGTATCGAGGGCGTGCAGGGGAGCGCCGCCGTGATACTGCCCCTCGGCGATCTGCCGGCGGGGCGCACGATCTGGACGGTTGGGCGCGCCCCCGCCGGTGCCGCGCCGCTCACCTTCCGTGCGAGCGACGGCAATGGCACATTCGCCGAGGCGCGGGCGACCTCGCTGCCCGACGCGGCGCTGCTGCCCGCCCTGAAGGCACTCTTCGGCGCGCGGCGGGTGCTGGCGCTCGAACACCTGCAAGGTGCGGGCTACGAGCCGGGTGAGTTGCGCGCCGCCCTCGCCCGCCTCGGCTACGATCCGGCGCAGGCGTTGCATCCGGCGAGCGGCGAGCGCAAGCTTTATCGGGAGAACGCGCGCGCGGCGACGCAGGGGGCCTTGCGCGCCTTGCTCGTCGCGGAGGCGCTACGCTACGGGCTGGCGAGCGCCGAGACCGCGTTCGTCGCCGTGCGCCGCGAGGCGGGCGCGCGGGTCGCGGCGACGGTCGTCGTCGCCAATGCGCTCCCTGCGGGGTGGTCGTCGGCCTTCGCGGCGGGCGGCGGCACGCGCATGATGCGGATGGCGGCCTTCGCGGCACCGTCATCGGTGGGGGCCCGGGTGAGCGAGCAGCGGTTCAACTTGTGGCAGGCCGGCGGGCGGGGGGCGATCTTCAACAAGCTCACCGGCGCATTCGTCCCCAGCTCGCCACCCACGTCCGTGACCGCGTCGATGTCACCGCCTCGTGGCCAGGGCGGGACAACTATTTTCAGCGGCGTGCCGCAGGTCGCGTCCGGCAACGCCACGCTCTTCGACGCGACCACCACCGACGCGACCGCGCTCCCCGCGTCCGGCAGGCTCTCCCGCTTGATCGTCCACTTCCCAGATGGCATCGACTCCGCGACGCTCGATCGTTCCCTGCTCCTCGACCTTTACGTGGACGATCTCGCCGCGCCGCGCGTCAGCGTGTCGCTAACGGCGATCGCCGCGCAGGGAGGAGTACGCCCGCTCAATCTCGTGTGGCGGACGGGTCAGCCGCTACGCCTGATCCTGCGCGATCCGTTGGGACTCTGCGTGCAGAAAGGGTTGGCGCTGGAGGTCGCGCTGGCATAGGCGCGATCCTTGGCGTCGTGCCGTCCCATGCGCTACCCTGCACGGGGGCATCCCGCCCCGTGCAGTCTCGTCTATAACCGTGTCTGAGAGGGAATAACCATGTCACCGCTCGTCGTCATACCCTTCCTGCCGTCGTTATCGCCGCGCGCCCGGACCTTCCCATGCGCGTGATCGCGGGCGAGGCGCGCGGCGCGCGTCTGAAAGCGCCGGAAGGGCTGCGGACCCGCCCGATGGCCGACAAGATTAAGGAGTCGCTCTTCTCGATGCTGATGGCGCTCGGCATCGAGCCGGAGCGCGTCCTCGATCTCTACGCCGGGAGCGGCGCGGTCGGGATCGAAGCCCTCTCTCGCTCGGCGGAGTGGGCCGACTTCGTGGAGGGGCGGGCCGACGCCTGCGACGTGATCCGCGACAACTTGCGACACACCAAGTTCGCGGACCGGGCGGCGGTCCACCAGACCAAAGTCGAGTCATTTCTGGGTCGGCGTCCCGCCGTGCCCTACGACTTCGTGATCATGGACCCCCCGTACGCCGATCCGCAGATCATCACCCTCCTGGAGCGGTTGGGGCGCTCGGCACTCGTCGCGCCCGGCACCGTCGTGGTGATCGGCCACTCGCCGCGCGTAAATTTGCCCCCGGCCCTGCCCCCGCTGCAACAGCTCCGGCAGCGCTGCCACGGCGATTCCTGCTTCGCGATCTATGAAGTGGCGGGAGTGCCAGACGAGCTTCCGGTGGCGGATGCCGGGACGAGCGCGTGATGCGGCGGTGACCTGTGGCCCGATCGCGGCGTCGGTACACCCCTGCGGCGCGGTGTCCGCCCGCCACGCCGACGATCGCGGGGCGTCTTTCAGGGCAGGAAGGGGCTGAGGTCGCGGTGGATCGCCGCCAGGGCCTCGCGGGCCGGGCGGTCGCGTTCCAGGAAGCGCGCCACGCCGACCGCGAGTGCCGCCGCGATCCGCGCCTGCTGCCCGACCAGGATCGTCCGATCGCCCGCGTTGGTGAGGAAGCCGAGCTCGAAGATCGTCGCCGGGGTGCGCGGGTCGACCGTCGATTGGTAGCGCCGCCGATTGTAGGCGTAGTAGCCGGTCATCGCGCGCGTGATCCCGTCGTCGAGCGGCAACCCGAGCGCCGCACCATACTCCTCGCTGAGCGCCGCGATCAGCAGGTCGTCGCGCTCGCCGATCAGGCTGTCGCGGTAGCGGGCCAGCTTGTAGCCATGCGCCCCGCCGTCGGTACTGGCGTCGCAGTGGATCGCCACGAAAGCGTCCGCGCGATAGCCGCTCGGCACCGCCGCCGGGAGGAGATCGACCGTTAGACCCTGCGCGGTCAGGAGCGCCGCCGCCGCCTGTCCCACCGCGAGATTGATGTCCACCTCCCGGTAGCCGCCGCCGCTACCGCCGGTCTGGTCGCGCAGGCGCGCCTGATCCTCCGGGAGGTCGGCGATCTGCCAGTGCCCGACCTGGAGCCCTACGCGCAGCGTGGGCCGGTCGGTCTCGGCCCCGGCGATCGGCGGGCGCGAGCCGAGGCCGAGCGCCAGCGCGGCGGACAGGCCGAGGAACGCGCGCCGCGTGAGTGCCGTGGTGTGGAAGGGCCGTCGCGCGGTCATCGCCGCTCCCTATCGTGTCTTAACGGCGGACCGTGGTAGCGCTACAATGCGTGCGGGAGGGGACGTTCGCGCGCCGCATGAGTCGAATTGCGTGCCAGTGGATACAACGTCGCGCGGCCCGATTTTGTGCCGGAAGTGGGGAGGAACGGATGAGCGCCACGATCGCGATCCAACTCGACGAGCCGATCGCCACGATCGCCCCCGAGATCTATGGGCACTTCGCCGAACACCTCGGCACCTGCATCTACGACGGCTTCTGGTCCGGGGAGGGGGACGCCGGGAAGCTCGTGGACGGCGTGGTCGCGGCGCTGCGCGGGGTGCGCCCGAGCGTGCTGCGCTGGCCGGGCGGATGCTTCGCGGACGATTACCACTGGCAGGAGGGGATCGGCCCGCGCGCCGACCGCCCGCGCCGGATCAACATCCACTGGGGCGAGACGGTCGAAAGTAACGCCTTCGGCACGCACGAGTTTGTGCGCCTCTGCCGCGCGCTCGGGGCCGCGCCCTATTTCTGCGGCAACGTCGGCAGCGGCTCGCCGCAGGAATTACGCGATTGGGTGGAGTACTGCAACTTCCCCGGTGGTACGAGCTGGAGCGCGTTGCGCGCCGCCAACGGCGATCCCACGCCGTTCAATATCCGCTACTGGGGCGTGGGGAACGAGAGTTGGGGATGCGGCGGCAATTTCACGCCGGAGGAGTACGCGAGCGAGTATCGCCGTTTCAGCACCTTCCTGCGCGATCTCGGTGCCGACCCGCTCTACCTGATCGCCTGCGGCCCGAATCGGCACGATCTCGACTGGACCGAGCGCTTTTTCACCACCTTACAGGCGAAGAGAGGGTTCTCGCGAGTCCACGGCTATGCGCCCCACTATTACACCAGCAACCGCGATGCGCGCGCCGGGACCGCCATCGACTACACCGACGATCAGTGGTACGCGCTGCTGGCGCAGGCGGCGGGGATCGAGACGCTGATCACCGAGCAGCGCGCCCTGATGGATCGCTTCGACCCGGAGCGGCGGATCGGCATGATCATCGACGAGTGGGGCACCTGGCACCCGCCGACACCGGGACGTCACCCGCGCTTCCTCTGGCAGCAGAACACCCTGCGCGACGCGCTCGTCGCCGCCCTCTCGCTGGACATTTTCGGGCGGCACGCCGACGTGGTGGCGATGGCGAACATCGCCCAGACGATCAACGTCCTCCAGGCGCTCCTGCTGACGGAGGGGGACCGGATCGTGAAAACGCCGACATATCACGTCTACGATCTCTACGCGCCGCACCAGGGGGCACAATCCGTGCGCGCCGAGTTCGAGGCCGACCGCCTCCACTTCAGGGCATCGGATGGCGACGGCGCGATCTTCGGCTTTGCCGGATCGGCCTCGCTGCATGGTCGCACTCTCACGCTGACGGTGGTCAACCCGGCGATCGGCGCGCCGGTCGAGGCGACGATCGAGCTGCGCGGCGCGACGGCGAGTGGCACGGCGGAGGAGGTGGTCCTGACGCACGCCGACATCCACGCGCACAACACCTTCGACGCGCCGGAGACGGTGACGCTCAGCGCGCCGCGTCAGGTGGCGCTCGCGGGTGGGCGATTCACCCATCAATTCGCGGCGCAGTCGGTCACGCGGCTGACGATCCCGCTGGCCTGAGCGGGAGGGGCGGAGGGGCGGGGCGCGGTTACCTTCCGGCACCATGCCCCCTTCTTCTTGCTTGTAGCGCTAGAGCAGGGCGCAATATGCGACCCGGTGTTCCGGGGGTTGAAACCCCCGGCTACGGGTACCTGACGGCACCGGCGAAGTCCGCCTACGCGGACTGGTGCTGCGGCGCAGGGTCAAGCATGCTGCGTAGTGCTGTAATCAGCGTGCCCAGCGGAGGATCAGCGGATCGACACGGCGTGCGAGGTCGAGGAGCCCGGCGCGCGTCGCCTCCGGCAGCGGCAGGAAGGGGTGGCGCGTGTGCGCGCTCTCGATGATGCCCCCCTCCGCCATCAGCACCTTCGTCGCGCGGAGATTGCACTGGCGGTTCTCGAAATTGATCAGCGGCAGGTGCCGGTCGTAGAGGGCCAGCGCTCCCTCGCGGTCCCCGGCCAAGAAACGGCGCACGATCTGGCCGATGGTCTCCGGGATCATCGCGCTCGGCATGCAGCCCGTCGCGCCCGCGTCGAGGTCGGCCATGAGCGTGATCCCCTCCTCGCCGTCGAATGGGCCGTCGATCCGGTCGCCCGCCAGCGCGATCAGCTCGCGCAGTTTGCCCGCCGCGCCCGCCGACTCGATCTTGAAGTAGTCGAGTTGCGGGATCGCCCCCGCGAGCCGCGCCAGGAAGGGTGCGGAGAGGACGGTGCCGCTCATCGGCGCGTCCTGCACCATGATCGGGATGTCGATCGCCTCGGCCACTTGGCGGAAGTATTCGGTGATCCCGGCCTCGTCGGCGCGCAGGGTGGTGCCGTGGTAGGGGGGCATCAGCATCACCATCGCCGCCCCGGCGGCTTGGGCGCGCTTGCTCCGCTCCGCCGCGATCCGTGTGCTGTAGTGGGTGGTGGTGACGATGATCGGCACGCGCCCGGCGGCGTGCGTCAGGATCGTGTCGATCAGTTGATCGCGCTCAGCATCGGTGAGCGCGAACTGCTCCGAGTAGTTCGCCAGGATGCAGATGCCGTCCACCCTGGCGTCGATCAGGAAGTCGATCGTCCGCTTCTGGCTCTCCAGATCGAGATCGCCGCGCTCGTCGAAGGTTGTCGGGGCGATCGGGAAGACGCCCGAAGAGATCTGTTTCGTCATATCGCCGCTCGCTCCTCCGCCCCACGACACACGTTCCCACGCGGGCGTATGGTAGCACGAATGAGCCGAACCTTTGCCTAAAAAAATTTAGGCTGGCAAACTTACCCTGACGCTGCTAGGCTGCGGTCCTGACGCCCGGTACCGCCGGCCAGGAGGTGCCTCATGGCTCGTCGCACTACCCGGCCCGCCGCCCCGCGCCGCTACCGGCTGGAGCCCGAGCAGTCCCGCTGCCCCCACTGCGGGGCCACCGCGCGGGTGGCCCCGCAGTGGGGGCAGCGTCGCGATCCTCGACGGGCTGTACGCCCTGCCCCTGGTGGTGCGGCTGTGCCGTGCGCCGCCCTGCCCCTGGTATCGGCGGCCCTATCGGCCCGAGGAGGAAGGCGGCTGGGCGCTGCCGCACGGCGAGTTCGGGCTGGACGTCATCGCGCTGGTGGGCGCGTTGCGCTACGCCGAGCACCGCAGCGTCCCGGAGATCCACCGGGCGCTGGTGGCCTGCGGGATGGCGATCGCCGAGCGCAGCGTGACCAATCTGCTCGCCCGCTACGAGGAGCTGGTGGCGCTGCGACTGGCCGACCAGGGCCGCCTCGCGGCGCGCTTGCGCGACCAGGAGTGGGTCATCCTCGCGCTGGACGGGCTGCAGCCCGATGTTGGCCACGAGGTGCTGTGGGTGCTGCGCGATTGCCTGTCGGGCGAGGTGCTCCTGGCGCGCAGCCTGCTCGGCAGCACCGAGGCCGCGCTGGTGCCGCTCTTGCGCGAGGTCGCCGCCGCGCTCCCGGTGCCGCTTCGCGGGGTGCTCGCGGACGGGCAGGAGTTGCTCCGCAACGCCGTGCGGACCGCCTTGCCGGGGGTGCCCCACCAATTGTGCCAATTCCACTACCTCCGCGAGGCCGCCAAGCCGATCCTCGAGGCCGACCGGCACGCCAAAGTGCTGCTCAAGAAGGTAGTGCGCGGCGTGCGCCCCATCGAGCGTGCCCTCGAAGGGCGCGACGATGCCGCCGCGGCGGCGCGGGGGTACTGCCTCGCCGTCCGCAGCGCGCTGACCGACGATGGCCGCCCGCCATTGTGCGCCGCGGGGCTCCGCCTGCACGAGCGGCTGACCGCGATCGCCGCCTCCCTCGACCGGGTGGCCGAAAAGGGGGGCTCCCGCCGGAACTCGCCCGGCTCCGGCGGCTCCTCGCGCGCGGCCTCGCCGCGACCGCCGACCCACTGGCTGTCCGTCCGCACGGCCCATGCTTGGGTCCAGCAGGCCGCGTCCCTGCTCGCGAATCGCGCCGGACAGCCGGGCGCGACGGTCCACGCCGCCTAGCGGGCGTTGCTGGGCCTTGTCCCCGAAGGTGCGCTCCGGGAGGTCGTCCGCCGTGCGGGTGATGCGGAAGTTGATCGCCGCGGTCAGCGGGCCACTCGCCGCCGGGTTGATGACCAGTTCGACCACCCGCATCCGCTCGTGCTGCGCGTGCCGGGCGGCGAAATAGGTCAGCAATTCCTCCCGCGTATACAGGTTGAGCGCGTCCACACCTGTGGCGGGATTGGCGCGGGTGAGGGTGAACCAGCGCAACTGGTCGGGGTCGCCGGCCCACGGGTGGTCGCCGTCCGACCCCTTGGCCGGGAAGACGCGCGCCAGCCCCACCCGGTCGCCCGCGTTGAAGGCGGCGATGAAATCCCCGACCACGCCCCGGATGGCCGTCTCGTCGCAGCCGGCGGACAACGGCGGGGTCGGGTACACGACCGGCGTGGCAGTTGGTGCCTTCAGGACCAGGGCGACGAACGTCAGGCTGGCGTCCCCCGCCTTCCCGGTGACCTCCCAGCAGCCGACGGTCGGGAAGAGGATCGCGGTGGACTGGAAGCCGGTGTCGCCGTACCCGTCGGGGATGTTCGCCGCGAGCGGCGGCGCGGGCGCGTCGAGCCGCCGCCCCGCGATGGTCAGTGTGCCGCGCACCCCCGGCCCGCGCCACCAGGGAACTTCATCGCCAGCGCACCATTCGGCCTCGCCGAGTCGGCGGGGATGACGACCCGCCCCTCCGGCCACAACGCGACCCACAGCGCGCCGTTGCCGTGATCGATACTGGCGGGCTGCTCGCCGGGCGGGGTGCTGCCGTTCGGCTGCGTGGCGGGGCAGTCGCCCCGCGATGGCGTGGGCAGCCCCGGCGGTGCCGCGCGCGTCGGGGCGGGGGCGGTCGGCGTGCCGGGTCGGGGCGCGACCAGCGCCACGATGGTCAGGCGCTTCTCGCCCGCCGTGCCGGTGAGTTCCCAGCAGCCGGTCGCCGGGAAGCGTAGCCCGCCCGGTTGCTGCCCCTGCTGCGTGGGGGCACCCTCGGTGTACACGTCGATAGGCGCGGCGGGACCATCCAGGCGGCGGCCAGTGACGGCGATAGCCCCCTGCACCCCCGGCTCGCGCCACCACAGCACCTTGTGGAAGCCGTCGGCGTCCAGGTAGAGGGTGCCCGGCGGCTCCCCGTCGAGCCAGGGGAAGGCCCACAGCCCGTCGCCGCCGTACCAGCGATAGGGGCGCAGCCCGCCGATGGCGCGGTCGCCCGCGCTGCCGGTCGGCGGGCCGGCGGCATACGGGGTGACGGGGCAGTTCGCCGTGAGCGCGGCGGTGGCCGGGGTGCCGACCGGCGCCGCGCGGGTCGCGGTCGCGGGCCGCAGCGTCGGCGGGGGCGGCCCCCCGGTCGGCGCGACGGTGGCCGGGGCGGTCGCGGCGGCGGGGGTGGCGGTGCCCCCGCCGCATCCCGCCAGGAGCACGAGGAGCACGGGCAGGGCGGCGAGGCGGGGTGGTGGCGGCATGCGGCGTTCCTCCCTGGCGGTGCTGCCCGGGGGCAGCACCGCCGATACGGTCACTCCACCGGCACGCAGCGGCATTGTTCGATTCGCCGTCCCGTGCCCGACGCCGTGGCGTACTACGGGCACGCGGGATACCCTTCCCAGCTGCTGGGCCATGACGACGAAGAGTGTCTTACTGTCGGCCACTCGTCGCCTCCCGCCGCTCGTGCGGCGCGGCGGACACCACCGGCATGCCCTGCCCCACCACGGCGGGGACCGCGCGCACGTTCGGCGGCCTACCCGTTGCCCCGTGCGCGCCCCACACTCAGCGCAAGCGGAACACGAAGCGACGACCGAGCAGGTGGCTCCGGGAAATGGCGGCGAGCAGTAGTGCCAGCAGCAAGAGCCCCAGGCCACCGGCCCGGAGCAGCGGCGGAGCGGGTAGGCGCGTGCCGAGCACCGTTGCCCCGGACACGGACCCCGCCGATGGCGCGGGCGGTGCGACGATCAGCGGCTCCAGTGTGGTGCCCGCGAACGGGGCCGGTGTGATCGTCCACGACCAGGTCCCCGCGCTCGGGAAGGCGACATCGACCACGAAATGGCCGCCCGCCCCGCCCTCGCCCGCGCCGACGCGCTGGCCGCCCGCCTCGCCGAGACCCCCGTGCTCGCGCCCGGCACGCCCGCCCGGATGGCCTCTCGCGGCGGGAGGCGGAGGTGCTGGGGCTGCTCGCGGCGGGGCACAGCAATCGCCGGATCGCCCATGCGCTCTGCCTCAGCCCCGGCACGGGGCAGCGGCACGTCGCGAACGCCTACCTGAAGATCGGCGCGCACAACCGCGCCGCGGCGCGCCACCGCCTCGCCTGAGCGCGAGTGTCGGCCAGCTACATACCATCCCCCGCCGGAATTACATGCCTGGGCTACCTGGATCGGTGGATTCGCGCCGCGCCCGGCCCCGCTACGCTGGTCCTTGTCGGCACCCGCTCGGGTGCCGGGAGGTGCCGTTTCCCCCGCGCCGGGGCGAGCGGCGCGTGAGGAGGTGCGGCATGTCCACCAACGGCACGCTCGACATGGAGAAGGCCGGGGCGTTCGCGTCCAAGGTGCTGGGCGACGTCACTGCGGGCCAGATGGGCACCCTGATCGCGCTCGCCGACCGGCTCGGCCTCTGGCGGCACCTCGCCGCAGGCGGCCCGGCGACGAGCGCGGCGTTCGCCGCCCGCGCGGGCATCGCCGAGCGGTACGCGCGGGAGTGGCTGTCGGCGATGGCCTGCCACGGCTACGTCGCCTACGACGACGCCACCAAGGCGTTCGCCCTGCCGCCGGAGCGCGCCTTCGTCCTCGCCGACGCCGACAGCCCGTTCTACCTCGCCAGCGTCTTCCCGATGCTCCGGTCCTACTGGGCGAACCTCGACCTGCTGACCGCGGCGTTCACGACGGGCGGCGGGGTGCCGCAGGACGCTTACGGCGCGGACTGGCTGTGCGGCTTCGAGCGTTTCACCCGCCCCGGCTTCCGCAACAACTTCGCCCGGGACTGGGTCCCCGCCCTGCCCGCCGCCGACGCCGCGCTGCGGGCGGGCGGGTCGGTCGCCGACATCGGCTGCGGCAACGGGCAGGCGCTCCTCTTCCTGGCGCGGGGCTACCCCGACGCGACGCTGGTCGGCTACGACGCCTACCCGCCGGCCATCGAGGCGGCCAACGCCAACGCCGCGGCGGCGGGTCTGGCGGACCGCGTGCGCTACGCGGTCTGCGACGCGACGGCGGGGATCCCCGGCCAGTTCGACCTGATCACCACCTTCGACGTGGTCCACGACATGCCGCGCCCCCGCCCGGCGCTGGCGGCGATCCGCCGGGCGCTGAAGCCGGACGGCACCTACTTCATGCAGGAGTTCAACTTCTCGGGCGACCTGCAGGCGAACATCGACCACCCGCTGGGGATCGGGGCGTTCGGCTACGCGGCGAGCGCGAACTACTGCCTGACCCAGGCGCTGGCGGCGGGCGGCGAGGGGACGGGCACCTGCATGGGCGAGGCGAAGGCGCGCGAGCTGGCCGCCGCGGCGGGCTTCACCCATTTCCGGCGGCTCGACTTCCCCCAGAACCCCTTCAACCTCTTCTACGAGATCCGCAACTGACGCGGAATGGCATCGGGCGGGGACGCGAGGGTAGCGGAGGAGGAGGAAGACGATGGACGTGTCGATCGCGTGCGAGGGGTGGTTCGGCCTGGACTGGCCGCCGTGGCGGGGGCTGGCGGGGGCGGTCGAGCGGCTGGGCTTCGCCGGCCTGTACCTCTCCGACCGCATCTTCCTGGGGGTGTCGCCGCCGCTCCCGTCGCTGGCGCTGATCGTCGCGCCGACCTACCTGGCCGACCACACCGCGCGCGTCCGCTTCGGCGCGCTGGTCGCGCCGCTCTCGGTGCGCGAGCCGGTGACGCTGGCCCGGCAGGCCGCCGCGCTGGACGACCTCTCGGGCGGGCGCTTCGTCCTGGGGGTCGGGACGGGCTGGAACGCGGGCGAGCACGCGATGTTCGGCCACGCGCTCGGCGACCTGCCGACGCGCTTCGCGCGCCCGGAGGAGGGACTGGAGGTCCTCACACGCCTCCTGCGCGGCGACGGCCCGGCCAGCTACGCCGGGCACTTCTTCCGGCTCCAGGACGCGATCCTGGCCCCGCGCCCGCAGCGCCCTGGCGGCCCGCCGCTCCTGATCGGCGGGCACGGCCCCCGGCGCACCCTGCCGCTGGTGGCGCGCTACGCCGACATCTGGAACGTGAACACCAGGGCGCTGCCGGAGGTGCGCGAGCGCGCGGCGCTGCTCGACCGGCTGCTGCTGGCGGCGGGGCGGCGTCCCGAGGACGTGCGACGCACCGTACCCGTTGTGCTAGATCACGGCGAGGTCCAGCAGTGCCCGGAGCGGGCGACCAGGGAGGTAGTTGAGGTACAGGCCGACGGTGTGGGCGGTCGGCTTGGCCTGGATCCGGGCACACAAGCCGCTGAGGGACTTCGCGCGGTTCTGTTGGAGATAGAACTGGCCGACCAGCCGACTATTAATCGTCTCGACGATCTGCCGCGAGCGATTGATCGCCAGGGTCAGCGCCTCGGGCAACGGCTCCCGCTGGTTCTTGCGCTCGGGGTGAGGAGGGTGAGATCATTGCGCGCGGCCAGATCGACCTGCAACGGGCCATTGACGTAGCCTTTGTCGCCTAGCATGGTCAGGCCCGTCTTGTCGGTCAGGAGTTGGGGCGCGAGCTTGCCGTCGTTGTGGTTGGCCGGGGCGAGGGCGAAATCGAGGATGAGGCCGCTGTGGCTGATCAGCAGGTGCAGCTTGAAGCCGTAGACGCGCTGCTGCTTGGACGGCACACGGCCGAAGTCGGCCTCGCCCCACCAGCGGTGCGCCCCGGCAGCGTGATGGTAGCCGACCACGGGGACGGGCAGGCTGTCGACTACACACGTCGTGCCCTTCGGCCTCCAGCACCCGCCACAACCGCGCCATGATCCCCCCACGGATGCGGTTCGTGACCTCGATGAGGTGCCGACGACGACGAGTGTAGCGCGAGCATTCGGGAAGCAGCGGGAACAGCGCTCGATGGGTGCGCTGCACGCAGGCCAGGAAGCGCGTCTCCGCGTCGAGCCCCAGCAGTTCCACTACCAGCGTCAGGGTGAGCAACTCGCTGTCCGTGAAGGCGGCACGGAGCCCTGGCCGCCGGTCAGTGGGGGCCGCAAGCGACCAGTAGGGTTCATCAACACTGACGTAGACATAGGTGCAGAGGTCGGCGCAGTCCGCTATCATAGTGCCTTCTCCCAGGTATGGGTGGTTGCCTCAGCAACACCATCCTACCTGGGAGAACCGCGCTTGGCGACTACGCCGATCTAGCACAATGGGTACACTCTCTATCGGAGGAGGCGAGCATGGCAGATAAAGACAAGCAGGCCACCGAGGGCCGCACCGGCACGTACGGCGGCGACGACGGGGCCATGGAAAACGAGCGGGCCGACATCCGGCCGGGCGAGGACATGGGGACGACCGGCACGCCGACCGACCAGCAGGCGCCGACCGGCACGACCCAGGCCGAGGACAAGTAAGACAAGGACCTGAAAACGAGCGAGGAGCATCCGGGGTAGGGGGCGCGTTGGCACCCCCTGTGCGGGAAGGATGCGGCGACGATCGTATGGTCGCGGGCGCAGCAAGAGGAGACCGACCATGCTGTTCTCCTGCGGGTATACCTGGCAGCACCACGCCACCGCCGAACTGGTCCGCGCCCGCTTCAAGCAGCAGCACGAGGCGGTCGCCAACCACCCCGAACGGTTCAAGGGCTTCTACGGCCTGGCGGGCGGCGGGGCGGGCTTCATCATCGCCGAGGTGGCCGACCACCGCGACCTGACGCCGATGCTCCAGCCGTACATGGACCTGGTGAGCTGGGATGTGCGCGCGATCTACCCGATCGACTACGACGCGATCATCGGGCAGGGGTAGCGCACAGCCGGGACCACAGCGCGACCGCTCTCGGGTAACGTTACGGTCGTTGCCCCTGTCGACTACAGTGGCGGAGATTTCTTGTGGCGAGCGGTCCGCGCCTATACTCCGGGGCGGGGCGGTGATGGTTGGCACCGTCCCGCCCTCCTAGCTGCACGAACGGCCTATTCCCTTCTCGGGGACGATCCCATACACTCGTGGTCACAGCAGCCGCTGGCGCGACGATGCCCTGGCCCGATATGGCCGGATGCACTATACTCGCCCAAGATTTGCCAGAGATTCGCACAGGAAGGGGTCGGGCATGGGGCCGCGCGAGACCATCCTCGTCGTGGACGACACCGCCGACGTCGCCGACCTGCTGCGCGACGTGCTCGGCGGGGCGGGCTATCGGGTGCTGGTCGCCCGGTCGGTGGATATCGGCCTGAATATCCTCGCGGCCTTCGCGGTGCGCCTGGTGCTCATCGACGCGCCGACGCCCGCCGACGATGACGCCGCCGCAGACGATTTCTGGGCGGAGCTGGATCGGCTCGCATACGCGGCACGGGCGACGCCCCTGATCGTCTACGCCGACGATGACCCCGAACGGTACGCCGCATACGCCGCGCATGGCTACGCCGCCCACCTCGCCACACCCCTCGACCACGACGCGCTGGTGCGGACGGTCGCCGGTCTCCTACCCGCCAGGCGACCCGACCAGGCCAGTGCCCACGGCACCGCCATCGCCATGTAGGGCTGAGGCCACGCGCAACAGGAGGTCATCCAGGTCGAAAGGTTTCTTGATATGGCCGCGCACCTTGCGCCGGGCGAACTCCGCCTCGTGGCCCCCCGCCGTCATGAATACGATCGGCACGGTCGCGGTCGCCGGCCTGGCCCGCAGTAGGTCGTGGATGGCGAAGCCGTCGAGCCCCGGCATGTTGATGTCCAGCAGCACGAGAGCGACCGCCACCTCGGCGACGAAGGCCAAAGCGTCGGACCCGTTGTTCACGGCGGTTGCCCGGTAGGCGGGGATATCGTTCAGGACCGTCTCGATGATCTCGGCGATGGGGGCGGTGTCCTCCACCACCAGGATGGCGCGCTGTTCCATGCCATGTCCGCCTCTCGTACCGCCCGCCCCGCCCCGTCCGCTCGTCGGGCCTGGTATCGGGGCCTGTGCGCCCCCACGCGACGATAACCGGGCGCACAGATCGGGCGATGGGAGCGGGGTGAGGGTGACGCTGTAAACCAGGCGTTGAGCCGCCGGACGTGGTGCCGCTCGACGCGCTCGACCTCCAGGGTGGCGAAGTAGTCTGGCCCTGGATCGGCATAGGGACGCCGGTCGCGCAGGATGTGGTCGATGATCACGATCAGGCTGTGGGCCACGGCCACCAGGGCCTTCAGCCGCCCGCGTCGCCGCGCCAAGCGCCGGAACTGCGCCCCGAGGTAGCCCGTCGTGTCTGCGCGCATTGGCCCAGGCCGCCTCGGTCGGGACCGCCCGGAGCCGGACGCTGCCCTTGGTCGTCTTGCCGCTCGGGCGCGTGCCGCCGCGCTGCTTGTTGCCGGGGCCGACCCCGGCCCAGGGGGCGAGGTGCTGGTGGCTGGGGAACCGCGCCATGTCCACGCCGATCTCCGCAACGATGGCCGCCGCAGCCACCGCGCTGATCCCCGGGATGGTCTGCAGCAGGTCGACCGCCTCGGCAAATGGGGCGAGATCGGCAGCGATCTCGTCGTGCAGCCGCTCAACCATGCCATCGAGATCGTCGATGTGCCCGAGGATCGCGGCCAGCAGGACCAAGTGTACGGGCCGGAGACGGCCCGCCAGCGCCTGGCGCAGCAGCGGCAGCTTGGCGCGCGGCCGGCCGCGCGCCAACTCGGCCAGCGCCGTCGGCTCCTGCTCCCCGCCCAACAGGGCGTCGGGCATGGCGCGCCCGCTCTTGCCGAGGATGTCGGTCGCGACCGCGCCGCGCTTGCGATTCGTCCCCGCCAGCAATTTGTGCAGCCGGTTGACCTCCTGCGTGCGCCCTTGCACGAGCGTCTTGCGGTAGCGGGTGCGCTCGCGCAGGTCGCGGATCGGCGCGGGCGGGATGAAACTCGGCTTGACCAGGCCGTGGCGCAGCATGCGCCCAGAGGGCACCCGGCCAGCCACTCGCTATCCTTCACGTCGGTCCTCCGACTGGGCACGGCCTTCATGTGCTGCGGGTTGACCAGCGTGATGGCCCGGGACTCGCCTTCAAGGACGTTGTAGACCGGGCACCAGTGGACTCCCGTCGATTCCAGCGCGATCGGCGTCACCCCGTGGCCGTCGAGCCAGTCGCTCAGGGGCGGGAGGTCCGCCGTCATCGTGCCGAACGTCTGCACCCGGCGCTCGACCGCGCCATCGGGCGCGGCGACGAGGACGCAGGCGACGACCGTCTTGTGGTGGACATCGAGCCCGCAGCATCGCGCATGCATCACCTGCATCGGCCCCTCCTTTCACGCCTCGCCCACGAGGAGTGGCCGGGCTGGGGGCGCGAACAGCACGAGTTTCCCTCGCGTGCTCACCGCGACTCAATAGCCGCAGCGGCGACAGTCCTGCATCTTGGGCGCGCCCCGGGGTCAGCTTGTCGGGCGGGCTCCCGGCACCGCAATACCAGACGACCTCGCTCCCGGCCATCCTCAGTATCCACCATTTTCATGCGCCTGCATGGCCACTCGGCCATGGTGCTTGTAGTCGGGAGCGGAGGTATGTTCTTTCGTGCGCCGAGTATCGCACACCCACCCGTCCACGGGACCGGCTGCTTTAGTTGACAGTGCCGGGTCGCCCGCTCGGCCTCCTACGCCTGGGCGCGCCGCGGGGTCTCGGCCCGCGCCCGGACCGATGCGGATCTGCTCGCGCGAATCGTAGCGGCGCACACGCGGAGCCGCCGGACCGACGGCGCGCAACGTGGTGTGGACGCGCGGCGCGCCGTCGGGGTGTGCTGCGCGCGCAAGCGCGTGGCCCGGCTGCTGCGGGCGGCGGGACTGGTTGGCTGTCACCGCCGTCGCCGGACCCGCACGACCGTCGCCGACCTGGCCCGCTCGCCCGCGCCCGACCTCGTCGCGCGGGACTTCACGGCGGCCGCACCAAACCGCCTCTGGTTCGGCGACATCACATACATTGCCACGGCGGAGGGCTGGCTGTATCTGGCCATGCTGCTGGACGCGCACTCGCGCCGGATCGTCGGCTGGGCGATGGCCGAGCATCTGCTCGCCGAGCTGGCGGAGCGGGCGCTCGCGATGGCGCTGCTCCGCCACCGCCCGCCGCCGGGGCTGGTCCACCACTCCGACCGGGGTGGCCAGTACACGGCGGCGGCGTACCAGGTGCGGCTCGCCGACCGGGGCATCGTCTGCTCGATGCGCCGGGCGGGCGCGTGCCTCGACAACATCGTGGTCGAGCGTTTCTTCGCCACCCACAAGGCCGAGCTGGTCAACACCAGGGCCTGGCCGACGCGCGCGGCCGCCCGCCAGGCGATCTTCGCGTGGCGCGCGGTCCGGTACAACCGCCAGCGCCGCCACGCCGCGCTCGCCTACCGGATACCCGTCACCCACGAGGAGGGCCAGATGTTGTTATTGCAGGATCTCGCCGCCTAGCGTTAACTTGTACGTGCTAACGGAGCAATCCCATCGGAGCTGCGGTGACCCGCTCATTACCCTGGTCGCCGAGATAGGTCGGCAAGGAGCTAACGCGATGCGTATCCTGATCGTCGGCGCCGCCGGCAGCCTCGGTCGGCAACTGGCCCCCGACCTCGCGGCGCATGGCCACGAGGTCGTCTGCTTCGATCTCCAGCGTCCGCCGGGTGAGCCGCCGCCGGGCTGTCGCTGGGTCGTCGGCGACCTCCTCGCGCCGCAGGCTCTGGCCGAGGCAGCGGCGGGCTGCGACGCGCTGGTGCATATCCCCGCCTGGCACGGCATCCACCTGCGGCACCGGACGCGGCGCGACTTCTGGACTCTCAATGTCGACGGGGCGTTCAACGCCTTCCAGGCGGCGCTGACGGTCGGGGCGCGCAAGGTGGTCTACTGTAGCGCCATGGGCGTCTACGGCGGCATCCCGCGCCCAGCGGACCGCGCGCTGCGGGTCACCGATGCCTCGCCGGTCGTGCCGGCGGGGGATATCTACGCCTACACCAAGGTGATCGGGGAGCAGCTGTGCGAGTTGTACCAGCGCGTGTACGGGCTCGCGGTGGTGGCCTTCCGCCTGGGCATGTTCGTGCCGACCGACTTCGCCCACTACGGCCTGCGGCTGCTCCACGGCGGCGTCGACGAGCGGGACCTGGCCCAGGCCTTCCGCCTCGCGCTGGAGGGCGACGTGGATCGTGGCGCGTTCAACCTCTTCGCGCCGACGCCGTTCGGGGAAGAGGACGCGGCCCAGCTGGTCGGCGATCCGGCGGCGGTGGTGCGACGGCACTACGCGGACGCCGCCCTCCTGGACCGGCTGGCGGCGGGGCGGACCCTTCCACAGGCTCCCTGGTACACCACCACGGACACCGGGAGTGTCGTGCCGACCCCGATCCGCACCTACTGGCGGTCGGACCGCGCGCGCGACGAGCTCGGGTGGCGCCCCGAGTACGACTTCGCGCGCTTCCTGCGCGACTGGCGCGACGCCGACACGGCGCAATTGCGCGAGAATCGCTACCCGGTACCCGGCGCGCCCGCCCCCTGGCGACCCTGAGGCCGGGGCGGGTGGTTGCGACACCCGCACCCCGGCGGATGCGCGCGCCGCCGTCGCGGCGATGGAGGCGGTCGTGCATCTAGCGACCTAAACCGAAGCCCAGGTGAGACCTCCATACCTGATGCAGGAGACCATGCGGGTTTCATCGGCGCTCCGGTTTAGCACAACGCGCATCGGCCACCGGTCGGCGACGCCACGGTCTTCGCGGTTAACGTGGACGGGACGTTCAACGTGCTCGAGGCATGCCGTGAGGCGGGCATCGGGGCGCTCGTCTTCGCCTCGTCGATGGCTTATGGGTGGGGCTCGGTGTATTCGGTGATCAAGGTCCTCGGCGAGGATCTCTGCCGGGCCTACCAGCAGATGACCGGCGCGGCGGTCGTGCTGCTGCGCTACCACGCTTTTGTGCCCGGCCCCTATCTCGCGTATGGGACGCGCCTGCCTCGCAACGGGGTCGATCGGCGGGACGTCGCTGCGGCCACGGTCGCCGCTGGTCTGTGCTGCGATGGGGCGGCGGGTGGGGCTGTTCCGCACGATCGTGCATAGCGATCACGGGATGCCGCCGGAGGTCCGCGCGGACTTCCGCGCCCACGGTCCGGCGTGGTGCGAGGGGCGGGTGTCCGGTGCGCAACTGTTACTGGCGAAGTAGGCCATCGCCCTGCCCGAGACGGTGGAGCAGCACGACCTGATGGCGGCGGTGGAGATCTTGGGCTGGCGACCGGCGGTCGGTTTCACCGACTTCCTGCGCGACCTCCGGGCGCAGGATGCCCGGGAAGAGGATCTCACGCAACGCCGGGTGCCCGGCGAACTCCCGGCGTGGGCCTGCGCCGGGCGAATGGGATGTGTGGGTCGGGCCGCAGGAAAGCGACCTGCACGAGCACCGGATAGGCGTGTGGCCAAGGGTGCGCATCGTCCTCGTCACGGGAGCCCGCTGCGCGGTGTCGCGTGGTGAATGCCTTCGCTATCGATCAGCGCGCCGCAGGGCGGGTAAGCGGGCGCACGTTAAGCGCACTCGGTAAGATGATATCGGTGGGTGGGGTGGTCAGGCCCGCGATCCGCTCGAATAGGCGCTGTGCGCCGCGCCGCCCGATGTCGTATGCGGGCTGTACTGCGGTGATCAGCGACGGGGAATACGCGTCCAGGGCGGTGATGTCATAGAACGTGGCCACCACAATGTCCTCCGGTACGCGCAGGCCGATATCGGACAAGGCGCGCAACGCGCCGACCGCCAGACGACTGTTGCCGATGCAGATGGCTTCCGGCCGCACGTCTTGGAGCAGTTCCGTGGTCAGCGCATGGCCGACCTCTGGTGCCGCCCGCCCGAGCCGCACCAGTGCCGGCTCGACCGGGATGCCCGCCCGCATCATGGTGTCCTCGAAGCCGACGAGACAGTCGCGCGAGGGGGAGATCGTCGGCGACGCGCCGAGGAAGGCGATACGCCGACAGCCGAGGGCGAGCAATTGCTGGGTGAGGGCCGCCGCTCCGCCGCGGCTGTCGGAGCGGACGCTATCCGCCGCGACCGCGTCGAGTCTCCGGTGCACCTGCACGATAGGCATGTTCCGCTGCTGCACTCGTAGCAACGGCTCCGCGCTCGCGGCGGTGGGGGCAATGACGATCCCCTCTACCCGTCGGCGTACGAGGACGTCCAGATAGCGGGCTTCTTTGGCGAGGTTGTCGTCGGTGTTGCACAGGAAAACGCTGTACCCTCGTACTTCCGCCTCGTCCTCAATCCCACGGGCGATCGTCGTCCAGAAAGAATTGGCGATGGTCGGGAGCATCAGCGCCAGGGTGTTTGTCTGGCGCGAGCGGAGGCTGCTCGCCATCTGGTCGGGGACATACCCTAATTCCTCGACCGCAGCGTGGACCCGCGCGCGCGTGCGCGTATGCACGGAATTGTGCCCGTTGATCACGCGCGACACCGTGACCAGCGATACCCCGGCCCGCGCGGCTACATCCCGCATCGTCACGGCCATCGAAGGCTCCTGATTGGAGTGCTACATTCTGCCACCGACGGGACGGCCGCCACGACTGGATAATGCGGTAGGCCCGCTCCATCTTGCAGCTTTCCGCAAGAGCGAGGCCAGCGGGAATGGCGATCACGGTGCCAAGCCTGGCACACAGCACAGCCACGTTTGCCAGCGAGATTCTGTGTCAACTCAGGGGCCTACCGGGGTTTATGCAGAAGGTTAAGGCGTATCTGTCCAGGAAGGACATTCACGCCTGATCACTATTGTCAAGTTGCCGCTGAATTGGTACCTCTCCCGTGACTCAGGTTTGGGAACGGAGATTGACACCGGGTCAGACGCATGCTAAGGTGTTAATGGAAACGGTTTCATTCAATACAATATGCCAGCGTCGATCGGTCTATTGTGCGACCCGAACGGCGTCGTCGCCAATACCTCCACAGAGACGTTCGCGATCGAATTGCCAGACCAGTTGTCGGTCATCGTTTCGCGAGTAGAGGGGCGATGGCCGCGACTGAATGCTTGAGCGACCGGAAGTGGCGCTCGAGACCGCGACACAGCGGTCTCGCCGGTCGTATCCTGCAGCCACCACGATCGCCCCACATGTCGTGGTGGGCCGATCGAGCCCCCGCACTTCGATGCCAGCGTCCCCTCCTCTGATCGGCGCTACGACCGCTCATCGGATGCGTGATTCGATGGAAGAAAGAGGTCAAAATCATGGCCGAGTCGTTCGGGGTCGCGGTCTTCGGGTGCGGCGGGGTGTCGTCCGGACACTTCAGTGCCTATGCGACGAATCCGAGGGCGCGGCTGATCGCCGCGGTCGATGTGCGACCCGAACTCGCCCAGGCCGCAGCCGAGAAGTGGGGGGCCCGGCGTTGGTATGGCTCCGTGGCGGAGGCGCTGGCCGATCCGGAGATACAGATCGCCGATCTCTGCTTGCCGCACCATCACCATGCGCCGGTCGCTATCGCGGCTGCCACCGCCGGCAAGCATGTGTTCGTCGAGAAGCCGATCGCCAACACCCTTGACGAGGCCGATGCGATGATCGCGGCCTGCCGGCAGCACGGGGTGCTCCTGATGGTCGATCAGACGAAGCGCTATCAGAACCGCCATCGCGCCCTCAAGCGGTTGCTCGACGCCGGCTACGTCGGCACGCCGATCCTCGTCCGTGCGGCATATCTGCAAGACATCACCTATGCCTGGGCACACATGGAGCCCGCGCGACTGGCGACGTACTGGAAGCACGACGGGGTGATCGCTGGCATCGGCATCCACGTCCTCGACATGCTCCGCTGGCTGATCGGCGAGGCGACCGAGGTGCATGCCGTCGCCACCACCAGCGACCTGATCGATCCGGCACGCCAGACCGAGGACACCGGCATCGTCATGCTGCGCTTCGCGAATGGCTGTATCGGCGAGGCGACCGTCTCGTATGTGCTGAAAGACCCGCGCCTCGCGTCCGGCTGGGACGTCATGCCGATCGAGATCTTCGGGCGCAAGGGGTCGATTCGCATGGACTGGGACGACACGATCACCGTCACTTCCGACACGATCGGGGGCGAGGTGGGGGCGGGCGTCTTCCAGGTCCATCCCACGCCGCCGGTCGGTGCGCCGCGCCCGCCCGTCGAGGGCATGGCCGGGGCGATCGATCACCTGCTCGACTGTCTCACCGACGGCACGCGACCACTCACGCATGGCGAGGATGCGCGAGCATCGCTGGAACTGGTCGAAGCCGCCTACCGCTCCATCCGCGAGGGCCGCCCCGTCCGACTGCCGTTGATGCCCCCCGCACCCGGTCCCGTAGTGGAACGCCAGGCTGTTGGTGCAGAAATGGGAGGGCGGGCATGAAGGTCTGCCTCCGCACTCACATGGTCTCCGACGATCCGGCGACGCGCATCGCCTATTGCCAGCAGCTGGCGATCACCGCAGTGCAGGAGTCGGCAAAATCGATCCCTGCCGCCGTTGAGCGCGGCTGGCCGACGACGGCGGAACTGCGGGAATATCGCAAACCCTTCGATGCCGCCGGGCTCGATGTCATCGGCCTGGAACCGATACAAGAACCGCTGCGCACCTGGGTGGAGGATACCGCCGCCGGGCGCGCGAGCTTCGAGGTCTTCGCCCGCCATCTCGATGCGGCCGGCGCGGCGGGCATCCCGTGCGTCACCCTGCATCCGCCGCTGGACGATGCCCGGTCGCCCGCCGAGGCCGCCGCGCAGTTCGCGCTGAACTGCCACTTCTATGAACGGGCGGTCGAGCGGGCGCGCGCCGCCGGGACCAGGCTCGCCACGCACTCGCCGTGGCCCCCCGCGAAGGGGTTGTGGGGCGCGCGCGAATATGAATCCCTCTTCGACGCCGTCCCCGCGCCCGAGAACGGCCTCATCTTCTGCTTCGGCTGCATGGCGATGAGCGGCGACGACGTGCGCGCGGTGCTGCCGCGCTTCGTCGCGCGCACGCTTATGGTCCATGTGCGCGATGTGGTCATCCACGCGGACGGCCGGGTGGACGAGGTCTTCCCCGGCACCGGCCAGGTGCGCCCCGACACGGCGATCGCGCTCCTGCACGAGCTCGGCTATCGCGGCGCGATCGCGCCCGAGCACCTCCCGGTCGTCTTCGGCGAGCGGAAGAACGAGATCGCGATGGCCTGGGCCGCCGGGTATTGCCACGCCGCCCTGGCGAGGCTGGCGTAGATGCGGCGCACCCGCTCTGCTGTCACACGCCGCGCGCCCGGGCGATCGGGGCCGCGAGTCAGCGTATCGCGATCGCACTGTTACCGCGGTAGCTCGCAGGAGGTATTGGGACATGGACAAGCGTCGACTCCCGCGCAGAGTCTTCCTCACCTCGCTATCCGCTGGCGTGCTCGCCCTGCTCGCCGCCTGTGGGACGAACAGCCAGGCGATCGAGTTGCCGACGAAGACGCCCGCCCCGTCCGGCCAGCCCGGTGCCGGTCAGCCCAGCCCGACGAGCGGCCAGCCGAACGCCGCGGCCTCCGGCGGGCCGACGGCGGTCCCGAAGAACGTCCCCGATGTCCCGCGTAACCAGACGCTGATCGTGAGCGTATCCGACTCGCTTAATCAGATGACCGACGTCGAGCTGATGAACCCCTTTATCACGGGTGCGCAGCGCACCGGCTGGCACTTCTCGTTCGAGCCGCTCTTCTTCTACAACTCGGTCTGGAACGACCAGGTCAGCGCGCCGCCCGGATTAACCGGTAAGAGTGGTGAGATCCCCTACCAGGCCGAGAGCTACGCCTATAACGATGACTTCACCGAACTGACGATCAAGCTACGCTCCGGGGTTACCTGGAGCGATGGCAAACCGTTCACCGCCAAGGATGTCGCGTTCACCATCAACATGTTGAAAGAGAACGCGCCGAAGCTCACCTTCTCGTTCGAGATGAAGCTCTGGGTGAAGGAGGCGATCGCGGTCGACCCGCTCACCGTGAAGATATCCTTTAATAATCCCGCGCCACAGTTCATGTTCTCGAATTTCGAGTGGTGCCAGGATCAGGGTTTCCCGATCGTGCCGGAACATATCTTCGCCGGGAAAGACCAGGTTTCCTTCACGAACTTCGATATGGCGCAGGGCTGGCCGATCACCACCGGCCCCTGGAAGCTCGTCTATTCATCGCCCGATCAGAAAATCTGGGATCGCCGCGACGACTGGTGGGGCGCGAAGGCCGGCTTCCGGAAAATGCCAGCGATGAAGCGAATCATCGTGCTGCCCAAGTACGAGGACCGTAAGAAAGCGGAGTTGCTGGCATCGGGCGAGGTTGATGTCACCCACAATATCTTCGCGGCTGACACGGAGGTCGCACTGGCGCGCAATCCGAAGTTGCAGGTCTTCGTCGCGGGCCGGAAGGCCCCGTTCGGTGCCGTCGATGGCTGGGTCAACAATCTACACTTCAATTGCTCCAAGCCGCCATACGACGACAAAGAGATTCGCTGGGCGGTCAACTATGCGATGAACCGCAAGCAGATCATCGAGGTTGGCTTCAAGGGGGCGGGCGAGTACACGGTGCTGCCACTCCCGGCCTATCCGGTGATGAAGCAGTACTTCGACGCGGCGCAGGATGCGCTACAGAAGAACCCCATCGATGTCTTCGAGGTCGGCCGCACGGCGCAGATCATGCAGGCCAAGGGCTGGAAGAAGGACGGCGAGGGCCTCTGGACCAAGGATGGCAAGCGCTTCGAGATGGTCATCATGCTCCTACCGGGCTTCTTCCAGAACTTCGCCCCGGTGCTCGTCGCGCAGATGCGCCAGGCCGGTTTCGACGCCTCGTTCAAGTCACCGACCAACGCCAACACCCTGATCGCGACCGGCGAGGCGGATATCTGGCTCAGCGGACTCTCGGGTGGTTTCCGCGATCCATATCTGTCTCTGAATCATTTCCACAGCCAGTATGCCCTGCCGAACGGCGAAACAGCGACCTATGCGCACCGCTGGAAGAACACCGACTACGACAAGCTGATGAACGAGATGGGCCGCACCGCACCCGGCTCCGCCAGGTACCTGGAATTGTACAAGCAGGCTATGGCGATCTGGATTCCCGAACTGCCGGTCGCGCCGACCGTGCAGTGGTACCAGACCTGCCCGGTCAACACCACCTACTGGAAGGGCTGGCCGAACGACCAGAACAACTACACGACCCCGGCCCCCTGGCATCGTGGCGCGGCGGGCCTCTTCATCGGCGCGCTCGAACCGGCGTAGCGGACGCGAGTTTCGGTGCATACGAGGGCGGCGGGGTAAGGGCAGGCGCTCCCTTCCTCGCCTCCCTCCCCAGGAGGGTGCTATGCCGATCGGGTATCTCGTCCGCAGGGTGTTGCAGTTCTTCATCGTCCTCTGGGGCGCGGCGACGCTCAATTTCTTCCTGCCACGCCTCGCTCCGGGTAACCCGGTACGCGATCGCCTGCTCAGCCAGGCCTCCCAGGGTGGGCCGTTACAGGCGGGCATCGAGGAGATGGTGCGGGCGTACAACAGCGAGTTCGGACTCGACAAGCCGCTGTGGGTGCAGTATGGCCGCTATCTCTATCATGTCTTTCAGTTCGACTTCGGCTTCTCGATCGCCAATTACCCGGCCAAGGTGCTGCCGATGATCACGGCGGCACTCCCCTGGACGATCGGCCTGCTGGTCGCCTCGTCGTGCTGGGCGTTCGTCATCGGGACCTTGCTGGGGGCGTTGGCAGCCTGGCCGCGCGCGCCGAGGTTCTTCCGTTACCTGATCGGTCCTGCCATGGCGCTCTCGGCTATCCCCTACTACATGCTCAGCATCGTGCTGGTCTACCTGTTGGCGGTTACCTGGCCGATCTTCCCGCTCTCGCGCGGATACTCCATCGGCCTCCTGCCCGGCCTCAATCTCCCGTTCATGCTCGATGTGTTGCGGCACGCGCTGCTACCCGGGCTCTCGATCGTCCTGGCGGCGCTCGGCTTCTGGGCGCTCGGGATGCGCGGGATGATGGTGACAACGCGGGGCGAGGATTACGTCACTTTTGCCGAGGCGAAGGGGTTGCGCGACCGGCGGATCTTCTTTTCCTATGGCGTGCGCAACGCGATCTTGCCGCAGATGACCGCCTTCGCGATCAGCCTCGGCACCGTCGTCTCCGGCTCGGTCATCGTCGAGGCGATCTTCGCCTACCCGGGCATCGGGACGCTCCTCCTGCGCGCCATCTCGGCCTCGGACTACTTCCTGATTTATGGCATCGTCTTCATGATCGTGCTGTCGATCGCGCTGGCGACGCTGGTTATCGATCTCCTCTACCCGTTCCTCGACCCGCGAATCTCATACAGGAGGGCGTGAGATGGCGAACATCTCGGTCGATCTCCCATCCCCCCCGATCGCCCGACCGGTCGCGCGGGACCGGACCGCCGCGCAGGCGCTGCTGGCCTATTGTCGGCGCAATCCCCAGCTGGTCATCGGCGCGGCGATGGTGCTGGCCCTGGTGCTCATCGGGGTGCTCGGCCCCTTCTTCGTCGATCCGAAGCAGGCCCAGCCGCTCAGCGCGCCGGCGGCGCAACCGCCATCGCGCGCCTACCCGCTGGGCACCGACGACTACGGTCGCAATCTGCTGGCGGTCATGGTGACAGGCCTGCCGCTCACCCTGCGCATCGGGTTCCTGGCCGGCGCGCTCGGACTGCTTATCGGCACGTTCCTCGGCTTCGTGTCGGGCTACGCGGGCGGTGTCGTCGACGCGGTAATCCGGACCCTCGTCGACACGAGTCTGACCGTGCCCGGCCTGCTGATCCTGATCACCATCGCCGCCTCGATCAAGGGCTTCATCAGCGTCAATATCATGGCCCTCGTGATCGCGTCGCTGGCCTGGCGCCAGCCGACCCGGACCGTACGCGCCCAGGTGCTGACCCTGCGCGATCGGGGCTACGTCCAGGTGGCGCGACGCTCGGGGGGGAACAGCGCCGAGATCATCATCAAGGAGTTGATGCCGAATCTCCTGCCCTTCCTGGCCGCCAGCTTCGTCGGCGCGGTGTCGTATGCCATCCTCTCCTCGATCGGGCTGGAGGCCCTGGGGCTCGGGCCGCAGAACGACCCGACGCTCGGGATGACCGTCTACTGGGCGATCAACTTCAGCGCGCCGTTACGCGGGCTCTGGTGGTGGTGGCTCCCGCCGATCGTCGCGGTCGTCATCTTGATCCTCGGCCTGTTGCTGCTGACGATGGGCCTGGACGAGATCGCGAACCCGCGCTTGAGGAGGGCGGCATGACCGCGAACACCGCACATTCCGCGGCGCGAGAGGCACCTGTCGCGCCGGATCTCCTCCAGGTCCGCGATCTGCGCGTCTACTACCACACCCCGCGCGGCGCGGCGAAGGCCGTCGATGGTGTCAGTTTCAGCCTGGCCCCCGACGAGCGCCTGGGCTTCGTGGGCGAATCGGGCTCGGGGAAGTCGACGATCGCGCTTTCGCTGATGCGCCTGATCAAGCCGCCCGGCGTGATCGAGGGCGGGCGGGTGTTGCTGGAAGGCGAGGACGTGCTGGCCCGGTCCGAGGAGCAGATGCGCCGATTGCGGCTGGCCAGCATCGCGATGATCGCCCAGGGGGCGATGAACTCGCTCAACCCGGTCAAGCGGGTGCGCCAGCAGATCCTCGATGGCCTGGCCGATCACGGGCAGGCGCTGCCGAGGCGGGAAGCGGCGGCGCGGGTCGCCGACCTGCTGGTGAGCGTGGGCCTCAAACCGAATGTCGCCGACATGTTCCCCCATGAACTCAGCGGCGGCATGAAACAGCGCGTCGTCACCGCGATCGCGATCAGCTTGCGCCCCAGGGTCATCATCGCCGACGAGCCGACGAGCGCGCTCGACGTGGTGGTCCAGCGGCAGATCATGGACACGCTGCTGCGGGTGCAGGAAAACCTCGGGGCGGCGGTGATCCTGATCGGCCACGATATGGGGCTGATGGCGCAATTCGTGACGCGGCTCGGCGTGATGTACGCCGGTAAGCTCGTCGAACTCTGCCCGGTGCAAGCGATCTTCGACGAGCCGCTGATGCCGTACTCCCAGCTCCTGATCGCCAGTCTGCCGTCGCTCGCCAAGAAAGGGGAACTCCGGGGTATCCCCGGGTTGCCCCCCTCGTTGCTCGATCGCCCGACCGGCTGCCCCTTCCGGGCGCGCTGCCCGCACGCCTTCGACCGCTGCGCCATCGAGGAACCGGCATTACGCGAACTACGCCCCGGCCATTGGGCCGCCTGTCACCTGTACTGATCGGGTTGTCGCGTGTCGTACTCCGGCAAGATCTGGAGCACGGTGGCCGGATAGGCGACCCCGGCCACGTTCGGCGTCGGCGAGATCGACGACCACAGACGTCTGATGGAGGCAACGATGGTACCGCTCCTCGAGGCGCGCAACGTGAGCAAGATTTTCAGCGGGGGCCTCCTCAGCCGCGCGCACAACGTTGCGCTCGACGATTTCTCCCTCGTGTTGGAGGCCGCGCCGCCGTCGATCACCGCCATCGTCGGCGAGAGCGGCAGCGGCAAGACGACGCTGGCACGCCTGCTCCTCGGACTGGCGGCACCGACCAGCGGCAGCGTGCGGTACAACGGCAAAGATCTCCGCAAGCATTCACGCGCCGAATGGCGTACCTTCATCCGCGAGGTGCAGGTGATCTTCCAAGATCCCTATGAGGTCTACAATCCCTTCTATACCGTCGATCATGTGCTGGAAGAGCCGATCAAGAAGTTCGCATTGGCCGGGACGAAGGCGCAGGGCCGCGTGCTGATGGAGGAGGCGCTCACAGCGGTTGGCCTGCGACCAGAGGAGACGCTGGGGCGTCACCCCCATCAGCTCAGCGGCGGTCAGCGTCAGCGCATCATGGTGGCACGCGCGCTCCTCCTCAAACCGCGCGTGATCATCGCCGACGAGCCGGTTTCGATGGTCGACGCCTCGCTCCGCGCCACGATCCTGAACAACCTGCGCCAACTCAATCAGCAGTTCGGCATCTCGATCATCTACATCACGCATGACCTGACGACAGCGTACCAGCTCAGCGAGAATATCATCGTCCTCTATCGCGGCGAGGTGGCTGAGGTCGGCAGCGTCGAGCGCGTGGTGCAGCACCCCCAGCATCCCTACACCCAATTGCTGGTGGGGTCGATCCCGCTCCCTGACCCGCGCCGCCGCTGGGAGGCAGCCCCGGACCCTTCCGCTCTTGGTCTACAGATGACCGGTGTGAGTTGCCGGTTTGCCGATCGCTGCCCCAGCGCGATGCCTGCCTGCATCACGGCGCGGCCACCGCTGTATCGGACCAACCCCGACCGGGCGGCGGCCTGCTACCTCTACGACGCCGCGCCGGTGATGGCGACCGGCGCGGTGAATACGGTATTCGCGAGCGACGCTGCGGGCTGAACGGTGTCCGTGATTCATGGCCGATGGCGGGGGCGGCATGCGCCGTCCCTGGAATGGAAGGGGAGAGACAGCATGGGGATCGTACTCGAACCGCGCGCGACGACGGCGGCGGGGCGGATCGCCGCGCTGCGCCTGATCGACACCGACGTCCACAACGACCTGCCGGGCCTGAACGACTTGCGGCCCTTCCTGCCGCGTCAATGGC
>JAABUT010001308.1_pt1 | contig 29277 bp, 30 predicted proteins | sample 5559281 | NCBI WGS metagenome assembly JAABUT01 (sample SAMN10711880, study PRJNA513359) | rock metagenome | isolation source: Antarctica rocks | place: Antarctica: Victoria Land, Ricker Hills nord | collected 2016-01-04
TCGTCAAGGACATCGACCGCAACGGCAATGAAGGACTTCGCAAGCCCGAAGCACTCGAGCACGGGTTTCAGGGTTACCGGTCGCGCCGGACCACCGACGAGCACCGACTGGTCTACAAGGTGTCGAAAGACGAGATCGCGGAGCGCCGCCTGTCGCTACCACTACGGGAAGTGACGCCACGCCAGCGGTGATGGTGGCGGAGGTGGCGATATAACTGAGGCACCTCGTCCCAAGGAGTGACTCGTGCCACGCCCCGTGATCGCCGTCGTCAACGGACCGAACCTCAACCTGCTCGGCGAACGGGAACCGGCGCTCTACGGCTCGGAGAGCCTTGCCGAGATCGAGCGGCGGTGCGTGACCCGCGCCGATGCGCTCGGGCTCGACGTCGACTTCCGGCAGAGCAACCACGAGGGCGAGCTCGTGACGATGGTGCAGGAGCTGCGCCACTCGGCGGGTATGGTGATCAACGCCGGCGCCTACACCCACACGTCGATCGCCATCCGCGACGCCCTGGCGCTCGTGGCGGGACCGATCATAGAGGTCCACCTCTCGAACGTCCATGCCCGGGAGGCCTTCCGGAGGCGGTCCTACATCTCCGACGTCGCAACCGGAGTCATCGTCGGATGCGGCTCCCTCGGCTACGAGCTCGCCGTGACGGCCATCGCCGCTGGACTCGACGCGCCCACGGGGTGAGGCTCAGGCATCAGCAGGGCGCGCTCGTCGGGGGCGCCGTGGCTCCGGCCGTTGCGCCGGGCTTTGCACCAGCCGTCGCGGTCGGCGGTGCCGCGGGCCCCCCGGGTGCTGCGGGTGCGGCGGCGATGGAGGTGAACCCGCTGCCGAGCACCAGGTCGACGGACGCGTCGGCCCGCGCATCGGTGACCGGTGCAGCGCCCGCCACGAGGGCACTCACCACTTTGGCGGCCGCCTCGCCATTCTTCCCGTAGCGCACCTCCGCCGTCCCGGCGACCTGCTTGCGCGCTGGGTCGTTGGCGACGGTTCCAACGACGAAGCCGCGCGCCTTGACGGTCTTGGCGGCGTCACCGGCAAGGCCGTCTCGGCCCGTCGCGTTGTAGACGTTGACGGTGATCTGCCCCGGACTCGGTGGGCCTCCCTGGACGGCAGGGGCAGGCGTGGTCCGCGTCGCAGAGGAACAGGCGGCAGATGCCGTCGGCTGCTTTTTGAAGTAGCTCGAGGCGTAGTAGAAGGCCACGGCCAGGAGTGCGACGGCGACCAGGAGGGTGATGGCCGTCCGCCGGCGTTTGCGTGCACGCTGGGAGGAGCCCGACTCCACGACGTAGCTCATCGCTCACACCTCCTCGCAGCACCCCGGCCGGCGCCGAGCGACCGCTCCATGTTAGTCAAGCACGAGGACCCGGGCATGCAACGTCGGACGCTGCTGCAGCGCGGCGCGAAGGGCCCGGTGGAGGCCGTCCTCCAGGTAGAGCAGCCCCTCCCACTCGACCACGTGGGCGAACAGGTCACCGTAGAAGGTCGAGTCCTCGGAGAGGAGCATGGCCAGGTCAAGGTTGCGCTTCGTCGTCACGAGGTCCTGGAGGCGGACCATGCGGGGCGACACGTCCGACCAGTCCTTGGCAGTCTCGAGGCCGTGGTCCGGATAGGGGCGGGTGTCGCCCACGGCCTTGAAGATCACGGGCTTCAGTGTAGGCAGACGGGCGCCCGCTTCCCCTCGCCGTTCGCCGCTGGAGTTCGAATCGTGACCGACGCGAGCGCCCCTCGGCGCTTCCTCGGCCCGCGGTGGTGGTCAGGATCCGACCGGGGGTGCCCAGCCGGGGCGCGCGATGAGGCAGAAGGGGTGGCCGGAGGGGTCGGCGTAGACATGGTCATCGACACACAGACTGGTGGCCCCGAGGGAGACGACGAGCGGATCGGCGACGTCGAGGTCGTCGACCATGACGTCGAGGTGGATCTGTTGCGGCCGCGCGGTGTCACCCCACACCGGCGGCACGTGGTCCGGCGCGAGCTGGAACGCCAGCCCGCTGTGCGAGGCGTCCGCGGCGACGACGACCCACTCCGGACTGTCGAAGGTGATCGGCCACCCGAGCACCGCGGACCAGAACTGCGCGAGGGCGTGCGGCTCGCGGGTGTCCAGCGCCACGTGGTGCATCCTGCCGATCGCCCTCATGACGCCCGAGGCTACTAGCGACCCGCGGTCCCGAGCTGGGGTACTGCGCCGCCAGCTGTGCCGGAGCGGTCGCGTTGCAGTAGGCCACGGAGCCCGCGATGACCGGGCCGATGAGCAGGCCGGGCGAGCGGGACCTCGGTCCGCTCACTCGTCGTCGTCGTCCCCCTCCTCGTCCGCCTCCTCGTCCCCCGACATGTCGGCGAAGTACGTCACGATCTGGATCTCGGGGTTGTCGGCCGACTGCAGCACGAGCTGGCGCAGAAGGACCTGCCGACCGTCCGGGATGCGGATCCGCTTGACACCACTGCGACTCGGTTCCGCGTCATGGCTCTCCCACCACACCCTGGCCTGGGGGGTGACCGTGAAGATCTCCTCGAGGAGCGAGGTGAACGTCGGGTCGTCGGGGCGCTGGGCGAAGGTCTCACGGAAGTGCGCCATCTGGTCGGCCGCCTCCGCCGCCCAGTCGACGTAGAGCTCGCGGGCGGACGGCTCGCACAGGTAGTACCAGAGCATGTTGCGCTCGCGGGCCGGCCGCTCGTTCCAGTTGGTGAAGAGCAGGTTCGCGGAGCGGTTCGACGTGAGGATGTCCCAGCAGGCACCCATGACGTAGGTGGGATTCGGCTCCAGCACCTCCACGAGCTCCTCGATCTCGTCGCCGCTCTCCTCTCTGGTCAGCGGCGTGCGACGCACCACACCGGCCCGCAGGTCATTGAGCATCCGGCGTTCGCCGGCCGTGAGCTGGAGGGCCCTCCCGATCGAGTCGAGGACTCCGGCGGAGGGCCGCAGGTCACGGCCCCGTTCAATGAAGGTGTAGTAGGACAGGGAGATGTCGGCAAGGTCGGCCAGCTCGGCACGACGTAGCCCCGAGACGTTGCGGCCCGCAGTCCTGGGAATGCCCACGTCCTCCGGCCGAAGGCGCATCCGGCGCTGCCGCAGGAACGTGCCGAGGGAGGGCGGCGGCTCGGCGCTGCCTGCTCTGCTCGGGGCAGGGTCAGCCGGCGGCCGCGTCGTCATCCGCACAGTGTGCCAGCGGGGACGCCGGCGCGGCATGGTCGACTCTGCCGCGGGAAAAGGGACGGCTCCGTTAGGTTGGCGCCATGGCAGCTCGCACCGAGAGGGAACCCAGCCGGCCCAGCGACGGCACCGACTCGCCGGCCGGTCTCCTCGTGCGGCTGCGCGGCCTTCGCCCCTCGCTCTCGCCCGCCGAGGACCGGGTGGCCGAACGAGTGCTCGCCGACGCCCGGGCCGCGGCGGGTCTGACGATCAGCGAGCTCGCCGTCCAGGCCAGGACCTCGGAGACGACCGTCCTGCGCTTCTGCAAGCGCCTCGGCCTGCCCGGCTACCCGCAGCTGCGGCTGGCCCTGGCTGCCGAGTCGGCCCAGCCTCGGTCAAGGATCGTCGCCGACACGGACATCAACGAGGACGACACCATCGACGACATCATCTCCAAGATCGCCTTCACGGACGCGAGTGCTGTCGAGGAGACCGCGCAACAGCTCGACCGTGCCTCGCTCACGGCAGCGGCAGGCGCGATCGCCGGCGCGTCCCGGGTGGACATCTACGGCATCGGCGCCAGCGCCATCGTCGGCACCGACGCCCAGCAGAAGCTGCACCGCATCGGAGTCGTGGCCTTCTCCTGGAACGACCCCCACATCGCCCTCACCAGCGCCGCACTGCTCGGCAAGGGGGACGTGGCCATGGGGATCTCCCACTCAGGGACGACGCGCGAGACGATCGAGTCGCTCAGCAAGGCGAAGAGGCAGGGCGCCACGACGATCGCCATCACGAACTTCCCGCTGTCGCGCCTCGTCGACACGGCCGACATCGTGCTCACCACCGCAGCGCGAGAGACCTCGCTCCGCTCGGGCGCGACCGCCAGCCGGATCGCCGCTCTCACGGTCGTCGACTGCCTCTACATCGCTGTGGCGCAACGTGATCTGGCCCGTGCCGCCAAGGCAGTGGCCGACACGCGTGCCGCCGTGTCCGGGCACCACATCGAGCGATAGAATCGTCACCACGCCGGTCAGCGATTCACGAGTTTGACGTGAGAGTGGGGAGAATCTAACCTCCTCAGTGTGGGCGACGAGGTGAGGATGGACGTGGGACGGCACGGCGTGCGGGTGAACGCCCCGACCGAGGAGCGCCATCCGGACTCTGTCGGCATCGACACGCTGTCCACCCTCGACGTCCTCCGGCTGCTCAACGCCCAGGATGCGACCGTCGCCGTCGCGGTCGCGCAGGTGCTGCCCGAGCTCGCGAAGCTCGTGGAGGGCACCGTGGCCCGGATCCGGGTCGGCGGCAGCGTCCACTACTTCGGTGCCGGCACGTCCGGCCGTCTCGCGGTCCTCGACGCGGCCGAGCTCCGGCCGACCTTCAACGCTCCGCCCGGCCTCTTCGTCGCCCATCATGCCGGGGGCACGGAGGCGCTCGTCAATGCCGTCGAGAACGTCGAGGACGACGCCGAGCTCGGCCGTCGTGAGGCAGGGGCGGTCGGCCCGGGCGACGTGGCGATCGGTCTGACCGCATCGGGACGGACGCCCTTCGTGGCCGGGGCCCTGGCGCTGGCCCGCGAACGCGGCGCGCTGACGGCCCTCATCACGGCCAACCCGGACGCCGAGATCGGCCCGGCTGTCGACCATCTCCTCGCTCCGGCGACCGGCGCCGAGGTCGTCACCGGCTCGACGCGCCTCAAGGCCGGGACCGCTCAGAAGCTCGTCCTGAACGGGTTCTCCACCGCCGTGATGGTCGGCCTCGGCCGCACCTGGTCGAACCTCATGGTCGACGTCTCGGCGACGAACGCCAAGCTGCGCGGTCGCGTCGTCCGCATCCTGCGTGACGCCACCGGAGTGGACGAGGAGGAGGCCCGACACGCTCTCGCGGAAGCCGGTGGTGAGCTCAAGCCGGCACTGCTCACCCTGCTCTCCGGCGTCCCGGCCGACGAGGCCCGGCGGCTGCTGGGCCGGCACGACGGATCGGTCGCTGCGGTGCTGGGGGCGCTGACGACGCAGGCGAGGTCGGTCTGACGACGAACGTTCCATGATGGGGTCCGTGAGCTTTCTCGTGGGCATCGACATCGGGGGCTCGGGCCTGCGGCTGCAGACGGTGCTCGGCGGCGCTGTCGGCGAGGTCCGTACGGCGTCCGGTGCCCGGATCACGCCGGCCGGCATCGACCTCGACGCCCTGGTGGCCTCGGCCGAGACCCTCCTGGCGGCCGAGCCGGCCACGTCTCGAGCCGTCGACGTGCTGGTGTGGTCGATGCGCGGCCTCCTGGGGCTCAGCGACCCCCGGTCGGTGCTCGGCACGGTCGCGGCACGGATGGGCGCCGACCGGACGCTGGTCTGCAGCGACGCCCTCTCCTCACTCGTCGGAGCCCTCGGGCGGGTCCGACCCGGCGCCGTCGTCGCCGCCGGCACGGGCGCCGTCGCGTTCGGGACCGACTTCGCCCAGGTCTGGCGGCGGGTCGACGGCTGGGGACACGTCCTCGGCGACCGGGGTTCGGGCGCCTGGATCGGGCTCGAGGGGCTGCGGGCGGCGTTGCGCGCGGATGACGACGTGTGCTCTGGCGGGTCCGCTCTCCGCGACGCGGCCAGCAAGCACTTCGGGCCCCCTGCGGGCTGGCCGAGGCTGGTCATGACGCGTTCCGACGCACCGGCCCTGCTGGCCGGTTTCGCGCCGATGGTCACGCATCTCGCGGAGCACGACGCGGCTGCCGCCGACATCGCCGCCGCTGCCGGGAGGGCGCTCGCGTCGTCCCTGGCCGCGGCAGCCCGCGGCGTCAGCGGCGCCGTGGTGACGGCGACGGGCGGCCTCCTTCAGGCTGTCCCGGTGCGTCGGGCGTTCGAGGAGGCCTGCCTGCTCAAGCAGCTGGTGCCCGTGCCGGCCCGGGGCACCTCCCTCGACGGAGCGGTGGCGCTGGCCCGCCACGTCGCGTCAGGCCGTCCGCTTCTCCCGCGGGCGCCCTACCTGCTGCTCGGCTGAGCGGGCCCGGAGGCCGGCGCTGCTCGGCTGACACCTGGCTGCCGGCGCTGCTCGGCCGACACCCGGCTGCCGGCGCTGCTCGGCTGACCCCTGGAGTCGAGACAGGAGTATGCCGTGCCGTCAGCACCGCGAGGCGGGCGCCCGCAGCTGCGGGTCAGCGTGGCGACGGCCGCGCTGGCGTGGTCACCCGGCATACGGGTAAGGGAAACGCTGGGCGCCCCGGGTGAGCACCCGGCATACGGGTCAGGGAAACGCTGGGGGCCCCTGGTGAGCACCCGGCATACCGGTCAGGCCTCTGCGACGTGGTCGTCGAGTCCGGAGATGACCTGTTCGAGGAGGGTGGCGAGCTCCTCCCGCTGGGCGGTCGTCAAGGTGCTCAGGACGTCGCTCTCTACCATGTCCGACTCCTGGATGGCCGCCGAGAAGGTGTCCCAGCCCTCCTGGGTCAAGGTGACGAGGACGCGGGTGCGGTTGCCGGGGTCGGCGGTGCGTGAGACGAGGCCGCGCGCCGTCATCCGGTCGAGGCGGTGGGTCATCGAAGACGGCGCGATGCTGGTCGACTCCGCGAGCTGCGTCGGCGTCAGCGCCGTGCCCTCCTCACAGGTCGCCAGGCGGGAGAGGACGGCCCACTCGCCCTGGCTGAGGCCGAGGTCGACGAGCTGCCGCCCGTACCACTGGCCGAGGCGGCGCTGGAGCCCGTGGATCGCCGTGATGACGCGCTGCACCGTCTCCTCGCCGCCGGCGGCGACGTAGCTCGCGACGTCCGCACGGTAGCGCTCCTCAGCGGTCCCGACGGGGCGCTTCCGGGGTGTCATGCCCGATCCTCTCATGCTAATATTTCGATCTCGAAGTCTTCGAGAACTAAGTCTACTGAGTCGAATGTCGAGCGTCGTCGAATGTCGAGTGTCGTTATGAAGCGCGCCAACATGGTGGTCCTGGCCGGAGCGGTGAGCATGCTCGGGTGGGGCACCGTGCTGCCCTACCAGTACGCCTACGCCGCGAACACCCGCGGGTGGGGCACGCTCGTCGCCGCTGGCGCGTCGAGCCTCTTCTCCGTCGGTGCGCTCCTGGCTGCTCCCGTCGGTGGTCGCCTCGCCGACCGGCTGCCGCCCGTCCGCGTCGCCGTGGCCGCCAAGGCCGTTGCCGCCGTGGCGAGCCTGGGTCTGCTGCTGGCGGGCTCACCGGCCACCTTTTTGGCCGCCATGTTGCTGTTCGGCATGGGGATCACTGCGGCGCAGCCGGCCCAGTCGGTGCTCGTCCTGCGCTGGACCGGGTCGCAGGACCGCCGCCGGGTCTTCGCCTGGCAGTTCACGGGTTCGTCGGTCGGCATGGCTCTCGGGGCACTGCTCGCCGCCCGGGTCGTCGACCTGGACGACGAGCACGGCATGTGGCCGTCGTTCGCCATGGCCGCCGTGGGGTTCGTGCTCGCGGCCGGGCTGCTGGCGCTTGCCGGGCGCGGCGCCGAGGAGGGGTCCGCCGTCGGGTTTGACGGGTCACCGGCCGGGGCCGGGGTCGGCTCGCTGGTCGTGCTGCGCGCCCTCGCCTCGGTCCCAGCACTGCGTTGGGTCGCCGCCGTCACGGTCGCCCTCGCGCTGGGGTTCTACGCCCAGTTCGAGTCGGGGCTGCCGGCCTTGGCCCTGATGTTCCTCGACGTGCCCGAGCAGACGATCGGCACGGCTGCCGCAGTCAACTGCCTCGTCATCGTGGCGCTGCAGATGGTCGTCGTCCGGTGGACCGCGCGGCGCAACCCCGCCTCCCTCCTCGTGGCCGTCGGCCTGGTCTGGGTGCTCTCGTGGGGCATCTTGGCCTACTCGATGAGCGTGCCCGGCATCGCCGCCGTCCTCTTCGTGACCACCTACGGGATCTTCGCGGTGGGCGAGACGTTGTTCGCACCCGTCCTGAACCCCCTCACCGCCAGCCTCGCTCCCGCGGGGACGGTGGGCACGACCCTCGGTCTGCTCGCCGCCCTCCAGACGGGTGTGTCGGCCGTCGGCCCACTTCTCGCCGGCCTGGCGCTCGGCGCCGGCCACGGGATGACGTTCGTCGTCGTCCACCTCGTCCTGAGCGTGCTGGCGGTCTTCGCCGCGCTGCGGCTCAGGTCCGCGCTGCGGCTCAGGTCCGTGCTGCGCCCGCCGCGCCGCGTCCGATCCTCTGCTTCGCGGCAAGCGCCGGTCAAGGACGCTCCGGAAGCGGCCCGAGAGACCATGGGTCTGTCCTGCGCGCCGTCAAGACATGGCCAAGGTCATTGACGCCGACGCGGGCCCGTTCCTCATGAGCGAGGACTCCTCGCTGCAGACGAGCTTCGTCCTCGACGACACGTCGGTCGCCGCAGGTTGATCGCACCGGACCCGGCGGTCTCCCGGTGCTCCGGGGGGCCGCCGTTCGTCGTCGGCTACGTCGTCCTGCAGATCTGGTGGGCCGGGCCGGGGCCGGTGACGTCGGCGAGGAGCCTGCCGACAGCGGGCGGGGTGGTGTCCGGCGGCTCCACGGACGTGTAGGGCTTGCGCGTCCCCGCGGTCATGGTGGTGGAGATCGCGTCCGCGACGACGTGGTCGGGCGTCGCACCCGGTGCCGTCGGGGTCGGGGCGGTGACGAGCGCCATCACCTGCGCGGACAGGGCGACCAGGTCGGTGGGCCCGATCACGCAGGCGATCGGGCCGCCGGTCCTGGACGTCACGGTCGTCGTGCCGTCGGCCTGGACGACCACCGTGTCCCTGAAGCCGGCGACACCGCCGCTGCGGGCGATGGTGAGGGGAAAGGCCGGGCCCGCGGGCGTCCCCGTGCTGCTCGACCCCGGGCTCGGTGCCTCGGGGCCGGACGGGGTCGAGGCGGTGCCACAGGCTGCCAGCAGGGCCACAGAGGACAGCAGGGCGGCGGGACGGGGCTTCACCGTGCCAGTGTCGGTGAATTCGGAGCCGTCCGCACGCCGTGCGCACTGCGGGTGACGGTTCTCGTCGTGCAGAGTCGGTATGCCGGGCGGCCAGGTCCAGTCTCTCCAGTGGCGGAGGATGGGGGATTCGAACCCCCGAGAGCTTTCACTCAACACGCTTTCCAAGCGTGCGCACTAGGCCACTATGCGAATCCTCCGTGGGGGAGGCTACCGGAGCGTGGCGGCTGCGCCGAAATTGCTCGGAGACCGGGGACCGAGCCGGGTAAACGGTTTGGGGCTGTCACCGGCGAGCGGCAGACTGGGGACGGTGTCCACAGCGCCGACCCGTCCTTCGCTCGCCTCGTTCTGGCACGACCTGCCGCGGGCCGGCAAGTTCCTCCTGTCGACCGTCATCGTCGACTTCATCGGCAACGGCCTGGTCATGCCGTTCAGCGTCGTCTACCTCCATGAGGTGCGGCAGTTCGAGCTGCAGCACGTCGGTTTCCTGCTCGCCATCCCGGCGATCGTCGGGATGCTCGTCGTGGGGCCGGCGGGCGTCGTCATCGACCGCATCGGCGCCCGGGCCGTCGTGGTCGCCGCGATCAGCCTGCAGATCGTGGCGAACGTCCTCATGGCGTTCAGCACCACGGAGCTGCGGGCGGCGCTCGCGTGCGTGCTGCTCGGGTTTTCCGGCGGCGTCATCTGGCCGGCCGTCAACACCCTGGTCGCGACGATCATCCCGAGCCGCATCCGGCAGCGGTACTTCGGCCTGAACTTCACCCTGCTCAACCTGGGCATCGGCATCGGCGGCGCACTGGGCGGCCTGTTCGTGGACGTGCACCGACCGGAGACCTTCGTCGCGATCTTCCTGGTCGACGCGGCCACCTACCTGGCGCCGCTCGCGATCCTGCTCGGCCCGTTGCGCAGGGTCTCCGGCCGGGTCGCGGCGCCCCCCGTCGTGGACGAGGGGACAGCTGCTGCGGCGGTCACCTACCGGACCCTGCTCCGCGAGCCGGGGCTCCTCCCGATCCTGTTGCTGACCTTCGTCGCCTCGTTCGTCGGCTACGGACAGCTCAACACCGGCCTGCCGGCCTACGGGCGGGCCGAGGGGCAGATTTCCACCCAGGCGCTCGGGTGGGCGTTCACCGCCAACACCCTCGTCATCGTGATCCTGCAGCTCTTCGTGCTCCAGCGCATCGAGGGTCGGCGCCGCACCCGGATGGTTGCCGTCATGAGCGGCATCTGGGCGCTGGCCTTTGCGGCACTGGGCCTGTCCGGCCTCGTCCCCGGGTCGCTGCTCGCCGCCCTGCTGTTCGGTGCCTGCGCGGCGATCTTCGGGTTGGGGGAGACGCTCTACCAGCCGACGGTGCCGGCGATGATCAACGACCTGGCGCCGGACCACCTGCGCGGGCGGTACAACGCGTTGATGAGCATCGCCTGGCAGTCGGCGTCGGTGCTCGGCCCCGTGGTGGCCGGGGTCCTCATCGGCCGCAGTTGGGGCACGGCATACATCGTCATGCTCGTCGGGGGCTGTGGTTTCGTCGCGTGGCTCGCGATCTCCACGGAGCGCCGGCTGTCCCCGCTGGTGAACGGCCAGCGCGGGCGGCAGCCGGTCGCCGGTGAGCCCAAGGAACAGTTTTCGGTCTGAGTGACCGGCCCCGTAGACTGTCTGCGGCACCCCGCGTGGTGGTACCTCACCGAACTCCCCCAGGGCAGGAATGCAGCAAGGGCAGGTGGGCTCTTCCAGGTACGTGGGGTGTCTTCATGTCCCGCGCCCCGCGCCCCGCGCGCCGGGGCCAGCCGGTCAGCCCCGGTGGGCCTCGTCGAGCAGCCGCACGGAGCGCAGCCCGAAGAGCGTCGTGCCCCAGGTCACCACGAGAAGCAGCAGGGCGCCGAGACCCGGTGAGCCGGAGGTCAACAGGGCGGTGGCCGCCGTGCCGAAGATGATGGCGACGAGGAGTGGGCGGCCGTACCAGAGGACCGTCGTCGGCATGCCGCGACCGGGCCCGAACATGGACATCGGGGGCAGTCCGCGGAAGGCGGCCATGAGGTGGGCCGTCGACAGCAGCCCGGTCACCAGCAGCGCCCAGACCAGCCCCCAGGCGCCCGCTCCGAGAAGGACGCTGACGACACCGACGAGCAGCGTCACACCCGCGTAGAGAGCGGTCGGCACGACGAGGTGGGCCAGCGCCTCGCGGCGGAAGTCGATGCCCAGCAGTGGCGGGGTGCCGGCGTTGTCGCCCTGCAGCCGCATGCCCTCGGCCCACGACCCGATCCCGAAGTAGCCGAGCACGAGGCTGGCGAAGGCGACGAAGCTCGGCACGCTGGGGGCCGAGCCGAGGACGAGACCGTATGCCGCGACACCGGACAGCGCGGCCCCGGCCAGTAGGGCGCCGGGTGAGCGCCGCAGGCCGAGGGCGTCGCGGGCCACGAGAACTCCCACCGGACCACGGGCTCGCAGCCGGAGCCGCCGCCCGCGAGTGGTCGGCGAGCCGATGTCGAGCCGGGCCGCGCGCAGGTCGCCGGCAAGGACCGCCCCACCAATCGTGATGCTGCGGGCCGACTGCACCTTCAGGCTGGTGAGGTGCAGGGCGCGAAGGGAGCGCTGCTGGCGCAGGAAGACGCCCGGCCCGCGGTCTCCGGTCGGCCACGACCTGACCTGACCCTGCAGCCACGTCCCCACGACGACGAGGCCGAGAAGGGTTCCACCGACCGCCCCCGGCACGAGGACCACCGCACCGGTCACGCCGGCGATGGCCAGGCCGGCGGCGACCACCAGCCCCGAGAGCAGGCCGACGACGAGGCTGCCGAGCAGCGACAGCCGCCACCAGCGGCGCAGGACGACGGCACGGTCCAGGGGGCTGCTCGCCACGTGGTCGAGGTAGGGCAGGTCGGGCACGACCGGCCCACGGATCCGGCCCAAGCGGAAGGCCAGGGCGAGCAGGGCCGCGCCGGCGACGACGAAGACGGCGACGCCGCGGACCCCGGTGAGGTGCTGGGCCAGCCACTGCGGGTCGAGGAACTTGAAGAACTGCTGGGCTGCCGGGACCCCGTAGGAGAGCGCCGCGATGACCGCGACGTAGACGGCATACAGGGCGTTGGACTCGCCGGTGTGCCGGCCGCCGGTGATGACCTCGCGCGCCCGCTCGAGCCGCTCGGTGTCGACGCTCATGCGCCGGTGACGTCGACGACCCGGTCGGCGATGGCGCTCGTCATCTCCGGGTCGTGGCAGGCGATGACGAGCGCCGTTCCGGCGGCCTTGCGGTCGAGGAGGATCGAGGTCAGCAGGCCGCGCTTGTGGGTGTCGAGGCGCTGCTCCGGCTCGTCGAGCAGGAGCACCCGCGCGGGTCGCAGCAGCACCATGGCGAGGTGGAAGAGCTGCTGCTGGCCCGACGAGAGCTCGTGCGGGAAGCGCTCGGCGAGGTGCTCGATCTCGAGCATGGCGAGCATCTCCGCGGCGCGTCCGCTCGCGTCGCCATCCCGGCCCCACGTGGCGTCGATGAGGACGAGGTGGTCGACGAGGGTGAGGTCCCGGTATGCCGTGGGGGCACCCATGAGCGCGGCGACGTTCGCGCGGGTGGCCGGCGTGCGCTCGTCGACCGGCTCACCGTCGAGGGTCACCGTGCCGGCGGAGGAGTCCATCGTGCCGGCGAGGATCCGCAGGAGTGTCGTCTTGCCGCTGCCGTTCGCTCCGCGCAGGACAACGCACTTTCCGGACCTGACGTCCACGTTGGTGGCAGAGAGCAGGACGTTGTCCTCGATCAGCTTGGTCACTCCGACGGCCCGGAGCCGCACCGGAGCAGCCGTGGCGTCGTCGGCATCCGGCAGGCCCTCGTTGCGGCGCCCGAACATGTGGACCCTCCCCTCGTCGCGGGTCAGTGTCGCACTGTGGGTGGCCGGGAGGGGGGCCAGGTCGCCGGCGCCTTCGTCATGCAGCGCGGGCAGGTCGCCGGGCGCCTTCGTCATCCAGCGCGGGGAGAACGGTGAGTGGGGACGAACAACGGGAGCGAAGCCGCCTCTGGTGGGACGGCGAGCGTGCGTGCTCAGGTCGGTCCCGTCGCTCGTCCCCGCGGGTCCCGTCGCTCTTCCCGGGCCTCCCCGGAGCCGGCCACACGGCATACCGGGCTGTCGTTGTGGGCCGTTAGGGTGCGGGGGTGAGCACCGCCCTGTACCGCCGCTACCGGCCCGAGAGCTTCGCCGACGTCATCGGGCAGGAGCACGTCACCGAGCCACTCATGCAGGCGCTGCGCACCGGCCGGGTCAGCCACGCCTACCTTTTCAGCGGCCCTCGCGGCTGCGGTAAGACGACGAGCGCACGCATCCTCGCTCGCTGCCTGAACTGCGAGCAGGGCCCGACGCCGCAGCCGTGCGGAGTGTGCGACTCGTGCGTCGCGCTCGCTCGTGGGGGGTCCGGCAGCGTCGACGTGATCGAGATCGACGCGGCGAGCCACGGCGGCGTCGACGACGCCCGTGACCTGCGCGAGCGGGCGAGCTACGGGCCGGCGCAGAGCCGCTACAAGGTCTACATCATCGACGAGGCCCACATGGTCACGCCGCAGGGCTTCAACGCCCTGCTCAAGATCGTCGAGGAGCCGCCCGAGCACGTGAAGTTCGTCTTCGCGACGACCGAGCCGGAGAAGGTCATCGGCACGATCCGCTCGCGGACCCACCACTACCCGTTCCGGCTCGTCCCACCGGCCAAGCTCACGGACTACCTGGAGAGGATCTGCGCCCAGGAGGACGTCGCCGTGGCTCCCGGGGTGCTCGGCTTCGTGACCCGGGCGGGTGGTGGGTCGGTGCGTGACTCGCTCTCGGTGCTCGACCAGCTCATCGCCGGATCGAGCTCGGAGGGGCTCACCTACGACGGTGCGGCCGCACTGCTCGGCTTCACCAACGGCGAGCTGCTCGACGCGACGATCGACGCGTTCGCTGCCGCCGACGGCGCGGCGGTCTTCACCCAGGTCGACCGCGTCATCGAGTCGGGTCACGACCCGCGGCGGTTTGTCGAGGACCTCCTCGAACGACTGCGCGACCTCATCATCATCGCGGCCGTCCCGGACGGCGCCTCCTCGGTGCTGCGCGGGGTCCCCGAGGACCAGCTCGACCGGATGCGCGGGCAGCAGTCGCGGTTCGGACCCGGTGCGTTGTCGCGGGCGGCAGACATCGTCAACACTGGTCTCACCGAGATGACCGGCGCCACGGCGCCCCGCCTGCAGCTCGAGCTGATCTGTGCTCGCATCCTCCTGCCCGCTGCTTCCGGCGAAGGCGGGTATGCCGCCCGGCTCGACCGCCTCGAACGTCGCCTCGACCTCGCAGGCGCCCCCACGGCGGCCGTCCGCGACGGATCCCGGGAGAGGGAGGGCACCCGCGCCGAGGGGCAGGCGCGGTCCGACTCCGAACGTCCGACATCCTCGGTGGTGGTCGGGCCGACCGCCGCTGGCTCTCCTCGCGAGACGAGTGCGTCAGTGCCCGCCGGTTCGTCCGGCGCTGCTGGTTCGTCCGGCGCTGCCGGTTCGTCCGGCGCTGCCGGCCCTGCCGATTCGTCCGGCGCTGCCGGCCCTGCCGATTCGTCCGGCGCTGCCGGCCCGGCTGAGAACGGCCCGGGAGGCAGTTCTTCACCCGGGTCCGCGGCGACCCCATCCGCTGGTGCCGCCGTCGAGTCCGCGGCGACCCCATCCGCCGGTGCGGCGGCCGAGTCTGCGGCTGCGGCGGTCGAGTCCTCTGGTGCAGCCGGTATCGACACCGCGGCGATCCGGCGGGTGTGGCCCGACGTCCTGGCACGGATCTTCCGAATGCGCCGGGCGACCTGGACCTTCGTGTCGCAGCATGCCCAGGTGCTGGACTACGACGGCAGCAAGCTCGTGCTCGGCATCGGGACGGTCGGGCTGGCCAACACCTTCCGGCAGGGCAACCACGCCGAGCTCGTCCGGCAGGCGCTCATCGACGAGATCGGTGTCGACGTGCCCGTCGAGGGCGTCGCGACGCCGGACTCGGCGCCCGGTGCCGCCGTCGCCCCACCCTCCAGCGGCGACCGGCCCCCGGACGACCGCGAGCCCGAGCCGCCCCCTTTTGAGGGTCCGTCGGCGCAACCCGCGGAGCGCACGACCGCGGTGACCCACCCGGGTTCGAGTCCGGCCGCCGGGGCATTCGGGCAGGTATCCGTCGGCGAGGGCGACTGGAGCACGACTGGGGCGCCGCCGCCGGACTGGGCCGCTGCGGCGGGGCCGACGGCAAGCCGGACTCCGGCACCCGCGCTGGACCGTCCAGCAGCTGTGCCAGCCGCAGGATTCAATGCGGCCGAGAGCGCCGCATCGGTGAGGCAGCAGCTCGCCCGCGCGAGGCGTGAGGCCGCCGAGTCGGGCTCATCCCGAAGCGGGCGTGGCGTTGGAGGGAGCGCTGCAGACCCCGGCGCCGAGAGCGCCGCCGCGGTCGTCGACGATGCCGGCGTCAGTGCCGACGACGAGGACATCGTCGAGTCCGGAAGTGCTGGCCAGGGGGTCGTGGAGAAGGTTCTCGGAGGCCGACTGCTCGGGGAGTTCGAGGAGTAGGGCCGGGTGCCCTCACTGCACTCCGCGAGGTCCTCGTCGGGGTCGCCGCAGGTGCCCGGCGGCCCTTTCCTCTCAGCGGTGACGGGTCGCCCTGAGCACGGAGTCGCGAATGCTGACTGGCCGCCCTTCGGGATCGACGGCCTGGCGCTCGAAGGCGGCGGCCACCACGACCTGCCACTCGCCGGCTTCGAGGGTGGCCACGATCTCCTCTGCCGTGAACAACAGGTCGGGACGGTTCGGCCGACGCATCGTCGTCTCCAGGTCCGAGGGGTGGTGGCCCACCACCAACAGCGTCCCGCCGGGACGCACGGCTGCGGCCAGCCTCCGGTGCAGGGACTCGCGCTCAACGGGAGGCAGGTGCATGAACTGCGCCGACACCAGGTCGAACTGCTCCTGAGCCGGGTCCCAGCTCAGGACGTCGGCCTGCTGCCAGAGGATCCGGCCCGCGACCGCTTCCCCGACCGCCGCAGCGCGCCCGGCCGCGCGGTCCAGCGCGACTGTCGACAGGTCGACGGCGGTGACCTGCCAGCCGCGGGACGCCAGCCAGACGGCATCGGCCCCTTCGCCACTGCCGACGTCCAGCGCGTCGCCCGGCGTCAGGCTGCCCACGTGCTCGACGAGGCGAGGGTTGGGCTCTCCGCTCCAGATCCGATCGGAAGAGCGGTAGCGCTCATCCCAGAACTCCATGCCAAAGGGGTCCGTCATCTCTGCGGAGGGGTCACCGGAGTGCTCGGAGGCGTGGTCACGGGAGTGGTCATGGCTCATGGAGCCACCTTGCCTGAAGGGCGCTGCTCTGGGGAACCTTCACCACGTCCTGACGTGGTCCGGTTTCCCCACGGGCCGTCGGCGCTCAAGGCTGCGCGGACCGCCTCGCCGGCCCCACGGCATACCTTCGCGGTGGGTCGGAGCCGCCGCGGTCGAGCGGCGGACCGCGACGGCGGCGCCCAAACAGTCCGACTATGGTCGGCGGATGTTCTACCGGCTCGGGAAGACCGTCCTGAAGCCGCTGACCCATGCTCTCTACCGCCCGACGATCACCGGCACGGACAACGTCCCGCGCACCGGCGGGGTCATCCTCGCCAGCAACCACCTCTCGTTCAGCGACTCCTTCGCCATCCCGCTCGCGGCGCCCCGCCAGGTGCGCTTCCTCGCCAAGGACGACTACTTCACGGGGGCCGGCGTCGGCGGCGCGGTCCGCCGGGAGCTGTTCGAGTCGATCGGGGCCATTCCGGTCGACCGGCACTCCTCCCACGCCGCCCAGGAGTCGCTCGACTCGGCCCTGGCGGTGCTGCATGCCGGCGACGCGTTCGGGATCTACCCCGAGGGCACCCGCTCGCGCGACGGCCGCCTCTACCGCGGGCGGACCGGCGTCGCCTTCCTCGCCCTGAGCGCGCGGGTGCCCGTGGTACCCGTCGCGCTCCGGGGCACCCAGGACATCCAGCCCATCGGCTCGAAGTTCCCCCGGCTGGCGAAGGTCAGTGTCAGGTTCGGGCCGCCGATCCACCCCGCCGAGCGGTATGCCGGTGTGCCGCAGGGCCGCGCCCGACGCGAGCTGACCGACGAGATCATGTCCGCCATCGCCGCGCTGTCCGGTCAGGAGCGTGCCGACAGCTTCAACGAGCTGCCTGCCGACGCCTCCGGGCCGGCCATCGGCACCTGAGCGTGCCCCGCTCCTCCGAGACCGACCTGCCGGCGCGCCAAGGTTTATCGCGGCGCGCCGAGGCTTATTGCGACATGCTTGCAATAGGAGCCCGTCGGTCCTAGGGTGACGCGAGTGACCCCACTCCACACCTCAACCCCCGCCACGTCGAGACGCCGGCTGTCGCTCAGCAGTGGGGAACGGCGCAGCGTCGCCGGGATGGCGGGGTTCATCGTCCTGCTCCACGTGGTCGGCTGGGGTGTCCTCGTGGCGTTCGTCGTGCCGCAGGGCTACCAGGTGGGAGGTCAGCTCTTCGGAATCGGGCTCGGCGTCACGGCATACACACTGGGGATGCGGCACGCGTTCGACGCGGACCACATCGCGGCCATCGACAACACGACCCGCAAGCTGATGACGGAGGGCAAGCGGCCGATGAGCGTCGGCTTCTGGTTCAGCCTCGGGCACAGCTCGGTGGTCTTCATCATGGTGACGCTGCTGGCCTTCGGGATCCGCGCGCTCGCCGGTGCGCTGGAGAACGACCAGTCCACGTTGCAGAAGACCACGAGCGTCTGGGGCACCTCCGTCTCGGGGGTCTTCCTGCTCCTCATCGGCCTGGTGAACCTGGCCGCCCTCATCGGGATCCTCAGGGTCCTCCGCAAGATGCGCGAGGGCACGTTCGACGAGCAGGAGCTCGAGGACCAGCTCGACAAGCGGGGCTTCCTCAACCGGATCCTCGGCCGAGTCACCCGCACGGTCACCAAGCCCTGGCACATGTATCCCGTCGGCCTGCTCTTCGGCCTCGGGTTCGACACGGTGACCGAGGTCGGCCTGCTCGTGGTCGCTGGTGGTGCCGCTGCGGCCAGCCTGCCCTGGTGGGCCGTGCTGACCCTGCCGATCCTCTTCGCGGCGGGCATGTCCCTGCTCGACTCGATCGACGGGACGTTCATGAACTTCGCCTACGGGTGGGCCTTCTCCAAGCCGATCCGCAAGATCTACTACAACATCACCGTGACGTCGCTGTCCGTCGCCGTCGCGCTCCTCATCGGGGGAGTCGAGCTGGTCTCGGTCCTCGCCGAGAAGCTCGACATCACCGGGGGCCCGCTCGCGGCGATCGCCCGGATCGACCTCAACGACGTCGGCTTCTGGATCGTCGGGCTGTTCGCGGCCACCTGGGCGCTCGCGCTCGTCGTGTGGCGTGTCGGCCGGATCGAGGAGCGCTGGTCGACCTCCCTGACCGACTGAGGCGTATGCCGGGTGGCGACTGCGCGGCATACCTCGCCTGTCGCCGGCGGGGCATAGGGTCACGGTGTGTATGAAGGCGTGGTCCAGGACCTGATCGACGAGCTCGGGCGGCTGCCCGGTGTCGGTCCCAAGAGCGCGCAGCGGATCGCGTTCCACCTGCTGACCGCCGACCCGGCCGATGTCACCCGGCTCTCGGAGATCCTCGCCCTGGTCAGGTCGACCGTGCGGTTCTGCGACCGGTGCGGCAACGTCGCTGCGGCCGAGCTGTGCCGCATCTGCGCCGACGGCCGGCGGGACCAGACGGCGATCTGCGTCGTCGAGGAGCCCAAGGACATCGTCGCCGTCGAGCGCACCCGCGAGTTCCGGGGGACCTACCACGTCCTCGACGGGGCGATCTCGCCGATGGACGGCATCGGGCCCGAGGACCTGCGGATCAAGGAGCTGATGACCCGGCTCTCGGACGGGGTCGTCACCGAGATCATCCTCGCCACCGACCCCAACATCCAGGGTGAGGCGACGGCGGCCTATCTCTCGCGGCTGCTCAAGGACCTGGGGATCCGGGTCACCCGGCTCGCGTCGGGCCTGCCCGTCGGAGGAGACCTCGAGTACGCCGACGAGATCACGTTGGGCCGCGCCTTCGAGGGACGGCGGACCGTCCATGCCTGAGGACATCGAGACCACCAGGAGGCGTGCGGACCAGGAGCTCGTCCTCCTGGCCGGCGAGTCGGCGCGCGACGCCCAGATCTACCTCGGCACGGTACGTGAGGTGGCAGCGGGCGCCGCGCCGGACACGGCCATCCCCTTGCTGCTGCTGGCGACGTCGCAGCTGCTGCTGGCCGGGTCCCGGCTCGGCGCGATCCGAGACATCGTCCTCGAGGAGCGCTACGAGGCCGACCCGGGGCCTGAGCCGGACCTCGACCCGTTGCACGCCAACCTGGTCAACCTCCTCGACGGCCTCGACGACTACGCCGACGTCGTCGACCCGGTGACGGCCGCCGAGCTGACCCGCGGATCGCTGTCCAACGACATCGTCGAGATCGCCGCGGCGCTCGACCACGGGCTGAAGCACTATGACGAGGGCCGACTCGTCGAGGCGCTCTGGTGGTGGCAGTTCAGCTACTTCTCGACGTGGGGCGACCGTGCCGCCAGCTCGCTGCGGGTCCTGCACTCGGTGCTCGCGCACCTTCGCCTCGACGCCGACGAGGAGACCGTGTCGGACGCCGAGTTCGACGCGCTGCACCCCTGAGCAAGGGCGGGCGCCCGGCGCTCCACCGCCGAAGTCTCAGCCCGCGGAGCCGAAAGGGAACCGGCTTGGCCCGGCGGATAAACTGCCACCCACGCCAATCGTCCCAGGAGCCCTTCCGTGAGTGTGGTCGTGCAGAAGTACGGCGGTTCGTCGGTGGCCGATGCCGAGAGCATCAAGCGGGTCGCGCGGCGTATCGTCGAGACCCGCAAGGGCGGCCACGCCGTGTGCGTGGTCGTCTCGGCGATGGGCGACACCACTGACGAGCTGCTCGACCTCGCCCGCCAGGTCACCCCGCTACCGCCCGGCCGGGAGCTGGACATGCTGCTCACCTCGGGTGAGCGGATCTCGATGGCCCTGCTCGCGATGGCGATCGCCAACCTCGGCCACGAGGCGCGCTCCTTCACGGGATCCCAGGCCGGGGTGATCACTGACGCCGTCCACGGCAAGGCCCGGATCATCGACGTCACCCCCGGCCGGATCCAGACCGCCCTCGACGCCGGCCACATCGCCATCGTGGCGGGCTTCCAGGGGGTCAGCGTCGACACCAAGGACATCACCACCCTCGGACGCGGCGGCTCCGACACGACCGCCGTGGCGCTGGCTGCGGCCCTCGAGGCCGACGTCTGCGAGATCTACACCGACGTCGACGGCGTCTTCACGGCCGACCCGCGGATCGTGCCCAACGCTCGCAAGATCCATCGCCTCTCCAACGAGGAGATGCTCGAGATGGCCGCCTGTGGCGCCAGGATCCTGCACCTGCGCTGCGTCGAGTACGCCCGCCGCTTCGACATGCCCATCCACGTGCGTTCCTCGTTCTCCGCCAACGAGGGCACGTGGGTCACCGACCAACCCGAAGGAGACCGCGTGGAAGCCCCGATCATCGCCGGCGTCGCGCACGACCGCAGCGAGGCCAAGATCACCGTCGTCGGCGTGCCCGACCGGGCGGGGATGGCCGCCGAGATCTTCCGTGCCGTTGCCGAGGCGGAGATCAACCTGGACATGATCGTCCAGAACGTCTCTGCCTCGGAGACCGGGCTGACCGACATCTCGTTCACGTTGCCGAAAACGGACGGTCAGACGGGTGTGCAGGCCCTCGGTCGGATCCAGGAGAAGGTCGGGTTCGCCAGCCTGCTCTATGACGACCACATCGGCAAGGTGTCGCTCATCGGCGCCGGGATGCGCTCGCACCCGGGCGTCTCGGCAACCCTCTTCCAGGCGCTGGCCGACTCCGGCGTCAACATCGAGATGATCTCGACGTCAGAGATCCGGGTCTCGGTCGTCACCCGGGACGACCAGCTCGACGCCGCCGTCCGCGCCGTCCACACCGCATTCGGCCTCGACTCCTCCGACGGAGAGGCCGTCGTCTACGGAGGTACCGGCCGATGACCACGACCACCAAGCCCACCCTTGCCCTCGTCGGGGCGACCGGAGCCGTCGGCACCGTCATGCGTCAGATCCTGTCCACCCGCGAGGACGTCTGGGGCGAGATCCGGCTCGTCGCCTCCGCCCGTTCGGCGGGCCGGCTCCTCGAGGTGCGCGGCGAGCAGGTCGAGGTGCTGGCGCTGGCCCCCGAGGTCTTCGACGGGGTGGACGTCGCGATGTTCGACGTCCCCGACGAGGTCTCCGCCGAGTGGGCGCCCATCGCCGCCGCAAAGGGCGTCGTCGTCGTCGACAACTCCGGCAGCTTCCGGATGGACCCCGACGTGCCGCTCGTCGTGCCGGAGGTCAACGCGGCTGCGGCGCTGAATCGGCCGAAGGGCATCATCGCCAACCCCAACTGCACGACGTTGACGATGATGGACGCCCTCGGGGCACTGCACCGAGGGTGGACGCTCACCGAGCTCGTCGTCTCGTCCTACCAGGCCGCGTCGGGCGCCGGACAGCCCGGCATCGACCGGCTCTACGACGAGCTCCAGGTCGTCGGGGGCGACCGTGAGCTGGGGCAGAAGGCCGGTGACGTGCGGGCCGCGCTGGCCGACAAGCTCGGCGATGACTCGCCCTTCCCCGCGCCTCTGGCCCTCAACGTCGTGCCCTGGGCCGGCTCGCTCAAGGACGACGGCTGGTCCTCCGAGGAGCTCAAGGTGCGCAACGAGTCGCGCAAGATCCTCGACATCCCCGACCTCAAGGTCTCGGCGACGTGCGTCCGCGTCCCGGTCGTGACGACGCACTCGCTCTCGGTCCACGCCGTGTTCGCCGAGGACATCGACGTCGACGCGGCACGCCAGGCCCTCGTCGAGGCGCCGTCCGTCGTCGTCCTCGACGACCCGGCGTCCGGGGAGTTCCCGACACCGGCGGACGTGGTCGGGGCGGACCCGACCTTCGTCGGCCGGATCCGACAGGCCCTGGACTTCCCCAACTCCCTCGACCTGTTCGTCTGCGGCGACAACCTGCGCAAGGGGGCGGCGCTCAACACCGCCCAGATCGCCGAGCTCGTCGCCAGGGAGCTCACGGGAGCCTGACCGCTCGGCTGCGGTGCCCGTCCCACGTCGGGCCCGCCCGAGCGGCATCGTCACGCCGGGATCCGTGTCGAATCGCGGTTTCATGTCCGAAGTAGGCGATTCTTTGACATGGCTGGGGGTCAGCCGCGGGGCAGGACGACCATGGCCCGAACGCCGGGTGCCGCGTCCTCGAGGCGGATCGACCCCCCGCCCCGTCGGAGGAGCTCGCGGGTAATGGGTAAGCCGAGACCACTGCCCCCACTGTCCCGGTCACGGGCCTCGTCGAGCCGGGTGAAGCGGTCGAAGACCAGCTCCCGGTCAGCGGCGGGTATGCCGTGCCCGTCGTCGGAGATGGTCAGCTCCACGCTGCGCGCCGTCACCCGGGTCGTCACGCCCACCTCCCGCTCCGCGTGGCGGACGGCGTTGTCGAGCAGGTTCGTCAGGGCCCGGGTCAGGCTGTCCCGCGCAACACCGACGAGCAACACTCCCCTACCCCCAACAGTGTGCAGGCGCACGGGAACTCGCGCGCCGGCATACCGACCGACCACTTCGGGCAGCAGCAGGCTGAGGTCGCTCTCCGAGCTGACGGGTGTGCTCGTGTCGTCGTCCGCCCGGGCGAGGAGCAGGAGGTCCTCGACCAGCCCGGAGAGCCGGTGGACGTCGGCGAGGAGGTCGGCCGGCAGCTGCCCACCTTCGCCGAGGCGCTGGGCCACCTCGAGCTGGGTCCGCATGCTCGCGAGCGGGCTGCGCAGCTCATGGGCCGCGTCAGCGACGAACGACCGCTGCTTGCGGCGTGCGCCGGCCACCCGGTCGAGCATGTCGTTGAGCGTCGTGGCCAGAGCACTGATCTCGTCGCCGGACGGGGGCACGGGCAACCGCTCGGTGTCCGACGAGGTCTCGTCGATCTGGGTGGCGCCGTGGCGCAGCGCCTCCACCGGCCTCAGGGCCGCGCCGATGACCCGCCACTCGATCGCCGCCAGCACGGCGAGCAGCAGGGGGAAGAGCACGAGCAGGAGGGTGCGCAGTGTCCGGCCGCTCGCCTCGAGGTCGGCCGTCGGCGCCGCCGCCACGACGGTGACCCGGTTCGCTGACGGGCCGGCCTCGACCGCAGCCACCTGCAGGCTCCCGGAGAGGCCGGAACGGTGGCCGGGGACCACGACCTCGTGGCCGGCGACGGCCCAACGCCGTTCCTCCTCGGTCACCAGCGGAGTCAGCCGGTCCGCCGTCACCGACCCGCCGGCGACGCGGCCGGACGCGTCGAGGACCTGCACGACCTGCGCACCCGAGACGGGGACCGGGTCGGGCAGACGGCCGCCGTCAACGAGGGCGGCCACCTCCCGGGCGCTCGACAGCGCCTCGCCCTGGATGGTCCGGGTGAGGGAGGTGGTGAGGGTGACGTAGAGGAGCAGCCCGCCGATGAGCAGGGCCGCGGCGACACCGAGGACGCCGACGATCATGAGCCGGCCGCGCACGCTGATCCGTTCGAGACGACTCCGCCGCGGAGGGCTCTGGCTCGCCGGGTCGGCATCTGGCCCGCCGGTGTCGGCCGTCATCGAGCGAGCCGGTAGCCCGCGCCTCGGACCGTCTCGATCCGCTTCCTCCCGAGCTTGCGTCGCAGGTAGCCCACGTAGACCTCGACGACGTTCGTGTCCTCTGTCGATCCCCAGACGCTGTCGAGGAGGTCCTCCTTGCTGACCACGGCCGGCTGGGCGCGCAGCAGGTGCTCGAGGAGCAGGAACTCCCGGGGGGAGAGGGAGACCTCGACGTCATCGGCATGAACCCGGTGGGAGGCGGGGTCGAGCATGATCCCTGCCGCCTCCAGGACGACCGGACGGGGACCGCTGTCGCGGCGCAGCAGCGCCCGCAGGCGGGCGAGGAGGACGACGAACGAGAACGGCTTGGTGAGGTAGTCGTCCGCGCCGTAGTCGAGTCCGTCGGCCTGGTCGTACTCGCCGTCCTTGGCGGACAGCATGAGGACGGGCACCCAGTTCTCCTCGGCACGCAGCGTCTTCACGATGGTGTAACCCGACATCCGCGGCAGCATGATGTCGAGCAACACGACGTCGTAGCCCCCGAACCGGGCGGCCTCGAGCCCGACCTGTCCGTCGGCGACGTGGTCGACGACGAAGCCCTCGGCCTCCAGCCCGCGGGCCAGCGCCGCGGCCATCCGCGCTTCGTCCTCGACCAGCAGCAGTCGCACGCGTTCACCTTGCCACGCCGGGCCGACGCGAGACCGCACGACATCGTCGGGGGTTCTCAGTCGGCTCACAGTCCGCCCGGGAGAGGATAGGGCCCATGAGCTTCTTTGCTGAGCACCCCAGGACCCGGTGGGCCGTTCCCGTCGTCGCCGTCGCCGCCATCGGCGCTACCACCTTCGTCACGAGTCGCACCGCCAGCGCGGACGCCGGGCTGCCTGCGCGGTCCGCTGCCCAGCTCCTCGCAGACGTCTCCCAGTCCCGGCTGCAGAGCCTCTCCGGCACAGTCGTCCAGACGGCCGACCTCGGCCTGCCGCAGATCCCCGGGCTCGCGGGATCGACCGGAGGCGGCGGCGACACCTCCCTCACCTCGGTCGTCTCCGGCACCCACACGTGGCGGGTCTGGCTCGCCGGCAAGGCGCAGCAGCGGCTCGCGCTCGTCGGCAGCCTCGGCGAGTCGGACGTCATCCACAACGGCCAGGACCTGTGGCTCTGGTCGAGCAAGGACAAGACGGCCGTCCACCACACCCTGTCGGCGGACGAGCAGAAGGCGGCCCCCGGGCCCGGCACGACGACCCTGCCGAGGACACCCCAGGAGGCGGCCGACATGGCGCTCGCCGCCATGAGCCCGACCACGGACGTGACAACCTCCGGCACGGCCGTCGTGGCCGGGCGCCAGGCCTACGAGCTGGTACTCAAGCCCAAGGACGCGGCGACGCGGATCGCCTCGGTGCGGGTCGCCATCGACAGCGAGAAGCACATTCCGCTGCGCGTGCAGATCTACTCGACGAAGATCGCCAACCCCGCCTTCGAGGTCGGCTTCACCGCCGTCGACTTCGCCACGCCGGACGCCCGCCAGTTCGCCTTCAACCCGCCGAGCGGCACCACGGTCACGGAGTCGAACGCGCTGGCCGGTCACCGGCCGACGACGGCCAACCCCTCGGGGACGAAGCCGGCCGCGAAGCCCGGGGCGCCCAGCCCCTCGCCGGCGACCAGGGCCGCCGGGAAGCCGAAGGTCGTCGGCACCGGATGGAGCAGTGTCGTCGTCGCCACCCTGCCCGCGCGGGACGCCGGCGCCGACCAGCAGAGCCAGCTGGCCGGCATACTCCGTGCTGTCCCCAAGGTGTCCGGTGCCTGGGGCAGCGGTCGTGTCGTCGACGGGACGCTGTTCTCGGCCGTGCTGACTGACGACGGCCGGGTCGCCGTGGGCGCCGTCGCGCCCGAGCAGCTGTATGCCGCCCTGGCGGCCAAGTGAGCGCAGCCGCCTCGGCCCTCGGCCCGGACGGCGACCTCGCCGTGGCGACGTCCGGGCTGACCAAGCGGTTCGGCAGCCAGACCGCGGTTGACGCCGTGGACCTCGCCGTCCCGTCCGGCGCGGTCTACGGCTTCCTGGGCCCGAACGGCTCGGGCAAGACGACGACGATCAGGATGCTCCTCGGACTCGTCCAGCCGACGTCGGGCAGCCGGTCGCTCCTGGGGTGCCCCATCCCTGGTCGCGCCGGCGAGGCGCTGCCCCGGGTCGGCGCCCTCGTCGAGGGTCCCGCCTTCCACCCCTACCTGTCGGGACGGTCCAACCTCGCCCGCCTCGACGCCGCAGACCTGCTCGCCGACGCCCGGACGGCGCGCACCCGCATCGACGGTGCGCTCGACCGCGTCGGGCTCCTCGCTGCCGCCTCCAAGCGCTATCGCGCCTACTCGCTCGGGATGCGCCAGCGCCTCGCCATCGCCGGGGCCCTGCTGGCCCCACGAGAGCTCCTCGTCCTCGACGAACCGACGAACGGCCTTGACCCGCAAGGCACCCGGGAGGTGCGCAACCTCATCGCCTCGCTCGCCGCCGACGGGACGACGGTCCTCATCTCCAGCCACCTGCTCGCCGAGGTCGAGCAGATCTGCAGCCACCTCGGCGTCATGAGCGAAGGGAAGCTCGTGGCGCAGGGGACGGCGGCATCGGTCCGCGGCGTCTCCCCGGCCCTCGCCCGGGTCGTGACCGACCAGCCGCACGAGGCGGCGCGGGTCCTCACCGAGCTCGGCCTCGCCGGTGTCGAGGTCGTGGGAGGCGAGGTGCGCGGCATACCGGGCTCCATCCCGGCCGAGAAGATCGTGGCCGCGCTCGTCCACGACGGTATCGGGGTGCAAGCGTTCTCGGTTACTTCCCCGAGCCTCGAGGACCTCTTCGTCCAGCTGACCGGGGAGGGCTTCGATGTCAGCGGCTGAGGCGACGGCGCAGGTCGGGCAGCGGCCCCGGAGGTGGTTCTCGACCCGGCTCCTGCGCTCCGAGCTGCGGCTCGTCGCCGGGCGGCGCCGCAACCAGATGGGCCTGCTCGTCCTCGCTGCGGTCCCGGTCCTGCTCGCCATCGCCGTCAAGATCTCGGCACCGCGGCCAGGACACGGGCCGGACTTCCTGTCCTCGATCACCGCCAACGGCCTGTTCGTCCCCCTTGCCGCGCTGACCCTCGAGATGACCCTGTTCCTTCCGCTGGCCATCTCGATGCTCGCGGGGGACAGCATCGCCGGCGAGGCCAACCTCGGGACACTCCGTTACCTCCTCACGGTGCCCGTCCACCGGACTCGGATGCTCCTCGTGAAGTACGTGTCGCTGTGCATCGGCGCCGTCTGCGGGGTGGCCTCCGTCTCGCTCGCCGGCGCCGTCGCGGGCACCGCGCTCTTCGGCGCCGGTCCCATGACGACGCTCTCCGGCTCCCAGATCTCGGCCGCGGACTCGGTCTGGCGGCTCGTCCTCGTCACGCTCTACCTCAGTGCGGGCATCGCGGCCCTCGCGGCCGTCGGCCTCTTCATCTCCACGCTCACCGAGCAGCCGATCGCCGCGACGATTGCCCTGATGATCGTCGCGATCCTCTCGCTGATCCTCGACGCGGTGCCGCAGCTGTCGTGGCTCCACCCGTGGCTCATCTCGCACGAGTGGCTCTCGTTCGGCGACCTGCTGCGCGACCCACCGGTGTGGGACAACGTCATCCGCGGGCTGACCGTCGACGCCGGGTATGCCGTGGTGTTCTGGCTCGCGGCATGGGCCCGGTTCTCGGGCAAGGACATCACCAGCTGACGGTCCGCGTGGCGAGGTCGGCTGGCCAGCGTCCACGCCCGCTCATGCCGATGTGACTGCGTCGGACAGCCGCGGATGGGCATGCACCAGCACAGCTTTCTCGTGCTCGGCGAGGACGTCGTCCGCGTCTTCCAGATGCGGGTCGCAAGAGGCCGCGAGCTGGTGGCGGCTCGGCGGGAGGCTCCGGCGACTCTGACTCCGACTCCGAGGTGTCCCGTCTGAGGTGCCACTCCGGGAATCCTCAGCGGGCGGGGTTTACGGGACACCCCATCAGCCGTACGCACGCTGGCCTCCACTGTTTTCGCAAAGGGTTGGGCTATCGGTCACTGCGCCGAGGCCAACGCGCGGACATGCTTTGTATGCCGTGAGCACTCGACAGAAAAGGAATTGGCGGAAGACGGGCTGCGGATGGTCGGATGGGGCATGGTTGACGACCTCGTGCATCCCCGAAAGGCTCATCCCGGTGACAAGGCGGCGGTGATGTCGCCGTCGTTCGCGGCTCCCGGTGTCGCTCCGGCGGTGCACGAGCAGGCGATGCGGCGCCTAACCGCGATCACCGGACTCGTCCCGGTCGAGTACCCGACGACCCGCCGGGTCGGCGCCAGCCCGCAGGACCGGGCCGCTGACCTCAACGCGGCCTTCGGCGACCCGGATATTCGGGCCGTCCTTGCCACGATCGGTGGGGAGGACCAGATCACGGTCGTGCCTCATCTCGATCCCGAGCTCGTGCGCGCGGACCCCAAGCCGTTCCTCGGTTACAGCGACAACACGAACCTTCTGTCATGGCTATGGACACAGGGCATCGCCGGGTTCTACGGCGGATCGACGCAGGTCCAGCTTGGTCCAGGCCCGGCGGTCGACCCGTGTCACCGTACGGCGCTGCGAGCGGCCCTTTTGACCGGCGAGCGGCTCGAGGTCACCGACCCGGGCGAGTCCGAGGACACAGGCAAGGACTGGGCCGACCCGGCAGCGCTGACCCAGTACGGTGACCGCGAGCCGACCGAGCCGTGGACCTGGGCCGGTCCGGCCCGCACCGTGGCCGGACGGACCTGGGGGGGCTGCATCGAGGTCGTCCAGTGGATCCTCACCGCGGGGCGCTTTCCGGCAGACGCGGCGGTGCTCAATGGCGGGGTGCTCCTGCTCGAGGCCAGCGAGGACATCATCCCGGCTCAGGAGTTCGGATGGATCCTGCGGTCCCTGGGCGAGCGGGGATTGCTCGCAGCGGTGGACGCGGTGCTCGTCGCGCGCCCTCCTGCATCGAGCTTCGAGAAGCAGCCGTCTGCACAGGGACGGGCTGCCCACCGCGCCCAGCAGCGCGATGCCACGATCGAGGTGGTCGGCCGGTATAACCCCGACGCGGTCGTCTGCGTCGGGATGCCGTTTGGGCACACGCGACCGCAGTGGGTTTTGCCCTACGGCGGGGAGGTCACCGTTGACGGAGTCGACCGGAAGGTCTGGGCCGACTACCGCTGAACTCCGACGAAGCCCCCGGGTGAATTGCCCGGCCGCAGGTCTCCGCACGCTCATGCCACACACAGCGCGTACGCCGCCCGGTGGTGGATGGTGAGACGGGAGTGTTCCTTGACGCACTCCCGAGCGCCGCAGCTTCGGCCTTCTCAAGCTCAACCAGCGCCCCCATGATCAGACCGCCCTCACCCGCCTTCCGTTTGACCTTCAACCCATGTTGAAGGTCCATGGTGGTGGTGTTGTTGTTGTCGACCTGAGGAGGAGATCATGACCGCCACGCCAAGCACCGAAAAGACCCGCCGACCGGAGGAGGAGATCATCGCGACCGCGGCGAGCACCGAACAGGCCCCGGCCGTGGACGCCGGAGGCTGCCACTGCGGCTGCGCGTGCTGCGCCCCAGGCAACGCCGGCACCGTTCCGGCTGAGGCCAGCACCGAGCAGACGGGCACCG
>JAABUT010001309.1_pt1 | contig 29261 bp, 34 predicted proteins | sample 5559281 | NCBI WGS metagenome assembly JAABUT01 (sample SAMN10711880, study PRJNA513359) | rock metagenome | isolation source: Antarctica rocks | place: Antarctica: Victoria Land, Ricker Hills nord | collected 2016-01-04
CGCACCAGTCGATGCGTAACGCGCCAGTCAACGGGACTGGGCAGACTCGGCGGCAGCGATGGAGAGGATGAGGCAGTGAGCACTATCGCGTTCCTGGGCCCGGAGGGCACCTTCGCGCACGCCGCGCTGCGCACGTTGCGTGTCGCCGACGGGGCCGCGCTGCTGCCGATGGGCAACGTCACGCTCGCCATCGAGGCGGTACGAGCCGGGCACGCCGACGCTGCACTCGTGCCGTTGGAGAACTCGGTGGAGGGCGCCGTGCCGGCCACCCTCGACGAACTGGCGAACGGCGCGCCCCTGGTCATCGCGCAGGAGACCTACCAGAGCGTGACATTCGACCTGATGGCGCGGGCGGGCACGGGCCTTGCCGACGTCGCATCCGTCGCGACGCATCCGCATGCCGAGGCGCAGGTGCGGCGCTGGCTGATCGCGAACCTGCCCACCGCCGCCGTCGCGCTCGTCGGCTCGACCGCGGGTGCGGCACAGGCCGTGGCGGGCGGCGAGCATGACGCCGCCGTCGGCGCCGCGGTCGCCGCGCAGCTGTACGGCCTCGACGTCCTCGCCCACGACATCTCCGACAATGGCGGCGCAGTCACCCGGTTCGTCCTGCTCACCCGGCCCATGCCGCCGCCCGCGCCGACCGGCAACGACCGCACGAGCCTGGTGGCCTACCTGCGTGAAGACCACGCCGGGGCGCTGCTCGAGCTGCTGGGCGAGTTCGGCAACCGCGGGGTCAACCTGACGCGCATCGAGTCGCGTCCGACTAAGGGGCGCATCGGGCAGTACTGCTTCTCCATCGACTGCGAGGGACACATCGCCGACGAACGGGTCGGCGATGCGCTGGCCGCGTTGCGCCGGGTATGCGCCGACGTCCGCTACCTCGGTTCGTACCCGCGGCGCGACGGCGCGCAGGGCTCGATCCCGTCCGGGCGACGCGACCCGGATTTCGTCGACGCGCGGTCCTGGCTCGCCCGGGTCCGGGAGACGGGAACGTCGTGACCGGACCGCTCCAGCGTCCTGAACCGCCGTTCACCGGCGACGAGCGCGGCACCCTCGTCGGCTTCCTCGATTTCCACCGCGCGACGCTGGAAGGCAAGTGCGCGGGTCTGTCTGGGGAGCAGCTCGCACGCCGGGCCTCGGCACCGTCGACGTTGTCGCTGCTCGGCCTCGTACGTCACCTGGCAGACGTCGAGCGTGTGTGGTTCGACCGGGTTGCCGGTGCCGAACGCGCCACGCGCTTCTACACCGGCGACGACCCCGATCGGGATTTCGACGGCGCACACGGCGACGCGGCCACGGTGGACGAAGCCTTCGCGGCATAGCGCTCGTCCATTACCGAAGCCCGCGAGGTCGCGGCCCGCACCGACCTCGACGCCACCTTCGAGCATCCGCGGCACGGCACGACCTCGTTGCGTTGGGTGCTCGTCCACATGATCGAGGAGTACGCGCGGCACAACGGGCACGCCGACCTGTTACGTGAAGCGATCGACGGCGCGACGGGCGAGTAGGGCTAGAGGTAAAGGCCGGTGTTCTGGTCGTTGCGCTGCGCGGCGATAGCGTGCAGATCGCGTTCGCGCAGCAGCAGGAACTCGTCTCCGGCGATCTCGACCTCGAAGCGGTCGTCCGGGCTGAACAGCACCCGGTCACCGCTCTCGACGGCGCGCACGTGGTTGCCGACGGCGAGCACCTCGCCCCACATCAGCCGTTTGGAGACCTGCGCGGTGGCCGGGATGAGGATGCCGCCGGAGGAACGCCGCTCGCCGTCGTCGCTCGGTTCGCGGACCAACACGCGGTCGTGCAGCATCTTGATCGGCAGCCGGTCGCTCACGATGGGTCAGCCTACGGGCGTGACGTCGAGTCCGTCGGAATCGGCGCTCGCACCGGTGAGCGTCATCGCCCTCGGCTGGGCGGCGCCCGCGCACCGCACGGTGCGGCCGTCCACGAGTAGCGGCACGCAGATCGCCGCGAGCTAGGCCAGCGGGTCGTCGATCACCTCACCCGGATTCCAGCTCGACCCGCACGGCGTGCACCTGCGCGAGCCGCTGAACCCGATGCGCGCCCCGCACCGCGTGTCGGCGCGCATCGCGCTCAGTAGCCTGGCGAGGTGATCGACCTGAAACTCGTCCGCGACGACCCGGACACCGTCCGGGCCTCGCAGCGCACCCGCGGCGCAGACCCGTCGCTCGTCGACGCGCTGCTCGCTGCCGACGACGCCCGTCGGGCCGCCGTCTCCCGCGCGGACTCGCTTCGGGCGCAGCAGAAGGCGCTCGGCCGCGAAATCGCCAAGGCAAGCAGCGAGCACCGCTCAGCCCTACTGAGCAGAGCAAAGCATCTGGCAGACGAGGTCCGGGCCGCCGAAACCGAGCAGGCCGCGGGGGACGAGGCGCTCGAGGCCGCGCACATCGCCATCCCGAATGTCGTCGAGCACGGCGTGCCCGCCGGCGGCGAGGACGACTTCGTCACGCTCGAGACCGTCGGCACCCCACCGCAGGTCGACGACCCGAAGGATCACGTCGAGATCGGTGCGACGCTGCACGCCATCGACACCGAGCGCGGAGCGAAGGTGTCCGGTGCGCGGTTCTACTTCCTCACCGGCGTCGGCGCGCAACTCGAGTTCGCGTTGATCAACCTGGCGATGGCCCAGGCCACGCAGGCAGGCTTCACGCCGGTCATCGCGCCTGCGCTCGTCAAGCCCGAGGTGATGGCCGGCACCGGATTCCTCGGCGCCCACGCAGCGGAGGTCTACAAGCTCGCCGACGACGACCTCTACCTCGTCGGAACCTCCGAGGTCGCACTCGCCGGCTACCACCAGGGCGAGATACTCGACGCGGCCGCGCTACCGCTGCGCTACGCCGGTTTCTCCAGCTGCTTTCGCCGCGAGGCCGGCAGCTACGGCAAGGACACCAAGGGCATCATCCGGGTCCACTGGTTCGACAAGGTCGAGATGTTCTCCTACGTCACCGTCGAGGACGCACGCGACGAGCACCAGCGCCTGCTCGCGTGGGAGCGCGAGTTCATGGACCGCCTCGAACTCACCTACCGCGTCATCGACGTCGCCGCCGGCGACCTGGGCAGCAGCGCCGCACGCAAGTTCGACATCGAGGCGTGGTTCCCGTCGCAGGGGACGTACCGCGAGCTGACCTCGACCTCGAACTGCACGAGCTTCCAGTCGCGCCGGCTCAACATCCGTACGCGAGGCGAGCGCGGCAACGAGCCCGTCGCGACACTCAACGGCACCCTGTGCGCGGCCAGCCGCACCATCGCCTGCCTGCTCGATCACCACCAGCAGCCCGACGGCTCGGTGTACGTGCCCAGCGCGCTGCGGCCCTACCTGGGTGGTAGCGAACTGTTGACGCCCCAGTGATCAAACTGCTCGCCACCGACATCGACGGCACGTTGCTGCGCAGCGACAACACCGTCTCCGACCGCACCCGGACCGCGCTCAAAGACGCGAGTGCGCAGGGGCTGCTGGTCGCGTTCGTCACCGGTCGTCCCCCGCGCTGGCTGGACGTGCTGGTGGACGAGACGGGCCATGTCGGCGTCGCGGTCGGCGCGAACGGTGCGGTGCTCTACGACATGGCTACGGAGAAGATCATCACGTCGCACCCGCTCGACACCGTGCTGATGGGCGAGTTGACCAGGCAACTGCGTAAGCGGTTCCCCGCAGTCCAGTTCGCCACCGAGCTGGGGCATTCGTTCGCCGCCGAGCCGGGCTACACGCACGACTGGCAGGTCAACCCGCGCTACGACCGCCGTGGTACCGCGATCGCCCCGCCGCGGATCGGCGCACTCGACGCGATTCTCGACCAGCCGGCGGTGAAGCTGCTCGCCAAGGACCGCAATGTCGACGCAGACGAGTTCCTCACCGCCGCACTCGAGCTCGTCGGCGACCGCGCGACGATCACCCACTCGTCCTCGTTCGGGTTGCTGGAGATCTCCGCGCCCGGCGTCACGAAGGCCACCGGCCTGGCCGAGCTGGCCACCAGCCACGGCATCACCGCCGAGGAGATCGTGGCGATCGGCGACATGCCCAACGACGTGCCGATGCTGCAGTGGGCGGGGCGTTCGTACGCCGTCGCCAACGCGCACACCACGGTGCACGAGGCGGCGGACGAGACCGTCGGCAGCAATGACGACGACGCCGTCGCCGCGCTGATCGAGTCGCTGCTCTAGTCGGGTGGCCGTAACGCCGCGCGGTGGACCTTGCCGCTCGTCGTCTTGGGCAACGCGTCGAGGAACCACACCCTGCGCGGGTACTTGTACGGTGCCGTCTCCGCCCGCACGAACGCCTGCAGCTGTTCGGCGAGCGCATCCGAGGCGGCGAACCCGTCCTGCAGCACCACCGCCGCGCCGACCACCTGCCCGCGCGACTCGTCCGGCACGCCGAGCACCGCGCACTCGCGCACCGCCGGATGCCCGAGCAACGTCGACTCCACCTCGGCCGGGCCGATGCGGTACCCGGAGCTGATGATCACGTCGTCGGCGCGGGCCTCGAAGAACAGCCACCCGTCCTCGTTCTCACGCACCTGGTCACCCGTGCGCCACATACCTGGAGGTACGGACGTGCCGTCGTAGCCGAGGAAGAACGTCGGCACGCTCGACGGGTCGACCACCAGCTCGCCGTCGTCCACCGACGCACGGACACCCGGCAGCGCGCGCCCCATCGACCCTGGCGGCGCACTTTCGCCCGGACGCACGCCGGTCACCTGACCGGTCTCGGTTTGCCCGTATCCATCGGATATCTCCAGGCCGGTCTGTGCCCGCCACGTCTCGAACGCCGCGACGCCGAGCGCCTCGCCGGCAGTGATCGCGCGACGCAACGAGGGCAGCGCGCCGATCGGGCCGGCCGCCGCGATCAACCGGTACTCGGTCGGTGCCATGCACAGCACGTTGACGCCCTCGGCGCGGATCGTCTCGAGCCGTTCGCCGGGCTCGAAGCGCCGGTCCTGCAGCAGGGCCGCGGCGCCGGCGAACCACGGCGCGATGAACGAGTTGCGCGCCGATTTCGACCACCCGGGCGCGGCCGTCGACCACACCAGCTCGCCGGGCTGCGCAGCCATCCACTGCGTAGCCTGCAGGCGCTGGCCCCACACGTAGCGCTGTCCGTGGGTCACCAGCTTCGGCTCGCCGCTCGTCCCGGACGTGAACAGCACGAACGCGGGATCGAGCGCGTCGAGTTCGGCGAAGGCCGGCGCCGCAGACCCGCTGCGCAGCGACTCGTCCGGCACGTCGAGCACCGGGCACGCGGGTGACGCCGCGTCCACGACGTCCCGGTTGCGCACGTCGCACAAGATCAGCGCCGGACGGGCCCGGGCCAGGCGCAACGCGAGATCCTTCGGCCGCAGCTGCTCGCTGCACGGCAGCACCGCGACGCCGGTCCACAACCCGGCAAGGATCGCCAGCGCGTACTCGATCGTGTTGCCGACGAGCGTGAGCACGATGTCGCCGCGCCGAACCCTGTGCGCCTCGTACACGCCGGCCAGCGCGCCGCTCGCGGCCAGCAGGGCGCCGAACGTCCACGCCCGCCGCTCACCCGAAGCGGACAGCGTCACCGCGGCCAGCTCGCCGGGCGGACGCGCCGTGACGACGTCCCGGACGAAGTTCATCCGGTCCTACAGGTACTGACCGCGGCCGTGTCCGTCCTCGTCCTCCCCGGACGGCGAGGACGGCGTCAGCCGAACACCGGGCGGCATGATCATCTGGCCGTCGGGGCCGACGACGACCTGCTGCCCGCTGTCGTGCCCGCCGGGCAGCGCCCTGCGGCGCATCTCCTCGAGCTGCGCGCGGGCAGCCATCTGCTGCGCGAACAGGGCGGTTTGGATGCCGTGGAACAGGCCCTCGAGCCAGCCGACCAGCTGCGCCTGCGCGATACGCAGCTCGGCCTCGGAGGGCACCTCGCCGCCGAAGGGCAGGGTGAGCCGCTCGAGCTCGTCGCGCAGCTCAGGCGCGAGACCTGCTTCCAGCTCGCGGATCGAGGACTCGTGGATCTCGCGCAGCCGCGCACGCCCGGCCTCGTCGAGCGGCGCGGCGCGAACCTCCTCCAACAGCTGCTTGATCATCGTGCCGATGCGCATCACCTTCGCCGGTTGCTCGACCTGCGCGGTGATGGAATCGGTCTCGCCGTCGCTGGCGCCGCCGTCGGTCTCGAGCACCTCGGCGGTCGCGGGCGGCTGGATGTCGTCGTTGCGCTCAGTCACGCCCTCCAGTCTGCCCCGACGGTGCCTGGGGCGAGTCAGCGCACCCGTAGGACGACCTTGCCGATGTGCTCACTGGAGTCGACGAGGCGGTGCGCCTCGCCGGCGTCGTCAAGGGTCAGGACGCGGTCGAGGATCGGGCGCACGGTACCGGCTTCGATCATCGGCCAGACGTTCGCCTGCGTCTCCGCGACGATGGCCGCCTTCTGCGCGGCCGGGCGCCCGCGCAGCCCGGCGGCGTGCACCGTCGCGCGCTTGGACAGCAGCGAGCCCAGGTTGAGTTCACCCTTTGTCCCGCCCTGCAGACCCAGGACGATCAGCCGGCCGCCGGTGGCGAGCGCCGATATGTTGCGCGGCAGATAGCTCGCGCCCATGTTGTCGAGTACGACGTCGACCCCGCCGCCGTCGGTGCTGCTGCGCACGACGTCCTCGAAGGCCTCGTCGTTGTAGTTGATCGCAACGTCGGCGCCCAGGTCGCGGCAGATCCTGACCTTGCGCGGGGTGCCGGCGGTGGTGAAGACCTGCGCGCCGCGGCCGTGCGCGATCTGGATCGCCGTCGTCCCGATGCCGCTCGTCCCGCCGTGCACCAGGAGCCTCTCGCCGGGCTGCAGCCGGCCGGCCAGCGGGCCGAACACCATCGACCACACGGTGCAGGCGGCCTCGGGCAGCGCGGCGGCGTCGACGAGCGAGACGCCGTGCGGGACGGCCATCAGCTGGCCCACCGGCACGGCCACCTTCTCGGCATAGCCGCCGCCGGCGAGCAGCGCGCACACCTCGTCGCCGATGCTCCAGCCCGCCACGGTGTCGCCGATCGCGGCGATGCGGCCCGAGCACTCCATGCCCAGATATGCAGAGGCGCCCTTCGGCGGCGGATAGTTGCCCTGTCGCTGCATCAGGTCGGCGCGATTGATGGCGGTGGCGCTCACCTCGACGATCACCTCGTCGGGCTTGGGCTCGGGATCGGGCACCTCCTGCACCTGCAGGACCTCAGGGGAGCCGGGCTCGGTGATGACAACTGCACGCATGCCCTGACCGTAGCGGCTGGCCAGCCGGCGGCAGACGGTCTGAGATCTCAGACTCGCCGGGGGCGGTGTGGCACGTCGGCGGCTCTGCGCGGCACAGTGACCGGCATGCAGCGCATCACCGTCGGGACCGGTCCACTCACCGAGGCCGACGTCGTCAGCGTCGCGCGCGATGGCACCGGCGTCGCGCTCAGCACCGATGCGTCGGACGCCATCGCCGCCTCGCGCGCAATCGTGGACAGTCTTGCCGACGACGTCGAGGCGCACTACGGCATCTCGACCGGCTTCGGCGCCCTCGCCACGAAACACATCCCGCCCGAGCGGCGCGCCCTGCTGCAGCGCTCGCTGATCCGCTCGCACGCCGCGGGCAGCGGCCCCGAGGTCGAACGCGAGGTGGTGCGCGCGATGATGCTGCTGCGCCTGTCGACGCTGGCGACCGGACACACTGGGGTTCGTCCGCAGACTGCGCGCACGCTCGCGGCACTGATCGACGGGGGCATCACGCCGGTGGTGCACGAGTTCGGTTCGCTCGGGTGCTCAGGCGATCTCGCGCCGCTCGCGCACGTCGCGCTCGCGCTCATCGGCGAGGGGACGGTGCGCGACGGATCCGGCGAGCTGCAACCGGCGGCCGACGCGCTGCGTAGCGCGGGCCTGGAGCCCGTCGCGCTGGCCGAGAAGGAGGGCCTGGCCCTGATCAACGGCACCGACGGCATGCTCGGCCAGCTGCTGCTCGCCTGCACCGATCTCGATCTGCTGCTGCGCACCGCCGACGTCACCGCCGCGATGAGCGTCGAGGCGATGCTCGGCACCGCCCAGGTCTTCGCCGCCGATCTGCAGATGCTGCGTCCACAGCCGGGCCAGGCAATCGCCGCCGCGAACATGCGCGCGCTGCTGGCGGCCTCGCCGATCGTCGCCTCGCACGCGGGCCCGGACTGCGTCTACGTCCAGGACGCCTATTCCATGCGCTGCGCGCCGCAGGTGGCCGGCGCAGCCCGGGACACGCTCACGCACGCACGCACCGTCGCCGGCTACGAACTCGCCGCAGCCGTCGACAACCCGGTCGTGCTGTTCGCGACCGGCGAGGCCGGCGAGGCCGTCGCGCGGGTGCAGTCCAACGGCAACTTCCACGGCGCGCCGGTGGCGTACGTGCTCGACTTCCTCGCCATCCCTGCCGCGGACCTCGCGAGCATAAGTGAGCGGCGTACCGACCGGATGCTCGACGCGTCGCGCTCGCGCGGGCTGCCGCCGTTTCTCGCCGACGATCCGGGCGTGGATTCCGGGCACATGATCGCGCAGTACACGCAGGCGGCGCTCGTGTCCGAGCTCAAGCGGCTGGCGAACCCCGCGAGTGTCGACTCCATCCCGTCCAGCGCGATGCAGGAGGACCACGTCTCGATGGGCTGGTCGGCCGCCCGCAAGCTGCGCCGCAGCGTGGACGCGCTTACCCGGGTCCTGGCGATCGAGCTGCTCACGGCTGCCCGCGCACTGGACCTGCGGGCTCCGTTGCGCCCCGGCCCGGCGACCGGTGCCGTCGTCGAGGCATTACGTGCCGACGTCCCGGGCCCCGGAACCGACCGGTTTCTCGCGCCGGAGATCGAGGCTAGCGTCGATTTCGTGCGCAGCGGGGCGGCTGTCGCCGCTGCCGAGTCCGGCCTGGGCGCGCGGCTCGGCTGAGCGGCGAACCTCCCACCACAACGCCAGCTCAGACCAGCACACGGCGCAGGAACTCCACTTGCTCCGTGACGGACTTCTCGAAGATCTCGCCGACGTAGATGTCGAAGTGGCTGCACGGGAACGACAGCACCTCTGCACGGGCGCCGGAGCCGCCCAGCCGCTTCGCGACCTCGTGCACGGACTTCACCGGCACGATGTTGTCCTCCTCCGCCACGACGATGAACGCGGGGCAACTCACCCGCCTGGCAGCGAGCACCGGTCGGTTCAGCGCGATGCGTAGGATGCCGCGCCCGCACATCTCGTTGCGGAACGTCGGACCCATGATCGCCTGGTAGCCGGTGTAACCACCGGGCGCGGCGATCACCGCGTTCGAGCCGGGCTCACCCACGATCGGCACCTTCGCCGGTGCCCGGCGGGTGAGCGCACGCCCCACGTCACGTAACCCGGCCGCGGTCATGGCCACCATCTTGGCCGGGCCGCCGCTCTTCAGCACCCCGACCAGCGCGGCCAGCCCGTCCATCGCCGCGCCCTGGCTGATGACGGCGCGCACCGACTGGTCCCGCGCGGCGACCACGATCACGTGGCCGCCGGAGTACGAGCTGCCCCAGAGCACGATGCGGGCGGGGTCGACGCCGCGCCGGGCCCGGGCCGCAGCGATCGCTGCGTGGTAGTCCTCGCGGTGCCGGCGGTGGTTGACGTCCTGGCGCAGCTCACCGTCGGACGTCCCGAACCCGCGGTAGTCGAAGACGAGCACATCGACGCCCGACGCGGCGAACCGTTGCGCGAACGGCAACAGCCCGGCGTCACGCGTCGCCCCGAAGCCATGGCCCATCACGACGCACGGGCGCCCGCGCGACGTCGTCAGCTCGTCGTTCTCGGCCTGCAGGTACCACGCCGCGCAGCGCGTGCCGTGGCTGTCGAAGGCGATCGTCTCCATACCGTCTCCTTCGTGCCGAACGTGCGCACCGGATTCGCCGGCGCTCAGTAGGAGAGGCTGACCCCACGATCGCGCCGCGACTGCACCACGATCCGGCCCGGGCAGCAGCTCGGTCAGTCTCGATGACGCACGATGTTGATCACGTTGCCGTCGGGCGCTCGGACGAAGAACCGGCGCACACCCCACGGCTCTGTCGCTATCGGTTGGACGATCTCGTAGCCGAGTCGCTGCGCTTCTGCATACGCTGCGTCGACATCGTCGGTGTGGACGGAAATGACAGAGTCCTCAGGTGCGCTTGCGTCGCGCGTCACGAGCTGGACGTTGGCCCCGGTGTCGGGAGAGGTATAGCGCGCCACCCATCCCATGTTGAATTCCTCGATGCCGAGTCCGAGGTAGTCGGTGTAGAAGCCCTTCGCTGCATCGATGTCGGCCACTCGAAGATTGGGCGTGATTCGCCTGGCGTGCATGTGGTCCTCCTCTGACGTGTTGCTTCGCTCAGACCTGAATGAGGCGAAATTGCAGGCCCTGGTCGTCGACGCACTCGCTCACGGTGCCGTACGGCTCACGATGGGGGTCGGTCGCCGACCCCCGCGCCCACGCACGGCTGCGACGGCAGCCGCGAGGTCGCGCACCGTCCACACCGGTACTGCGGTGGCCCACTCGTGGCCGCCGGAGATGCCGATCATCGGAGCGGTGCCCTGCACCTGCCAGCCGTCTTCGGCGCGTCCGGGGGCGACCTGCCAGCCGATGACGGCGTTGTAGAAGGCACGCGCCCGTGCCGAGTCGACGACCTCGAGCGTGAGGTAGGACGGATCGCCGACGCGGCGTCCGTTGGCCGGTGGCGGGGTGCCGTCGGGGTCGGCGCGCACCTCGTGCAGCCGGATAGGCGTTTCCTGGTCGTCCGCGCACTCGGCGACCGTGGCCCACGGGTGCCGCTCGATCTCGCCCGCCTGGCCGCCAGCCGCCCGCAGCCGGTCAAGGGCCGCGACGAGGCGGTGACGGCGAAGTCGCACGTCACCTGCGCCGTGCCCTCGCGGAACCCGATCGGTGCTGCGAGGCGACGCGCGCGAGAGCCGCCCGCGCCCGCAGGGCGTCGAGCCGGGCGTCCCACGGATCGACCGTGGCCGCCTCGAGCGCCGGATCCGTCGCGACGGCCCGCAGGTTGCGCTGCTCGCGGGCCCTGGCCGCGCCAGTGATCGACGAGCTTGTGCCGGGCAACCCCGATCAGCCAGCCGACATCCAGTCGTGGGGGGGTCGACGCGAAGCGCCACGCCGTTCGCGGCCAAGAAGGTCTCGGAGAGGTGAGCTCCTCGGCCGCGTCCCGGTCGCCGCAACGTCGGAGCAGGTAGCCGTACACCTGCGGCAGCGCCAAGTCGTAGAGGGCGAGCAGAATCGGCCTTCCCGCCCGCCGTCACTGCGCCGCCCATGTCTCTATCGTCGTCTGACGGGCCCGGACTTTGACGGTCCGACTCCGACTATTTTCGCAAGACCAACTCTCGAGTGAGACAACGCGCCATGTCTGCCTGACAACGACTCGCTTGACTAGTGCAGAGAGGATTGCACCATGCACCTGGCGACGACCGACGAGGCCAACGAATTACTCGCCCGCGACCCGCTCGCGCTGCTCATCGGCATGCTGCTCGACCAGCAGATCCCGATGGAGAAGGCATTCACCTCACCGGAGGTGCTGCGTACCCGTCTCGGCGGCGCGCTCGACGCACACCAAATCGCCGACTACGACACCGCGGAGCTCGAGACGATCTTCCGCACCCCGCCGGCACTGCACCGGTTTCCGGCGGCGATGGCCAAACGCGTGCAGTCGCTGGCCGGGGCGCTGGTCGAGCGCTACCACGGCAGCGCCGCCGCAGTCTGGGAGGGCGCCACGACCGGTGCCGAGCTGGTGCAGCGGATCGGTTCGCTGCCGGGCTTCGGTGAGCAGAAGGCGAAGATCTTCGCGGCCCTGCTCGGCAAGCAGTTCCAGGTGCGGCCCCGCGGCTGGCGCGAAGCAGCCGGCGACTACGGCGCCGAAGGCGCGCAGCGCTCGGTCGCAGACGTGACCGATCCTGCCTCACTGCAGGCCGTCCGCGCGTACAAGCAGCAGATGAAGGCCGCCGCAGCGGAGGCCGGCCACACCAGCTGACCCGCCTTGCCTGTGCTCAGACGCCGGCGAACGCGGCCGCCCGCAGTGTCTCGACCTCCGCGCCCAGCTGCTCGACGAGCGCGTCGTCGACGGACGCCCCGCACACCCGCAGCCAGTTCGCCACCATGCGGTGGCCGCCCTGCGTCAGCACCGACTCGGGGTGGAACTGCACCCCCTCGATCGGCAGCGATGCATGCCGCAGCGCCATCACCACCCCGGACGGCGTCCGCCCGGTCACCAGCACCTCCGCCGACAGCTCGTCCCCCGACACGGCAAGCGAGTGGTATCGGGTGGCAGTGAACGGCGAGGGCAGACCGGCGAGCACGCCTGAGCCGTCGTGTTCCACGAGACTCGTCTTGCCGTGCAGCAGTTCCGGCGCGCGCAGCACCGGCGCGCCGAACACGGCGCCGATGGCCTGATGCCCCAGGCATACTCCGAACAGCGGCAACCCGCGGGCCGCGCACTCGCGCACGAAGGCCATCGACTCGCCGGCGTCCTGCGGCATGCCCGGACCGGGCGAAATGAGCACGCCGTCCACGTCAAGCTCGTCGAGCTCGCGCGGGCGCACCGCATCGTTGCGGCGCACCACGACGTCCGCCCCCAGCTGCCCGAGATACTGGACGAGGTTGTAGACGAAGCTGTCATAGTTGTCGATGACGAGGACGCGCGTCATTTGTGCGGCACCGTCACCTGGCTGATCGGCAGGTGCGGCTCGATCCAGGGAAAGACCACGAACAGCAGCAGCACCGAGACCGCGGCCACGAGCACCAACACCTGCAACAGCCGGACGGCCAGCGGGCCGGGCAGATGACGCCAGAGCCAGACGTACATCAGGCCTTCACCTCGTTGTAGAGCGCCTCGATCTGCGGCGGCAGCGTGTTATCCGTATGCGTCACCTTTGACTGCAGCACCGAGTAGACGATCATCCGCTGGGTTGCGGTGAACTTCGGGTGGCAGGTGGTCATCGTCATCAGTCGCGCAGCGGGTCGCTCGCGGGGATGGTTGGGCACGGGCAACAGCACCCGCCCGGCAGACGGATCGACTATCTCCCGGCCGGGCAATTGCACGTTCCCGCCACCGGCGACGGGCACCTGCGACGTCACCTTCTGCGGGTCCGACCCGGATGGCACGCCCAGTACCCGGTAGACGTACCAGAACGTCTTGGTCTCCACGATCACCGCGTCTCCGGAGCGTAACTTGTCGATGTTGAGGAACGGCTCGCCCTTGCCCACCCGGTGCCCGGCTACCGCGAAGTTGCCGACCGCGCCGGGCAGCGCGGTGGCGGGGTAATGCCCGGGGCCGATGGCGAGGTCGGCCTGGTTGACGCCCTCGACGATCGAGAAGTGGTAGTCGCGCCCGAGCCGCGGCAGGTACAGGTTGGCGATGCCGGTGCCGAGCTTGATCGACGAGTTGCCCGGCAGCGGCAGGAGTGGATCATCGCCGTTCGTCCACTGCTTCTCGATCTTGTCCGCGAGCCGGTGATTGTCCCGCTCGGAGAACAGGTTGGTGATCCACACCTCGTAGACGACGAACAGCAGCACCACCAGCCCGAGGGTGATCAGCGTCTGCCCGATCCCGCGCAGCACCAAGCGCACCTTGTCGCCGGCGCTCATGCCGGGCCCCCGGTGCGCGCCTTGGCGCTGCGGGTCAGGCGGCGGATCCACCGTGGCGGTCTCGGTCATCGGTCGTCCTTACTTGCCTGCATGCGCGTAATTCAGGGTGAGCGAGCCGCGATACGCCGGGATGTCGAGGCGATCCGTCGTCTCGACGGTGTACCCGAGCCCGTAGTACCCGGCCGCGTCGCGGAACAGTTTGACTCCCGGCGACGCTGCCAGCTCATCCTGCATTGTGGCTGACGGGCCGATCGCCGCAACCCGAAACGGCGGCGAGTAGACCTCGCCGTTGAGCAGCAGCGTGTTGCCGACGCAACGCACCGCCGACGTGGCGATCACCCGCGCCCCGGCGATGGACATAGCTTCGGCACCGCCTGCCCACAACGCGTTTACCACGGCCTGCAGGTCCGACTGGTGGACGACGAGCTGGTTGGGGTCGACCGTTGCCCCCGCGGGAGCGGAGCCGGCGTCGTCGAGCACGACACTCAGCCCGGCGCCACGCACCTTCGTCAGCCCGACCGGCGCGCGAAGCGGGGTGACTCGGCCCTGCGCGGCTGCCACGCCGGAGTTGTCCTGACCGGCGCGCGTCTCCGCGCGGGTCACCGCGGCCTGCAGCGTCCGGACCTGGGCATCGATGTCATGCACGCGTGCCTGCGCCGAGCGGACGGTGCCGACGAGGCTGGCGATGCCTGGGGCACGCAGATCGGTACCGCGCGAGTCGTTCGCGCTGGCGGCGAACCCGACGCCCGCGCTGAGGCAGACGGCGGGGACCAGAACACGCCAGGTCTGCGAGCGGGTGCTCTGCTTCGCCACTGCGCCTGCCTCCCTGTCGAGATCCGCGCGCAGGCGTCGGCAGCGCCTTGTCAGGGATCGGCGTCTACGCTAACCCGGAAGTCCGCGTTGCCGCCGTAACCGTCTCACGACCCCACGGCGCCGAAGCCAGGAGAGAACGTGCCGAAGTCGAAGGTCCGCAAGAAGCCCGACGCCCCTGTCCGGACGTCGCAGACCGCGCCCACGCGAACGCTCGCCCCGAGCCCCAGCTGGTACCCGATCGTGATGGCCGCCGTGCTGCTCGTCGGCCTGGCCTACATGGTCGTCTACTACCTCACGTCGAGCGGTACCTCCCCGCACATCCCAATCATGGCGGCGCTCGGGGCGTGGAATTTCGCTATCGGCTTCGGCGTGATGCTGCTGGGCCTGGTCATGGCAGTGCGCTGGCGTTGAGCGACCCACCCCGACGTGCCTTCCACCCCTGTGATTACACAGCTGTAGTTCATCCCCAGCTGGGGACAACCCTGTGGACGAACATCTCGCACCCGCGTCCGTCGCCTGCTTCGGGCCCGACCGGCGCTATACCTGGCTGGCCGGCGCCGGCGCTGTGGCGGCACTCGCCGCACTCGTCCTGACCGACGACAGCGGGGGCCGGCTGCTCGCCGGTGCCGCCGCGGTATTGCTCGCCGCCTACGCCGTCACCGATCTGATTTTTGCGCCCCGGCTGACGGTGTCGGCGCAGGGCATGGTGATCCGCTCGCCGCTGACCCGCGAAACCCTTACCTGGGCGCAGATCGAAGACGTGCGCGCCGACACCCGGGTGCGTTTCGGGCTGCGCGCAACCACGCTGGAGGTCGACGCGGGTGCGGTGCTCGCAGTGCTCAGCCGCCGGGCACTGGCTGCGGACCCGCAGGACGTCGCGCAGCTCGCCCGAGACATGCGTCCGCGCTGAGGGCCGTCACCAGATGGCGGTACGGATGCCGATGACGAGAAGGACGAGCACGGCGAGCGCGCTCAGACCGCCGGCCTGCATTCGCACGCCCATCCGGGCGCGAGCCTTGGGCAGGCCGCCGATGGCCAGCGCGGCCAGGATGCCCGCCACGAACCCGCCGATGTGGCCGAGCTTCGAGATGCCCGGGATCGAGAACGTGAGCACGAAGTTCAGCACGACGATGCCGATCAGCCACTGCGGATCGAGACCGAGTTTGCGCACGAGGACGATCGCCGCGCCGAACAGCCCGAAGATCGCGCCCGACGCACCCACCGTCGGGCCGAGCGCGTTGCCGAACGCGTAGATCGCGGCGCTGCCACCCAGCGCGGACAGCAGGTACACCGCACCGAAGCGGCCCCTGCCGAGCAGCGCCTCCAGCGGCGGCCCGAGTACGCCGAGCGCGAGCATGTTGGATGCGAGGTGCAGCGGGCTGACGTGCAGGAAAGCCAAGGTGATCAGCTCGTAGTAGTCGCCGTCGTGTACGAAGGCCGGCACGAGTTGCCAGTGATAGAACAGCGACGACGGCGGTGAGGCCGTCGGATCGCTCAGCCCGCGCACCGACTTGAGGCCGGTGTAGAGGTACGCCGCGACGTTGAGCAGGCCGAGCACGATCGTCACGTAGGGCGGCGACTCGAGCAGCTTCGCGCCGACCGCGGTGCGCGGCGCGCGCACCGTGCGCGAGGCGCGATCGACGTCGTCCGGGCAATGGAAGCCGACCGAGGCCGGGCGCATGCAGTCCGGGCAGATCGGCCGGTCGCAGCGCGTGCAGCGCACCAGCGCCTCCCGAGTCGGGTGGCGGTAGCAGTGCGACGCGACTTCCGCGTCCGGCGGTTGGGACATGGTGATCAGGAAGGGGGCTCCACGGTCACCGAGTTGATGGTGATCGGCGTCGCCGGCTTGTCGTTGCGCCCGGTCTTGGTGGTGGCGATCGCGTCGACGACCGCGCGGCCGTCGGCGTCGGCGACCTCCCCGAAGATCGTGTGCTTGCGGTTGAGGTGCGGCGTGGGGCCCGCGGTGATGAAGAACTGCGAGCCGTTCGTGTTCGACCCGGAGTTCGCCATCGCCAGCAGGTAGGGCCGGTCGAAGGCCAGCTCGGGGTGGAACTCGTCGTCGAACCGGTAGCCCGGGCCGCCGTAGCCCTCGCCGAGCGGATCGCCGCCCTGGATCATGAAGCCCTCGATCACCCGGTGGAAGATCGTGCCGTCGTAGAGCGGGTCGCTGGTCTTCGTGCGGGTGCCCGGATGCGTCCATTCCTTGCCGCCGGTCGCGAGGTCGACGAAGTTCTTCACCGTCTTCGGGGCGTGGTTGCCGAACAGCTCGACCCGGATGTCACCGGCTGAGGTGTGCAGGGTGGCGATCTGTGTTGCGGACAAAGCGATGACTCCAACGGACGTCGACGGGTGGACGGCCCATCCTGCCACGACGAGCTGACCTCAGAACTTGCGAGCAATCGCCTGCGCAAGATAGAAGGCGTTGCGCGAGGTGTCCTTGCGTTGCGTGAAGACGGTGACGAGAACCGGGCCCTTCGCGAACACGAACGCCCAGTCGTTCTTGCCGTCCGGGCCGAAGAACTTGGTCTTGAAGCTGATCCCGTCGACGCCCTTGACGAAGTCTTTCTCAACGATCAGCTCGGCGCCGGTCCGCGCCGTCAACACCATGCCGTTGTGCGCCTCCGTCGCTGTCGCGAAGGTCTGCGGACGGATCTCGGCGACGGCCTCGTACGGCGGACCGATGAAGTAGAAGCGGCAGCCGACGGGGCGCAGTTCGGTGAGCACGGTGGTGCGGTAGACGCGGTCGCCCTCGATGTCGGCGAGGTTCACACCCTTCCCGTTGTCCTCGTTGAGGCCGGTCTTGATGTAGGGGCAGGTGCCGTTCCTTTCCCCGGGGTGTGCCTTGGCCCCAGGGCGCAGCGGCTTGCGCGTGCTCGGCGCAGCGGGCGTGAACTGGGCGCCGGGGGGCGGCCGCGTGCCGACGATCGTGGTTCGGGTGCCCGGTGCGGTCGGGCTGGAGCTGCCGCCCGTCCCGCTCGCGGTGCACCCGCTCAGCAGGAGGGCCGCCTCGGCGAGTACGAGCAGAACACTTCTTGTGGTTCCAGATGACCACATTTTCCCCCGCGAACTGGTCATCTGGGACCACAAGAAGCGACTGGGCGCAAGACACGCGGCTCGACGGGTCATCGGGGACGTCCTACGGCCACCCGAGCGGCGAGTTCGGGCAGCGCGTCATCGAGCTCCTCAAGCGCCACGTCCGCGCCGCGCCGGGCGTACGCGCGGTGCAGCAGGTAGTCGGCGAAGCGCGGGCTCTTGGCCAGCAGCGGCCCGTGCAGGTAGGTGCCGAAGACGTTGTCGCGCACCGCGCCCTCCGTGCCGTCCTTGCCGTTGTTGCCGCGCCCGTGCAGCGTGGCGCCCAGTGGCCGGGCGCTGGGGCCCAACGAGGTGAGGCCGCTGTGGTTTTCGTAGCCTACGAGCCGGCCCACGCCCAGGGTGTCGGCTGTGTCCGCGACGTTGTTGCCGATGAGCCGCACCGGCTGCCCCTGCGTCACGACGTCCAGCACTCCTACGCCGGCGATCCTGGTGCCTTCGTGCGTGACGAACTCATGCCCGAGCAGCTGATAGCTGCCGCAGATCGCGAGCATCACCACGCCGTCGTCGGCCATCGCCAGAAGCTGCGGCCCGCGCGCGACGAAGTCGGCGCCGATGTCGCCCTGCGCGGCGTCCTGACCGCCGCCGCCGAGCAGGATGTCGGCGTCGGTGGGCAGCGGGTCGCCGATGCTGATCGGCACGACATTCACGGACAGCCCGCGCCACTGCAGCCGTTTGCGCAAGACGAGCACGTTGCCGGTGTCTCCGTAGATGTTCATCTCGCGCGGGTACAGGTGCACCAGCGTCAGCGGCGGCGTCACGCGGCGACCCCGATCCGCAGCAGGATCGCGTGCAGCGCCCACATCGCGGTGTACGTGCTGAACACGACGACCCGCGCGCCCGGCTCGACGGCGCCCACGGCCGAGCGAACGCTCTTCTCCAGGTCCGGCTCGATCTCGTCGACCTGGACGTCGTCGTAGCGCAGACGCACCGCCATGTCCGCCGCACGCGTGCCTGCGCTCGAACGTCGCGCCGGCGTCGCCGCCAGCGCGGCGAAGTCGACGTCCCACAACCAGGACACGTCGCGACCGTCGGCGTAGTCGTCGTTGATGGCAACGACCACGGCTGCCGGTGCGTCGGTCTCCAGGGTGCGCAGCGTCTGCCGGAAGCCGGCCGGGTTCTTCACCAGCTGCAGCACGACGCGCCGGTTGTCGACCACGAAGGTCTGGCCACGCCCGAAGGCAGGAGACACTTCGGCGATGCCGGCTACGACGGTCTCGGCGTCGAGGCCGAACGTCAGCGCGAGCGCCGCCGCACCGCAGGCGTTCTGCGCATTGTGCGGCCCTTCCGCGCGCAGGACGACATCACGATCGGCGCCGTCCAGGCGCATCGTCAGCGCGGTACGCGCCGCGCCGGGAAGCGCCTGCAGTTCCACCTCGGCGGGCAGCTGCGAGACGTGCACCGAACCGCCGTAGAGCTCCTCGTCGTTGGGGAACAGTGCGCGTAGCTCGGCGCAGACGCCGTAGTAGCTGACCTCGGCCGATGTCGACGCCGCCAGTGCCGCGACGCGCTGGTCGTCACGGTTGAGCACGACATGCCCGGTCGTGGCCGCAGCGACCTTGCCCAGCAGCCGGGCGGTCGTGTCGATCTCGCCGAAGCGGTCGAGCTGGTCGCGCATGACGTTGAGCAGCAGCGCTCGCCGCGGTGGCACCCGCTCGACGAAGCGCACCGCCCACGCCTCGTCCAGTTCGAAGACCGCGACGTCATAGGGCAACCGGCCCGACCACGACGCGTGCTCGACGGTGGCGGTGATCGCGCCGCGCACGAAATTCGAGCCGGTGTCGTTGGTCAGCACGCGCAACCGCTGCCCCACGACGGTGGCGACCATCTTCGTCGTCGTGGTCTTGCCGTTCGTGCCTGTGACGACGACGACGCCCTCGGGCAGGCCGGCCATCGCCCGCGCGAGGTAGCGGGGGAACACCTTCTCGACGACCAGCCCGGGCAGCGCATTGCCGCGCCGGCCGATCAGTCGCAACGCCAGCAGCGTGAGCTTGCCGAGCCACACCGCGAGCAGGTCCATGCCGACAGACGCTACCGACCGGCCGCAGCGCCTGGCGGTAGCCTGCGGCGATGACCAGCGGCGCACACCACCCTGCCGACGGGATCCAGCGAGATCTGATCTTCGACCTTGGGCTGCACCACGGCGAGGACACCGAGTTCTATCTCGCTAAGGGTTTCCTGGTCGTCGCGGTGGACGCCAATGCGCAGCTGTGCGCGGAGGTGGGCGCGCGCCTCGCGTCGCACGTCCGGAGTGGGCGCTCACCATCGTCAATCGCGCCATCGCGCTCGAGCCCGGTGAGATCACTTTCTACGAGAACGCGTACTCTGCTTGGGGCACCGTGGACGTGTCCTGGGCCGCCCGCAACCGCCGCCCGATCCGGGGTGCCGCGGCAGCTCAGCTGACTAGGTGAGTGATTTCCAGCCGTGGGACTGGTGTGGCGTGTGTGGAGCCGCTGCTCGCCGCTCGGCGTCCGCGAACGGATTCGAGCAGCCCTGTCGCAGCACCGCCGCGCTGCGGGATAGCTTTGACTATAGCTTCCGATGCATATACCGTCTGATGCATGGCCGATCTGTACGAGGTCAAGGTCGAACCGGAGGTGCGGACGTGGCTGGAAGGCCTCACCGATCGCGACTTCGGCCGAGTGGACTTCCTCGTCGGCCTGCTCGCCGAGACACTCGGCGAGCCGTACACCCGCCACCTCGGCGGCAAGGTGCGCGAACTGCGGTTCCACCTGCTCGGCCAGCAGACTCGGCTGACGTATTGGCTGGCACCCGGCCGCCGGCTCGTCCTGCTCACCGTCTTCCACAAAACCCGACGGGCTGAGACCGCCGAGGTGGAGCGTGCGGCACGAGCGCAGAAGACCTGCGAGACCACGCACAGCACCGCGCACGACACCTACGAACGTGAGGGAAGCTGAGATGAGCAACGATCACGCCTCCTACGAGGCGATTGCGCGGCAGCGTCGCGGCAGCGTCGAATACCGCGAGGGGTACGACGAGGCCCGTCGTGCGTTTCTCCTCGGGCAGGCCGTTCGTGAACGTCGGCTTGCGCTGGGCCTGTCCCAGACCGACGTCGCAGACCGCGCCGGCATGACCCAGCCTGCCTTGTCTCGGCTGGAAGCAGGCGGTTCCGTGCCGACGATCCCCGTCCTGGAAAGAATCTCCGCCGCCCTCGACGCCGACCTCATCGTGATGATCGCACCCCACGCAAGATGAGAAGTTCCTACAGCGGGCAACCGGCGGGGCTGACGAACCAGAAATGAATCCGTCGTACGACAGCGATTGTCGTATGTCGATCGGCGGATTCTGGCGGTCATTGCAACAGCAGGTCGCCGATGAGTTCGATCGGCTTCTTGAACGCTAGTCGTTTGCGGGGCGGTCGTTGAGTTCTTGGGCGACCCAGTCGAGGTCGGCGGCGCTGTGCACGCTGAAGTCGGAAAGTATTGGCGCAGCAAGCCGTTGAAGTTCTCGTTGGTGCCGCGCTGCCAGGGTGAGTGCGGGTCGCAGAAGTAGATGTCGATCTCGGCATCGATCGAGACGTGTTTCCAGTCGCGCATCTCCGGTCCTTGGTCCCAGGTCAGCGACAGGCGCAGCGACCCGGGCAGCGTTTTGATCTTCGCCGCGTGGGCGTCGCGGACCTGCTCGGGCTTGTACCCATCGGGCAGGTGCACCAGCATCGCGTAGCCGGTTTGGCATTCGACCAGGGTGCCGATCGCGGTCTGGTTCTGCTTGCCGATGGTCAAGTCTCCCTTCGTAAGACTGGAGGCGATAGGCGGCTCGACGAGACGACGAGCCGTCGGAGTGGTCCTTAATTCTGATCCTCAAGTGGTCCGCACGGGAGACCGGTAAGGCTCTAGTTTGTTTCGTGATGGCGCTGGACTCGGAGCACGATGCCCGCCCGGACCGTCCCGGCCAGATCGGAAGGACGAGCGAGTCATGACGAATACGAGAAATCAGTCGAAGGTGTTCGGTGTGGGCAGTGCCGTTGTCATTGCGGCGGTGACGCTAGCTGCCTGCACCGGGAGCGGCCCTAGTGCGAGGAAGACCTCGGGCGCGGCCAACTCATCCTCGAGTCAGGGGCCAAGCGACGCCCAGATCCGGGAGCGTTCCGGACCGCCGGTCACGTTTGCGCCGCGCGGGGACAAGGTCCTCGACAAGAAGAAGGTCATTCTGCAGAGCGCGCTCGGTGTAGACCTCACGCACAATTCGGTGACGATGCCCCTGCACAAGGGAGAGTTCAACGGCAAGACCGTGTGGTACATCCTGACCGAGTCCTCGGACTTCGGTCTGGCGCACGACCTGAACGTGAACTTCTCGCCCAAGCTGGCGAACATGGAGATCGGGTGTCCCGTGTGCGTGCAGGATGTGACCTTGACGGGGGCGAGCAAGAACGCGTTCGGTGAGGCTGTCGTGCACTTCCAGGGAGCGCCCGACTTCTCCCCGAACCGCAAGATCGTCGCGGGCCCAGCGTCGGTGGGCGCGTTTCCTCCTGCCAAGGCGCAGCCGGGCGCTGTCGCCAGTCGGCTCTACAGCCCGTTCATCCGTCTGAAGGGCTCGAGCGTCGTCTACAACGCCCCGATCATCGCCACGGGCGACGGCCCGTTTGACCTCGAGCACCACACCAACACCTCGGACCGCGTCCTGTCCATCAAGCCACCGGCGTCGCCGTCGGTGACACGGTCGGGCCAATCCCTGCCTGGGTCGGTCGAGATTTTGCTGGTGCAAGGGCGCGAGGCCGGCCAGAAGATCTTCTATCTCAGCACGGAATCCTCCGACCCGGTCGCGGCGACAATCGAACGGGCCACCTTCATCCCTGCGCTGCAGCACGCGCCGTTTCTGGGCGGCGATGACTTCCTGGGCGCGGCACGGGAGCGCATCTTCCTGTTCACCAATGGCCAAACGGGCAAGGGCAACCCCGAGGCGCAGGGGCTGAACCACGTCATCACGGACGGGCACAGCACCGAGGATGCCAGCCTGCGCAACAAGCCGCTGATCGACGCGTTGGCGAACCAGGACGGCGACACCATCAATGTCCTGGGCGACTTCCCGTCGCTGGCCGACCCCCGGCACGCCAATGCCTACAGCCCGCTGTGGGACGCGCAGATCGGCGAATGGACCAAGAAGGCGATCAGCCAGAAGCTCAACAAGCGCCAGGACGACGAGAACGCGATCCTCAATCTCGCTGCCCAGCATCCGGACCTGCTGACCGGCCCGCTCGGTGCGCCCTACGGCGCTGGCGACTTCGTCATCAACTGTCCGACGGTGGCGTTCACCGATAAGGAGCCGGTGATCGACCAGGTCGCGCCGGTCGCCCACGCCCAAGCCTGAATGCCATCCAAGTCACCATTTCTGGTCGCTTTGGTGCTGGTCGGCGTTGGGCCGCAGCGAGAGCCGTGCTCCAGGCTGCAGTTGGGCCAGGTCAAGCCGGCGCACCGCTGGCACGCCGTCGGCGATAAAGCGGCTCGAGACGACGACCCGTTGAAGTGGTCCTTAATTCTGATTCTTAAGTGGTCCGCACGGGAGACCGGTAAGGCTCTAGTTGTGTTTCGTGATGGCGCTGGACTCGGAGCACGAAGCCCGCCCGGTCTCGTCGCCGGCTCTGAACCCCGATCCACGCGGAGGCGGCCGGGTCACGTCCGGTTGCCGCGGGCCAGGCGTAGACAGACTGCTGCCGCTCTCGGACCGTACCGTCCTGCTGGCCGTGTCCGAGGCCGACAGTCGGCGAGCGCTGGAGGTTCTCGAAGGGCGGGCGCGAGCCGTAAGACCGGTGCCGGATGTCGCGGCACTGCGACGAGCCGCCGGGATGCTCGGACCTGCCGCACTCGTCGTCGCGGATCTGCGCACCGGCGCCGCCGCACTGCGGGCCAGCCTGCAGCGCCTGGCGCGCCGAGATGCCGTCGTTGTCCTGGCGGACACCATCACCGAGGAGGCACGGATCGCGCTGCTTCACGACGGCGCCGATCATGTCGCGGATAGGGAGGCGCCGACGGTGGTCGTCGCAATGTTGTGGACCGTTCTTCGCCGTTCAACGCACCCCCCGCCCCGCAGGGCGCGCGGCAGGCGGGTGACATCGCGGTTGACGTGTTGCAGCGCACCGCACACGTCCGCGGGCGCCAGCTCAGGCTGACCCCGCGGGAGTTCGACCTGCTGGCCCACTTCGTCACCAACCCTGGGACCGTCCTGGGCCGGGACAGACTGCTCGCCGACGTTTGGGGCTACGACGTCGGCGACCGCGATACCGTCACCGTGATATCCGCCGGCTGCGCCGCAAGCTCGAGCCTGGCCCGACCTCGCCCGACCTACCTCCTGACTATCTGGGGCTTCGGCTACAAGCTGGAGCCGACGGTCCTGCCCTGAGCGGGCCGGGGTGGCTGCCGTTGCTCGGACCAACCCGGCTTAGGCGCCGATCTTCGCGGTCGCCCGAGACAGACGCATCACCGCCTCTTCAAGCATGTCGGCCGCGCTACCGGCGTAGGACAAGACCAGCGCTGGGTGGTATCGGTAGGTGCCGCTCATCGCGGAGGCCCCGAGCACCATTACCCCTGCAGCACGCGCGGCCTCGATCAGCTCGTTCTCGGGCACCCCGTCCGGCAGCAGCACCGTCACGTGCAGTCCGCCCGCGCTTCCCATCACTCGCCAACCGGGTAGGTGCGCCTCCAGCGCTGCCGCGAACGCCTCTCGTCGGGCGCCGTACCGTCGGCGAACTGCCCGAAGCTGGCGGTCGTATGCACCGGACGCGATGAGGCCGGCCAGCGCATGCTGCTGGAACGCGTCGCCGCCGTAGTCTGCGTGGCTCTTGGCAGTGCGCAGCGCGGGCAGAAGTTGCGGCGGAGGCGCCAACCAGCCCAGGCGCAGCGCCGGCGCCAGGGACTTGCTCACGCTCCCGAGCAGCGCGACGTGTTCGGGGTCGAGACCTTGGAGGCATCCGACGGGATCCCGTCCGTAGCGGAACTCCGCATCGTAGTCGTCCTCCACGATCAGCCCGCCGACCTCCTGCGCCCACTGTCTCAGGTGCGCTCGCCGCTCCGCGGACATGATGGCGCCCGTTGGGTACTGGTGCGCCGGTGTGCAGATGACAGCTCGCACGCCGCTCTCGGCGAGCAGATCTACTCGCAGACCGTGTTCGTCGACGGGGACGTCGACTACCTGCAGATCTGCGCCCCGTACATGCTCGCGCTGAATCGCGTTGCTGGGATCCTCTACGGCAATCGCCTCGTGTCCGGCGCGGCGCAGCGTGCCGGTGATCAGGGCGATGCCCTGGGTGACGCCGTGGACGATGAGCATTCCACCGGCCGACGTCATCGCGCCTCGAACCCTCGACAGATACTGCGCAACCTCCTTGCGCAGCACGTAGGCGCCCCACGGCTCGACGTAGCCCAGGTCCGGCGCGGGTGTCGTCTCGATGGCCCGGCGGACGGCGGCTCCCCAAGCCCCCCGTGGGAAGAACGACAGATCTGGGACGCTTGGTCGAAGATCGATGGCGTCCGAGGGTATGGCTCGCAGAGGCGCCTCCGGCGCCGGTTCCCACGTCGCGGTGCCAGGTAGCCCGGCGACTGTCGTTCCCGATCCGCGCCTGCTGTGCACGTATCCCTCGGCCATCAGCTGTGCATAGGCTTCGACGACGACGCCACGCGAGACGCCGAGATCCTTGGCCAGGACACGTGAGGAGGGCATGGTCGTGCCGGCGGCGAGCTGGCCGCTGCGGATCGCGTCGCGCAGCGCCATGATCAGCCGGACCCGCAGCGGTGGGCCGCCCTGGATGGCGAGGGTGGCGAGGGCGGCGAGCAACTCTGTGGCGTTGAGTGGCACCGCCGCACCTCCTGAGGTTGTCCCGCGCGTCGTAGAAGTTGAGGTGGCGGTCCCGGCTCGATGCCTGCCGCATGGTAGGTGTCGGGCTTCCGCCAAGAAGTTCGACCAAGAAGGGGACCGCCGTGACCAAGAACTACCAGACGAGCAAGCCGATGACGAGCGCCGAGCTGCGGCACGCGAGGCCGGAGACGTTGAGTGTGGCGACGGCCGAGATTGTCGAGGACATGTAGGAAGGGCTGCTTGCCCTTGGCCGTCCGCCGTCCCGGTCGCTCAGCCAACTGGTCCTACATTCTCGCCCAGAAGAGGACCTGTTGTCAGGGCCTAGGAGCCCTAGCGTAATTCCATGGGCGAACACCGGAACCCGAGGTTCGAAGGAGCTCTCGTATGACTCACACGCATACGTCCCGGCGCTGGGCGATGGGAACCGTGGCGCTCGCCGCGGCGGCGGCCAACCCAGAAGTAGAAGACTACGAGAGCGAAACGAGGAGCCAGTTGAGAATCGATGGCTGCTGATCGCAGGAGCGCTGGTCGTCATTGTCGTGATCGTGATACTCGTGATCGTCTTCAGCGGCGGTGGCGGTGGCGGTGGGGGTGGCTACTAGGAGCGGGCATGTGACCGTCCGGCCCGAGCTGCTGCATCTGCGGCCCTCGGGAGCACCAGACCGCGTCGCCCTGGACCCCGGCGGCCAGCTTTGTCGTCTTGCCATGGGGGATCGACGATGGGTCGATCCCCCCGACACATCGCGGTTCGCGCTCCTCGGGCGCGGACCAGATCCGGAGGGGAGGTTGCAGTGATCGAACGAGTGGCGGCGGCGGTGGGAGAGGGCCTGTTCGCAGGGATGGTTGGGACGGCGGCGATGACCGCGTCCAGCGCGCTGGAGGCCAAGCTCCGTGACCGGGAGGGCAGCACAGCCCCCCTCGACGCGGCGGCCAAGGTCCTGGGCTTCCAGCCGATCGGGGAGACGGAGAAGGCCCGGCTGTCCACAATGGTGCACTGGGCGTACGGCACGCTGTGGGGAGCGCCCCGCGGCGTTCTCGCCGTCGCCGGCATCGCTGCTCCGGCTGCAACGCTCGTCCATCTCGCCGCGGTCTGGGGCGGCGAGGTGACCATGCTTCCCAGGCTGGGGGTGGCACCACCGATCACGGAAATGGCGCCGACCGAGGTCGCCATCGACGTCTGGCACCACCTCGTCTACGCCACCGCGACCGCGCTGGCCCTGTCCTATCTCAACCGTCCTACCTCAACCGTCCTTCGTCATGGGTGACGGCCCGGCCGCGTCCGAAACCCGTCGCCGTCCGCCGATCGCCGACTACGGGTTCCTCTCCGACTGTCACTCTGCGGCGCTCGTCGACCGGCGCGGTTCGATGGACTGGTGGTGCGTGCCGCGTTTCGACTCCCCCTCCGTCCTCGGCAGGCTGCTCGATCCCGACGCCGGACACTGGTCGCTGTGTCCCGCGGAAGAGATCCAGACCTGGGAGCATAGGACGGAGCGCTACTACGTCGATGACACACTGGTTCTGCGCACCCTCTTCCGCACCGACGGCGGCGAGGTGGCGGTCTCCGACACCCTCGCGCTGGAGCGCGGCGCCCGCGGGCACGACATCGGCCTGCGCAGCCCGCACATGCTGCTTCGTCGCGTCGAGGGACGCTCCGGTCTGATCCAGATGCGCACCGAGCTGGTGCCACGGATGGAGTACGGGCGCACCCAGCCGCACGTGCGCGCGCGGACCGGTGGAGTGGAGTTCCGCGGCGGTCCGGTGCGGCTGCACTGCACCGGACCGGTGAGTTGGGAGTGTGAGGACGGCGCCGCCGCGGCGACGTTCCCGGTCGCTGCCGGCGAGAGCGTCGAGCTGCGCCTGAGCTACTCCCCGTCGTTCGGCACGGTCTCCCAGGCCGACGAACCCTCGCTCGAGGACACCCGCGAGGGCTGGGAGTCCTGGTCCGCTCTGCACACCGGCTACGACGGTTGCTTCCCCGACGAGGTGCGCCGCAGCTCGCTGGTCCTTCAGGGCCTGACCTTCCAGCCCTCCGGAGCCGTGGTAGCCGCCGCGACGACCTCGCTGCCGGAGCAACTCGGTGGCGAGCTCAACTTCGACTACCGCTTCGCCTGGCTGCGCGACCTGAGCCTGACCATCCGCGCGCTGTGGGTGGCCGCCTGCCCGGACGAGCCCGGTCGACTGTTCGACTGGTTCGCCAACGCCGCCGGGCACCTCGGCGACGAGCTCGTGCAGATCATGTACGGCGTCGAGGGTGAGCGGGACCTCACCGAACATGTGCTGGAGCACCTGTCCGGATATCAGGACAGCCAACCAGTACGAGTGGGCAACCAGGCATGGCAGCAGCGCCAGCTCGACGTCCTCGGCGAGGTGCTCGACGCCGCTCTCCTGCTGCGCGAACAACTCGGGGAGCTCGCCCGTCCCATCCAGGACATGCTGGTGACCCTGGCCGACCGGGCAGCGGAGAGCTGGGCCGAGCCCGACGCCGGGATGTGGGAGTCCCGCGCGAAGCCACGCCACTACGTCTCCTCGAAGGTCATGTGCTGGGTGGCGCTCGACCGGGCTGTCCAGCTGGCGCCAGCCCTCGGGCCCGACGCCGACCCGACGCGATGGGCAATCGCGCGGAACGAGGTGCACGCCGCGGTCCTGGACCATGCCTGGAGCCGCTCGGCCTGCGCCTATGCCGGCGCCTTCGCCTCCGACGACCTCGACGCCTCGGTGCTGCTGCTTCCACTCGTGGGTTTCCTGCCCGCGAGCGACGAGAGAATGTGGGCAACCATCGAGGCGGTCGAGCGCGAGCTGGGCGCCGGTGGGCTGGTCCGCCGGTGGCCCGACGATCCCAGCGGCTTCCTGATCTGCACCTACTGGCTCGTCGAGTGCCTGGCACTGGGCGGGGAGACCGACCGGGCCACGTCCTGGTTCCTTAGTGCCACCGCGCATGCCAACGACCTTGGGCTGCTCTCCGAGGAGGCCCATCCCGCCAGCGGCGAGCTGCTGGGCAACTTCCCGCAGACGTTCTCCCACGTCGGGCTCGTCAACGCCGCGTGGCGGCTCGCGCACGCCACGACAGAACCGACAACAAGGAGCGAACCATGACGGCAGGACGGCTGGACGGCCTGGTGGCCCTGATCACCGGCTCCGACTCCGGGATCGGTCAGGCGAGCGCGATCGAGTTCGCGCACGAGGGCGCCGACGTCGTCGTGCACTACCTGCACGACTCCAACGGCGCCGAGGACACCCGCAAAGAGATCGAGGCGGCAGGTAGGCGAGCCGTCGTCGTGCAGGCCGACATCAGCGACGAGCAGCAGGTGGAGGCGATGTTCGACACTGCGCTCGCCGCCTTCGACACCCTGGACATCCTGATGAACAACGCCGGGGTCGACGCCTCCGGCACACCGGTCGCCGAGATGTCCACCGAGGTCTTCGACACCGCGATCCGCACCAACCTCTACGGCGCGTTCTTCAGCTGCCGGCGCTTCGCCCAGCTACGCATTGCGGCAGGCGGTCGCGGAAAGATCATCAATGTCACGTCGGTGCACGAGGACATCCCGAACGCCGGGGGCGCGGACTACGACTGCTCCAAGGGCGCCGTGCGCAACCTGACGCGCGCCCTTACCCTCGAGCTCGCGCCGCAGCAGATCAACGTCAACAACCTGGCTCCCGGTATGGTCCTGACGCCGTTCAACCAGCCGGCCATCGACGACCCGAAGCTGCTCGAGGAGCAGGTGCAGTCCATCCCCTGGAAGCGGGCGGCCCAGCCGTCGGAGATCGCCCGGCTCGCGGTGTTCCTTGCGTCCGGCGACGCCGACTACGTCACCGGTGCGACGTACGTCATGGACGGCGGTCTGATGCGCAACCTCGGCCAGGGAGCCTGAGCATGGCTCGGGACGGTCTCATCACATCTGTCGCCTGCGAGGTCTACGAGATCCCCCCACCGACCGTCCGGAGGCCGACGGCACGCTCGCCTGGTCG
>JAABUT010001310.1_pt1 | contig 29244 bp, 27 predicted proteins | sample 5559281 | NCBI WGS metagenome assembly JAABUT01 (sample SAMN10711880, study PRJNA513359) | rock metagenome | isolation source: Antarctica rocks | place: Antarctica: Victoria Land, Ricker Hills nord | collected 2016-01-04
AGCCAGAGCACCACCCGCCTCCGTCTGTCGCTGAGCTGACCGACCACGGACCGGCCCGACGTCAACACCCGTCCAGGCGGGTCGTCTCGCCGGTCTCGCCGGGTGCCGCGTCTGCTCGCCCTGGCGGCGCGTCTGCTCCCCCTGGCAGCGCGTCAGGCCGGCTCGGTGACGAAGTCGATGAGCTCCTCGACGCTGGCCAGGAGCGTGGGCTCGAGGTCGGCATAGCTGCGGACCGAGCCGAGGATCCGCTTCCAGGCCCGGGCGATGTCCGCCTGGGTGGCGTGCGGCCAGCCGAGCTCGGCGCAGATGCCGTGCTTCCAGGACCGTCCCCGCGGGATGACCGGCCACTCGGTCCACCCGAGCCGCTCGGGGCGGACCGACTGCCAGACGTCGACGTAGGGATGGCCGAGCACCTGGACGCTCGCCCGGATGCTGGGCAGGGCCCGGACCGCCTCGACGATGCGGGCCTCCTTGGTGCCGGGCACGAGGTGGTCGACGAGCACTCCCATCCGCCGCCCCGGCCCCGGCCGGAAGGCCTCGATGGCCCCGGCGAGCTCGTCCACACCGTCGAGCATCTCGACGACGATCCCCTCGACCCGCAGGTCGGCGCCCCAGACCTTCTCGACGAGCTCGGCGTCGTGGCGGCCCTCGACGAAGATCCGCGAGCCCAGCGCGACCCGGGCCGGTGCGTCCGCGACCGCGGTGGAGCCGCTCGCGGTCCGGGACGACTGCTGGCGGGCGGCCTCCAGTGCCAGTCGGGAGGCTGCGACCGGTGGTGTGAGGATCACCGGCAGGCCGTCGAGCAGGAAGCCCGGGCCCAAGGGGAATCCCCGGGTGCGGCCCCGGCGGTCCTCGAGGTGCACGACGTGCATCCCGCCGGCCTTCTCGACCCGCACCACGGCCCCGCACCAGCCCGTCTCGACGTCCTCGACCACGAGGTCCGGCTCGGCGGCGACCTCCACGGCCCGGCCCCTCGGCGGGACGCGCCAGTCCTGGCTGAGCACGTCGTTCCCATACCGGTCTCCGACAGCCACCCGGCGAGGCTACGGGCGGACGGCGCCTCTCCGGCGACGACCCGCCGGGCCACCGTGGTTCGAGCCCTGCGTCGCACGCGGATCGGCCCTTCCCGACGACGACGTAGACTTGGCACTCAGGACATCGGAGTGCCAGAGGCCGAGCAGGGGAGGTTTTGACGTGAGCGAGGAGCGACGACTCGCCGTGCTCCGGGCCATCGTCCAGGACTACGTGCACACCTCGGAGCCGGTCGGGTCCAAGGCCCTCGTCGAGCGTCACCACCTCGGAGTCTCGGCGGCGACCGTGCGCAACGACATGGCCGCCCTCGAGGAGGAGGGCCTGATCCACGCCCCGCACACGTCTGCCGGCCGCGTGCCGACGGACGCGGGCTACCGGATGTTCGTCGACCGGCTCAGCTCGGTGAAGCCGATGAGTGGTGCGGAGAAGGCAGCCATCCGTCGCTTTCTCGAAGGAGCCGTCGACCTCGACGATGTCGTCGAGCGCACCGTGCGGCTGCTGTCAACCCTGACCCGGCAGGTCGCCGTGATGCAGTACCCCTCCCTCACCCGGTCCACCGTCCGGCACATCGAGCTCGTACCCATGGGCGGCGCCCGCCTCATGCTCGTCCTCATCGTCAACACGGGCCGGGTCGAGCAGCGGGTCCTCGACTCGAAGCGGGACCTCATGGACGCGGCGGGCGAGACGCTCCTGGCGAGGCTGCGCAGCGACCTCAACGCTGAGGCGTCCTCCCGTCCGTTCGCGGAGGCCGCCGGCCGGCTGCGGTCCCTCGCCGACCGGTTCGAGCCCGAGGACCGCGACGTCGTGCGCGCGGTGGTCCAGACCCTCGACGACGCGCTCGTCGAGGACCGCGAGGAGCGCGTCGTCCTCGCGGGCACGGCCAACCTCGCCCGCTTCGGTCCCGACTTCCCCCAGACCATCGGCCCGGTCCTCGAGGCGCTGGAGGAGCACGTCGTGCTGCTCAAGCTGCTCGGCACGCTCGGCCAGGACCACGACGCCATCGCCGTCCGCATCGGCCACGAAAACCTCCACCGGGGCCTCTCGACGACCTCGGTCGTCTCGACCGGCTACGCGGCCGGCAGCGAGGTCGTCGCCGGCCTCGGCGTGCTCGGCCCGACCCGGATGGACTACCCGACGACGATGGCCTCGGTGCGCGCGGTCGCGCGCTACGTCTCCCAGATTCTCGGCCCGTGAACCGCTCCGGCAGGACAAGGACACCCTCTTGAACGACTACTACAAGGACCTCGGGCTCTCGCGTCAGGCGAGCGCCGAGGAGGTCAAGCGTGCCTACCGCAGGATGGCGCGCCGGCTCCACCCCGACGTCAACCCCGGGCCCGAGGCGGAGGAGGAGTTCAAGAAGATCTCCCAGGCCTACGACGTCCTCGGCGACGCCGAGAAGAAGCGGGCCTACGACATGGGCGTCGACCCGTATGCCGCGGCGGCCGCCGGAGGAGCCGGGTTCGGCCAGGGCTTCTCGTTCAGTGACGTCATGGACGCGTTCTTCAGCGGCCAGGGCTCCACCCGCGGCCCCCGCTCGCGTCGACAGCGCGGTCAGGACGCGCTCGTGCGCCTCGACATCGACCTCGCCGAGGCGGTCTTCGGCGCGGACGAGGAGCTGTCCATCGACACCGCCGTCGCCTGCGGCACCTGCCACGGCGACGGCACGCAACCCGGCACCGGCACGAGCACCTGCGCAGTGTGCAACGGCCGCGGCGAGGTGCAGAGCGTGCAGCGCTCCTTCCTGGGCCAGGTCATGACCTCGCGTCCCTGCCAGGCCTGCCAGGGCTTCGGCACCGTCATCAGCCACCCGTGCTTTGAGTGCTCCGGTCAGGGCCGCGTACGCACCCGCCGCACCTTGAAGCTTCGCGTGCCTGCCGGCGTCGACTCCGGCACCCGGATCCAGCTCGCCGGCGAGGGTGAGGTGGGCCAGGGGGCCGGTCCGGGCGGTGACCTCTACGTCGAGATCGCCGTTCGCCCGCACGAGACCTACACCCGCCGCGGCGACGACGTGCACTGCACGGTGGAGCTGCCGATGACGGCGGCTGCGCTCGGCACGTCGATCAAGCTGAGCACCTTCGACGGGATGACGGATCTCGTCATCGCAGCGGGCACCCAGGCCGGTGACGTGACGACGATGCGCGGGCTCGGCGTGACCCACCTGCGCGGCAGCGGTCGCGGTGACCTCATCGTGCACGCCAACGTCCAGACGCCGACCCGGCTCACCCCCGAGCAGACGCAGCTCCTGGGGCAGCTGGCGGTCCTGCGCGGCGAGGAGCGGCCCGAGGGCCGGCTGGCGCCCGTCGACAAGGGCTTGCTGGGCAAGCTCCGCGACGCGTTCAAGGCGAAATAGCCTCCGGTATGCCGGGCCGGTCCACCGTGAGCGGGTGAAGTCATGACTGACCGGATGTTTCTGATCTCCCTTGCCGAGTGGGGTGACGCCGTCGTCGGTGGCAGCCTCGCCCTCACCGGTGCGGAGGCCCGACACGCCGTGCAGGTCGTCCGCCTCACCGTCGGCGACCGGATCCTGATCAGCGACGGTGCGGGCCGGCGGGGCACCGGCGAGGTCGTCTCGGTCGGCCCGTCGGAGCTGGTTGCCCGGCTTCTCGAGGTGACGTCGTTCCCCGAGCCCCGTCCGCGGTTCGTCCTCGTTCAGGCCCTCGCCAAGGGCGACCGCGACGAGCAGGCGATCGAGGCCGCGACCGAGCTCGGTGTCGACGAGGTCGTCCCGTGGCAGGCAGCGCGCAGCATCGTGCAGTGGCGCGGCGACGACAAGGAGGCGAAAGCTCGGTCCCGGTGGCAGGCGCTCGTCACCGCGGCCGCCAAGCAGTCCCGTCGCGGCCGCGTCCCGGTCGTCGCGGCGCTCGCGCGCCAGGCGGCGCTGTGTGACCGGGTGGCCGCGGCCTCGCTCGCTCTCGTCCTCCACGAGGAAGGTGCCCAGCCCATGGCCGGTGCGGCGCTGCCGGAGTGCGGTGAAGTCCTCGTCATCGTCGGGCCCGAGGGTGGCATCACCCCGGAGGAGCTCGCGGCACTGACGGCTGCCGGAGCCACCGTGGTGCGGCTCGGAGCCGAGGTGCTGCGCTCGTCGACGGCCGGCCCGGCCGCACTCGCCGTCCTCAGCGCCGTCTCCCGGTGGCGCTGAACCGGTCACCCCGCGCCGAGGTTGCACTCACCGCGTCACGGTCCGGAGGGCGGCGCCGCTCTGGGGAAACCGCACCACGTCCTGGTGTGGTCCGGTTTCCCCACGGTCGCGGCCATCGCCGCAATCCCGCTGGGCCTACCTCACGGAGAAGCTGACGACCTTCTGTGCCCGGACGCTGCCGTCCGCGGCACTCAGCTCGAAGGCCCGGAAGCTGTAGGTCCCGACCGCCGGGGTCCCGAGGTCGACCGACCAGCTGCCCTGCGTCGGGCACCCGCTCGAGGCCGTGGTGCGGCCGCTCCTGACGACCTTCGCGCCCTGTTTGAGCTCCCACTGGACGTTCGCCTCGAACGTGCACGCCTGGCCCTTGGCGATGACCGGCGCGCCGGCGGGAAGGACCTGGTCACGCGAGGGGGAGTCGACCCAGATCGGCGCAAGGTCCATGAACGCTGTGTCGGTCGCCGGCCGCTTGTAGACGTTCGGCGGCATCGTGTCGAAGATGTTGCCGCCGCTCGCCACCGAGATCCGGACGGGAAGGTTCTTCTGGACACCGGCGGTGACCGCCCAGACGACCTGCTGGACGGCGATGCGCTGCTGCTCCGGAACGAGGCCCGCGACACCTGGGCCGCTCAGTACGACTTGGATGTCGTCCACGGTCACCGTGACCTTGGCGGTCGTCCCGGACGGCCACAGCTGGAGGTAGCCGTCGGTGTTCGTGTACGGCTGGGCGTTGAGCGACACGTTGAGGGCAGCCGCGCCCTGGGCCGCTGCGTCCGCGCCGACGGGCAGCTGGGTGCCGATGTACTCCCGCACCAGCCCGAAGCGGTCCTTGGCGTAGGACTGGACGAAGTACGCGGGCAGGGCGAACGACGTCGTCGCCGGCGGAGCGGGAGGGTTGGCCGACGACGGGGGAGCCGGGCTCGTCGTCACCGAGGGGCTCGTCGTCACCGAGGTGGTCCGGGTGGGCACCGTGGTGGTCGGGGTCGGCACCGTGCTGGTCGCGGTGGGAACCGTGGTGGTCGCGGTGGGAACCGTGGTGGTCGCGGTGGGAACCGTGGTGGTCGCGGTGGGGACCGTGGTGGTCGCGGTGGGCACCGAGGACGTGGAGGGGAGCGCGGTGGCGGTGTTCGGCGCCACCGGCGTCAGAGGCGCCGTGCCGGGACGCAGTCCCAGCCACGCCACGACGGCAATCGCGGCAACCGCCGCGGCAGCCCCGACGGGCCCCAGCCACCGGGGCCGACCGGCACCGCGGGCTCCGGCACCGACCTCGGCCCGGATGTCGTCGAGCCGGTCGCCGGGTTCCACGTCGTGAGCCTCCTGGGCCAGCGCCACCCGGAGGCGCTCCTCGATGTCGGCGAAGTCCTCCCCGAACGGGGTGCGGTCGCCGCTCATGACCGGCCCCCCATGGACTGGCGCAGCGCGGCGAGCGCGCGGTGGCCATGAGACTTGACGGCCCCCGTCGAGATCTCCAGGGCCTCCGCGATCTGCTGCTCGGACAGATCGCTGTAGTAGCGCAGGACGAGCACCTCTCGCTGTCGCTGCGGCAGTCTGCGCACGGCACCCATGAGTGTGTCTCCTTCGTCGTGCCGCATCACTGCGGTCTCCGCGCTCTCCGCGGTCCGTCGTCCGGGGGCCTCCGCGCCACCGGACTCGGTGCGTAGGTAGCGGTCCTCGACCCCCTGGTGTCGAAAGGTCGAGCGGCATCCGTTGACGACGCTGCGCCGCAGGTAGGCAAGGGCGTTGCCGTCCTGCCTCAGCTGCGCCATCCGCGGGGAGGCCGCGACGAAGACGTCCTGGACGATCTCCTCCGCGCGGCCCTGGTCCCGCACGAGCAGCCAGGCGAGGCGGACCAACGCCGTCCAGTGCGCGGCATACAGCTGGGTCAGCGCCTCGTCCGCCGCCCAGCGGGCACTGGAGCGACCGGTGGCGTCCTTGCTGCTGCGCTCGGCCACGCCCAACGTTCTCATGCAGACGAGACGCGCAGGTGCCGCGACACGTTGGCACGAACTAGGGTGACGCCATGCTCGCGCCGATGTGCCTCTTCTGCCGGATGCTCGAGGGCGCGGTGCCCACGGACGTCGTCGCCGAGACGGAGAGCTCCTTCGCCTTCCGGGACGTCGACCCCCAGGCGCCCAGCCACGTCCTCGTCATCCCGAGGCGGCACGTCCAGAACCTCGGCGAGCTCGCCGAGTATGCCGTGGAGCTGGCTGACCTCGTCGCCCTCGCGGCGAGGGTGGCCGAGGACGAGGGGCTGGACCGGGGCTACCGGCTCGTGGCCAACACCGGGTCGCAGGCGGGGCAGACGGTCCACCACGCGCACCTGCACGTCCTCGGCGGCCGGGACCTGGCCTGGCCCCCCGGCTGACCGGCGTCGTCCCCGCCCACGCGGGCCGCGCCGTAGACTCGACCTCGACATGACAGACGCAGACCAGCACGCCACCGCGTCGGGGTCCACCGGCTCCGCGCTGCCGACCCACAGCATCACCATCCCGCCGGCCATCTCGATGGTCACTCTCCTCGGGCCGCGCGACGAGATGCTGCGCACCATCGAGCGGGCCTTCCCCGACCTCGACGTGCACGTGCGCGGCAACGAGCTGTCGCTGCGTGGCACCACTGCAGACGTCCTGCTCGTCGAGCGGCTCGTCGACGAGCTGCTGCTCGTCATCGAGGCCGGGCAGCCGCTCAACCGCGACTCCGTCGAGCGGTCCATCTCCATGCTGCGCCGCCAGACCCTCGAGCGTCCCGCCGACGTGCTGACGCTGAACATCGTCAGCAACCGCGGCCGCACGATCCGGCCCAAGACGGTGAACCAGAAGCGCTACGTCGACGCGATCGACGAGCACACCATCGTCTTCGGAATCGGGCCGGCCGGCACCGGCAAGACCTACCTCGCCATGGCCAAGGCGGTCGCCGCCCTGCAGGCCCACCAGGTGGGCCGCATCATCCTCACCCGGCCCGCCGTCGAGGCGGGGGAGCGCCTCGGCTTCCTGCCGGGGACGCTCAACGACAAGATCGACCCCTATCTGCGCCCGCTCTACGACGCCCTGCACGACATGATCGACCCCGAGACGATCCCGCGGCTCATGGCGGCCGGCACGATCGAGGTCGCCCCCCTGGCCTACATGCGGGGCCGAGCCCAACCCCTCGATGCGATGGTGCTGACCCCGGACGGGTTCAAGCAGATCGGCTCGCTCGAGGTGGGCGACCTCGTCACGGGGTCCGACGGGTGCCCCACCCCAGTGCTCGGTGTGTTTCCCCAAGGGCGTAAGAAGGTCTTTCGGGTGACCACGCAAGATGGCGCATCCACCTTGTGTTGCGGTGAGCACCTGTGGAGCGTCATGACTCGGGACGACCAGCGTCGGGGAAGAAGCCGTGTCGTCCGGACGACCGACATGATCGGACGACTGCGGCAGAACCACTTCCACCGCTTCCGGCTGCCGGTCGTAACCACGCCTGTGAAGCTGGAGCCAAGGCCCGTGCCCTTGGATCCGTACTGTCTCGGCCTGCTTCTTGGAGACGGCTGCACGACAGCTTCGAGGACTCCGTCGTTCACAACGGCGGATCCTGAGCTCGCGTCGGCACTGCAGTCCGGGCTCGACCGGATCGAGCTCGTCCACAAGAGCGAATGCGACGACGTCCTCCGGCATCTCGACGGTGGAAGCAGCGGAGTCATCGTGGCCAATCCGGTCACCACCGTCCTCCGCGACCTCGGTCTCGCCGGAGCCGGCTCGGCAGCCAAGTTCGTGCCGACCACCTACCTGGTGAACTCGGTGGAGGTGCGGCATGCGGTGCTTCAGGGACTGCTCGACACCGACGGGGGCCCGGTGAGGCAGCTTGGTCGTCGATGCCGGGTGCAGTACACGACGACCTCACCACGGCTGCGCGACGACGTTCTCTTCCTCGTGCGGTCCCTCGGCGGGGTCGCCTACGTGCACACGCGTGCTGCCCGTGCTCGGCGGCCCGGACTGGCCAGAGGTCGCGAGATCCGGGGCAACCGTGACGCCTACGCCTACGTCCTCGACATCAGGCTCCCCGAAGGCGTGGAGCCTTTCCGGTTGGCTCGGAAGCGTGCGCGTTACGGGTCCACGCCCGTCAGCAGACCGGCCCGGTATGTTCACGACATCGTGCCGGTCGGAGAGATGGAAACGGTCTGTATCCAGGTTGCCGCAGCTGACAGCCTGTATGTGACGGACGACTACCTCGTGACGCACAACACCCTCAACGACGCGTTCATCATCCTCGACGAGGCTCAGAACACGTCGGCCGAGCAGATGAAGATGTTTCTCACCCGGCTCGGGTTCGGCGCGAAGATGGTCGTCACGGGCGACGTCACGCAGGTCGACCTGCCGGCGGGCACGACGTCCGGTCTGCGCCAGGTGCGCGACATCCTGAGGGACGTCGACGACGTCCACTTCGCCGAGCTGGACTCGACGGACGTCGTCCGGCACCGACTCGTCGGCGCCATCGTGGACGCCTACGAGCGGTCCGGTTCCCGCGGCGAGCGCAGGCGCCCGGATTCCTCGCACCTCGAGCGCAGGCGGCCGGACCGCGTCCGCCCCGACCACGACCGTTCGGACCGCGACGGCCCGAACGAGAGGTTCCTGACGTGACCGCGGACGACACCCGGACGGTTTCCCGATGAGCATTGACGTGCTGAACGAGACCGACGTCGCCGCCGACGAGCTCGAGCTCCTCGCCCTGGCGAAGTACGTCATGGGGCAGCTCCAGGTGCATCCCCAGGCCGACCTGTGCATCAAGCTCGTTGACGAGCCGGCGATGGAGACCCTCCACGTGCAGTGGATGGATCTGCCGGGCCCCACCGACGTGATGAGCTTTCCCATGGACGAGCTGCGTCCCGGGCGCGAGGACAAGGAGCCGGAGGAGGGCATCCTCGGCGACATCGTCCTGTGTCCCTCAGTGGCCGCGAAGCAGGCCGCCGAAGCGGGGCACGCAGCCGAGGAGGAGCTCCTCCTGCTGACCACCCACGGCCTGCTCCACCTGCTGGGATTCGACCACGCGGAGCCGGAGGAGGAGCGGGAGATGTTCGAGCTGCAACGCCAGCTCCTGCTGACCTTCCTTGCCGGCCGGGGTCGGCCGACATCCTGAGGCACGCACCGTGATCCCCCAGATGGTGGCGTTCGCCCTCCTGAGTGTCGTCGTCGCGTTCCTGCTGTCCGCATCCGAGGCGGCGATCTTCCGGATGTCGCGGGTGCGCGCCCAGGAGCTGCACGACGAGGGCCGCAGCGGCGCCACGTCGCTGCTGACCGTGGTCGGCGACTCCTCGGCATACCTGGCGGTCCTGACCTTCCTGCGCGTCGTCGCCGAGGCGGCGAGTGCGGTCCTGATCACCATCGCCGTGCTCGACCTCGTCGAGAGCACGACCAAGGGCCTCTTCCTCTCCATCGCGATCATGGCGCTGGTCTCCTTCGTCATCGTCGGCGTCTCCCCGCGCACCCTCGGCCGGCAGAACTACGACACGGTGGCCCTGTTGGCAGCGCCGTTCGCCGTGGCCCTGCGCAAGGTGCTCGGGCCCGTCGCGCACGTCCTCGTCGGCCTCGGCAACGCCGTCACCCCGGGCAAGGGCTACCGTGACGGCCCCTTCCAGAGCGAGGCCGAGCTGCGCGACCTGCTCGACCGGGCGGGCGAGTCGGACGTCATCGAGGACGATGAGCGCGAGATGATCCACTCGGTCTTCGAGCTGGGGGACACTGTCGTGCGGGAGGTCATGGTGCCGCGGACCGACATGGTGACCATCGCCCACGACAAGACGCTGCGACAGGCCATGTCGCTCTTCCTGCGCTCCGGCTTCTCGCGGATCCCCGTCGTCGGCGACGGCAGCGACGACTCCCGGGGGCTGCTCTACCTCAAGGACGTCGTCCGGCGCACGAACGCCGATCCGGAGGCGTCGAACACCCTCGTGGACCACGTCATGCGACCGATGCACTTCGTGCCCGAGAGCAAGCCCGTCGACGACCTGCTCCGCGAGATGCAGCGTGACCAGAGCCACTTCGCCATGGTCGTCGACGAGTACGGCGGCACGGCGGGCCTCGTGACGATCGAGGACATCCTCGAGGAGATCGTCGGTGAGATCGCGGACGAGTACGACCGGGAGGCGCCAGGAGTCGAACAGCTCGACGACGGCTCGACCCGGGTGCCGGCCACGCTCGACATCGACGACCTGGCCGACCTCTTCGACGTCGAGATCGACGAGGAGGAGGTCGACACCGTGGGCGGCCTGCTCGCCAAGGCGATCGGGCGCGTGCCGATCCCCGGCTCGCACGCCGGGGTGGCCGGGCTCTCGCTCACCGCCGAGAAGATGGCCGGACGCCGGCACCGCCTGGCAACGGTGATCGTGCGCCGGATCGAGGCCCCGCCAGAGCTCCCCGAACACGTCCCGCAGCCGGAGAAGGAGCACGCTCGTGAGCACTGAGCCGCCGAGCACTGAGCCGCCGAGCACTGAGCCGCCAACGCCCTACCGCGCCGGGTTCGCCTGCCTCGTGGGGCGTCCCAACGCCGGCAAGTCGACGCTGACCAACGCGCTCGTGGGGCAGAAGGTCGCCATCACGTCGTCGAAGCCGCAGACCACCCGGCACGCGATCCGCGGCATCGCCACGAGCGAGCATGCCCAGCTCGTGCTCGTCGACACGCCGGGGCTGCACAAGCCGCGGACCCTGCTCGGCCAGCGGCTCAACGACCTGGTGCGCGCGACCTTGGTCGACGTCGACGTCATCGGCTTCTGCCTGCCCGCGGACCAGCGGATCGGCCCGGGCGACGCCTACATCGCCCGCGAGCTGACCGAGCTGCAGCAGGCCGGGCGCAAGCCCGTGATCGCCATCGCGACGAAGTCCGACCGGGCCGACCGCAAGCGCCTCACGGAGCACCTGGTGGCCATCGACCAGCTCGGTGCGTGGAGCGAGATCATCCCGTGCTCGGCGACGCGCGGCGACCAGGTCGACGAGGTGAAGCAGGTCCTGTCCTCCTACCTGCCGGGGTCGCCGCAGCTCTATCCCGACGGCGTCCTCACCGACGAGCCGCAGATCGTCATGATCGCCGAGCTCGTCCGGGAGGCGGCCCTCGAGGGGGTGCGCGACGAGCTGCCGCACTCTCTCGCGGTCGTCGTCGAGGAGATGCTGCAGCGGGAGGACCGGCGCGAGGGCGACCCGATGCTCGACCTGCGGGTCAACGTCTTCGTCGAACGCTCCAGCCAGAAGGCGATCATCATCGGCAAGGGTGGCTCACGGCTGCGTGAGGTCGGCACCAACGCCCGCACGGGGATCGAGGCCCTGCTCGGCCAGCGGGTCTACCTCGACCTGCACGTCAAGGTCGCCAAGGACTGGCAGCGCGATCCCAAGCAGCTGCAGCGACTGGGCTTCTGAGGCTCCGACCCGTGCGCCGGCGCAGCCCTCGGCGCGGCGAGCTGTCTGCGACCGCCTCAGCCGCGTTGTCCAAGAACCTTGACCGTCACCCAGGCGTCCCGGACCGCCGCCGACTCGGCGCTACCGGCCCCGAAACGAGCTTCGGCGGCAGCCACCGTCCGCTCGGCGAAGCCCGCGAAGTCGACGTCCTTGGCGATGTCCGGACCGGTGAGGACGTCATACCAGACCTGGCCCGCGCCCTCGGCCGATGTGCCGCCGATGCCCGTTGCCGCCAGGTAGAACGCCCGGTTGGGGATGCCGGAGTTCGTGTGCACTCCACCGTTGTCATGGGCCGCGTCGTGCGGGAGATCGGCGTAGCCGTCCATGTCGGCCGGCTGGGGGTCCTTGCCGAGCACCGGGTCGTCGTAGGCCGTGCCCGGTGCCTTCATCGACCTCAGGGCGCTCCCGTGCACGGCACTGGTGAAGAGCCCGGCACCGATGAGCCAGTCGGCCTCGGCCGCCGTCTGCCTCAGGACCAGCTGCTTGACCAGCGAGCCGAAGCAGTCGGAGACGGACTCGTTCAGGGCGCCCGACTGCGCGATGTAGGTCAGCCCCGCGGTGTACTGCGTCATCCCGTGGGTGAGCTCGTGCCCAATGACGTCGATGCTCGACGTGAAGTCGGTGAAGTACTTCCCGTCGCCGTCCCCGAAGACCATCTGCGCGCCGTCCCAGAACGCGTTGTCGTAGTCGACGTCGTAGTGCACGGTCGCGACGAGCGGCAGCCCCTTGTCGTCCAGCGAGTTGCGCCCGTATGCCGTGTGGAGCAGCTCCCAGGTGGCGCCGAGGCCGTCGTAGGCCTGGTTGACCGCCGTGTCATTGCTCGGCTTCGCGCCCTCGGCGCGCAAGAGCCGGCCCGGCAGCGTCGTGGTTGTCCCGGCGTCGTGGATGGCGCGCTGGACGGCCTCGGCGACCGTCACGGGGGGACGCGGGCGTGGGCGCTCGAGGACGGCGTCGGGCAGGCCTCGCCCCGGGAGGAACCCTCCCTGGCCGGGTCCGCGCTCGATGAGGACGCTGCGTCGCTCGCGCAGGCTCTGGTCGCGCTCGAGCGTGCGCCGGGCCGCCTCCGCGACGCGAGTGTCCTCGGGATCACGCTCGTCGGCTCGGGCGAGCTGCTCGAGCAGGTAGGGCGGCACGATGCGGCAGGGCGAGGAGATCGGACGGGAGTGGCTGCTCATCCCTCCACGGTGCACCCGACCACCGACAGCGGCAACCGGGAGCACCGGATTCTGCAACGGATCCGGATACCCTCGACAGCGCCCGGCCCCGGGCGCGCGTCCACCAGCTCACGCCCGACGGAAGGTTCAGCAGATGCGGGTCACCGAAACGGCTCAGCAGGTCATCCTGCCGCGACGCCCTCCCGCCGACGTCGGGGTCGCGGCGTCGGGTGTGCTGGCGCTGCTCGGCGGCCTCGACGCTGCGGGCCTCGAGCTGCACAGCCTCATGGTCGTGCGCCACGGCCGGGTGGCAGCCGAGGGCTGGTGGACGCCCTACGGCGCCGGGCGGCCGCACCTCCTCTACTCGCTGAGCAAGTCGTTCACCTCCACCGCAGTGGGGTTCGCGGTCGCCGAGGGACACTTCGGGCTCGACGACACCATCGTGTCGCTGCTTCCCGAGCACGTGCCCGACGACGTGGACCCCGTCGTGGCGGCGCTGAGTGTGCACCAGGTCCTGTCGATGTCGACCGGGCACAACGAGGACACCCTGCAGCGGGCCTGGAGCCTTGAGCCCGACGACCTCGTCAAGGGGTTCCTCCGGCTGGTGCCGCAGGAGCCGGTCGGCTCACGCCACGTCTACAACAACACCTGCACCTACGTGCTGGCCGTCCTCGTGCAGGAGCTGACGGGGGAGCACCTCCTCGACTACCTGCGACCCCGGCTGCTGGACCCCCTGGGCATCGGTCCGGCCCACTGGGACAACGACGTCCACGGCAACGCGGTGGGTTTCACGGGGCTGCACGTCGCCACCGAGGCGGTGGCGGCGTTCGGGCAGCTGCTCCTCCAGGGGGGCGAGTGGCGGGGCCAGCAGCTGCTGCCCGCAGGCTGGGTCGAGCTGGCCACGCGCAAGCACATCCGGGGCGACCTCGACGCGGAGTCGAAGGTCGACTGGTCGCAGGGATACGGCTACCAGTACTGGATGTCCCGGCACGGCTTCCGGGGAGACGGCGCCTACGGCCAGTTCTGCCTTGTCCTGCCCGAGCAGGACCTCGTCGTGGTGACCACCGGCTGCACCGAGGACATGCAGGGCCTGCTCGACAACGTCTGGACCCACCTGCTCCCTGCACTCGACCGCGTCGACCCGGACCGCACGGCCGAGGACGACCTCGAGCGGCGGCTGGCCAGGTTGGCGCTGCCCGTGGTGGTCGGGTCCCTCGACGGACCCGACGAGGCGACGTTCGTCGTGCAGGACGGCGGTGATCAGGCGCCCCTGGCGCCGGGGACCACCATCCAGGTCAGGGCCGCCGGCGACGATGGCTGGGACATCACCATCGACACCGGTGAGGCGGGACTGACTCTCCGCTGCGGCCACGACTCCTGGGAGGAGTCGAACGTGGCGCCGGCCGCCGGCCGGTTGGATGGTCCGCGAGGGCACGAGAAGCGGGGAGGGACACCGGTGGTGGCGCGCGGCGCCCGGACGGCCGCGGACACCTTCGAGGCAGACCTCGTCCTCATCGAGCTGCCCCATCGGATCCGGCTGTCCTGCAAGGACGGTCGCGCTCGAGCGACGTGGAACGCCGTCCCGCTGTCGGGCGCCCGCATCGAGGCCCACCTGTCGTGACGTCGGCCACCACCGTGGACAACGCGTCTCAGGATGCGGGCGCGGGTCCGGCTGGGTGGACGGGTGGCGAGCACACGGCATACCCTCGCCGTATGCGTTATGGGCGCCTCCTCCTTCGGTGCCGCGACGAGGCCTAGTCCGACGGCCGCCCTCGTCGCGGAGCTCGTGGTGTCCGGCCCGACCGCTCGAGACGAACCAGAGGCGAGACGCAGATGATCCATCCCCAGACCCCTTCCGGTATGCCGTTCGGCAAGTACCAGCCGTTCCACGAGCAGTTGCCGTTCGACCTGCCCGACCGCACCTGGCCCACGAAGCGGATCAGCGAGGCGCCCCGGTGGTGCGCGGTCGACCTGCGGGACGGCAACCAGGCCCTCATCGACCCGATGAACTCCGAGCGCAAGAAGCGGATGTTCGACCTGCTCGTCCGGATGGGCTACAAGGAGATCGAGGTCGGCTTCCCGTCGGCGAGCCAGACCGACTTCGACTTCTGCCGCGAGCTCATCGAGGGAGGACACGTCCCCGACGACGTGACCATCCAGGTGCTGACCCAGTGCCGCGACCACCTCATCGAGCGGACCTACGACGCGATCCGCGGGGCGAAGCAGGCCATCGTCCACTTCTACAACTCGACGTCGGTCCTCCAGCGGCGCGTCGTCTTCGGGCTGGACCAGGACGGCATCGTCGACATCGCCGTCCAGGCCGCGCGGCTGTGCCGCAAGCTCGAGGAGACGATCCCCGAGACCGACGTCTACTACGAGTACTCGCCCGAGTCCTACACCGGCACCGAGCTCGACTTCGCGGTGCGGATCTGCAACGAGGTCATCGCGGTCATCGACCCGACCCCGGACCACAAGCTGATCGTCAACCTCCCGGCCACGGTCGAGATGGCCACCCCGAACGTCTACGCCGACTCGATCGAGTGGATGGTGCGCCACCTGGACCGCCGCGAGTCCGTCGTCGTCTCGCTGCACCCCCACAACGACCGCGGGACGGGTGTCGCGGCTGCCGAGCTGGGCTATCTCGCCGGCGCCGACCGGATCGAGGGATGCCTCTTCGGCAACGGTGAGCGCACCGGCAACGTCTGCCTCGTCACGCTGGGGATGAACCTCTTCTCCCAGGGCATCGACCCGCAGATCACCTTCTCCGATCTCGACGAGATCCGGCGGACGGTGGAGTACTGCAACCAGCTGCCCGTGGGCGAGCGGCACCCCTGGGGCGGGGACCTCGTCTTCACGGCGTTCTCCGGGTCGCACCAGGATGCGATCAAGAAGGGCTTCGAGGACATGGACCGACAGGTCACGACGTCGGGCAAGCAGGTCGAGGAGCTGGTCTGGGGCGTGCCCTACCTGCCGATCGACCCGCACGACATCGGCCGCTCCTACGAGGCCGTCGTCCGGGTCAACAGCCAGTCCGGCAAGGGCGGGGTGGCCTACATCCTGCGGACCGAGCACCAGCTCGACCTGCCGCGCCGGCTGCAGATCGAGTTCTCCGGCGTGGTGCAGCGCGGAGTCGACCAGGACGGCGGCGAGGTTTCACCGGCCGAGCTGTGGTCGAGGTTCCAGGACGAGTACCTGCCCTCCGACTCGGGTTCCTGGGGGCGGTTCGAGCTGGTCAGCGTCCACTCCGACAGCGCGGTCGACGGAGCGAGCAAGCTGTCCGTGCTGCTGCGTGACGACGGCCGGGAGGTCACCGTCGAGGGGCAGGGCAACGGTCCGATCGCGGCGTTCACCGAGGCCCTGTCGGAGCTCGGCGTCGACATCCGGGTGCTCGACTACCACGAGCACGCCCTGTCGGCCGGTGGGGATGCCCGCGCCGCGGCCTACGTCGAGTGCGCGGTCGGCGAGCGGGTGCTGTGGGGCGTCGGGCTCGACCCGTCGATCGTCACCGCATCGCTCAAGGCGGTCGTGTCGGCCGTCAACCGGGCCGAGCGCGGGGAGGACTGAGCCGAGGTGCGACTGCTTCTCGGGGGGTATACGTCCGGATCCGGTGGCGGGATCGGCGCGGTCATCCTCGAGAGCGGTCACCTCGGGACTCCCGTCGTGGTCGCCGAGGCGAGCAACCCCTCCTACGTCGTGGTCTCGGCCGACGGCCGGTTCGTGTTTGCCGTCCTCGAGGCTGAGGAGGGTGCCGTCGGCGCGTGGGTGGTCGGGCAGGCGGAGGGCCCGTGGACGGCCCTGGGTGAGCGCTCGACGGGCGGGTCAGACCCCTGTCACCTCGCGCTGAGTCCGGACGGCCGGTTCGTCGTGACGGCGAACTACGGATCGGGATCCCTCTCCGTGCACCCGGTCCATGACGACGGGTCTCTAGGGGTGAGAACGGATCTCGTCGTCCACGCCGGTCCCCTGGGGCCGGTGACCGACCGCCAGGACGGACCGCACGCACACCAGGTGGTGTTCGGACCGTCGGGACACCTCTTCAGCTGTGACCTCGGCCTGGACGCTGTTATCGCCTACGGACTCGACGGACGGAGCGGCAGGCTGGGGGAGGTGGGCCGGTCTGTGCTCGAGCCCGGGACCGGGCCGCGGCACCTGGCCTTCGCGCCGGACGGTGCGACGGCATGGGTGGTCGGAGAGCTGGCCTCGACGGTCACCGTGTGTCAGGTGCACGGCCCGTCGTTGACGCCGGTGTCGAGCGTGTCGTCGCGAGCGGCATCGGCGGGCGGGGAGAACCTCGCGGCAGAGATCCTCGTATCGGCCGACGGCAGTGCGCTGTTCGTGTCCAACCGTGGTGACGACACCGTGGCCACCTTCGAGGTCGACGGACTGTCACTGCGGCTGGTCGGCGTCGCCGGGTGCGGCGGCCACTGGCCGCGCTTCATCTCCTTCGGCGAGGACGAGTCAACGGTGCTCGTGACCAACGAGCGATCCAGCTCGGTGTCCGTGGTGAAGCTCGTCGCGGACCGGTGGTCGGTGACCGAAGCGGCGCGGTGGCGCCAGCCCACGGTCACGGCATACCTCGCCTGACGCCGCCCCGGCTCACAGCGCCTGCACACCCTTCGCACCGGAGATCCAGACACCCGCGGGTGACGCTGGAGCTTCGTTCAGACAAAACCGCTCGCGAAGGAGCAGACGGCATGAAGAGAGACACGATTTTCAAGACCGGCAGCGTGGTCGCTGTGGTGGCAGGACTGACCCTGGGCGGCGCCGCGTTCGCGAACGCGGACCAGACCGCGACTCCGAGCGCGACCCCGACGGCGACCGCAACAGGTAAGCCCGGTTCGGGTGGAACCCATGTCCCGGGCCAGCCGCGCACCAGGGACGCAGACCACGCGAAGGACCGGGCGGCGCACGAGGCAGAGCTGCTCAGCGGCGCCACCGCTGTCAAGGTCACCCAGGCAGCGACGGCCAAGGAGCCGACCGCAAAGCTCGAGCGCGTCGCCGCCGACCCCGCCGGGGGCTACACCGCGCACCTGCTGCGCACGGACGGGACGCACATTGTCGTGCACCTCGACGCAAGCTTCGCCGTGACCAGCGACGAGGCCGCGCCCCAGCGGGGGCCGGGTGACCGGAAGGGTCCACTGCGACCGGGTCAGCCGCACCGGCCCGGACAGCCCGGACAGCTGGGCCAGCCGGGCCAGGCGCCCTCGGGGACGTCGAGCAGCTGATGCGGCCTGCCCGGTCCGCAGCACGGGTCAGGCAGGACGCCAGCCGGCGACCTGCATGACGGCGACGTTCGTCGCGCCCGCCAGTGCCGCGTCGGCGGCGGTCTGGAGCCTGCGTAGCCCCGTCTCGCGCAGGGTCGAGCTATGGAGGTCCAGAGCGGGTCCGGCGTAGGCGAGCCGCAGACCCTCGTCGGCGATGACGCCGACCCGGGCCGCCGTGCCGAGGAGGCGCACCGCTCGCCCGGCGAGCACGCTCGGCAGGCCGAGGGAGTCGGCGGCGAGCCGACGCTCGGCGTCCTCGCGAGGCTGGGACGACCATGGCCGGCCCTCGATCTCCTCCAGGGTGGTCGCGCTCTCGTGGATCGCGCGAGCGAGGCCCCGCTCGAGGTCACCGAGGCTGACCGACTCGAGGACGTGCCGGGCGAGCGGCTCGCTGTCGTATGCCGTCCACTCGGCCGCAGTTCCGCGGTCACCCTCCGGCCCGAAGCTCGACAGCGCCGGGACGAGGAGGCCGCCCCTGCCGGCGACATAGACGCACTCGCCCGCGGCGGCAGCCGCGCTCGAGACGTCAATCGCTGCCCGCGGCATTCCGGTGAGGTCTCCCGGTCGGGGGAGGGCAACGAGGACAGCGCTCTCACCGAGCTCGCGCCAGAGGTGGAGCCGGCTCAGGTCTCCGGCGTAGTCGTCGAGGTCGGGATGGGCGCGATCGATCGCCTCGTCGAGGTCGAGATGACCGTGGAAGGCGGCGCTCGCCCACACGGCGAGGCGCACCGAGACGGGCAGAACGGGCACGCCGCCAGTCTAGGTGGACCGAGGGTCTGCGCTGGTGGGGTGGACGGGAGAGGGCGGTTTTGTCGGTGTCCGACGGTGCCCGTCGGTGAACTACTAGGGTGACCGGCATGAGCGACGTCCTCGCCTTTGCCGGTGTGAGCGTGGTTCGTGGTGGCAACCGCCTCCTCGACGACATCACGTGGGAGGTGGAGGAGGGGGAGCGCTGGGTCGTTCTCGGCCCGAACGGCGCGGGCAAGACCACTCTTCTGCAGCTCGCTGCGGCCCGCATCCACCCCACGACAGGTGTTGCCGGCGTGCTCGGGGAGGTCCTCGGCGCCGTCGACGTCTTCGAGCTGCGCCCCCGGATCGGCTTGGCGAGCGCCGCCATCGCGGAGCGCATCCCAGGCGACGAGATCGTCGGCAACGTCGTCGTCACCGCCTCCTACGCCATTGTCGGCCGGTGGCGGGAGGAGTACGACACCCAGGACTACGTCCGGGCGATGAGCCTGCTCGAGGCACTCGGGGCGGTCCACCTCGCCAACCGGCACTTCGGCACCCTCAGCGAGGGCGAGCGCAAACGGGTGCAGATCGCCCGGGCCCTCATGACCGACCCCGAGGTCATGCTCCTGGACGAGCCCGCGGCCGGTCTCGACCTCGGCGGCCGGGAGGATCTTGTCGCCCGACTCGGTGCGCTGGCAGCCGACACCGAGGCGCCGGCGCTGGTCCTCGTGACCCACCACGTCGAGGAGATCCCGCCGTCGTTCACTGATGTCCTCCTCCTGCGCGAGGGCAGGATCGTCGCCGCCGGACCGCTGGAGGCGACCCTGACGGCGGAGAACCTCTCGGCCACGTTCGGGCTGCCGCTCATCGTCGAGCGGCATGGCGGACGGTGGTCCGCCCGGGCAGCCGAGGTCGACCCTCCCGTTCCCTCCGCCACACCCGGAACTCCGGCAGAATCGCATGCGTCATACAGTTGAAAGGCCCGTCGGGGGCGCGTCGAGAGAAGGTGTCGAGGTGTTTGACAACTACGGGTGGCTCGCTTGGATCGCCATCGCTCTTGCCCTCGGCGCCATCGAGGCCGCCACGGTCGACTTCGTGTTCCTCATGCTGGCCGGTGGTGCACTCGGTGGTGCGGGAGCCGCAGCCTTCGGTGCCGGCTTTCCCTTCCAGGTCGTCGTGGCCGTCGTCGTGGCGGGCATTCTGCTCGCTCTGGTGCGGCCCTGGGCCAAGAGCCGGTTCACCGTCCGCAAGGACGGCGTCAAGATGGGCACCGCGGGCTACGTCGGCCGCTCCGGCTTCGTCCTGGAGACGATCACCGGCAGCTCTGGCCGGGTCAAGCTGGGCGGCGAGACCTGGTCGGCCAAGACGGCCGACGGTGTGGAGCCGCAGCCCGGAGACGAGGTGCGGGTCGTGGCGATCGAAGGCGCGACGGCCGTCGTCACCCGCGTCCAGCCGCCGATCTGAGCGCCAACCACGGCGTTCGTCGGCGTGGTCCGGCGGTCGCCCGGAACACCAACTGACCTACCGGGCCGGACGACCCGATAGCCACCGAGGGGCCAGCCCAGGGGGGCCGGCAGGAATGGAGATCCGATGGACAGCGGGGCACTGACGCTCATCGTCGTGGTTCTGCTCGTCGTCTTCGCCGTCATCGTGGCGGTCCGGACCATCCGGATCGTCCCACAGCAGACAGCGCAGATCGTCGAGCGGCTCGGCAGCTACAGCCGCACCCTGGACGACGGCATGCACGTGCTCGTGCCGTTCGTCGACAAGGTGAGGGCCAACATCGACCTGCGCGAGCAGGTCGTCACCTTCCCGCCGCAGCCGGTGATCACCTCCGACAACCTCGTCGTCAGCATCGACACCGTCATCTACTACACCGTCACCGACGCCAAGTCCGCGGTCTACGAGATCGCCAACTTCATCCAGGGCATCGAGCAGCTGACGGTCACCACGCTGCGCAACGTCATCGGCTCGCTCGACCTCGAGCAGACGCTGACCTCGCGCGACCAGATCAACGCCCAGCTGCGTGGCGTGCTCGACCAGGAGACCGGCCGGTGGGGCATCCGCGTCAACCGGGTCGAGCTCAAGGCCATCGACCCGCCGCACTCCGTGCAGGACTCGATGGAGAAGCAGATGCGCGCCGAGCGGGACCGGCGTGCCGCGATCCTCAACGCCGAAGGTGTCAAGCAGTCCGCCATCCTCACCGCCGAGGGCGAGAAGCAGTCCCAGATCCTGCGCGCGGAGGGCTCGGCGCAGGCCCGGATCCTCGAGGCCCAGGGCCAGTCGCGCGCCATCCAGCAGGTCTTCGCCGCGATCCACCGGGGCAAGCCGACCCAGCGTCTGCTCGCCTACCAGTACCTCCAGGTGCTGCCCCAGCTCGCCCGGGGTGACGCCAACAAGATGTGGATCATCCCGTCCGAGGTCACCGACGCACTGCGCGGCATCAGCGGTGCGCTCGGCGGCGACAAGGCCAGCCAGAACGGCGACGACGAGGCGGACTGGGTGGATCCCGGGCCGGAGGACAACGCCTTCGCCGACACGCTGCTCGAGGATCCGGCCAAGGCGCTCGCCGAGGCTCGGGGACAGGCCGGCCAGGCCAGCGCGGAGGCGACGGAGCACGCCGCGCCTCCCATCCGCCGTCAGCCTCCCGTCATCCCTGCGGCCGACCAGGTGCCGCCGCAGGCGAGGCCCGGGCCGGCGCAGACGGTCCCGGGTCTCGACGCGTCCGCCCGGCAGGACCTCGGCGAGACCTATCCCGGACTGTCGGGTCAGCAGCCCGGCGAGCGGCCCGACGACGCGGCGTCGGGTCAGCAGCCCGTCCAGCCGTATCCCGGCCAGCAGCCGTAGGGCGGTCAGGGGCCACCCACCCGGACCACCCACCGGACCCCGGTCCCCGGTCGGTAGGGTGACCGGGTGCCCGTGCTCGATGTCCTCGTCGTCCTCCTGGCCGGGATGGGGGCAGGGACCATCAACACCATCGTCGGCTCGGGCACCCTCATCACCTTCCCCATCCTGCTGTTCCTCGGCTACCCCCCGCTGACGGCCAACGTCAGCAACAACATCGGCCTCGTCGCCGGCGGCGTGAGCGGCAGCTACGGCTATCGCCACGAGCTGACCGGCGAGTCGCGGACGCTGCGCCGGCTCATGCCGTTGTCGTTCGTCGGATCCGTGGTCGGGGCGGCCCTGCTCCTCGTCCTGCCGGCCGAGGCGTTCAAGGCCATCGTGCCCGCCCTGATCCTCCTCGCGCTCGTCCTCGTCGTCCTCGGACCGAAGCTGCAGGCCACGGCAGCGCGACGCCACCATGACGAGGCAGCTCCGAGCTGGCACGGCTGGGCCACGGGCGTCGGGGTTCTCGTCGCCGGGATGTACGGGGGGTACTTCGGTGCGGCGCAGGGGGTGCTGCTCATGGGCCTGTTCTCCGCGCTCAGCACGGAACCGCTGCAACGCCTCAACGGCTACAAGAACGTCCTGAGCCTCATCGTCAACTTCGTCGCCGCCGCGATGTTCGTCCTCTTCGCCCGCAACCACATCAACTGGGTCATCGCTTTGCTCATCGGCGTCGGGTCCTTCGTCGGGGGGATCATCGGGGCGCGGGTCGGACGACGTATCCCGCCGGCCGTCCTGCGCGGGCTCATCATCCTCATCGGGGTCGTCGCCATCGTCAAGCTCGTCTGGTTTCCCTGATGCCGGTCCTCATCACGTCGCTCGACGTCGCCGCTGGCGACCTCACGGGCACCCCGGGCGACCCGGGCGGCGACCCTGGCGGGCGGCTCGCCGACTACGTCTCGCTCACCGACGTGGCGCTGCGTCGACGCTCCGAGCCCGAGCGCGGCCTCTACATCGCCGAGTCGGAGAAGGTCATCCGTCGAGCCCTCGGCGCGGGCCACCGACCGCGCTCCTTCCTCATGGCGAAGCGATGGCTCACCGACCTCGGCGACCTTGTCGCGCAGGCAGAGTCGGACGGCATACCGGTGTTCGTCGGGGAGGACGACGTGCTCGAGCAGCTCACTGGCTTCCACCTGCACCGGGGAGCGCTGGCGTCGATGCACCGGCCGGTCCTGCCCGCGGTGCCCGGCCTCATCACCGGGGCCCGGCGGATCGCGGTCCTCGAGGACATCGTCGACCACACCAACGTCGGGGCGATCTTCCGCGGGGCGGCCGCCCTGGGCGTGGACGCCGTGCTCGTGACTCCGAGGTGCGCGGACCCGCTCTACCGGCGGTCGGTCCGGGTGTCGATGGGCACTGTCTTCCAGGTGCCGTGGACCCGCATCGACGCGTGGCCCACGGGGATCGACGTCCTGCGGCAGGCCGGGTTCACCGTCGCTGCGCTCGCGCCGGGGGGCGGCTCCGTCGCTCTCGACGAGCTGGCGGCGGATGCTCCCGAGCGCCTCGCCATCGTCCTGGGCACCGAGGGTGACGGCCTGTCCCGCCGGACCATCGCGGCGTGCGACCTGACCGTCGGCATCCCGATGGCCGGAGGGGTGGACTCCCTCAACGTCGCAGCGGCCAGCGCCGTCGCGTTCTACGCGCTCCGGAGCGCTGTCAGGGCCGAACCGACCTGACGGCCCGTCATCAGGCCTGACCACTCGAAACGTTCAGCCGGAGCATCGTGACGAGAGCCGGCCACACGAGCGCGCCCAGCTGGGCGTCCGACGACGGATCTCCGCCGCGGGCCATCGCGGCGCCGGCCTCGACCGCCGGCTCCCCGGGAAGCACGGTGCGGTGGCCGGCGCGCGAAGAGGTGACGACCTGCGTGTCGAGCCCGTGATCGCGGCGGCGGGCCGCGACGGCGCGGGCGAAGTCGGCTCCGGGCCAGACCTGGTCGTCCTCCCCGCCGACGACGAGGACCTCACCGCGGATCCGCTCGACCGGGATGGCTGCACGGCGTGCGGCCTCGGGATGCCGCAGCAGACTCTGCTCATAGAGCCCGCGGAAGGACGGAGGCGCCGTGACCGGCTGCCATTCGTCGTCGAAGGGCACGAACGGCAGGGGAACGCCCTTGAGGGTCCAGTGCGACGTCACCCGCTCGGACCGTCCGTCCCGGCCGGCATCGATCCCGGCCCACACCACGGGGGTCGGGGCGAAGGCGACGACGGCATCGACCCGGGCGTCGTGGATGGCCGTGAGGAGCGCCGCCTCTGCCCCGAAGGACGTTCCGACGACCGCCAGGCGGTCACAGTGCGGAGCCAGGTGGTCGAGGGCCTTGGCGAAGGTCTCCAGCGGCACCTCGAACGGCTGAGGCTGCTGGCCCTGCCCGCCGAACCACCGGATGGACGCGGCCATCGCGCCGAACCGACCGAGCAGCCGCGCCCGTTCGGTGTCGACCCGCCCGCTGGAGCCGGCGAGCACGAGCACACCGGTCCCGCAAAGCTCCTCGGGCGTCACGAGCAGCCCGTCGGGACGGGTCAGCCGCTCCTCTGTGACCACGTGCGACTCCGCTGCCCGACCTCGTCCGCTCAGGACCGGAGCGACTCCCCGGACTCGGCGTCGAAGATGTGGGCCTCCTTGGGCTCGGGAGCCACGTGGATCACCTCTCCCACCTTCAGGTGGGAGCGCTTGTCGAGCCGCACGGTGACCCGGTGCTTGTCCGGGGTCGCGGACTCGTCGTCGACCAGCGAGCTCGGGGTCCCGTAGACGAACGACTCGGCCCCGAGGGCTTCGACGAGCTCCACCCTGAGCGGCACGGATTCGGTGGCGTCCGAGTCGACGAGGTGCCACGACTCGGGACGGAGGCCGACGATCACCTTCGCTCCGGCGCGGGCCGCGACGTCGCGGTCGAGGGGCACCTTTGCTCCGTGGACGCTGGCCACTCCCTCGCGCACGTCCGACTCGATCATGGTGATGGCGGGCGAGCCGATGAAGGAGGCGACGAAGGTGTTGACCGGGCGTTCGTAGAGCTCCTCCGGGGTGGCGACCTGTTGCAAGGTCCCGTCCCGCAGTACCGCCACCCGGTGGCCCATCGTCATGGCCTCCACCTGGTCGTGGGTGACGTAGACCGTGGTGATCCCCAGACGTCGCTGCAACCCGGCGATCTGTGAACGCGTGGACACCCGCAGCTTGGCGTCGAGGTTGGACAGCGGCTCATCCATGCAGAAGACCTTGGGGTTGCGGACGATGGCCCGGCCCATGGCGATCCGCTGGCGCTGCCCGCCGGACATGGTCCCCGGCTTGCGGTGGAGCAGCTCCTCGAGCTCGAGGATCCGGGCCGCCTCCTTCACGCGCTTGTCGACCTCGTCCTTGGGGACCTTGGCGTTGTGCAGCGCGAACGCCATGTTCTCGGCAGTCGTCATGTTGGGGTAGAGCGCATAGCTCTGGAAGACCATGGCGACATCGCGGTCGCGGGGCCGCACTCCTGCCTGGTCGTGCCCGTCGATGAGAATCCGTCCGCCGTTGACCGGCTCGAGGCCGGCCAGCATCCGCAGCGTCGTCGACTTGCCGCATCCGGACGGCCCAACGAGCACGAGGAACTCCCCGTCGGCGATGTCCAGGGTCACCCGGTCGACGGCCGGTGCGTCACTGGCCGCATACCTGCGGGTCGCCTCGTCAAAGAACACGGTGGCCATGGGCTTCTCCTGTCACGGGGGGTGCGCCGGATGGTGGGCCGCACGCTGCGGCCCACCACCCGGCATACGGTCAGAGCGGTGCTCGTCAGAGCTTGGGCTTGATCTGGGTGTCGATGACCTTCTGGGTCTCCTCGTCGAGGGCCTTGAACACCGTCTTGACGTCGGCTCCCTGGACGATCTGGTCCAGGGCCTTGCCGATCCGAGCACCACCGCCGGGGGTGGCGACCCGGGCGTAGTCCTGCGAGCGGGTGCGGGGGAGCTGCTCCACGGCGGTCTTGGCGTTCTTGTTGCTGCCGAGGAACGCCACCTCGTTGGGATCCTGCAGGGCCGACTTGCGGACCGGCATGTAACCCGTGGCCTGGGTGAAGGTGACGGTGTTCTGGGCGTTGGTGAGGAACTCGATGAACTTCACCGCGTTCTTCTTCCGCTCGTCCGAGACCCCGGCCGGGATGCCCACACCAGCGCCACCCGTGGGACAACCCGGAACGCCTTCCGGGCTCGGCAGGAAGGCTGTGGCGACGGTGAACTTCGCCGCCTTGCTGACGCCGCCGAGGGAACCGGTCGACTCCAGCATGCAGGCGGCGAGGCCGGCACCGAAGTCCGTTGCGGGGCTCTTGTTGAAGCGGGCGATCTTGTCCGTGGCGAGCTTCTTGAGCAGCTCGCCGGCCTCGATGGTCTTGGGGTCGGAGAAGGTGGGCGTCCACTCCTTGGAGGTGTTGCCGCCCTTCGACCAGACGATTCCCTGGAAGTACCAGTCGAGGTAGTTCGAACCGTCGGCCAGCAACAGGGCGCTCTTGTCGGCGCCGACCGACTGCGCCAGCTTGGGACCCCACTCGGCGAACTCGTCCCAGGTCTTCGGGCCGCGGTCCGGCAGCCCGGCAGCCGTCCACAGCTCCTTGTTGTAGTAGAAGAGTGGAGTCGACCGCGCGAACGGCAGCGCATAGTGCTTCTCGGTGAAGAGGTAGTCCTTGTAGAGGCTGTCGACGTAGTCGGTCGTCGGGAGGTTCGCTGCGGCAAGCAGCTCGTCCAGCGGGGTGAGCTGCTTGTTCAGTGCGAAGTTGAACCACGTCACGTCGGAGACGACGACGACGTCCGGCAGCTGGCCACCGGACAGGGCGGCGTTGAACTTCTGGGCCACCTCCTCGTAGCTCTTCCCGGCGTCGGTGAGCTTGACCTTCAGCCCGGGGTTGGCCGCCTCGAACGCGGCGATGAGCTTCTGCTCGGTCGGCTTGGAGGTGCCGGGGTGGTTGCTCCAGAAGTCGATGGTGTTGCTCGCACCTCCGCCTCCGCCGGCGCCGGAGCTGCCACCGGAGGGCGCGGTTCCGGTGCCCGCGCAGGCGCTCAGGCCGGCGGCGGCCGTCGCCGCACCGGCCATTCCCAGGAAACCGCGTCGCGTCACGTCGTTCATGGTCTTGGTGCCTCCAGCTCGGGATGGGTGGTTGGTCGATCGCAAGGTGCCAGCGGGATCAGCTCTTGACGGCCCCAGCGGTCAGACCCTTGATCATCTGGCGCTGGAGGAAGAGGAACAGGATGAGGATCGGGAGCATGGCAATGATGGTGCCGGACATGACCGGCCCCCAGTTCGTCAGGCCCTCGTTGTTCTGCAGCAGGGTCAGGCCCACCGGCAGTGGTGCCGTGCGCTCGTCGTCGGACATGAGGAAGGGCCACAGGTACTCGTTCCACTCGTTGACGACGGTGATGAGCGAGAACGCCACCAGCGTCGGCCACGACAGCGGCATGACGACCCGCCACAGGAGCTTCAGCGGCCCGGCGCCGTCCATCTTGGCGGCCTCGATGATCTCTCCCGGGAGGGAGAGGAACTGGTTGCGCATGAGGAAGGTGCCGAAGGCCACCCCGGCCAACGGGATGATGATGCCCTGGTAGGTGTTGCGCCACCCGAGCTGGCTGACCAGGGCGTAGTTCGAGATGACCGTGATCTGGTTCGGCACCATCAGCGCCGCGATGACGACGAGGAAGACGATGTTGCGACCGGGGAAGCGCAGCAGCGAGAGGGCGTACGCGCTCAGCACACCGAGAACGATCTTGGCGGCCGAGATCGTGAGGGTGAGGATCAACGAGTTGCGCAGGAAGGACAGGAACGGGATGCGGGTCGTCACGTCGACGTAGTTCCCGCCCGTCACGGGCTGCGGGATCCAGTGCGCCGGCCGGACGTAGATGTCCGAGCGCTCCTTGAACGACGTGGCGAGGATCCAGAAGAGCGGGACGACGATGATCACGACGATGACGAGCATGCCGAGGTAGCCGGCGGCTGTCCGCACCGGTCCGCGGAGGTGGCTGTCGGCCACTTGCTGGTCCTTGCGCCGCCGCCGGCTTTGTGTTGCCGAGCGAGGCGCGGTATCGGTGCTCATCGTTGCCGGTCCATGACGCGGACCTGGAACAGGGTGATGGTCAGCAGCACGAGGAACATGATCGTCGCCACGGTGGCGCCGTAGCCGGCGCGGAGGTTGACGAAGGTCTCCTGGTAGACCTGATAGACCAACGTGGTCGTGCCGGTGCCCACGGGGCCGCCTCGGGTCATGACATTGATGATGTCGAACACCTGCACCGAGTTGAGCAGCACGGTGATCGAGAGGAAGAACGTCGTCGGACGCAGCTGAGGCAGCAGCACCTTCCGGAACCGGGTCCACGGCGAGGCGCCGTCGATCTCCGCCGCCTCGTCGAGGTCCTCACGCCGGCCCTGGAGGGCCGCGAGGTAGATGACGAACGTGTAGCCGAGGTTCTTCCAGATGTAGGTCACCGTGACCATGAACAGGGCCCAGCCCGACTCCTGGTAGAAGTCAGGCACCGAGACGCCGATCCTCGAGGCCAGGTCGCGGACCAGTCCGAAACTGGGGTCGAAGACGAACTGGAAGGCCACCCCCACCGCCGCGCCGGACAGCACGAACGGCGCGAACACGATGGACCGCACGACGTTGCGTCCGCGCAGCCGCTGGTCGAGCAGCATCGCCAGGGCCAGGCCCAGGATCATCGAGATGCCGACGGACGCGATGGTGAACACCACGGTGTTGCGCACGATGACCCTCGTGTCGTCGCGCCCGAACCACTCGATGTAGTTGCTGAACCCGACGCCGTTGGCGAACGGGGAGGAGATGTTGTAGTCCGTGAACGACAGGCGGATGTTGTCGATCAGCGGGCGGTAGGTGAAGAGGATGAGCAGCACGAGGTTGGGCAGCAGCAGCCCGGCTGCCAGCAGGATCTCTCCCCACCGGCGGCCGGCCCGGCGCGGGGGCGCCCCCACCGGCTCGGGAGGGGTGGGGCGCCCGGCAGCGGCTCGCACCTGCCCCGTCGGACTGACCGACGCCCCTGTCACAGCCATGCAGCAGACCCTATCCGTTTCACCATGTCGGGAAAGCGGGGTCCGAGGATGAGCCGCGAGTGTTGTCCCAATCTTTGCCGAACTCCTCCGCGCAGGTGTTACCCCCGCTTCGACCGCTGTCGTTCGAGCCAGCCCAATGCCGGTTTCACGGTCACGCCGTGGAGGAAGACCGACATGGCGATGGTGAAGGCGATCGTCGACCACAGCCAGCGTTCGTCGGCGAAGTGGGCGTGCCCCGCGGCATACGCGAGGTAGTAGAGCGAGCCGATCCCCCGGACTCCGAAAAATGCGGTGACCCACCGTTCGCTCTTGGTCAGGGGCGCGGCGTCACGGTCGCGGCGCGAGCGGAGCACCAGCGCGGCCGCGCCGGCGAGGGGGCGGATGACGAGCAGGAGGGCCGCGGCCACGACGACGCTGCGCCAGTCGAGGTCGGCCAGCAGCCCGTGGGTCACCGCCATCCCGAGGAGGAGCAGGAGGAACAGGGTGAAGAGCCGCTCGAGCCGCTCGACGACGCCGTGCATCGCCTCGTGGTAGCCGTGGGTCCGGTCGGCCGCGCGGAGGGTCATCGCACAGACGAACACCGACAGGAAGCCATAGCCACCGACGAGCTCACT
>JAABUT010001311.1_pt1 | contig 29209 bp, 30 predicted proteins | sample 5559281 | NCBI WGS metagenome assembly JAABUT01 (sample SAMN10711880, study PRJNA513359) | rock metagenome | isolation source: Antarctica rocks | place: Antarctica: Victoria Land, Ricker Hills nord | collected 2016-01-04
CCGCAACCCAGCCTCTTGCTCAACCGTCGCAACCAAAGGAGACCGACCCGCCATGACCCCTACCCAGCAAACGCCAACGATAGCCCTACATTACCATCCGTGCGACAGGCCAGGGAAACCTGCTTAGCGGGCATCCAGGTGCCGGCAGCCCGGCGGGTTATCACATGATACGCCCCTGCTCCTGACGCCTATCATTTTACGGACCCAGATCCCAGTTTGGCCGGGGCGGCAAATGCCGCCCCGGCCAAACTGTTTTAACGCCTGTTTAAGATTCAGCCAGGCTTCGCCACAGGCAGCCCGTGTGGTTACCGAGAACCGGAGCGGAGCAGGCGTCTGCCCGTGAGCGCCGGCATCTCCGCGCAACGTCTTCGTTACGCGAGGAAGACCGCACCGGATTGACCGGCATCGTAGAACTGCAAAACGGGCACTCACACCCCAGCCGCGGCCATCCCTGCCCCGGCACGGCCAGGCCCGGCATCCGAAAAAACAGCGAAACATCGTAAAAAAAACCGACAGGACACCTCGAAGCTGGCTTGGAAGAACATTGTCTAACAATGGTTTACAGGCCTGGCACAGTTTTTGAGTAATCCTCATCAGACAGGGCGCCGCCCCGTCCGTTGTTTTGGGCAGGGCACCTCCCTTCCCGCTCCCAGGAGCTTTTCATGTCCCCGTTCCGTATCGCCCTTGCAGCAGCGACCGTTTTGGTGGCCAGCACAGCGGCACAGGCTGCCACCGTGTCCTACGGCACCACCCCTGCCAGCACGAGCACGCTGACGACCGGCTTGCAGACTACCAATTTCACCTCGTCCATCACGCTACCGAAGTTCAATACCGCCTTGGGAACCCTGACCTCGGTCGCGATTGATTTCGCAGGCTCCGTAACCTCGACAATCCGGTTCGAAAGCCTGGATGCTTCCGCGTCCACCGTGACCGGCACTGCGGCGGCGACCGTGACACTGACGCGCCCGAACGCCAGCCAGCTCGCGGTTGTCCTGCCGACCAACACCCGTTCCGCAACGGAAGCCGCGTTCGATGGCGTCATTGATTTCGGCGGCACCTCCGGAGACATCTTCTCCAACGTTTCCGGCACGGTGACTGCCCCGACGGTCACGCTGACTAGCGCATCGGACCTGACGCTGTTCTCGGGCGCTGGAAGCATCGTCCTGCCCGTCACCGGCACCGGCTCGTCCACCGTCACCGGCCCGGGCAACGTGGTGTCGCAGATCAACACGCAAGCGTCCGGTTCGGCCTTCGTGATCTATACCTACGCTGCGGCGCTGACCAGCGTTCCCGAGCCGGCATCCATGGCGTTGCTTGGCGCCGGCCTGGCCGGCCTGGGTCTGCTGCGCCGCCGCGCGTAATCAGCTTCACCCATGTCGGATAGGGGCGTCGCCGGTTGGCGGCGCCCTTCTTCGTTGCCGGGAACGTATGCTGCGAATGTGTAAGGATTTCCGACAAAGCTTGACGCCGGGCTAAATGCGGCGGGATGCGGCGGCAACTGCGACGGCGACCCGGACGGCAACGCCCCGCGGCCGGTCGCGCCCGGGATAGCGCAGGTCGTATCGCGCCAGGACACCCGTCAGGGCTGCCGCAACGACTGCACGCGGCAAACGCGTCCGCCTTCCGTCCGCAAGCCAGTCCCGCCCGATCCCGGCCAACGTCGCCTGGACCGGAACGAAGGCAGCCGAGGCCGCGGCGCTGCCCAGGTCAGTCTCCGATAGCCCCGCCGACCGCAGCACATCTAGGGGCAGCACGCACCGGTCCTGCCGGGCCAGCACCGGAACGCTGCGCAGGATGCCGGCCACGCCATAAGCGGCACCCAAGTCGCACAGGACGTCCAGCGCCGGCCCGGCGGCGCCGAGGGCACGCCCCGCCGCCGCTGCCACGCCGCCGAACGCCCCGCGGACATAGGCGTGGAAGGCTGCCAAGTCCTCAACCGCATCCGCCTCTGCCTCCCGCCCCTCGATCATCCGCAGGATATCCGCCGCCACCAGCCGCCCGTCGTCCAGCGCCTCTCCCAGCGGCCCGGCTACCTCGTGCCGGCGCCGCGCGCCCTCCGCCACCTCGCGCCACCATTGCAGGCGGATCAGCGCCAGCATCGGGTTGCTCACGACCTCCCGCGCCCGCGCCAGCTCGTGGTTGACGGCATACAGCAGGAAAAGCGTCTCCCGGCGGTCTGGCGGTGCGAACAGAGCGGTTAGGAAGCGGTCGGGGTCATGCTGCCGCACGATCCGGCCGAGGGGGGACAGATCGGTCATATCCCCGACATGGCCGTCCCGCACCGCCGCGCAACGTCATACCGCCCAGCCTTGACGGCCCGGCGCCGCCGCGACCACTCTGCGCCCCTACCTTCCGAGAGGATCGCGACATGGCCTTTGAACTCCCTCCCCTGCCCTACAGCCACGGCGCCCTCGCCGAGCGCGGCATGTGCCAGGAAACGCTGGAGCTGCACCACGACAAGCACCACCAAGCCTACGTCACCGCCCTGAACGGCTTCGTCGAGAAGACGCCGGCGCTGCAGGGCAAGTCGCTGGAGGAGATCGTCGCCCTGTCGCACGACGACAGCAGCATGGCGCCGGTGTTCAACAACGCCGGGCAACACTGGAACCACGTCCTGTTCTGGCAGAACATGGCGCCGAACGGCGGCTCCATCCCCGGCAAGCTGGAAAGCAAGATCACCGGAGACTTCGGCAGCGTCCAGGCGTTCAAGGACGCCTTCAAGACCGCGGCGACCGGCCAGTTCGGCTCCGGCTGGGCGTGGCTGGTCCTCGGCATGGATGGCAAGCTGAAGGTGACAAAGACGCCGAACGGCTCTAACCCGCTGGCCACCAAGGAAGGCAAGGCGCTGCTGGGCTGCGACGTTTGGGAGCACAGCTACTACCTGGACTTCCGCAACCGCCGTCCGGACTACGTGACGAACTGGCTGGACAAGCTGGCCAACTACGAGTTTGCCGCGGCACAGATGGGTTAGGTCTTTCTTCTCCCTCTTCCTCCGGGAGAGGGCCGGGGTGAGGGAGGCCGGAAGGTCCGCCCTCATCTTTTAGGGCTGCTAGCACCGGCAAGGGCAGTGCCTGCTGCTTCCCTCACCCCAACCCTCTCCCGGAGGGAGAGGGGGCAGGCGTTCTCAACTCTTGGTATCGTTTGCCACCACCGGCGCTGGCGGCTTCACGACGCCGGTGATGGTGTTGCGCAGCACTGTCACGCGGACGTTCGGCGCCAGGTCCACCTCGATCTCCTCCGACCCCTCCTTCACTCGCGCCACCGTCGCCAGGATGCCGCCGGCAGTCACCACCCGGTCGCCCCGGCGCAATGCACCCAGCGTGGTGGTCAACTGCTTCTGCCGCTGCTGCTGCGGACGGAATAACAGGAAGTATGCGGCGACGAAAATCAGCAGGATCGGGGCGAACTGGGACACGCTGCCCAGCAGGCTGGCCGCATCCTGGGCATAGGCGGGGGAGATGAGCATGGCATATCCTACAAGCGGGCGGCATGGTTGCCGCGGATGCGGCGGGACCATAGTTTGCCGCCCACCCCCGTCAAGCCAACCAAGCCACGCCCAAGGACACCCATGGACCCGCAACTGCTGACCCGCATCGCCGAGGCGTTGGAGCGCCTGGCCCCGCCGCTGCCGGGTCCGCCCGACCTGGGCGGCGCCGACGCATTCATCTGGCAGCCCGGCACCGGCCGGCTGGCCCCGGTGCCGCATGTGAACCGCGTCGGCATTGCCCTGCTGCACGGCGTGGACCGCCAGAAGCGCACCCTGCTGGACAACACGCTCCGCTTCGCGCGCGGCTTCCCGGCCAACAACGCCATGCTGTGGGGCGCCCGCGGCATGGGCAAGTCGTCGCTGGTCAAGGCCGCCCATGCCGCCGCCAACGACACAGCGCCGGGCAGCCTGGCGCTGATCGAAATCCACCGGGAGGACATACGCACCCTGCCCGACCTGCTGAACACCTTGCGCGGCCAGTCCCGCCGCTGCCTGATCCTGTGCGACGATCTGTCGTTCGAGAAAGAAGACGCCGATTACAAGGCGCTCAAGTCCGTGCTGGACGGCGGCATCGAGGGACGGCCGGTCAACGTGCTGTTTTACGCCACCTCCAACCGGCGCCACCTGATGCCGCGCGACATGATCGACAACGAGCGTTCGACGGCGATCAACCCCGGCGAGGCCGTGGAGGAGAAGGTGTCGCTGTCCGACCGCTTCGGCCTGTGGATCGGGTTCCACAACTGCGACCAAGACGCCTTCCGCGCGATGGTGGAGGGCTATGCCGACGCGATGCGGCTGCCCATCGAGCGCGACGACCTGCACCGGCAGGCGAACGAGTGGTCGGTGACGCGCGGCTCGCGCTCTGGCCGGGTGGCGTGGCAGTTCATCCAGGACCTGGCGGGTCGGCTGGGCGTCAAGGCGGAAATGGCGGCATGACGGGCAACCCAGGACATCACCGCAAGGGGTGAGGGAAACCACACGCGCAATCAGCCCCAGAACGGGCTGCCCGCCTCCGAACAGGCCGGACTTCGTCCTTGCGGCCTCCCTCACCCCGGCCCTTTCCCGGGGGAACAGGGAGCCGCGCACCTCTGATGACCGAAGGGTGACAGCGCGATCCCTCGTTGCTAGAACCTCCCGGCCTACTCGGGACTCCTGCATCCATGAAGATCATCGCCTGCAACAGCAACCGGCCCCTGGCCGAGGCGGTGGCGGCTGCGTTGCACCTGCCTCTGGCCAAGGCGTCCATCCGCCGCTTCGCCGACATGGAGATCTTCGTCGAGATCCAGGAGAACGTGCGCGGAGAGGACGTATTCGTCATCCAGAGCACCTCCTACCCTGCCAACGATCACCTGATGGAGCTGCTAATCACGCTGGATGCGTTGCGCCGCGCCAGCGCCCGGCGCGTCACGGCGGTGCTGCCCTACTTCGGCTATGCCCGGCAGGACCGCAAGGCCGGGCCGCGCACGCCGATCAGCGCCAAGCTGGTGGCGAACCTCATCACCGAGGCCGGGGCGAACCGCGTGCTGACGATGGACCTGCACGCGGGGCAGATACAGGGATTCTTCGACATCCCGCTGGACAACCTTTACGCCGCGCCGCTGTTCAGCCGGGACATCCAGGCGCGGTTCGCCAACCGGAACGTGACTATAGTATCGCCCGACGTGGGCGGCGTCGCGCGGGCGCGGGACCTGGCGACGCGGCTGAACTCCGACCTCGCGATCATAGACAAGCGACGGGAGCGCGCGGGCGTGTCGGAGGTGATGAACGTCATCGGCGACGTGCGCGGCATGGACTGCATCCTGGTGGACGACCTGTGCGACAGCGGCGGCACCCTGTGCAACGCCGCCGACGCGCTGATGCGGAACGGTGCGCGGTCCACCAGCGCGTATATCACCCATGGCGTGCTGTCGAACGGTGCGCCCGCACGCATCGCGGCGTCGTCCATCGAGAGCATGACGATCACGGACAGCATCCAGCCGACTGTGGCGGTGCAGGGCGCCGACAACATCCGCCAGTTCACCATCGCGCCGATCCTGGCGGAGGCGATGCAGCGCATCTCGGACGAGAGCTCCGTCAGCAGCCTGTTCGATTAGCGCCGGCTGATGGATGGCTGGCCCCGGGCTCAGCTCGCAAGCAGGGCAGCGCTGCTATCCCGCTGGCGAACGCGCGCCAATCCCGGCCGAAACCGGGCGGTGGCGGTGCGGCTATATCTTGAAGCGGCAGCACGATTCGGTTTCGCCGCCTTGCAGGTTGCCGATCCCGCCGTGGGCCTTGGTTCCGCCCTTCCGCGCCAGGTCGCGGAACAGCGACCGGACGGACGCAGGGTTGACCTTGTCGGCATCCATCATGGCCTGGATCAGGTCGTCTGCCAGCAATTCGTCGAGGCTGGATCCGGCATAGGGCATCTGCATGGCACATCCTTCACTGAGGTCCGCCGGGCCGCTGTGGACAATGGAAATACGCGCAAGTGCGGATGAACACGCGCGGCCATCGCGTGATTTCGATCTCGGAGCAGGAGTCCATGCACCGCATCGCAACAGCTTTCCCTGGGGTCCGCCGGACACCACCGCCGGCACGGATCAGGCAGTGCGGTGAGGTCGCTGGGGCGGGAAGCAGCACCCGCCGGTTCGGTGAGCAGGACCAGCCGGCGGGAGGCCCGGATAGGTCCCAGGCTTCACCCTTGCCAGCTTCTGGCCTAATCAGGCGAGGCCTTGCCGCCCCGGACAAGGGCCGCAGTCCAGAATGAGGTTAATCCCATGAAGCTCTACTATGCGCCCGGTGCCTGCTCGATGGGTATCCACGTCCTGCTGGAGGAGATCGGCAAGCCCTACGACACCGTGAAGCTCGACACGCGCGGCGGCGAGACCCAGCGCCCGCCGTTCATTGACCTGAACCCCAAGGGCAAGGTGCCGACCCTGCAGCGCGACGACGGCAGCATCGTCACCGAGTTCCCGGTGATCGCGCACTACCTTGCCAAGACCAATCCCTCCGCCGGGCTGCTGCCGGCGGACCAGGAGGCCGAGATGCGCGGGGCCGAGGCGATGGACTACGCCGTGGCGACCGTCCACATGCAGGGCTTCACCCGCCTGTTCCGTCCCGGCAACTTCAGCCCGAACGAGGCCGAGCACGAGGCGGTCAAGGCGCGCGGACGCGAGATGGTCGAGAAGGGTTACGCCGTGCTCGACAAGGCGCTTGCCGGCAAGGAGTGGATCGCCGGTTCCTACAGCATCGCCGACAGCGCGGTGTTCTACGTGTCCTACTGGGGCGCCAAGCGGATGGGCATGACCCTGCCGCCGAACCTCGCCGCGCACTTCGAGCGGATGATGGCCCGCCCCGCCGTGCAGCGGATGCTGGCCGCAGAGGGCCTGGCCGCCTGATGCTGACCCCGCGCGCCTTCTGGTTCCTGCGGCATGGCGAAACCGACTGGAACGCGCGGGGGCTGTCGCAGGGCAACATAGACATCCCCCTGAACGAGGTCGGCCTGGCCCAGGCACGCACCGCCGCCGAGATGCTGCGGACGCGCGGGATACGCAGCATCGTCGCCAGCCCGCTGTCCCGCGCGCACGACACCGCGCTGGCAGCGGCGGCGGCCACCGGCCGGGAAGTCGTGCTGCAGGACGACCTGCGGGAGGTCAGCTTCGGCGCGCAGGAAGGCCAGCCGATGGCGGACTGGTTCGACGATTGGATCGCCGGGCACGTGACTCCGGAGGGCGCGGAGCCTTTTGCCGACCTGCGCGCCCGCGCGGTGCGGGCGGTGAACAGCGCCCTGGCCCACCCGGCGCCGGTGCTGATCGTCGCGCACGGAGCGCTGTTCCGCGCCCTTCGGGCCGAGATGGGCCTGTCTCCAGAAATACGCCTGCTCAACGGCGTGCCGCTGTTCTGCGAGCCGGGGACGCCCTGGACGCTGACGCCGGCCTAACCGGGCTGTTAGCACCGGGTGTCGTTGCCTAGCGGATACGTTTGCTATACGGACTAGCTTTCGTGATTAGCAGACATTAATCCGGACGGCAGGACTCGACGCTCATGTCCAACACCATGGAACTGCGCAGCTTGACCGCGCTGCGCGGCGTGGCGGCCATGGCGGTGGTGATGCAGCATTTCTCGGCGACGGCCCAGGAGCACTCCCAGGCCGTCATCCCGTCGCTGGTGCCGCATGGCTACCTTGCGGTGGACCTCTTCTTTGCCCTCAGCGGCTTCATCATGTCCTATACCTACCTGGACCTGTTCCGGCGGGACGGCGCCAGGGCCTATGGCGGCTTCCTCGTCAAGCGTGCGGCACGCATCGTTCCGCTGAACCTGGCCGTCCTGGCGATATTCATGCTGGCTGGGATGGCGAGTGTGGCGCTGCTGGGCCGCAACATCATCTTCGCCAGCGGCAGCCTGGCCGCCGACCTGCTAGCGAACGCCCTGATGCTGCAAGGCCTGGGGATCGGCCATAACCTCAACGGCCCATCCTGGTCCATCAGCACGGAGTTCGCGGCCTATCTGTGCTTCCCGGCCCTCATCGCCGCGGCCTTCCATCGCCGCACCGCCGTCGCCGCAGGGGCGCTCCTGGCCTGCGTGGCGCTGCTCTGCCTGCTGGCGGCATCGCAGCCCCGCCTGGGCCTGGGCGCCGACGGCGTTGGGCCGGGCCTGGTCCGCTGCTTCACCGAGTTCACCCTGGGCATGCTGAGCTACCGCCTGCTCAGGTCGGAGCGGGTCGGGATCCTGGGCCAGGACGGGACGGTCGCCGCGCTGGCGGCATCATGCGCCGCGCTCATGCTGCTGCGGGTGGACCTGCCGGCGGCGCTGCTGTTCCCGTTGCTGATCGCTGCCCTGGCGGCGAATGAGGAAGGGAAGGCCGGCGGCCGGGCCGCCCGCCTGCTGTCGCATCCCTGGCTGCATTTCCTCGGCGTCGTGTCCTTCTCGACCTACCTGCTCCACCAGCTCTTCCGTCCGACTGAGCTGGCGCTGCTGCGCGTCCTGCATCCCGAGCCCCTTGGCCTGCCCGGCGCCCTCCTGTTCGCCTTGGCGGGGTCGTTTTCGGTGCTCCCCTTTGCCTGGCTCGCCTACCGCGGCATCGAGCGGCCGGGCCGGACCTTCGTGCAGCGGGCCTTCGCCCGGCGGGCCGCCTCGGCCATCGCGCCCCCAGCTCCGGGGCGCCCCTGACAAATTGCTAAACTTCCCGCCCTTGTTGCCGCCCCGGAAATCCTGTTTGGTCCGGCCCCATGAAGATATCCGTACTTGGCATCGGCTATGTCGGCGCCGTTTCCTGTGGCTGCCTCGCCTCATTTGGGCATGAGATCGTCGGGGTGGACGTGTCGGCCGACAAGGTCGCCATGCTCGCCCGCGGCCAGTCCCCCATCGTCGAGGATGAGATTGACCGCCTGATCGCCGACGGAGTCGCCGCAGGCCACCTGCGCGCCACGGCGGACATCGCCGACGCCGTCGCCAACACCGACGTGTCGTTCATCTCCGTCGGCACGCCCAGCGGCCCCGATGGCAGCGTGAGCATGCGGGCGGTGGATGAAGTCGTGGCCTCCATCGGGCGGGAGTTGCGCGGCAAGGCCGGAATGCACATCGTCGTCATGCGCTCCACCGTGCCGCCCGGCACCGCCGAGGACCGGGTGATCCCGGCGCTGGAGCAGGCCAGCGGCAAGCGGCACGGCGAAGGGTTCCGCTACTACTCCAACCCCGAGTTCCTGCGTGAAGGGTCGTCGGTGAGGGATTTTCACAACCCGCCCTACACCATGATCGGCGCGGCGCCCGGCGACGACGGCGCCATGCTGCGCGAGATCTATGCCGGGGTCGGCGGCGAAGTCCACATCGTCCCCTACCGCGTGGCAGAGGCAGCCAAGTATCTCTCCAACGCTTATCACGCCGTAAAGCTGGCCTTCGCCAACGAGAGCGGCGCGATCCTGGCAGCACTTGGCGTGGACGCCCGCGCCGCGTTCCGGCTGTTCTGCGAGGACAAGCAACTCAACATCTCGTCCGCCTACCTGACGCCGGGCTTCGCCTTCGGCGGCTCGTGCCTGCCCAAGGACATACGCAGCATGCTGGCCCTGGCCGACCAGGCCAACGTGCCGGCGCCGTTCCTCAAGCAGGTGCTGCCCAGCAATAACGCCATCATCGAGCGCACCTTCGACGCCATCGCCGCGCACGGACGCCAGCCCGTCGCGCTGTTCGGCCTGGCGTTCAAGTCGGGCACCGACGACCTGCGCGAAAGCCCGTTCGTGATCCTGGCCGAGCGCCTGCTGGGCAAGGGCTACGACCTGCGCATCTTCGACCGCTCCGTCCAGCTCGCGCGGCTGACCGGCAGCAACCGCGCCTACATCGAGCACGAGATTCCGCATCTGGAGCGGCTGCTGGCGGCGGACCCGGCGGCAGCGATGGACGGCGCCGGGCTGGTCGTGCTGGGCCATGTCGGCAAGGAGGACCGCCCGGCGCTGCTGGCCGCGCTTGGGGGCCGGCGGGTGCTGGACCTGGCGGGGATCGCCGAGGTGCGCGAGCATGCGGGGGACGCCTACCAGGGCCTGTGCTGGTGAAGCCACGGCTGCTGGTCGTCTCGCCGCGTTTCCTGTTTCCGCTGGACCAGGGCGGCCGCATACGCACGGTCAACACCCTGCGCCGGCTTAAAGGCGGCGTGTTCGACATCACCCTGGTATCGCCGGCGCCGGCCAATGCCGGAGACTGGGCGGCGGACCTCGCCAGCACCTGCGACCGTTTCCTGTCCTGGCCGGAAACGCCGCAGTCCCGGCTGGGCCAGGTGCGCGCGCTGGCTGGGCAGGTCCCGGTCGCGGTGGCGTCGGACGCCTCGGCCGCCGGGTCGGCGCTGGTGGCGGCGGAGCTGGCGAAGGCGCCGGATGCGGTGCTGGTGGACTTCCCGCACGCTGCGGTGCTGCTGCCGGACCACCTGACGGTGCCGTCGGTGATCTGGACCCACAATGTGGAGGCGGAGATCTTCGCCCGGCACGCCGAGGTCGCCCGTGGCCCGATGCGGTTGGTATGGCAGGACCAGGCGCGGAAGATGCGGCGCTTCGAGGCGGAAACGCTGCGCCGCTTCGATACCGTGATTGCGGTGTCGAAGCGGGATGCGGCGGCCCTGCGGACGGCCTACGGCCTGACCCGGGTCGAACCGGTGGAGACCGGGGTGGACACCGAGTACTACGCCTGCCACCCGCCCGCGGACGCCCCGGCGTTCGGCATGGCAGAGGGCACCGTGGTGTTCACAGGGTCCATGGACTCGCGCTCCAACATCGAGGGCGTCATCTTCCTCATGGACGAGGTCTGGCCCCTGGTGCTGCAAGGGCGGCCTGGCGCGCGGGCCATCATCGTCGGGCGCAACCCGCCGGCCGGGCTGGTGGCCGCGGCGCGGGAGCGCAAGCTCGACTGGGAGTTCACCGGCTTCGTGGACGACGTGCGGCCCTATGTCGCCCGCTCCCACGTTTACGTCATCCCGCTGCGGGTCGGCAGCGGCACCCGCATCAAGGTGTTCGAGGCGATGGCGATGGGCTGCCCCGTCGTCTCCACTACCCTGGGCGTCGAGGGCCTGGCGGTGACGGACGGCGTCCATTACCTCCGGGCCGATGCGGCTGACGCATTCGCGGCGGCGATCCTGGCGTTGCTGGACGACGCCGATACCCGGGCCACCTTGTCTGCGGTAGCGCGTGCCCTGGTGGAGTTGAAGTTCGGCTGGGCGCAGGTGACCCGGCAATTCGAGGCAATCCTCGCCGCGGTGCTGCCGGGCCGCCGGCCGAGCTAGATCAGTCTGCACCCAAATCCGACGCAAACCGATCCAGCTACTTTGTTTGCGAGCAAAGGCTTGCAGGTCCAGGCCTGATCGTTCCGCACCTGGACCTGACTGCGATATGCTCCAGGCGCTACCGCGCGGGCTGCGAGCCCAGCTTGTCGAGCAGCACAGCGGCAGCATCCACGCAGGCCCGGGTGGGCTCGTTCTCGGCGCAGCGCAGGTCAATCATCGCGCCCTCGCGCTCGAACACGAAATGCGCCCCACGGGGACCGCGCATGCCGCCGCCCATCATGCCGCCCATCATGCCCATGCGATGGCCCATCATGCCGCCCCGGCCCTCGCCGTGCATGCCGTCATGCATCCGATCCCGCATCGGGTCCGGCGCGGGGTTGTCCTGCCCGGCGGGTGGCGCGGCGGGCGGCGCTGGCGGGGGTGCCGGCTGGGCAGCAGCAAGCGTCACGCTGCCCAGCAGGGCGGCGGCGGCAAGGGCGAAGGTCTTGGTCACGATTATTCTCCTGCGAGCGGCGCGGTCTGCGCCTCCACAGTTACGCGGCGCTCGCAGCACCCCCATGCCTCCCGAAAGCGGCCATCAAGCCGCTGGCGCCGTCTGCACGAACCGGCGGTAGAACGCACCCAGCCCAATCAGGCTCAGCCCCAGCCCCAGGAAGGACAGCACGCGCCACAGCCCTTGCAGGTCCGACATGTCCAACAGGAACACCTTGGCCGTCACAAGTCCGACCAGCCCAAGCGCCGCCAGCCGCAACGGGCGCTGCCCGGTCCGCAGCCCCGCCGCCATCAGCACCGCGCCGAGCAGCAGCCAGGCGCCGGAGTAGGCCCAGGCCTCGGCGTCCGTCATCGGGTCGTTGACGATGATTGACAGCCGCCCGGGATGGAACGCTTGCCGCACTTGCAGCGTCGCCCAGGCGAACCCCGTCGCCCCGGCGAAGGCCGCCAAGGGCGGTCGCGGCGCCGGCGTCAGGCGCATCGCCAGCACGGCCAGCAGCGCCGGGACCAGGTAGGCCGGCAGCAGCGCGTTCCAAACGAGTCCAGCGCCTACGGCGGCGTTGGTCAGCGCCGGGTTGAGCAGGATCAGCGCCGTGCCGCCCGCCAACCCGGCGGCGCCGAGTATCCGCCATCCCACGCGCAGGACCGGCCGCGGCATCCGCCCATGCAGCCACGCCGTGCCCAGCGCCAGCAGCCCCAACGCATCCACCTGCGCCGCCGCCTCGCCGAACGTCGGGGCCAGAAGGTCCAGCACTCCCCCGTTTGCGGCGTGGTGGACCTGCAGCAGCACGAGCGCCGCCACAAAGGCCAGCGCCCCGCCCTCCAGCACCGCCACCACCAGGTCATCCACCCGGCGGCGGAACAGGGTTGCCGCCAGGGCGAAGCACGCGGCCGGCACGCCATAGGCCAGCAGCAGGCCATTCAGCACCGGCAGGCCGCCGACCTCGTAGCCCAGCACGTATGGGTTCAGCACCAGGCGCGCCAGCACTACCCCCGCCACGGCCAGCGCGACCCGGCGCAGCGGCACCCCGGCCGTCCCCTCGATCCACGCCAACGCCGGCAGCAGCAGCGCCAGCGCCAGGGTCAGCCAGGCGTTGCTCAGCAAGATTGCGGCGCCGAGCGCTACCGCCGCAGCTACCCCGGCAGCATGCGCGCCGGCCCGGGGGAGCGATCCCTCACGCCGAGCCAGCGCCGCGGCGGCGGTCAGCCCGGCGGCCAGCAGCAGCGCGGCCGCGGCCCAGGCGGCGTGGGACTGGAACCGCCCGGCCTGGACGTAGGCCGCCGCCAGCACCAGCACCGGAACGGCTGCGGGCAGCGCCGCCCAGGGCAGCGGGCGGGGCGACCGCCGCTCCAGGAACAGCCCAGCGCCAGCGAACCAGGCGGCCATCGCGGCGGCGGTCTCCAGGAAGGGCAGCAAGGCCTCGGGCGCCCAGGCGCCGGGCAGGATCGCCTGGACCGCGCCCTCAACCGTTATGGCCTCAGCCGTCGTGCGCCAGGGCGGCAGCGCCCAGGTCAGCAGCACTAGCAGCATCAGCCCGGCGGCGAGCTGCGGCAGGCGGGCCAAGCGCGGCTCGGCCCAGCCCTTGGCAACCGTGACCGGCGCCAGTAGCAGCACGCCCATGCGCGCCGTTGGATCGGCTGTCGCAGCCGCCAGCAGCAGCCCGGCTAGTCCCAGCACCAGCGTCGGCGCCCAGGACAGGCGGCGGCCCACGGGATGGTCCAGCGCGGCGCCGGGCAGCAGCAGGCTCAGCCCGGCGGCTGCCGGCACGAACAGGCCCGGCGCCCATGCGAGTTCGGTACTGTTGTCCAGGGCAAAGGCGGTCACCCATGCCGCGCCGGCGCCCGCCGCTGCCCAGCCCAACCAGGTCCAGGCGGTGAACCGCACCACCGCCCAAGCCGCCACGGACACAATCAGCAGGTAACCGAACAACCCAGGGATGGAGAGGTCTTCCAGCCCGACCAGCACCGGTGTTCCGAACGCCGCTGACAGCCCGACCGCACCCACCAGCGGCCCGAACCGGAGCGAAAGCGCCAGCCCAGCCAGGGATGCCGCCGCCATAAGCGTGAAGGCGGCCAAGTCCGGCACAAGCTGGTATAGCGGCCCAGCGGCATAGGCGCCTGCCAGCCAAGCCCCCACCGCGCCCGCCGCCAGCGCCGCCGGAGCCTGGTCGGTCAGGGCGCCCGACGGTGGCGACCGACGGCGCAGCCACTCCGCCCCGGCAGCCAGCACTATGCCCAGGGCGGCGGCGATGGCGCAGCGCGGCCCGGGGCCAAGCCAGCCGCTCTCGACTGCCGTGCGGACCAGGAACACGCCAGCCAGCAGCAGCGCCGCGGCGCCGGTCCAGACACCCCAGCGCTGGGTCAGGGCCTGTTCCCAGTCAATGCGGGGCTTGACCGGAACGTTGAGCGGAGCCGGCGGAACAGCGTCCCGCGCCTGGGCTGGGGCAACAGCAGGCAAAGGCGCCGCCCTGGGTGGCGAGGCTGGCAGCGGCGCGGCCTGCACGCCTGTACCCGCCGTTGCTGACGGCGCCAGGGCCGCGCGCAGTTGGCGGATTTCGGCCCGCGCCTGGCGTGCCTGAACGAATGCGGCGATCGCAAGCACCCATCCCAACAGGATCAAGCCTGCCACCAGCAGAAGGTAGAATATGAGAACGTCGAACATGCGCCATGTTCACCCGGTCAGGCCGAGCGTCAAATCATGGAGCGCCGCTCCTGGCCTGATGCCGGAACGCATCAGCCGTCCCAGCCTTGCCCCCCCTCCCCCGATCCGCTACACCCCCGCCGACGCTGGCACCCCTGGAGGCCGGCGCTTTCGTCGTTTAGGAGCAAACCGTGGCCAATTTCGTGACTATCGAGGCCGAGGCGCGCGAGCGTGCAGGTAAGGGGGCGGCACGCGCATCTCGTCGGGCAGGCATGGTGCCCGCCGTCATCTACGGCGCCAAGCAGGCGGCGACCCTGATCCAGCTCGACCCCCGCATCATCGTCCGCGAGTTGACCCGCGGCGGCTGGAAGAGCCGCCTCTATGAGATCAACGTCGCCGGCGCCCCCGCCCGCGCCCTGATGCGGGAGGTGCAGTTCCACCCCGTCAGCGACAAGGCGATCCACGTGGACTTCCAGCGCCTGGCGCCGGGCGAGCGCATCCGCGTCGCCGTCACCGTACAGTTCCAGAACGAGGCGACCTCGCCCGGGCTGAAGAAGGGCGGCGTGCTGAACGTCGTGCGCCACTCCGTCGAGGTGCTGGCCGACCCGGAGAGCGTGCCGGACTTCTTCCAGGCAGACCTGGCGGCGCTGGACATCAGCGACAACGTCCGCTTCGGCGACCTGACCGGGACCGAGGGCGTGTCCCCCGTCATCACCGGACGCGATTTCGTCATCGCCACCGTCGCCCCCCCGACCAAGGGCGCCGAGCCTATCGCTGACCCGAATGCTCCGGCTGCCGCAGCCCCGGCCCGCGGCACCAAGGCGCCGGGCAAGGCCGCTGCGCCGGCCGCCAAGGCCCCGGCGAAGCCCGCCGCAAAGAAGTAACCCGTGCTGCTCTGGGTGGGCTTGGGCAACCCAGAGCCTGGCATGGCCCGCCAACGCCACAACATCGGCTTCATGGCCGTGGACGGGATCGCGCGCCGCCACGGGTTCAGCCCATGGCGGCAGCGCTTCCGCGGCCTGACTGCCGAGGGCACTCTGGGCGGTCAGCGCGTGCTGCTGCTCAAGCCCGGCACCTACATGAACGCGTCCGGCGAAAGCGTGCAGCCCGCGGCGGCGTTCTTCAAGCTGGAGCCTGCGTCCATCACCGCATTCCACGACGAGCTGGACCTGGCGCCGGGCAAAGTTCGGGTGAAGCGCGGCGGCGGCGCGGCCGGGCACAACGGGCTGCGCAGCATGGACCGTATCCTGGGCACGCCGGAGTACTGGCGTGTCCGCCTGGGCATCGGCCACCCCGGCGACAAGGCGCGCGTCCACGGCTGGGTGCTGGGCGACTTCCACAAAACGGACCAGGCGTGGCTAGCCGACCTGCTGGACGCGGTGGCGGACGCCGCGCCGATGCTGGCCGCCGGCAAGCCAGAGGATTTCATGACGCGCGTGGCGCTGCTGACGCAAGCAGGCGACGCGCGGGCAAAGGGAACGGGATAGATGGGCTTCAACTGCGGCATCGTCGGGCTGCCGAACGTCGGAAAGAGCACGCTGTTCAACGCGCTGACCGCGACGGCGGCGGCGCAGGCCGCCAACTACCCGTTCTGCACCATCGAACCCAACGTGGGCCGGGTTGCGGTGCCGGACCCGCGGCTGGGGGCCCTGGCCGCCATCGGCAAGAGCAAGACGATCGTGCCGACCAGCCTGGAGTTCGTGGACATCGCCGGGCTGGTGCGCGGCGCATCGCGCGGCGAGGGCCTGGGCAACCAGTTCCTGGCCAACATCCGCGAGGTGGATGCGATCATCCACGTGCTCCGCTGCTTCGAGGACGGCGACGTGACCCACGTGGAGGGCAGCGTGGACCCGATCCGCGACGCCGAGACCGTGGAAACCGAGTTGATGTTGGCCGACCTGGACAGCCTGGAGCGCCGCCTGCCGGCGTTGCAGAAGAAGGCCCGCGGCGGCGACCGGGAAAGCACCGTTCAGGTCGCGCTGATGGAGCCGATCTTCGCCGCGCTGCAGGCCGGCCAGCCCGCGCGCACCGCGATCCCTCCGGACCAGGTCGAGGCTGCGAAGCGCCTGCAGCTGATGACCAGCAAGCCCGTGCTGTATGTCTGCAACGTGGGGGAAGCCGACGCTGCCGAGGGCAACGCCCAGTCCGCCCGCGTGATGGCCCGCGCCAAGTCCGAGGGCGCCGGCGCCGTCGTGGTCTCCGCCGCCATCGAGGCGGAGGTGAGCCTGCTGGCGGAGGAGGACCGGCGCGAGTTCCTGGACGGCCTGGGCCTGCCCGACAGCGGCCTGGACCGGGTGATCCGCGCTGGCTACGCCCTGCTCGGGCTGCTGACCTACTTCACGGTGGGGCCGAAGGAAACGCGGGCCTGGACCATCACGCAGGGCACCAAGGCGCCGCAGGCGGCGGCGGTGATCCACAACGACTTCGAGCGCGGCTTCATCGCCTGCGAAACCATCGGGTATGACGACTATATCGCTGGCAAGGGCGAGGCCGGCGCGAAGGAGGCCGGGAAGATGCGCGTGGAAGGGCGGGAGTATCTGGTGCGGGACGGGGACGTGCTGCTGTTCCGCTTCAACGTGTAGCCGTTGCGGCTGCCGTCCATGAAGCCGTTGTCGCGAAACGCCCTAGCGGCGCGGCAGTCCAAAGACCGCCAGCAACAACCCCCCCGGCCCGTGATGGAGGCGGCACCCGCCTCGCAATGACAGGTCCAGGCGCCCCACCGCAGCATTGCCCCATGCCTGAGACCCCCTGCTTAGCCGTCTTGTATGCCCGTGAACCCAACCTGCCCGTCGCCGAATTCCGCCGGGTGCTGGCGGAGTCCGGCCTAGGCGCGCTCCGTCCCGTGGACGATACGGCACGGCTGCAAGCGATGCTGGATGGCGCCGGGCTGATCGTGACCGCGCGGCTGGACAGCCCGGGCCATCCTCTCGTCGGCATCGCCCGGAGCATCACCGATGACGCGTGGTGCTGCTACCTGTCCGATTTGGCCGTCTGCGCCTCAGCGCAGCGGATGGGGATCGGCCAGGGATTGCTGGACGAAACCCGGCGGCAGATCGGGCCGGGCGTGACCCTGGTATTGATCTCAGTAGATGGCGCCGTCGGCTTCTACGAGCGCGTCGGGATGTCCCGGCTCGATACCGCATTCTGGCGGCAACGGGAGCAGTAGGGTCCGATGTCCGGGACATCTGCAGGAATGCCGGGCATGCAGGTCAAGGCTGCGTATCTCCGCGGCATCCCGGCAGCGCCGCCGCCAATGGGCCGGGGATCAGGAGGCAAGCCGCTCAGGGCCGTCCGCCGGCAGCTACCACTCCATCAGGTAGTCAAGGGTGCCGCGGTTGGCACGGCCCTTCTCCCAGACGGCGGCTATCTGCGGATGGGCATAGGAACTGACATAGGCACACAGCCCGGCATCAGCGGGGAATGTTCCTTGTAGCCGCAGGTTGGATTACGGGCAGCTATTGCAACTCCGGCAGGTCCGCTACCAGTGCCGCCAGCGTCGCCTCCACCGGCTCGGCATCCGCGGACCCCAGCAGCACCGCGCCAGCTCGTTGCGCGATCGCGCGCAAGCGCCTGAGCGCAGCGTCGGCCGTCAGGCCCCCACCTTCTGCAACGCGCAGCACGCGCAGGACTGACAGTCCCACGAAGGCGAACATCTCGGTCAGCAACGTCGGCAACCCCGCCGCCTCGGTTTCCCCCAAGGGGCAGCGTGCGATGACGCTGGCGCCCAACTGCTCCGCGGTGTTCCAGCCGCCGATCAGGGGATGCGACGGGTCAGCGCCTGAGAAGATGCCGCTCAGCCGGTGCATCTCCGCCTCGCACGCATCGTGCGGCACCGCGCCGCCGGCGCGGGCGATCAGCAACGCGACGTAGCCGTCCACCAGTCCCTGCACCACGGCGGGACTGCCGAGGTAGTTCGGATGGTCCGCCCGCTCCAGCGCCGGCCCGGCTGGCCCGGCGGCGGTGCGGGCGCCCCACTCCTGACGCAGCGCCTCCCCATACCGCAGCAACGGCTGGCGCCGGTCCGCCAGGGCATATCCGCCGGCCAGCGCCGCCATATCGGCGTGGAAGCGGTGCACCCGGCCGGCGCGCAGCAGCCCGAGCCACCAAGTGGCGCGGCGAGCCATCCAGGCCGGGCTGATCGGCGGCGGCAATGGCCAGCCATCGCGGGATGTACGGCGCGTCGGTCGAGGCCCGCGGCCAGCGGGCGTGATCGTTTGGCTCATGCTGCGCTGACTCATTCCTGGGCTGGGCATCGGTGGGTAAGACCGCAGACCGTAGCAGGTTCCATGCGCCCGGCTGCAACCCTTGGCACCCGTAATGGTTATGCCCGGGGCATGATGCGGCAAGACGCCGCTTTTGGCAGGAGACTTCGCATGGGCATTCTCGACTCGATCCTAGGCAGCGTGATGGGGAGCAGCAACGCCGCATCATCCCCGGTTGGCGGCATTCTCGGCTCCTTGCTGGGCGGCGGCGGCGGCGGCGGCGGGGCCGGTGGGATGTTGGGCAACATGCTTGGCGGTGGCCAGCAGCAGCAAGGCGGCGCCCTGGGTGGCCTGCTGCAAAAGTTTCAGCAGGCAGGAATGGGGAACGTCGCGAATTCCTGGGTCAGCAATGGGCCGAACCAGCAGGTCAGCCCGGACCAGTTGCAGCAGGTATTCGGCCAGCAGCAGGTAAATCAATGGGCGCAGCAGTCCAACATGCAGCCGCATGACCTGCTCAGCCAGTTGTCGCAGTATCTTCCGCACGCCGTGGACCACATGACGCCGAACGGCCAGATGCCGGAGGGCGATGCCTTCTCCGGCGCCGGTGTGAACATGGGCAGCGGTGGTGGCTCGCAGGCGGCGTCGGGCGACGACCCGTTCAGCGGTTCCGGCACCAACCTCGGCTCCCGCCGGGGCTAATTCCTGTAGGCGGCGGTCCGCACCGGGCCGCCGCTACGGACTGCCGATTTTAAGGCCCGCGTTGGCGAAGCGCGGATAAAATCCGGCTAGGGCAGCGACAGTCGCTTCCAGCAGTTGGTTACCGGCTTCTACCGTCGCTGCGGCGGGGTCTCCCGTGTATCCAGGATCGCCCGCCGGAAATAACGCGGCATATGCAATGCCGGACCCTGCCAGCAGGTCTTCCCCATCCACGTAGGCTGGCACCAGGCGCGGCGGCAGGCCGTCAATGCGTCCGGCAATCCGTTGCCGCTCGTCGGGCCGCAGCGCCAGTTGCATTGCAGTCTCGTAGGCGCAGGCGTGGCCCACTCCTTTCCTCACCCCGGGGATTGCCGCCAGCAGTTCCGGCCCGCCCACGGCGAAGTAGGTGACTGCGCCGACGCGCCGGCCCCGGCTGACCAATTCCGTGCATGCCGCCGTCAATGGACCGATGTTGCCGCCATGGCCGTTCACGATCAGCAGCCGGTCGAAGCCGGTGCGGTGCAGGCTGTCCGCCACATCCGAGACCAAGCCCATGAAGGTGCCCAGCGACAGCGAGATAGTGCCGGGCCAGGCCAGGTGATGCGGCGAGAAGCCGAACGACGGCGGCGGCAGCACCAAGACGTGCGGCGCACCGCACCGCTCCGCCGCCAGGGTGGCGACTCGGTAGGCGGACAGGGTATCAGTGTCCACCGGCAGGTGGTTCGAGTGCTGCTCGACGCTGCCGACCGTCAGCACCGGCAGGGCGCCGGCATCGCGGGCGGCGGCGATCTCCTGCCGGGTCAGGGCACCCCAGTCGTGCGTGCGGCGCCAGGTTTCCATCCCTTACTCCTCCAGTTCAATGCTCAGTCGGCGCAGCTCGGCTGTGTGCGGGTGGGTGATGCGTCCGGCCCGCAGGTCATCCGTGGTCAGCTTCTCCACGATCTCGCCCGCCTGCATGACGCCCAGCGCGTCGCATAGGTGCGCCACGACGGCCAGGTTATGGCTGACCAGGATGTAGGTCAGGCCGCGCCGGGCCTGCAGGTCGCGCAGCAGGTTCAGCACCTCGGCCTGCACGGATACGTCGAGGGCGCTGGTCGGCTCGTCCAGCAGCAGCACCTCCGGCTCGGCCATCAGGGCGCGGGCGATGGCGACACGCTGGCGCTGGCCGCCGGAGAGCTGGTGCGGGTAGCGGAAGCGGGTTGCGGGCGCGAGCGCCACGTCCTGCATGGCCCGGGCGATGCGGGCGTCGCGGTCGGGCAGGCCATGCACGTCCAGCGGCTCGCTCAGGGCGCGGTCCACGGTCTGCCGGGGGTGCAGCGAGCCGTAGGGGTCCTGGAACACCATCTGCACCCGGCGGAAGAACGCGCGGTCCCGCCGGGGCGTCAGCGCCATGCCGTCCACCGACATCCGCCCGGTCCAGTCCGGGTTCAGGCCGGACAGGGCGCGCAGGATGGTACTCTTGCCGGACCCGCTTTCTCCCACCAGCCCAAAGCTGCCGCCGCGCGGCACCGCCAGCGACACGCCGCGCACGACCTCCGTGTCGCCGAAGCGGACACGCAGGCCGTCCACGGCGATCATGCCGCCAGCCATGCCGGGTCGCGCTGCATCACCGGCAGGCGGTCACGGGGATGGGTCAGGCTGGGCATGCACTCCAGCAGGCCGCGGGTGTAGGGGTGCTGGGCGTGGGCCAGTTCTCCCGCTTGCAGGGTTTCCACCACGCGCCCGGCATACATTACGGCGACGCGGTCGCAGAAGTGGCCGACCAGCGGCAGGTCGTGGCTGATCAGCAGCAGGCCCATGCCTCGCCGGCTGACCAGGTCCTCCATCAGGCGCAGGATCTCCGCCTGCACCGTGGCGTCGAGCGCGCTGGTGGGTTCGTCGGCGATCAGCAGCTCCGGGTCGGGCGCCAGCATCATGGCGATCATCACCCGCTGGCCCATGCCGCCGGACAGCTCGTGCGGATACAGCCCGGCGACGCGGGCTGGGTCGCGGATCAGCACCTGGGCCAGCAGGTCCACCGCCGCCGCGGCGGCCAGGCGCTTGCTGCCGCCCTTGTGCCGGCGCCAGGCCTCGGCGACCTGGGCGCCAGCGGTCATCACCGGGTTCAGGGAGTATTTGGGGTCCTGCAGGATCAGCCCGGCGCGCTTGCCGCGTATGGCGCGCATCCCGCGCTCGCTGGCGGTCAGTATGTTGATCCCGTCGAAGGCCAGCCGGTCCGCCTGCACCCGGGCGCCGGCCGGCAGCAGCCGCAGCAGGGAGCGGGCGGTGAGCGACTTGCCGGAGCCGCTTTCGCCGACGATGCCGAGCTTTTCCTGTTCAAGCGTGAGGGACACGCCGCGGACGGCCTCGCTCCAGCCTTGGGGGGTGGGGAAGGCGATGCGGAGGTTCTGGATTTCAGCGAGCATGGGGGTGTCGGCTCGACGCGCGGAAGGCCGCCCGCATCACCGAAGCACTACGGGAAGCGCCACCACGATGTCCGGCGCAGCGGAAAGCGGCACCTGGTCGCCGCCCCGGTATGTCGCCTCCTCGGCATACCCGCCACCTTCCGGCCGCTTGTAGGCGTCCACCACGCGCCCCTGCAGGTCCACGATCCAGTATTCGGGGATGCCCGCCCCCGCATACAACGGCAGCTTCATCTTCCGGTCGTAGCGGAGCGAGCTGTCCGCCACCTCCACCAGCAGCAGCGCATCGGCCGGGGTGGGCCGTGTCCCTTCAAGGTAGAAGTCGGCCCGGTAGCGGAACACCGCGAAGTCCGGCTGCGGCACGCTCCAGCGGTCCAGCCGGATCGAGTTCTGGACCGACACGATGGCCTTGCCTTGGCACGCCAGCACCAGCGCCTGTGTCAGCGCGTTCACCGCGCCTTCATGGTTTTGCCCAATCGGCGCCATGTCCATGATCTCCCCGCGGATCAGTTCCACCCGATCCTGCTTGCCCAGGATGCCGGCAAGGATCATGCGGTCGTAGTCATGCACGTCCAGCTTGTGCCGGGTAGGCATCTCGGGAGCATCGTTCATGGCGCACCTCCTCCTTTGATCCTACCACGCCCTGGCGCCTTCAACCCCCTGCCTTTGGGTCCAGCACATCCCGCAGCCCGTCGCCCAGCAGGTTGAAGGCTAGGCTGGCGACGAAGATCGCCACCCCCGGCGCCAGCGCCACCCACCACTGCTCCAGGATGAAGCGCCGGGCGGTGGCGATCATCGCGCCCCATTCCGGCGATGGCGGCTGCGCGCCCATGCCCAGGAAACCCAGCCCGGCGGCGGTCAGGATGATGCTGCTCATGTCCAACGTCACCCGCACCACCAGGCTCGGGATGCAAAGGGGTGCGATGTGGCGCAGCACGATCCGGCCCGCGCCGGCCCCGGTCAGGCGCACGGCGGCGACGAAATCCGCGCCGCGGTAGCCCAGCGTTTCCGCCCGCGCCAGCCGGGCATAGGGCGGCCAGGCCGTGAGCGCGATGGCGGCGATGGCGCTGGTGACGCCAGGGCGGAGCGCGGCGACGAAGGCCAGCGCCAAGACCAGCCTGGGAAAGGCTAGGAACACATCGGTGACGCGCATCAGCAGCCGGTCCCAGATGCCGCCGGCATAGCCCGCGACGCAGCCGACCAGCAGGCCCAGCGGCGCCACCAGCAGGACGACGGCGACGACCATGCCGAGGGTGATCCTGCCGCCATACAGCAGGCGCGAATAGATGTCGCGCCCAAGCTCGTCCGTGCCCAGCCGGTGTGCAGCGGATGGGCGGGCCAGACGGTGGGCCAGGTCCTGCGTGCTGGGGTCGTAGGGCGCCATCAGCGGTGCCGCCAGGGACAGCACCACCAGCGCCAGCGCCACCAGGAGCCCGATCATCGCCAGCGGGTTGCGCCGGAACGACAGCCACACCCGGTAGCGCCGGCCCCAAGCGGCCTGGGAGCGAGACGCTGGGGCGTCGGTGAGCAGCCAGTCGCGGGAGGCAGTCATGGGCAGGAGCGTGCGTGCCGCTCCCTCTCGCTCCGGGAGAGGGTTGGGGTGAGGGAAAGGCCGCAAGCACTGCATGTTCCAGGGACGACCCTGCTTGGCCCAGACTGGGAGGGACCAGTCGTTGCGGCCTCCCTCACCCCAACCCACACCCGGAGGGAGAGGGAGCAGGACAGCGCCCTGCGCGCCATCATCGCATCCGCGGGTCCAGCACCCGGTACATCAGGTCCGCCAGCAAGTTCAGCGCCACATAGGTCAGCCCGACCACCAGCGTTGCCCCCAGCACGGCGTTCATGTCGGCGTTCAGCAGGCTGCCAGTCAGGTACTGCCCCAGGCCGGGCCAGGAGAAGATCGTCTCCGTCAGCACTGCCCCCTCCAGCAGCCCGGCATAAGTCAGCGCCAGCACCGTCACCAGCCGCACCAGGATGTTGCCGAAGGCGTGGCGCCACACGACGGAGGCCGCCGACAGCCCCTTGGCCCGCGCGGTGATCACCCACTCCCCCCGCAGCGCGTCCAGCATGAAGCCGCGCGTCATCCGCGCGATGTAGGCCATGTTGGACAGGCCCAGCACCAGCGCGGGCAGCGCCATCTGCCGCAGCGCGTCCCGGAAGGCATCCCACTGCCCCGCCAGCGCTGCATCCACCAGCAGCAGCCCGGTCCGCTGGTCCACCATCCCGTCGAACATGATGCCCTGCCGACCCGGCCCCGGCGCCCACTGCAGGGTTGCGTAGAACACCAGCAGCGCCAGCAGCGCCAGCACGAACACCGGCAGCGAGTGCCCGGACAGGCATACCACCCGGATCACCATGTCCACCCAGCTGCCCTGCCGCACCGCCGCCCACACCCCCAGCGGCACGCCTACCAGCACCGCCACCAGCAGCGCCGCCGTCGCCAGCTCCAGCGTCGCCGGGAAGAACCGGGCGATGTCGGACGTCACCCGGTTGCTGGTCATCACCGACCGCCCGAGGTCGCCCTGACCGAGCTGCCCGAGGTAGCGCACGAACTGCTCCGGCAGCGGACGGTCCAGGCCCAGCTCCAGCCGGGTGCGCGCCACCACGTCGGCCGGGGCACGGTCGCCGACGATGGCCAGCACCGGGTCAATCGGCACGACGCGGCCGATCAGGAAGGTGATGAGAACCAGGCCGAACAGCGTGATCGGCACGCTGGCCAGGGTCGCGGCCAGCCCCCGGAAGCGGCGCACGCGCGGAGGCTTAAGCCTTCTGCAGCCCGTCGTATCGGCTGCGGTCGGACAGCAGCGCCAGGTCCAGGCCGGTCACGCCCTTCTTCATGGCCGCGACCTCGATCTGCTGCTGCAGGATGACGAAGGGGCTGTGTTCCCGGTGGTCCCGCTGCAGCGCCTCATACAACTCGATCCGCTTCTCCCCGTCCCGCTCCTTCAGGGCGGCGATGGCGCGGGCGGTGAACTCGTCGTCCTTCCAGTTGCTGCGCCAGGCGAGGGTGCGGTTCTTCTGCGCCTCGGAGTTGTCGGTGTTGATGTTGAAGGTTTCGGCATTGCTGTGCGGGTCAATGTAGTCGGACCCCCAGCGCACCATCGCCATCTGGTGCTGCCGGGCGCGGGTCTTGGTGATGACCTGGCGCTGCTCGCCGGCGATCAGAGTCACCTTGATGCCGATCTCCGCCAGGTTGGCCTGGATCGCCTGCGCCACGTCCGGGGCCGGCGCGCTGGTGTCGTGGTCCAGCGTGACCTCGAAGCCGCCGGGGACACCGGCCTCCGCCAGCAGCGCCTTCGCCTTGGCCACGTCATGCTGGAACGGCAAGTCGTTCAACGCGCCCGGAAAACCCTTGGGCAGGAACGCCTGATGCGGCTCGTAGGTGCTGGGGGTGATGTTGGCCGAGATGCCCTTGTAGTCCACCGCCCACTTGATTGCCTGGCGCACCCCGGGCTTGGACAGCATCGGGTGGTTCTGGTTCAGGGCGATATAGTTGACATACGACTTCGGCGAGGTCAGCAGCGCATAGGCCGGATCCTTGCCCAGCGTGACCAACTGGTCCGGGCTGAGCGTGCGGGCGATGTCTATGTCGCCGCGCTGCAAGCCCAAGAGCTGCGCCGAGGGATCGGGGCGGTGCAGCAGCACGACCCGCTTGATCTTCGGCGGATGCGGGTGGTTCGGGTTGGCGTCGGCGGTGACGTTCTCGCTCGCCCGCCATTGCCGCAACTGGAACGGGCCGGACCCGGCGCCGTTGCCGGCCTTCAGCCAGGCGTTGCCCAGGTCGTCGCCGGCCGCGTGGGACATCACGGTCTTCTTGTCCACCACGCTGCCGACCAGCGCCGACAGGCAATACAGCAGGAAGGAGGGCGACCCGGCCTCCGCAATCTGCAGCACCAGCGTGTTCTCATCCGTCGCCCGGATGCGCTCGGCGACGTTCGCTGGGGTGAAGCCGAACTGGTTGATGATGAACGCCGGCGACTTGTTCAGGATCACGGCGCGTTGCAGGGAGAACGCCGCGTCCTCCGCCGTCACCGGGTTTCCGGAGGCGAACTTGCGCCCGCGCACCAGGTGGAAGGTGGTGGTCAGTCCATCGGCGCTGGTCTCCCACCGCTCGGCCAGGCCCGGGTTGATGGTGGCTGGGTTGGATAAGTCCGGCAGCACCAGCCGGTCGTAGCAGTTGCCCAGCACCTCCTCGCCGCTGAACTCGAAGCTTTCTTGGGGGTCCATGCTGACGATGTCGTCTATAGAGATGCCCATGACGACCAGGTCGCGCGGGGTCTGCGCCCAGGCGGCGGCATTCCAAAGCAACGGGCTGGCGCTCAAGGCGCCCAGCAGGGTGCGGCGGTACATGGCTAATCTCCTGTTCGTGCAGGTCAGCCTATCGCCCGTGCCGCTGACACGGAAGCGCTGATGCACTGGGCAACGCCGCCGTTTCCGCGATGCGGCTGTGGCCTGCCTTGAATGGGGGCAGGCTCACATGCGTTTGCACAGGCTCAGAAGGGATTGAGGACGTACGACGGGATGGTGATGGCGTGGTCCACCGAATCTGGACCCTGTTACCTAGCGAAAGGTGACGGCGCTCTTCCGCCCTACGACGTTCATACGCATGAGCGGCCTTGGACTCTAGCTAGGCGTCCTCGGGGGCAGGTCGTCCTTGGGGATAGGCTGGAAGACCGTCGCCTATGATGTCCCAGGGTAAACATGTCGCCGTCTGGGTATGGTCGCGCGGCGGAACTGCCGCGGGATCATCCAGGCTGCATGTTGTCACGTCCACCTCGCCCGGCGTGCCCTCATAGGTCAACGAGGTGCCGCAGGCTGCACAGAAATAGCGCACCACGCCTGGACTGGACTGGAAGGCGGTTGGAGTGCCGGCTATCCACCGGAATGCTGACGCGGGGACCGTGAACCATGCCACGGTAGCTGCGCCGACCGCCCGCCCGCCGGCAGTCGGCGCAGTGGCACACGGTTTCATGGAACGGCACGGCGGCTGCTTGATAGCGCACCGCGCCGCAAAGACAGCCGCCGGCCAGCATCCTAGCGGTAGGCCCGGCCCAGCACGTAGCCGGTCAGCACCGCCACCCCAAGCGCCAGGAACGGCTGGTCGCGTATGCGGTCGGACAGCGCGTCCGCCCCGTCATTGGCCTGCTGGACCTTGTCGCGGGCGGTGGCGACAGCGCCGCGGACGGCATCGGCTCCTTGGCGCAGCGGCGGCATCACTGCATCCCGCACGTTTGCGGCAGTCTCCTTCATGCTGGAGGCCGTCTGGTTGACGGTATCCGACACGTTGGCGGCGACGTTGGCGGCGGTGTCGGACACCTGCTGCTTCGCGGCGGCGACCTGTGGCGCCGGATCGGAGGCGCGCAGGCCGTCCAGCTTGTCGCGCAGCTCGGCGGCTTCTTCGGAGGGGGACTTGTCCGTGCTCATGGCGTTGGCTCCTTGTTCAAGCGGTATTCTAGTAATGCGCGGGGTCCGCCGGGGTTGCAGCGTGGCGCGGGCAGCACATGCGCAGGCCGATCTCGGCCCGCGAGCCATGATCCCGCTGCCGTTAGGCGCGCAGGCTTGCTACAATCCATTCATGCGCCTGATCCTCTTGTGCCCTGCCCTGATCCTTGCGCTGGCGTCCGCCTGTCCAGCCGAGGCTTTCCCGCCAACTCCGGTCCCGTCGCCTGTCGCTCCGCCGGTCGCCGCCCCGTCCGAGCCGGCGCCGCTGGACGAGGTGTCGCGCGAGGTCGAGGTGCTGCGCCTTCGCCAGGCCATGCAGCGCGAGGTGCCGAAGCTGGTCACCCGCACCCCGGCGCAGGACGCCCAATGGATCGCCCTGGCGCGGGTGGAAACGGCACTCTCCGGCTTCGTGCCCGACCGGTCGCAGCTCCTGGCCGTCGTGGACCGGAACCCGCGCGTGCAGGCCCTGGCGGTCGTGATGGCGGCGCCGGACGTGGACTGGAAGGTAATCGGCGTGGCCCATGTGTCCACTGGCTCCACCGGGCGGTTCGACCATTATGTGACCCCGCGCGGGGTGTTCCACGTCACCGACGCCATCCTGGGCTTCCGGGCCGAGGGCACGGAAAACGAGAACGGCATACGTGGGCTCGGCGCCAAGGGGTTGCGGGTCTGGGATTTCGGCTGGCAGCGCGCCATGAAGGGCTGGGCGGAGGCGGCGGGCAAGCCCGACAGCACGCCCATCCGCCTGATGATGCACGCGACCGACCCGGACAAGCTGGAGCAGCGCATCGGCCAGCCGGCGTCCCAGGGCTGCATACGCCTCTCGACCATGCTGAACCGCTTCCTGGACCTGCACGGGGTGCTGGACTCCGAGTATGAGCGGGTGGCCGCGACCGATGGGCGTTTCCGCGCCCTGCTGCTGGCGGACCGGGTGCCGTCGCCGCTGGCCGGCAATACCCTGGTCGTCGTGGACAGCGCCGCCCGGCCCGGCAGCGTGGACAAGCTGGGCGACGTGGCGATGGCCACCACCGGCAAGTAGCAACCCGCCGCCGCGCCGGGGCGTAACATCCGGAGCAACCGGAGCGCGCGCCCAATGCCGCAGATAAAGCTGTTCCTGGCCGACGTGGACGGCACCTTGGTCACGAAGGAGAAGGTGCTGACGGAGCGAGCGGTCGCCGCCGTGCATCGGCTGGAGGAGGCCGGCATACGCTTCGCCGTCACCTCCGGCCGCCCGCCGCGGGGGATGGCGATGCTGGTGGAGCCGCTGAAGCTGCAAGGCGTCATCGCCGGGTTCAACGGCGGGGTTTACGTAAATCCCGACCAGTCCGTGATCCTGTCGCGCACGCTGGACCCGGGCGCGGCGCGCAAGGCGTATGACGCCATACGCGACCACGGCCTGGATGCCTGGGTTTATACCGCCGAGGATTGGATGATCAGGGACCCCAAGGCCCCGCACGTGGACCGCGAGGCCCACACCGTCCAGTTCGGCCCCAAGGTGGTGGACGACCCGGCAACGGGCCTGGACCGCGCCGTGAAGATCGTCGGCGTCGGCGATGACCTGCCGCTGGTGGAGAAATGCGAGGGGGACGTGCAGCGCGCCCTGGGCAACACGGTGTCCGCCGCCCGGTCGCAGCCCTACTACCTCGACGTGACGCACCCGGAGGCCAACAAGGGCGCCGTCGTCGCCTACCTCGCGGAGCATTACGGCATCAGCCCGCACGAGATCGCCACCATCGGCGACATGCCGAACGACGTGCTGATGTTCAAGCCGAGCGGCATGTCCATCGCGATGGGTCAGGCGTCGCAGGAAGTGCGCGACGCCGCGACGCATGTGACGGACAGCTACGAGGACGAAGGGTTTGCCAAGGGTGTGGAGCGGTTCGTGTTGGGAGACCCGGCGTAACCCGCGCCCTTGACCGCACTGCCCGTCATCTACGCCGGGCCGGAAGCTTCGTTACCGCCCGCTGCCCCGCCGCCAATGGGCAAATTGCTCGAGCAGGGCGGCCCGCTGCTGGGGCGTGAGGTCCGCCGCAGCCGAGCCAGCGGCAAGGAAACTGCCGAACTCCTGCTGCAATCCCTTGTTCCGCATTGTAGCGACCTGCTCGG
>JAABUT010001312.1_pt1 | contig 29208 bp, 33 predicted proteins | sample 5559281 | NCBI WGS metagenome assembly JAABUT01 (sample SAMN10711880, study PRJNA513359) | rock metagenome | isolation source: Antarctica rocks | place: Antarctica: Victoria Land, Ricker Hills nord | collected 2016-01-04
GCCGGGGTTTCGGACCCCGCTACGTCCGACTCAGCCCGACCACCATCCGATACTTCAGCGACGACATCAGGGCCGACGCCGCCGAGCAGCTCTGCCGAGACTGACCATCAGCCCGGGACAGTCCCTCGCCGTGGCGGGACGGCAGGTGAAGCAAGGAAAGTCGCAGCACCAGATGGTGACCGTAGGAGCCAGACTCGGCCCATGAAGACCACCACTGAGGTTGTCGTAATCGTGCGGGCGCTAGCAGACCGCAATGCGCGACCTGTCCTCGTAGCCCTCGACGGTCGAAGTGGGTCCGGCAAGACCACCCTTGCGCGCCAACTCGCCGCCGCGGTGGTGGGCGGCGCCGCCGTGGTCGAGGCAGATGACTTCTTCTCCGGGGGGTCGCTCGCCCATTGGTCGCAACGGTCGGCGCGGCAAACGGCCGACCTGTGCATCGACTGGCGTCGCTTACGGCAGGAAGCCCTAGTACCGCTGCTGGCCGGCAAGACGGCAAGGTGGCGGCCCTTCGACTGGGACACCGAAGCTGATCTAGTCGCCACACCTACGGTGCGCCAATCCTCGGCGTTGGTAATCCTGGACGGTGCGTTCTCGTCACGACCCGAGCTGCTGGACCTCATCGACTACGCGGTCCTCGTGCAGGCTCACGACGGTGTCCGACGCCAGCGGCTCGCAGGCCGCGAGGGCGACGCGTTCATCACGAAGTGGTACCCGATCTGGTACGAGGCCGAGAACTACTACTACGCACAGGTCAGGCCGGCGGAGTCGTTCGACGCCATAGTCGCCACACCAACCTGCTGACTGATCGTCATGAAACGAAGACCTGACGGCGTCCTTCGAACTGTCGGGCGACAGCCGCTCTGCCGGCTCCACCGGGGGTGAGAACCCGCCGCGGCAGTCGACTATGGATCCCGGCGCCGTACCGTCGCGGCATGACTCGACCGCGACCGCGGGTACTGGCCGTTGGCGGAACCTCCCACGCCGGGAAGACGTCGGTCGGCCGATACCTGGCAACGAGTCTGACCTGGGCTCACGTGCCCACCGATCGACTCGCCAAACACCCGGGTCGACCATGGGGAGCCCTACCCGGCGTCGACCCGCCAGCACACGTCGTGTCGCACTACGAATCCCACACACCCAGCGACCTAACAGACCTCCTCCTCACACACTTTGCGTCCATGCGCGACGTGGTGACCGACGCCGTGCTCACGAGCCTCCGCTCATCGCCGGGCGTCGTCATCGAGGGATCAGCCCTCTGGGCCGGAGTCAACATCGCCCCAGGAATACCGGCGTTCTCACGCTGGCTCATCATCGACCCTGACCAGCTCTGGCAGCGACTGCAGGCAGAGAGCCAATACTCAAAGCAGCCCAGCCCGGCCCAGGTCCGCATCGAGGCGTTTCGTGATCGCTCCATCGCCTATCAAGAACGGCTGGTGAACGCTCTGCACGCCAGCGGCCTTGAGCACAGTGCTATCTGCCTCACAGGCATCGAGTCGACCCGCGACATCGCCGACCTGTTCATAAGTGACTTCACTCGGCGCACGTCGCCGGATGACGGAGACACAGTCGATCAGTGGTGAGCTGCGCCGCGAAGCGGACGCGATCCTTCATCATGTCGGCCTCCTTGCGCTGGCTGAGGCATGCGGCGACGTATTCGCCGGCGGCAGCTGTGACCGGAGCTGACGGTGTGACATGACCTGATCGTCCCGCACCGAGATCCGGCGAGCGGATCAGACCAGTGCCTCAAGCCGGCTGCGCGCGGTAGCCGGGTCGCCCCACAAGTCACCGCCGGGCGCGAGTTCGAGCAACGGCCAGAGGCTGTAGATCGTCGCGGCGGCCGTGCTCAGGCCCGGGTCCCCGGTCTGCATCGCGGTACAGATCTCGGTTACGGCCTCGGCGCCCAGCTCGCCGTGCAAGAAGGCCAGGTCAACCGCCGGGTCGTCCACCCCGATCTCCCCGAGATCGAGAAGCCCGGCGACCTCACCGCCGTCGGCGATAATCAGGTGCTCCAACCGGAAGTCCCGGTGGCACAGCACGCGGATCGCCGTTCGACTTTCCAGCAGCTCAAGCCCGGCTTTCACCCGCCGCTCCAGGTCGCTGTCGGCCAGGTCCACCGCGGCCAGCGCCTGCCGAAACTCGATGATGGGGTCGTCTCGGGGCACACCGCGTGCGACGGCGTCGTCGATGTCGAGGACATGCATGCGGTCGAGCACCGTGGCGATCCTCGTCGTCAGCTGAGGATCGGCGCGGACCATGTCGGGAGTGAGCTGTCTCCCGACAACGCGACGCTCGAGGATCGCCGTCGGCAATCCGTCCACCTCCTCAATCACCGTCGCCTCGGCGGGGACCGGGACGCCGCAACGTCGCAACTCAGCGGCCAGCGAAACCTCGTGCCGTCGCCCGCCGCGCCACGTCCAGGGAGCCGGATACTGCCGCGACACACGCAGCACCCACCCACCGGCTGGTGCGGACAACCCATAGGCGAGGGTGCTGATGCCTTCGCCGATCAACACCGGCGGCGCGTCGCCGATCTCGGGCCGTTGCTGGCGCACTAGCGTCACCAGCTCGGCCACGGCCGCCGATGTCAGGCTCGTCGACCACCTGGTCACGAGGTCATCAACGATGATGTGCGTCGCGCTACAACCCGTGTGAAGCCAAGCAATCGTCCAGCGTCGACCCGAAGCATCTCCGCCTCCTTGACCTGGGCTTCCGTTGACCCGGTCGCAGACCTCATTCCAGGCAAGCCAGTCGCGCCAGCCCGCCGGCAACCGATCAGCTACTTCGACGGTGACCAGTCCAGTCTTCGCCCAGTGTCGTCGCCACCAGGCCGGGCTGTGGAACGAGCAGAAGTCCCACTGCCAGTAAGGCTCGAGATGGCGCGGCGGGAGGTCCTCCAGCTCCTCAGCCAGTCCCGGTACAACGATGCCGATCTGACCGCCGACCTTGACCTGCCGCGAGTACGAGCCCAGGTACAGGTCGTCGGTTCCGAAGTAGTGATAGGCATCAAAGCTGACCAGCGCATCGAAGAAATCGCCAGCGAACGGCAGAGCGTGTGCTTCGGCAAAGATCGGATGTACCCGGTCACCGACGCCGTGCTCGGTCGCGCGACGGATGTTGGCTGCAGGTTTCACCCACAGATCGACGGCCCAAACCTCGACACCAAACTCCCTGGCCAGAAATATCGAGCTCAAGGCATTGCCGCACCCCATATCGAGAGCCCGCATGCCAGGCTCAAGCCGCATGCGCTCGCTGAGCGCTTCGGCGAGCCAGACCGGATTCGGACCCATCGCGCCCTCGACCATCCATCGAGCGGAGTAACCACCAGATCGCGGAAACCGCACATTCGCGAGGCTTGCGTCGAGCTCCCGGTCATCCATCCCGCGGAACTGTGCCGCACTCGGTACCCGGCAAGCAACCGGATTGGCCGGTCCCGACGTTCTTCGGGTAAGACTTCCGCCGGATCGTCACAGGCCTGGCCAGACGGTATGACGCAACCCCTGCCCCACGCCCGCCGCAACCACCACGGACCACCTCCTACGTGAGGAGCAGCCCAGAAGTGCGCGTCTGTCGTGTCCGCCGAGCGTCCGGCTTCGGCACTCCGCAACGGGGATCCTACCGATCAGTTCGCCGACGCTGGCCAGCCGCGGTCGGCGTTCAGGCTCACCTTGTCGCGGGCGGCCCCGTCGAGATCGATGCCTGTGATGTTCGCGAGTGCGCAGAGATTCCAGATGGCGTCGAAGATTTCGTGGCCAAGAGCCGCCTTCGCTGTGCTGACCTGGCCAGGCATTGCGGTTTGCAGAGCGATCAGAGCATCGGCTACCTCCCCGATCTCTGATGTCACGTGCAGCATCCGAGCTGTTGGGTCGACTTGGTTCCACCCGTGTTCCGTGGCGAGCTGCCGCGCGTTTTCACAGATCTCGGTGAGAGTCATGGTCGACACGCGACGGACCTGAACATCGCGCGTTAGATGGTCCCTTTGTGCGGGCGTCCCGCGCGACGATCCACTCCTGGCCCGCGGTCAGCCGTCGCTTACAGGTTGTCGTCGGCGCCCGCTCAGGTCTCGGCTATGGGGACGTACCCCTGTCGTGCCCCGAACGCCGCGCCCTCCAGCAAGGTAAGCGCTGCTCCACTGTCACCGTCGCCCCGGCAGACGTCCGCTCATGCCGATGGTCGGGTGACTATGGTGCCGTGGAAAGTCGATGGACCAGCCCAGGCCGCTATGAGATATTCCGCACCGTGTCGCAAGAACTCGAAGTCATCTACGACGACCTCCGCGCACGAGTAGCGGACCTGATGACGTCGATGGACCGGAAACCGGTGATTGGAATCTCCGGCCACGGAGGCGCCGGGAAGTCGACCCTCGCCGCCCGTCTGATGACTGACCTGGGCGGAACGCCCGAACAAGTGATCAGGACTGACTCCTTCTACGCTGTGGACGCTGGACCCAGTTCCGCCTTGTTCGACCTCCACGACTGGCCCGCCCTTTTCGACCTTCTGCACCGCATCCGCACAACCAAAGACCCGGAGCGACTCAGCTATTCCGTTCGCACCTACAGCGGTGACGAACGCACCTGCGATGTGCCCATGCCGCCGGCAGTTCTCGTGGAGGGTATTCGTCTGCTTCGCCCGGAGACTATGACGTTTCTGGACATGGCTGTGTGGATTGACCTGGCACCAGAACCCGCTGGTCGCCGCGCGGTTGAACGCAACCGCGACCAGGGGGACAGCAGCGACGAACTCGACCTGTGGCGCACCAAGTGGATCCCGGAGGCTCACGAATACGTGCAGTTGGTGAGGCCCGAGCAGCTAGCGCACGTTCTCGTACCAGCCGCTGGCCCAGATCTGTCGAGTTGAGAAGAAGCTCGACCGAGTCTGCCGCGCTGCGCGCGCCGGCAGCTGAACAACCAACGGCGACTCCACGACGACCCGACGCAGCCCCGGCAAGGGCCACAAGCGGATCCTCCTACGGGCGCCGAGGAGTCATTCCTCCTCGGTGACCGATGAGGCCTCAGCTGAGCGTTCGATGGAGGCCATCCGCATCGAACTCGGCAAGCTCGGTCCAGACATGGAAGTGCCGGGTGGGTGTCGTGCACATATATAGCGCGTGCCGATGGAACTACTGGAGCGCGCCAGGATGAGTCACCCGGATGGGATCCGCAGCGTTTGTCGGTAGCCGTGGCTAGCTTGCATCGCGTGGACACCCACTGGATGAGAGCACTAGCCGCTGTTGCTGAAGCGTTCAATGAGGATCAACTGGACTGGATGCTGCTCGGCAGTGCCGCAACTGCCCTGCGGGGCGCCGCGCTCGAACCAGGTGATGTTGACATCGCCATCAGCTCAGCTGCCGACGTTAGCCGTGCAGCCACGCTCCTGCCCACGCCAGACAGCAGGGATACGTCAGATCAAGCGTCCGGCTGGATTAGCACGACCGCAGAGCCCACCCTTGCTTTAGGCGACGCTGGCGAGCGATGGACGTTCGGGCGATGGTTCATTCACGGAGTCAAGGTCGAGCTCGCCTATATCGAGGCCCCCGCAGTCAGCGGCCTTCTGCTTGAGACTCGTGGCCCACGGGCCTGGGCTGAGCGGGACGTCCTCAGTTGCCACGGCCAAGTTGTTCCCACAGTTCCGATCGAGGTGCAAGTGGCCACCATGATCGCGAGGGGACAGGACGATCGCGTCCGGGCAACTCTCGACGCCATCGACGTCAGCCACTTCAACATAGATCGTCTACGACGCGCGATCTCCGACAAGCGGGCAGAGGTCTCCGACCTATTGGTTCCCGAGCGAGTGCGACAACTCATGGCGCAGGGAAACGGCGGATGCTGACTAACTCAGCCATGTAGACGCGACAACCAGGACAGCCCAACGCAGACCTCTACCAGGCTGGACTAATGTCCAAAGAATCGGCCGAGACTGGCACCGTTCACCGACGCCGCCGCGGAGCGCCTGATGATCTTCAAGGCGACGTGCTGACCAGGCAACGCCCATCAGAAGAATCTCAATGGCGCGGCCGCTTAGCCATCCCCAACTGACGGTGATCGAGCGCCAGCAAGGCGGTCACTGGCCGTGCCCGCTGGGAACGGCCGGGCGGTTCCCGTCGCGGCCCGATTGCCGTAGTCGCTCAGGCACGTCAGGCTGCAGGTAATGTCTCGGCGGCTCATTCTCTTGCGTCATGCGGCACCACACGTGCGCCATGATCAGCCGCCATCGCGGTGGCAGCTCAGCGTGGCTGGTTGGTCCGCTGCCGTCGCCATCGGCAGATGCCTTCCGACGGAGCCTGCACTCGCGTCCAGTCCTGAGGTCAAGGCGGTGCAGACCCTGGCCGCCGCAGCTTGTGTCGACCCTGTCGCGATTCAGGTAGACGCGCGGTTCGGCGAGGTCGCACGTCCGGGCGAGCCATTCGATGACGACTATAAGAACCGTCGGCTGGCCTGGGTCACCGGTCAACTCGATGAGCGCCACGCAGCGTGGGAACAGCCAGAGGAAGCTGCTGTTCGCTTTCAGACCGGTCTCGACGCCGTGGAAGGCGGCATCGTGGTGGTTGCGAGTCACGGCATGGTGATCGCGTCATGGCTGAGGGCGGTCGGCTACGTCGGCGCCGGCGAGGATGTTGGCCACCTGTGGAGCAACCTGCGCTTTCCCGACTTGCTCGACCTCCAGGTCGACTAGTGCACCGACCCAGTGGCGCATTGCTCACCGGCGCCTGGTCAGCGATCCCTCAGCGGACGCCGGCTGGTCAGTGCTCGTAGACCCGTGGAAGCGTCTTGCGCGCTGACCACAGAAAGTTGGAATAGGCACTGTGGCTCTCGAACGCTTCGGAGAGCGTTTCGGCGACCACTCCGGCGTGTAGGAACATCCTGGCCGTGAGCAGCCAACGCAGAGACTGCGCCAGCACGTGCCAGGCGCGGATGTCGTCCTCAGCTGCGTTGCTCTCGAGTGAGTGCGCGAAGCCGACGCGAGCGTTAACGATCGCTCCCGTCCACCTGTTCTGCTGGCCTGCGACTCCGGGGGCTGCGCCGTCTACCTCCTGCAACAGCGCCGCCAGCCTCTGCGGGTAGCTGGGTTCCCACAGGTATTGAGTCAAAGCTTTGCTCAGCATGGCTGCGATTTCGGGTCGGAGCACGTTTGGCGAGGCGGCGTCTGCGCCGTCGCCGTGTAGCCGGTTCTGCATGAGGTCGGCCACTGCCAGTCCGAGGTGCTCGTCATCGCCGAGCGCTTTCAAGAAGTGGGCGCCCTCCTCGACCTGCTTCTGCGGGTACCGGCGCTGGTCGGGGTGAAGCCGGCGGTGGAGCCCCTCGGCGGCTGCGGCGAGTTCGAGGAGTTGGTTCTGCACTGTCCGATCAGATGACGTCACGGCTCCTGCGACGAGCTGCGGCAGCGGTGATAGTCCGGCGAAGTACTCGAGCCAGGACGCGAGCGCAGCCAGACCGAAGGTCTTTAGGGGGAGCAGTGGGGCACCCGGACCGGTCGGCGCGACCGTGCTTAGCGACGGGCAATGCACCTCTAACCAGAGGTCCGCCGCTGGGTCATGCACCCGAAGCTCCAGCGGTGGACAGTCCTCGTTGAAGATGATCGTCAGGAGCGCCGACAAGGGCCGCACGACATGGGTCAGGATGCCCTCGACGGTCTGCCCGGCGGGCACCTTCCAGACGAGCCACGTCTGCGTCGTGATGCTGGCACCCGACAGCGTCGGGTTGGGTAAGGTCCAGGACGCTTCGAACTCAAGGTCCGCACCGAGGCCCGGAACTGCAACGCTGATCGAGTCGGGCGCCTCGTAGTCGATGTGTACCACATGCGAATCGCGGAATGTCTGTGCCGACAGACCCTTGAGTCGGACCCACTGGTCAAGGTTGTGCAGGCGGACCCGGGCGACGTCGAACAGGTGCCCGGCGGAGCCGACGAGGCCGCCGATCAAGGCGTACCGACCCTCCATCACTTGCTCGGCGAGTGAGCCGAAGAGGGTGCTCTGCCGACGTCGTGTTTGGGCGTCCACGAGGGTCACTTGGCCGTATCCCCCGAGCAGGCGGCCGTGGATGACCAGGTCCGGCTCAACTCCGATCGGCGACGGTACCCATGTAGTCGCGCCGTCTTCGCTGACATCTACCAGTTCTAGAGACGGCGTGATCTCTCCCAAGATCTCCACCCGCGGCCAACGCCCCAGCAGGTCAAGACGCCCCGGCAAGGTGTCATCGCCCGACTCGGGCAGCCAAAATTGGCCGTTCGCCCGGCCGCCATCGTCCGCTAGTCGTGCCACAGCTACTCCTTTGTCCCCAGCGCCTTTCTGAGCCGCGACGGTTGTGGTCGTGAGCGTCGGTAGCGCGGCTTGGACTTACGCCCTCGATCAGCTTGCCGAAGTGTCTAGCTCGAGGTAGCCACCGGACCACGTCGACACCTCATGCGACGACCGCCCACTACTCACCCTGCCGCGACAGCAGCCCGGCTCGGCATCACCCAGCGAGCGCTCACGACACTACGGCGCCGTGACGCCGGCCCCGCTACATCCGCATCAGCGCCACCCACCATCCGGTACCTCAGCGACGACCTAAACCGCGGAAATCACTAGGCCGGCGTGGCGTGCGACGTCCCGCAGAGGTCGTGTCCCGCGCCGCCCGCTACTCGTACGGCCCGTCAACAGCCGTGAGCAGCGAAGGCGGCCCAGTTGTTCACACTGGCAAGGCGAGTCGCCAGCAGGTTTGTTGGACCTCGTGTGGGGAGGACCTAGGACGGCGCCGTGACGTCGACGGAAGCCACCGATCCCGTGCGCGGCCTGAAACACGGCGCCAGCCTCTCGACGTTTCGCGTCCGTGTCGATTCGTTATGCGTCAACCGGATAGTTGCAACGAGTCCAGGCGTGTCATCGCAACGACTCGCAGCAGGCGCGGCGGTCGATGCGGGCATCGTCCCTTCGACCCGTTGCGGCGGTCGCCGAGGTAGCGCCCTCAGTCCGTCGCGTCGTCAACGCCTGGCTCGTCCGTACGCACCTCGCGGTGAGGCTCGTCGGGCGAGAGGTCTTCAACCTCTGCATGCAGCGCGTCGAAGGTGTCACGGCTGACGTGAACGCTGCTGCCGTCGAGTTGTGCGTTGCGGTGCTCGACTCGCTGCCACGACACGTCACGGTGACAGACAACCGACACCAACTCGACCGTTCCGCCGGCCTCGGCGGCTGCTTCCCGTACCTGGTCACGCTTCGTTCGGCTCCAGAATCCCAGATCGAGCACCACGTCATTACCGGCCTGCAGCCAACGCTTCCACAGAGGTTCCATCACGGCCTCGACTCGGCGCAGCGCTTCGGCGAAGTCACGCACTGAGCCTTCCTTGGATCCGTACAGCGTGGCGACCCACTCGTCACTGGTGAACCGCACAGCCCCATACTGCTCCTCGAGCTGTCTGGCGACGGTGGTCTTCCCAGCACCGATGTGACCGTAAATGAGAAATGCAGTGGGCATCACGCAACGCTCGGCGAGCACCGTCGAGCTGGTACGCCAGACGTGACCCACCGGCATCGCCGCATCCGGTTAAGCACCAGCGAGCCCCTTGATCAGGTACCAGCATGCGTCGTGATGAGTCACCGTCGGTTTACCGTGCTCATCGGCCTCGGACCAGACGTCGACAACGTGGCCGCCGCCCCAGTCCTGGTAGCCCAGCTGGTCGTAGAGCCGCCTGGCGCCGTCGTTGTCGGTCTCGACGGCGATCCCTACAAATGTCGATCCGTCTTGGCGAGCGATCGCCTCGGCGCCTGCGATCAGTTTGGTACCGATGCCCTGACCTTGGGTGAACGCTTCGAGGGCATTGATCTCCGGTGCTGACCCGAGTGCGTCGATGACGCCTTGGTATTTCGAGGTGCGAAGCACCGTCCCGCGACCAACCGGCTCGCTACCTTGCCACGCCACCAGGTACGTGGCCTGCCCGGTGATCTGGAGCTCCCATTGCGCGAGGTGATGCCGATGGCCGACGTCATTCGTCGCAGCCGACGTCATCAGCACGTCGAGATCGTCGGCTGTGCACACCCGAACGGTCACTTCGTCTGTCATCGTCGATCCCTCGCTATGCATAGTGTCCGCTGGCTGCGCCCCGCACACCATGCCCGGCGCCGTGTCCCGGGGCCAAGCGATATTGCGGTCCGCCGGCTGAACAGGTCATCCAGTCGTGGCCACGGAGGGTCTTGCGCTTGGCCATGGCGTTCTGTAGCCGACCAGGCCCGGTCAGCTGGGGCGCCGGGCGAGGGTGTCGAGCCACGACAGGATGGCGGGTACGTCGAGTTCGTGGTGCAGGCTTTCGCTGACCAGCAGGTGAACGTCGTCTACCGCTCCTTTGGCCGCGTAGATCTCGCGCAGTCGCGCGATGCTGTTCGGGACGGAGCCGTTGTAGGCAGCCGACCGGTTGTCCGGGCTCGGCGTGTCGAGCGCGCCGTAGTGCACAGCGATCGGTGTGGGTGCGTTGAGACCGGCGATGTCGGCACGATCGAGCCATTGCAGAACGCCGGGGATGCAATGGGCTGGCGCGTTACCGCCGTCGGCAAAGACCGATTCAAATGAGCCGAGGGTCCCGCTGGCGAAGATGGAGCGGACCCGGCTGCTGAACACCGGGTAGGTACAGGCGAGATCGCCGCCCCATGAAATGCCGACGACATCGATCGAGACGTCAGAGTCCATTCCATGTAGCCACGTCTCCCAGCGCAGCAGGTCCTCGACGGTGTCCCCCATCAGGGTCCGTCCGTGGATGAAGGCATCCGTCTGAAGCGTGTACGCCATCGGCTGCCCCCAACGCCAGTAACTCAGACCCGGCCGTCCGGTGTGAGCGGCAAGGTCGAACAGTGCACCGAACCCATGCAGTTCCGGTAGCAGGACCGTGTGGCCTGCCTGAGCGAGGCAATACGCGAAGCCGTGGTGGTAGTCCTCGTTCACGCCGTCAACGCGAAGGCTGGTGTCGACCTCACCGTGCCCGTGCAGGGCGAGCACGACGTCACTGGATGGACGCTGGCCCGCCGGGTGCAAAAGGTAGGCGGGCAGGTCGAGACTGGCATCGACGGTCATCCGCAACGCGGTGATGTGGACGTCATCCTCAATCGTGCTCCTGAGCGGTTCCACCACAGGTGTCGTCGTTTTACCCATGCCCAGAAGCTCGATGAGCTTGCTCCGTGCGGCGATGGCCCATTCATCGAATCCGGTGGCGTAGCGGTCAAACGCCAACTGCGGCGCACCGGCTGCTGATCGAAACGCCAGCGCGAGCTCACTTGGGCTGATCAAGAAGTCATAGTCCACGCAGGTAGTTCTACCCGGCGAGGTCGGCCACCGAGCAGACGTTAGGCCTGGAATGGGGATGCTAGGACGCTTCCCGGCGGGCCGTGTCAGCTAGTGGCGCTGGTGTAGTTGCGGATGCCGATCGTCCACAGCCGCACGGCGATAACCACGGCTATCGCGGCGGCGGTGACCCCGGCCAGGATCCAGGCCGGTCCCAGTCGTCCGGTCAGTACAGCGGTCGGCACGGTGGCGATGAAGGTCACCAGGACACCGGTGGTGATGGCGCGCAGGGGGCGGCTGAGCATGGTGGTGGGGTAGGCGCCGAGCTGCCAGGCGGCGTCGTAGGCGACGTCCAGGCTCAGTCCGATCGACCAGAAGACGGTCGCGGCGATGATGCACCTGGTGGCCCACATGAGCACGGTGGCGGCAGCGACCAGAACGAGCCAGCCGGCGATCGCGGTGAGGTCGGGCTGGGTCGGACTGGTCAGCGTTGCGGCGATCACGACGACCAGGCCGAGGACGGTCTGGATGAGTGCTAGCGGTGCTGCACCGCCGAGGCTGGCGAGCAAGATCGCGGGTGCGGGTTGGGTCAGCAGCGCATCGAAGCTGCCGTTGGCGACTTGGGTGCCGTTGAATCGCAGGTTTGGTTCGACCAAGCCTTGGCGGAGGCCGGACACGATCTGGAAGGTGCCCAGCAACGCGATCGCGTTGATGGGACTGAACCCGCCCAGCTGATCGGTGCGGGTGAATACCGCCAGCAGTGCCGCCATCGACGCGACCAGTGCGATGAGCGCTCGGCCGATCTCGAAGACCAGGTCGGTACGGAATGCCAGCTGCCCGCGAAGCGACATCGAGAACAACGTGGCGTAGAGACGGAGCAGGCGCACGGGATTCCCTTCAGGCGCCGACGGCGGTGAACGTGTGGAGGCCTCTCCGCCACACGAGGGCTGCGGCCGCGGTGAGGAGGACGAGCCAGATCACCGCCGTGATGTAGGCGGTCACGACCTGGTGCGCGGAGAGCGTCCCGGCGGCGATCTCGGCTGGCAGGCCGAGCATCGGCCAGATCGGCAGCAGGCGGCCGATGCTCGAGACCTGTCCGGGAAGCAGGAACAGTGGCGCCGCGAGCCCACCCAGCAACGCGATCACCGTGTTCCCCAAGGCGACCATGGCGGTGGCGCGTTGCGTCCAGAAGGCGCTCATGGCGAGGGTGATGGTGAAGACGAAGCGCAGTGCACCAGCGATGACCACCGCTGGTACGGCGATCAGCAGGTACAGGGGATGGATATGCACGCCGACGGCGACACCGACGATGGTGAGGATGGGCAGGCCGAAGAGGGTGTGCCAGAACCGGAGCGCGACGTTAGTGCCGGCGAGGTCGGCGATCACCGGTTGCGGAAGCATCAGCCGGTTGGTGATGGTGCCATCGAAGATGCTCGCGCACAGGGTGTGGTCTTCGTAGCTGACGGTCAGGAGCTGCACCGCGAGGAGGATGAAGAAGTAGACGCGGATCGGTCGTGAGGTCGGGTCGACCGCAGTCCAGACCAGGAGGCCGACGAGTGGTCCGATCGCCTGATTCAGGACCAGGGTGATCATGAACGACCGCCAGCTCCACTGCTCGAGCGAGCTGCGCCAGGCTCCGACGGCGGTCAGGCGCAGAACGTTCATGACTCTTCGTCGTCCCGGTAATACCGGTCGAGCACGACCTCGAGTGGTGGATCCGTCACCGACAGATCGGTCAGCTCGATCGTGTTGAGTAGGTCCGCGGTAACCGCTGGGACGCGGTCGCGGGGAACGCGAAGCGACACCACATCGCCAGCGTCACCTAGCGCGTCTGTCACGTTCTCGCCGTACCGATCCCAGTCCACCTTGCCGGCGTCAGGCGGTCGCGAGATTCGGATCTCTTTCCAGGGCGAGAGAGTCGCGGCGAGGGTGCGCAGGTTGCCGTCGAAGCGGACCGCGCCGTGGTCGATCAGGATGACGCGCGAGCACAGTGCCTCGACCTCGGTCATGTAGTGGCTGGTGAGGATGACCGTCGCCCCGGTGGTGGCGGCGTAACGGCCGACGTAGCGACGGAACGCCAACGCGGCCGAGGCATCGAGTCCGATGGTGGGTTCATCAAGGAACAGCGCCCGCGGCCGATGCAGCAGGGCGAGCGCCAGCCCGGCTCGCATCCGCTGTCCGAGGCTCAGTGCCCGGACCTGCCGAGCCATCACATCGCTGAGGTCGAGCATCGCCTCGAGTTCGGCGAGGTGCTCGTCGAAGTCCTTGCGCGCGATGTCGTAGAGCAGTCGTCGATAGCCGAAGTTGTCCATGACCGTGAGCTCACCGGGGCCACCGATGGGCTGACTTCCCCGGATCAGCGCGATTGACCGGAGGTATTCACGGTCGCGGTCATACGGCCGGAAACCGAGCACCTCGGCGCGGCCGCTCGACGGGTGCAGCACCCCCGCGAGCATCTTCATCGTCGTGGTCTTACCGGCTCCGTTGGGACCGATCAAGCCCACCACCTGACCGGCGCTCACCGAGAACGACACGTCGTCAACGGCCGTGATGGTTTGGCGCTCCTGGTGGAACAGCGAGGTCAAGGCCACCTTCAGCCCACCCCGACGTAGCGGGGCCTGAAACGTTCTGGTCAACCGGTCGACTGCAACGACGACGGCCGCGAACGAGTCTTCTGAGGGCACAGCAAAACCCTAGGATGATCACGCAAGATGCAAGCTCGGCCCGAATCTGGAGCGTGCGTGAACCTGACTAACGGGCCCAACGTTGCATCGGTGCTTGAACAAAGTGGTGGAATCTATCGTCCCGCTGCGCTGGGCCGGCTCGTCGGGCTCAGTGCTTCGCAGATCCGGAACTATGAACGGTCCGGGTTCATCCCGCCCGCCCAGCGCACGGCCACCGGCTACCGCGTCTTCGATGCTCGCCACGCGACCGCGCTCCGGGTCGCCCGCTGCCTTCAGGAGGGCTATGGGTGGCAGCGGGCATTGGACGCCATGCACGCTGTCCATCACGGCGACACCGACCGAGCCTTCGCGGTAGTTGACGAACGCCACGCCGACATCCACGTACAACGCCGGCAAGTCGCCGAAGCCCTCGAGGGCCTCGACCACGCCCGCCAGGACGTGGCAACAGTCCTAGGTTTGCGGCTCCCCCGTGGGCACACGCTCAGCATCGGGCAAGCAGCATCAGCGCTCGCCGTGAACGCCTCAGCCATCAGATACTGGGAATCTCGCGACGTCCTGACGCCGATTCGAACAGCCGACGGCCGGCGGCGATACGATCAGCGCCTGCTCCAACGGCTTCAACTGATCAAACTGCTACGTGACATCAACTACGGATTCGACACGATCGAGGCCGTCGTCAACGACCTGTCAGATCAAGCCGGGACCAAAGCTCTGCGCGCCTTGGAGGAGCGACAAGCTCGTGTCAAGGCAGCGAGCGTCGCCACCGCGCGCGCCACCCATGCCTTGGTCGGCTACATCGCCTACCTAGGACTCACCGCGGTCTAAGGGCCTCGGGGTGGTCCGCGCTACACGGAAGTCCCCCGGATGACCCGACGCGCGTCTAGGCCGCGAGGAGAACCCCACGTGCGTGTTGCTGACGAACGTGTTGCATGCCTCGGGTGGAGGGGGCCACTGGTTCCCCTGGCCGGTGGAGAGGACGCCAGTGTGCGGGTGGACAACGCGCTGCTGAAGCCTGCCGGCGATGACATGGAGGCGACCAACTGGACCGCGACCCTGACGGACTCCGTCAGTCGTCGAAGACGGGTTTCGCGCCCGTCCCTTGCGTTTGCTGAAGTCAGTCCGTAGCGCTCCTCGAGTGGAACCGATACCGCGGTCACATAACCCGCGACCTAGCCCGCACACGTCCGGGCCGAGGTTCATAAACACGTTCTGAGCATCGCTTGGTGCCTGCTACGTTGCGGCTGTGCGCAATAATGGCTGACCTGTCGAACGGCAACGCAGGCTGAGTGTTCTCCGCGACCTTCATGGGTCGGGTCCTCACCCTGTTGTCCATCGGTTCGGCGCGGCCCCTGTGGTCCCGGACCTCTCCTTGGCCATCGTGCCAGGCATCCCCATCGACTCGACGTGAGGCCGTTTCATGCGCAACAACTCCAACCCCCTCGCCCACCACCACGACTCAAAGCCGACTGATTCATCGCCCCCTGTGACGACCGCTTCGGCGCGCAAGCGTGAGCAACTCGGCTCGTTCATCAACCAGAAGATGGCACCGCACGCCGCTGTCCAAGCCGTCGCCGTCTACGGCAGCGTGGCCACCGGCATAGCCAGGCCCGACTCGGATATCGACGCGTACGTCTTCATGGATCCACTCGACCCTTACATCGTTCCGGCCGAATCGATGTGGCGGGAACGCGACGACACGTTCCACAGCATCTTCGCCGACGACCCCTCCCTGGAGGAGGACGGCATCCAACTCGATTTGCACCGCGTCGATCTCACCGTCTGGCAGCACCCCGGCTACGTCTGGCCCGAACACATCCGTGCCGAACTCGCCGACGGGTGGATCGCCTTCGATCGACACGACGCCGTCGCGCCGCTCATCACCGCCCGCACCAGCTATCCCGACGACGAACGACTGCGGGCCCTCGACGAGGCCGTGAACTTCGTCGCCGCCCAGCTGCCCGGCAGTGGCGCGCCCGACTGGCACCCACCCGACGCCGCCGATATGAGCGATGGACTCCAAGCCGCGTACGACTACTGGGTGCACGCACTCTTCGCCTACAACCAGCGTTGGCTCCCTTGGCGAAATCGCCAAATGCGAACACTGCTCCGATTGCCCTGGCTCCCGCCCAACATCGATCACGATCTGCTAGACGCCGCGGTCTCATCCGGGCACGACCACCTGGCGTACCTGACCCGAGCCGAGGCGCTCCGCCGGCTACTAGACGAACTTCTCCACCGGCTCGCCGCTGACCGCATCTACCACACTGACGATCCCATCAGTGAGGCATTCAAGCGCGGCCACGACGAGCCGGGCCGGGCCTGGAACATGAGCTCATGGACCATCGAACACCGCCGTCGATTCCACGTCGACAAGCGCTGAACCGATCAACAACGCTACGACGGCGGCCACCCCGACGTTCGCGGTCCTGTCGATCCGATATGAGTCAACCGGGCTGATGCGACGGGTCCCGGCGGGTCATGGCACAACTAGCGAGAACTCATCGAACATGAGGCGCTTCGGTCGACGGATCCGCGACCTCTCGGCCTCGAGGTTACTAATTCCAGTCGGATGAGCAAGACCAGGCGCAGTCGACGCCGCCTGGTGCTCGGCAGTCGGGGCAGTCTTCGTCGAGGCCGAACGGTGTCCCAGTGCCGGCGTTGCATACGTGTGCGTCGGGTCCGTTGATGTCGATAGCGGTGCAGTCGAGCTCGTTGTGGTCGCGCGGGCCGTCGCTGGACATGGGGTCGTCCCGGTGCCGGGGCGGGGTGGTTGCCTTGCTGGCTGACCGTTTCTTGGTCCCTCCCGGTAGATGAGATGTCGGCCATGTGAAGCCGATGGAGTGCAACCCGATGTCCGGGGCGCTGGCCCGGGTTTCGTGAGGAGATAAGCGCAGCGCCGATCGAAACCCAGGCCGACGCCCCGGCCCGGAGGGAGTCGGGTTGCGCGGAGTCGGCGACGGCCAGAATCGTTCGACCGGGAGGGACTAACCCCTGTTTGGTGATGGTCTGATGGCGCCGCCGGAGGCGGCACGCATGGCGGTGGGCCTCTGTCGCCCACCGCACGCTCTGGGCCGATGTCGGGCCGGTGTGGGTGTGGACGCCGCACAGCCGGGTTGCCGTACTGGTCTTAGGGTTCGGGTCGTGGCGCGCAAAGGAGTAGTGACAGTGACCGACGATTTCGACGGCAGCACAGACGCGGGGACGGTGCGGTTCGGGCTCGACGGCAACACCTACGAGATCGACCTGTCCCCGGTCAACGAGAGCGAACTCCGCGAGTTCCTGCGCCACTACATCCAGGTCGGTCGACGACTCTCAACCTCGGGCCGCCCCTACACGACAACGCACACGGGAGCTGATCCACGAGCGGTCCGCGCCTGGGCCGACGCGAGCGGGATCACGGTGTCACCTCGAGGGCGGATCAGCGCTGAGGTAATCGACCAGTTCCACGCCGCCGGCCACTAACCCGCCGCCACCCCTCTACCCGGTCGGGCGGCAGGGTCGGTGAGGAGAAGCCGGCCGCGGTGCTCGTGCATGTCCAGTAGGTAACCAACATCGTGGAATCCGATCCCGAACGCGCGCAGCAGGTAGGCCCGTTCGTTCAGCTCGTCCGCGGCGCCGGTCGCCACATCAGATGCGTCGAGGTGACGTCGACAGGCGTCGTCCAGCTGGGCGATCACGTGCACATCCACTCCCCCGCCGCCGGCGGCGGCTGAGAGCGCGCTCTCGGCGGCGGCCAACGTCCGGACCCGTCGCGGCTGTTCATTGCCGGCGAGGTGCAGGTCCCACGACGATCCAGTCGGGGTCACCGCCGCCGCGCCGCCACGGGTCGTCCCAGTCGTCATCCACGGTGATCCGGCCGGCACCCGGAGCAGGTTGTCATGTGGGAGTGACACTGCTGGCCGCATCGACGCTCCTGCGACGCTCACCTGGCGAGCTCGAACGGCACCCAACCGGTGCGGAGATACCAGTGACGCCCCGCTCGCAGGTGCGCGACGACCGCCCGTTGGAGCGTCGTCACCTGAGGGAGTTCGTCGAGCAGTTCCTGTGCGACTGGCCGAATCTGGAAGATGTGGTCGAGCGGGGACCAGTCGGCTGTTTCAACATCGGTGAAGGTCGTGAACCTCTGCTGGAACCGGCGGATGTTTGAATCGTGCGGTAGATAGTCCCCCAGCTGGGCGTCCATCAGCCACGATCGACAACTGAAGCTTGTGATGTGTTCCGGGAATCGGTCGGGAAAGAATAGGCGGGCCTCGGCGAAGGCTCTGTCGCACGCATCAGGATCGAGCCGGCCACTGGCTGCGGGGATGTGGACCCGCAACGAGGTTTTTTGCGATGCAGCGGCGACGTCCATTGCTGATCCAGGGTTGACGGCGACATGCCGATCGAAGGCGAGCCGACCAAGTCGATACGAAACGCCGCGAGCGGTGAGCGCCAAGCCTCCGGACAAGCCGACACCCGATAGGCCAGTCCGCTCGCGGTAACTCCGCATTGCCGCGCCCAGAAATCCGAGGGTTTCCCACGAGATCTCATCGGGCACCTCGTGGAGCGCGTGGTACTTACGAACGTAGGGAAGAGTCGCAAGGAACGTCCACACAGAAAGGTGTCGCGCCGCGCGACCCACGCCCGTCGCCGGCGGCTGCCACGAGACGAATCGTGGCGGCGGCTCACCCATGTTGTTCAGCGCATCCGAAAGGTTCTGCTCAAGTGCTAGCCACAACCCTGGCTGCTCATGAGGATCTGGCCGAGCGGCCAGCACCGCGTTCCGATCGCGAGCCGCGACACCCAGCTGCTCGAGCAATCCCCACGCGACCGGGTCGCTCGGCAGCACGGGCCTTCCCGCACCGATATCGCCCACGGCATTGAGCCAACCGAGTACCTCGAGCGGAGCACCACCTCTGACGGTCACGGCCGAACACTAGGCGCACACCTGCCTTCAAAGGCAGCTACGCGCGTTCGACGCTTCGTCGAACACCGGGTGGACGGTCGTGACCGACTGACGGCACGTTCAACCGCTCGGCGGCGAGCTCGTAAATGGCCGGGTCGGGCTTGGCCACACCGACCTCGTGTGAATAGATAATTGTGTCGACCAGCCCTTCGAAGTCATATCGCCGCTGCTCCTCGCGGCGTGCGCCGTCAGCCGAATTGCTCAAGATCGCCGTTGTAAGCCTCGGCCGTAGTCCAGCAACGAAGTCACGCAAGCGGACGTCGAGCCGTCCGCAGTAGCGGTCCCACATGTCCGCCATCATCGCGTCTGCTTGAGCCTCAGTGAGACCAAGCCTGAGCCGAAACGTGTCCCGCGTCTCCGACTCGGAAGGATTGCTGGGATCGGCGGCAGTCGCCACAGCTGGCTGATCAGGGCTGCGTCGCTCACTACCGTGGGTGCCGGGTTGATTGGCTGCGCCCACTGCCTCCCACCGGTCCATCCATTGCTGCGGCCACGCTCCGTCCTCGACAATCTCAAGCACGCCCCCGATGTCGAACACTGCTGCCTTGATCATTGGATCCTCCAGGAGCTTGGACTAGCGCGGTATTAGCAAGAGTCGAAGGAGTCGCAAATGGTTGGCTTGGCTGCGGCGAGCGGGATCACGGTGTCACCTCGAGGGCGGATCAGCGCTGAGGTGCTCGACCAGTTCCACGCCGCCGGCCACTAACCCGCCGCCACCGCTGGCAGCAGTTGTTCGGTCAGGCGGCGGGTCGGTGAGCAGGAGCCGGGCGCGGTGTTCGTGCATCGCGAGCAAGTAGCCGATGTCGCGGTACCCGATCCCGAACGCACGTAGCCGGTGGGCGACCTGCAGGCGCAGCAGGTAGGCCGTTCGTTCAGCTCGTTCGTTCAGCTCGTCCGCAGCGGCAGTGGCCGCATCAGAGTCGTCGAGGTGACGTTGACAGCCGTCGCCGAGTTGAGCGATCACGTGCACATCCACTCCCGCTCCCCCGCCGCCGGCGGCGGCGGCGGCTAGGAGCGCGGTTTCGGCTGCGGCCAGCGTCCGGACCCGGCGCGGCTGTTCATCGCCGGCGAGGTGCAGGTCCCATGACGACCCAGCCGGCGTGACCACCGCGGCAGCAACACGTCGCGTCCCGCCGGCCGCCGCTGCCGCTTGGAGCTGTGGCCGCGGCCGCCACGGCGTCGTCCCGGTCGTCATCCAGGGTGTTTCCACCGGGACTCGCAGCAGGTTGTCCACGGTCTCGGTCGGGATCCCGGTCAGGTAGCTGATGTCGACGGGTTTGCACCCGGCGACTTTGAGCGCGCGGACCGCGATCCGGCGCAGCTTCAACGCGGTGATGTGCGCGGCGTCCGCGGCCTGGCCGAGCTCCACAGCGTCCGTACACAGGTCCTCGAGGCCACCGAGGCTGACCTGCAGGTCGAATCCTGCGGGTAGCCGTCGCGCGGTCATCGTCTCGGCCATGGCAAGGGTGCGGGTGGTGATCGGGTGATGTCCGGGGACCCTCGCCAGCGACGCAGCCCTCCGCTTTGCCGCCGACGAGGCCGCTCCGCCGCCGTCCTCGTCGTTGTCGCCGCCTTCGACGGACCGATCGATCCCGACCTCGACGACTACGCCCCGCCGTCGCAGCCCTGCACACAGCCGCCGCCGACGCCGCAGTCGCGTCACTGCAACGAGCACTGGCTAGCAGCGCTGACGACCTTCCCCCACACGACGTGATCACAATCGAAGGAGATCCCGGCCGCGCCCTCCTCGGTCAAGCCGGCGACGCTGTTCTCCTCGTCATCGGGGCCCATAACCGGTCTTTGCTGCAACGACTCTGGAGTCGCGGTACCGCCACCGAGCTCCTCGGCGCGAGCACGATCCCCGTCGCCATCGTCCCGTCGCCCCGCGATTGACCCCGAGCCAGCGGCCGGGACACTTCCCACGGGTTCAGCGCAGTTGGTCGACTGGGTTCCGGTCGTCACTGTCGGAGGAGGACGACGCCGGCGTAGGCGGTGGCACCGACCACGATCCACGAGGCGAGGGCGAGGATCAGCGCTTTGCCGCCGGTGCGTCGAAGTGTGGGCAGATGGATCCCGGTGCCCAGCCCGAACAGCGCCGCCACCAATAGAATCTCCTGCACGTGCTTTGCTCCGGCGAGTATCCCGGCCGGGAGATCACCGGTGCTGGTCACGGCGATCGCGGCCAGGAACCCGACCACGAACAGCGGCACCACCGGCGCCCGACCCCCTACCGCGACGCTTCCGGGCTGTGCCGCGCGGCGTCGGCGCGCGACGAGTGACACGCCCGCGACCAGGGGTGCGAGCAGGATGACCCGGCTGAGCTTGACGACGACTGCTGTGGTCAGGGCACCGGTGACCTGGTTGGCGGTGGCCACGGTCTGACCGACGTCATGCACGCTCGCGCCGACCCAGCGACCGAACTCGATCGGGTTCAGCCCGAGCGGTCCACGCAGCGCCGGCAGCAGCACGATGGCGAGGCTTCCACACAGCGTGACCAAGGCGATGGCGACCGCGGTGTCGTCCTCGTCCCCGTCGGCGACATCAGTCACCGCGGCCACCGCAGATGCGCCGCAGATGGAGAACCCGGTGGCGATCAGCAAGGACCGGGCACGGGAGATGCCCAGCGCCCGGCCGATCAGCTGGCTGCCGAAGAACGTCACCGCGACGGTAACCACGACGACGCCCACGCCGCCAAGGCCGAGCGCGAGCAGTTGCGGCACAGCCAGTTGCAACCCCAGCAGGACAACCGCGATCCTCAACAGCCGATGCGAGGCAAGGTGCGTGCCCGCGCGAAGTACCGGTTTGTGCAAACCCAAGTTGACCACCACGGCCCCAAGCACTACCGCCACCGTGGACGCGTTAACGGCCGGCACCACACGAGCCACAGCGAACGCCAGCACCGTCGCCGCAGCGACAACAGCCAGCCCCGGTATCGACCGCCACCGAGGGGGATTGTCCGTGCTGTGATGCCCGAACAGGTGCCGGACATCCAGCGGCGCCAGGTCACATCCCGGTCGGCACTGGCTCCTCCTGCGCTGATTCGCCGCCGCGGCATTCATCGGAGGCTCATCGCGCGGGTTTTCGTGCGGTGCTATCACGTTGTGTCACGATCGCGTGCGAGTGAGGCACTCTCCGATCCGACCTGACTGTGCTGGAGCTTGTGGCGGCCGTCTCCCGCGCTCTGACCGAGCCGACCCTGACTCAACGCGCTCCACCCGCGTCGCCGTCCGATCCAGCTGGTGACGCTCACCGCGAGCCTGCACCCGCACTCACGGGACGACCTGTTGGTGATCAGCGCGAGGAGCGGGAGACCGTTCGGGTGCGGTGTCCTGTCGATCACGGGTGGCTTGTGTCGGCCAGCTTGCCGCGCGAACGAGGTACCCGATGGCGGCGGCGAAGAGACACGCGATAGCAATGAGACTGGGCCACCCACCGATGCTGGCGAGTCCAAGCGCTGCCCCCACCAGAGCGAGGTACGTCGCGAACACGAGGCCACCGGTAGGCAGCCGATCGTTGCTGCCATCGACGACCCGAGCCGGACTCCGCCGGGCCTGGGTTGGACGGGTCACGCGGTGCCTGCGTGTTCGGATCCGAGAATGTCGTCTGTTTCGAGCTGGTCAACGAGTCGGGATAGCGCGGGCAGGGCCGCGAGGACGGCGGTACGGTCGGTCCGATCGAGCAGATCCATGGCGTGTTCGAGCCGCTGTTCGTGGGCGTGTTGCCAGGCGGTGAGCATGCCAAGCCCGTCGCTGGTGAGCCGGAGGCGGACGGCGCGGCGATCAACGGGGTCCTCGGTGCGGGTGACCAGGTCGGCCTGAACCAGCTGGTGCACCAGGACGCTAACGGTGTTGTTAGCCAGCCGGTGACGTGTCGCAAGGTCGTTCACGCGCAGGTTCGGCTCTTCTCGTAGCCGTTGCAGGAGCTCGACCTGTGCCATCGGCAAGGATTCCCACGGGTAGTCGCTGCGGATGCTGGCGCGCAGGACTCGTCGAAGCCGGTTGACGATGTCGGTGAGCAGCCACGCATCCAGCACCGCAGCATGAGCAGCAGCGGCGGGCGGAGTCGTTCGTGGAGTCGCCATCGTCGCAGCGTAACGTTAAATCCAACGTAGACTAGTTCCGTGGCGGAATTAGTCTCGGTGAGTGTGGGTTCTGGATGACCGGGTTCGAGCGCCTCTACACCGAGTCGGCCCGGCCGGACCGGGTCCGTCGGTGGTCCGGTGCGCCGTGGCTCGTGGTGGCCGCGGTCTGTGTGGGCGCGTTCATGGGCCAACTGGACGCGAGCATCGTGACGTTGGCCCTACCGGCGGTGCGCGACGACTTCGGCAGTTCGCTCGCGTCGGCCCAATGGGTGTCGCTGATCTATCTGCTGGTGCTGGTCGGCTCGGTGTCGGCGATGGGGCGGCTGGCCGACGTCGCCGGCCGGAAACTCCTGTACGTGTACGGCTTTGCTGTCTTCACGCTGGCGTCGGTGGGGTGTGCACTCGCGGGCAGCCTCGGGGTGCTGTTGGTAATGCGGGTCGTCCAGGCGCTAGGTGCAGCATTGCTGCAGGCCAACAGCGTCGCCCTGATCCGCACCTCGATGCAGGGGCATCAACTCAACCGCGCCATCGGCATTCAAGGCGCCGCGCAGGCCGTGGGGCTGGCGTTGGGCCCAGCTTTTGGCGGGCTGCTGATCGCTGCCGGCGGCTGGCGATGGGTCTTCTACGTCAACGTCCCCGCCGGCGTCATCGGGATCGTGTTGGGCGTACTGCTGCTGCCACGGACACGGACCCGGGCCGCGCGCACCCCGTTCGACCTGGTGGGACTGGTCTTGCTAGTGCCGGCCACGGCGTCGCTCCTGCTGGGATTGTCGGCTTTGGGCCACTCCGGGCCGACCATCGCGATGGGATTGCTGCTTGCTGGAGCAGGAGTGTTGCTGCTCATTTTCATCTGGTGGGAGCGACGGTGCGCGTCTCCGCTGGTCGACCTAGCCCTGTTCGAGCAAGGACCAGGCCTCGGCACCGGAATCATCACCGGCCTGCTGGCGTACCTCCTGTTGTTTGGAGTGTTGTTAATCAGCCCGCTCTATCTCGAAGCGGTAGCGATCTCGCCGGCCACCGCCGGGCTGCTGATCACGGTCCTCCCATTGGCGTTGGGCGTCGTGGCACCGCTCGCCGGCGCGGCCGTCGACCGGTTCGGCGCCGCGACGGTCACGAGTCTCGGGATGTTCATCGCGACCACGGGTCTCATCGTCGGGACGCTCGTCACGCCAAGCCGCGGCGTGCTGGTCGTGGTGCTACTGCTGGTGGGCCTCGGGCTGGGAGTATTCACGCCAGCAAACAACGCGACCGTGGCGCGCGCCGGGCGCGCGGAACAAGCGGGCATGGTCAGCGGTCTGCTGAACATGACACGCGGTGTCGGCACATCACTGGGCGTCGCGCTGGCCGGCGCGACGTTCGCCCTCACCTCTGGCCACGGTGAGGGCCGAACCGTCACTGAGCACACGGCCGCCGCAGGTTGGCATGCCACCATGCTCATCCTTACCATCACAGGCGCCACCGCCGCCGTGATGTGCACCCGGCAATGGCGCCGCCGCCCCAGCCCGCCGTGCGAACACGCGTGAGCCACCGACGCCGACCTCGAGACGGCCCGTTTTCATGCTGGCCGCCCCGACCGCACCCGACCTGGTTGGCGCGCAGATGGACACCCACCTGAAGAACATGCGTGCCCAGGGCGGCAGCTTCGCTATGACGTCCAGAACGCACGTTAACGCTGCGCTGTGAACACTGCTGAACAACGGTTCCTACATCGAGGCAGGTATCCGTGACAGCTACGCCTCCCCCAATCGGTGACTACCTGGGTCGGTGGTGACACGCCGTACTACGCGGGCGGCAACAACTTCTGCCCGAACGGTTGCGTTGCCTACGTGCTCTATTGGGCCGACACCCAAGCACCGGGCACACCAAACCGCACGCAGTTCTTCCACAACGTCGTGGCTACCGTCCCGTCAGGAAACATGGCGATCTGCAAGATCCTGCAGCGACCCAACCAGGCAAATATCTGGGATATCACGATCGACATTCCCTCAGCCGGGTTCCACTACACCGCCGTGAGCACGATCACCGGGGGCAGTTACGTAATCCGCACCGGCGTTGGAGGCGAGTTCTCCGGCAGCCCCACCAGCGGCGGAAACAATCAATACGCTATGTGGCGAAGACCTCGGAGCGATCCCTAACTCACCGAAGTCACATCGACGGGGTTTATAACCAACGGATCTCGATGGTCGCTCACGCCGGCGGCGGTTGAGCCATGCAAGCATCAGCAGGTGACCGGACACTGGTGGCTCGACTGGCTGATCGGGATCGCTGGCGGCTTGGTGCTTGCCTGGCTCATCCTGGTGATCGCTTTGGCGGTCGTGCGGCCTCGGGGCGGGATGCTGCGTGAGGCGATGCGGTTGCTGCCCGACGTGATCCGCCTGATCCATCGCCTCGCTGCCGACAAGACGCTGCCTCGAGGCGTGCGGATCCGCCTCGGTTTGCTGCTTGCCTACCTAGCGATGCCGATCGATTTGATCCCGGATTTCATCCCGGTGCTCGGTTACACCGACGACGCCATCATCGTCACGGCGACCCTGCGCAGCGTCGCACGCCGAGCCGGCCTTGATGCTGTGCGAGCGAAGTGGCCCGGGACCGACGACGGCTTCGCCGCCTTGTGCCGCCTCACCGGCCTACCCGGTCGTTAGTGGGCGTGTGCAGCTGCGTCGTGGTGGGCATCAGCGGGGCTGACGTGGATGGTGGCGGCGTTGAGCCGCCGAACGTTGGTCACGAGATGCGCTTCGGCGTGGTGGGCAACGTCGTGCGCCTCGGTGACGGTCAGGGTCGGGCTGACGGTCACGTCGGCTTCAGCTCGTAGCGTGTGACCGATCCAGCGGATCCGCAGATCACGGACGGCGCTGATCTCCTCGACGGTGTCGAGTGCTGCGGTGGCCTGGTCGACGATCTCGGGGTCGACGGCATCCATCAGTCGTGCCCCGACCTGACGGATGGCGGAGCGGAGGACGCCGAGAATGGCGACGGTGATGGCGAGGCCGACGACCGGGTCGGCCCAGGCCCAGCCCAGTGCCACCCCGCCGGCTCCGAGCAGGACAGCGAGGCTGGTGAAGCCGTCCGTGCGGGCGTGTAGCCCGTCGGCTACCAGTGCTGCTGAACCGATTTGGCGACCGACTCGGATCCGGTAGCGGGCGACGACCTCGTTACCGATGAAGCCAACGAGACCGGCAGCTGCCACCGCCGGCAGATGCGACACCGCTTGGGGGTGCAGGAGCCGGTTGATCGCTTCGTAGGCGGCGAGCACGCTGGAGAGCGCCATCATCGCGATCACGAACAGGCCGCCGATGTCTTCGGCTCGGCCGTAGCCGTAGGTGTACCGCTTGGTGGGCGGCCGTCGAGCGAGCGTGAACGCAATCAGCAACGGGACAGCGGTGAGCGCATCGGCGACGTTGTGGAGCGTGTCGCCCAGCAGGGCAATGGAGCCCGAGATGATGACCACCCCGGCCTGGATTGCTGCGGTGATTCCCAGGCCGATGAGGCTGATGAACAACGCCCGACGTCCGGCGCTGTCGGCTTCGAGAGCGTCGTCGATCTGATCAGCGGTGTCGTGCGAGTGGCCGCCGACCAGCTCGGAGAGGGCGTGGGTGAGGCGGTGCCACCCCGTCTCGCGCCCGTGACGGTGCCCATGAGCGTGGTCGGCCTCTGCGTGAGCGGTGTTGGCTTGACCGTGACCGTGACCGTGCCCGGCGTCGTCGTGATCACGGTCGTGGTCGTGCTGCTGGTGGTTGATCAGATGGCCCATAGTGCTCACCGATTCATCAGAGGAGGACGACCAACACACCCTACGCTTATATGCGCATCCGTGAATATGTGAAGGTGGCGACTACGATGCGGACATGTCAGCGACGCCAGATGAGTACGGCTCCGCACCTGTTGCCGTGCCGAGCCTGCATCCGGATGTGCCGTCGGATGCTCAGGTGAACGCCGCGGTGGTCTCCTTCGCCATGCTCGCTGACCCGACCCGGGTGCGGATGCTCTGGGCGCTGCGGGAGGACGAGTCCGACGTCGCCACGTTGGCTGCGGCGGCTGGATGCCGGCCCACGGTGGCGAGCCAGCATCTGTCGAAGCTGCGGCTGGCTGGCCTGGTCGAAGGCACCCGGGATGGTCGTCGGGTGCGGTACCGGATCCGAGGCGGCCACGTCCGTCACCTCCTTGAGGAAGCCATGGGCCACGCCGACCACCAAGTCACCGGCGCTCCCCTGCACGACTGATCGGCTAACCGGCTAACCGGTTCGACCCGAGCTCATGTCCGGTCGCCGTGTCGACGTCACGGCGACCGGACATGAGCCTTTCGTGAACGGTCTGGTCGTTAGCCGACGGTGGGCTCGAGCTTCTGCATCGTGGCGATTTCAGCCTTCTGGCTGGTGATGATCGCCTGAGCGAGCTTCTTGGCGTCGCCGTTGGATCCCGACGCCAGCTCGGTCGTGGCCATCGCCACCGCACCCTGGTGGTGCTTGATCATCATCTGCAGCCACATCCGGTCGAACGCCGGCCCGGTGGCCTTGCTGAGCTCGGTCATCTCGGCGTCGGTCATCATCCCGTCGCCCATGGCCATCCCACCGTGACCCATGGCGGTGTCAGGGACAGGCTGCACCCAGCCTGTGAGCCATCCCGACATCTGGGTGATCTCGGGTGCCTGGGCCGCCTTGATCGAGGCGGCCAGGGTCTTGACGTCGGTGTTGGTGGCTTTGGTGGCGGCCATCTCAGCCATCGTCACGGCCTGAGCGTGGTGCGGGATCATCCCGGTCGCAAACGCCACATCGGCGTCGTTGTGGGCGCCGGCCGCCGGGGATCCGACGTCAGTCGACGGGGTGGGGGTTGTGCTGGTCATCGAGCCCATGTCGTGACTCGGCATGGCTGAGCTGGACGGTGCCGAGGTGGTGTCGTTCGACCCGCCGCAGGCCGTCAGCCCTAGCGCCAACGCCAACACGGCAGCGGGCAGGGTGGAGCGTCGCAAAACAGAGTTCATGTGAGGTGTCCTTTAAGTCGTGAGGGTGCGGTGCGCAGGACAACCAGGAACCCGCTCAGGCGGGTGGCTGGCAGCGAAGACCGGAGTACGGCCTAGGTGCGCTGGATGCAGAGCTGCACGAGCGAGGGACACAACCTCGCTGTCGGTGGGCCAGCTCGGGCCAGGAACGTCACGCCCATTCGAGCCTGAGTGACATTGCTGATGACCAGGCGTCGGCTCAGCGCCCGAGCCAGTAACCGCAGCAGCAGCGCTACCCCGAGGATGCCGACACATTCCGCCGGCATGACCCATCTGGTCACACGCCGAAGCAACCGCCGCTGTCAGGGCTGTGATCACCGACTGCTCCAGCGGCACCGCCGGGGAGCGCTCGGGCTGATGAGTGCTGACGTACCCGGCCGTCGCTGAGGTCGACGCCGCCATGGCGGTTCCCATCTGGGCACCCGGGACGCCCATGGCGTGGTCGCTGCTCAACCCGTGCATGGCGAGCAACGCAACCAGCGCCGTCACGATGACGACAGCGTTGCGGTGCAGGCCCTGAAACGAACGACTCACGGACACATCACGACCGTAGCCAAGGCCTCAGTGGTGGTACTGGTGGACGACAGCGTGGCCCTTGCCCCGGGCGATCAGCGCCCGGTTCACCGGCACCGTGATGACGAACGCCACGGCCAGCGAAAGCGCCAATGACCCCCAGAACAACGCGTCCGTCAACCCCGCCGCCATCGCGCCCGGAACAGCTAAGACAACGACGGTGTCCATGATCTCCATCGTGGTGATCGACACCGTGTCGGCGGCCAGAGCGACACCAACCGCCGCCCGCAGGCTCAGTCCCGCCCGGCGCACCGGGGCGATCGTGAACGAGTAGCCGAAGGCGAACGCCAGCACGATCGATAACACGATGCTCGGGCCGTTCGACCAGCCCCACCAGGTCGCTAGCACCAGGCCGAGCACTTCACCGATCGCACAGCCGGTCAGGCAGTGCAGCGTTGCCGACACCGCCATCCGAGTCAGAGCAGCCCCGGCTGGCGCTCCGGTGCCGTCGTGCTCGTGGTGCTCAGCTGCGTGGGTCGCCATATTGATCACGATACCCCCCGGGGGTACCGTGATCGATCCGTTCGCCCAAGCTCGCCGAGGTCACCGTGCTCGAGTAGCCCTACTGGCGGAGTGCGCCGGCGAGGTTGTCGAGTGCGCCGTCGACGACTCGGTAGAACGACCAGCGACCTCGTTGTTCACGGGTGAGAAGGCCGGCGTCGACGAGCTGTTTCAGGTGGTGGGAGACC
>JAABUT010001313.1_pt1 | contig 29200 bp, 30 predicted proteins | sample 5559281 | NCBI WGS metagenome assembly JAABUT01 (sample SAMN10711880, study PRJNA513359) | rock metagenome | isolation source: Antarctica rocks | place: Antarctica: Victoria Land, Ricker Hills nord | collected 2016-01-04
CAGTTCTTCAGTTTAGTGATATGAAATTTGAGCTTGTTGTCATTTATAGCTTGTTTATATTCGCTGCAAAACTCATCTGTTTAATTGATCATATATATTCATTGATAGAGATTTGCTTCTGATTCAATAAATAAAACATTAACTCTATCAAAGATCAGAATAGTCTGAAAGCAATCTTTAAGTCTTTAAGTTGATTTAAAGACATTCACTAAAGATATTCTGATTAAAGCATTGACTTTAGTGTTTATTTTGCCTGATTTAAAGATGATTTGAAAGTTAAACTTTGATAGAATGTTCAGATAGTTGACTTGTTATCGACTCAACTGTTTGTTTTTCATGAAAATCTTCAAAGTTTGATGATTGATGAACATCTGAATGAGTAGTTTAATACATTTCAGCTTGAATCATTAGTGTTTGAAACATTGAATAATGACTAGCAATTTCTTGTCATAAATGTGATAATTGATTTCAGTGAGAATCATGCTTTTGCTGTAGAAAATCATTGAATGAAGAACTTTCTCGTCATCATACTGAGATAGTATTTCATCTTTTACATAGTTCAAAGCATCAATCTTCAGAATAACTTGTCATTTGAGATTGAAGTGACGAAGTATTAAGACTGAGCTGACTTGTTTCTTTAAATTATCAAAGACTTGAACATAAATGTCATGATTCTAGCCTTGTCAGACTCAGTCTTTTAGTCTTGTCAGATTTATTCTCGCTTCATCATCTTGACTAGTTTCTATTGAGTCTAGCGTCGACTGAGAAACATATATATGTAGTCAGCTTCTTTTCTGTAGCTATCTTTCTTTCTTAGCATTTATCTTCTAGTTAAATGACATCTCTATCTGACTCGCTCTAGACAGATCTCTAACATTAGATAAATGCTCATCATTTACTCTGCTATCAATAAATAGATGATATGAAACAATCTATTCAGTAAGAAAAATTTGCAAGAGATTCTTCAAATTTGCATCATCATTTTAGATTGCAAGAAATTCTTCGATTCTACACTCATTTTCATCATTCTATTTGCAAGAAATTCTTTGAATAAAGTACTCAATTATTATTTGAAATTCACAAGAGATTCTTTGAATTTTCACTCATCAAAAAACATCAATTCAAAACATCAATCTCTCATCTACTCTTATCTCAACAACTTTTATCTTTTCTCATCATGACACATGACATTGAGTCAGTTGAGTCTTGAACAACTTATCTGCTTAAAAGCATTGTCAATAGAAAAGTTTCACTTCTACTTATCAATGCTTCAGTCAAAGCTGAGAAAGCTGTCATTGCATGAAATATACACATCGAAGAACAACTGTTTCATTAAGTCAGCAATCAACTCAGCGAAGTCATCAATATGCTGAATGAGCTTTGAAGTCAGCAAAACTTGACTCTACAACTCAATGAACATTGACTTCTCATACAAGATGATCACAAAAAAAGAATGAAACAACTAGAAGTTGCTTTTGATAAGAACGATGAGCTAGAGAAAAAGATCAATCAGTTAAAAGATAAGCAATTGAACTTCAGAGTGAAACAACGTCAAGCTGATTGATCTATGCCTCGTCAAGATACTCAGTCAGCTGAGCAACAAGTCAATCAGAAAGTTCAATGAAGCTCAACTTTTAAAGCTCACTCTCAACAAGAATCTTCTACTTTATCTGAAAATGAGAATGATCATCACAAGTTCATCAAGCTTTTGAATTCATTCATCTTCATCGAAACAGATGATTCTATCTGAAAGATATGAAACATCAAAATAGCTGACAAGCTTGATGTCAACGCGAATCATTATTCTACTGAAAAGATTCGTATTGTCTATGTGATTTTCAGACTAGAAGATGATGCTGATCAGCAAATCTATGCAAAGCATTGTATTGATGCTTTCTCATTCTATCAATTACTATCAGAGTTACTGAAACATCTGAAAGAAATTTACGAAGATCAGAATTTGATTCGAAAATGTCGTTGCAAATACGTTGTTCTGAAGCAGCTCAACAAGCTTTTCAGCTCTTTCTATTCAGAATTCATTAAAATATTCAGCTTTCTGAACTATGATGATATCATTCTGATGAACAACATTCAGAATAAAATCAACAATCATCTTCAGAATGCGTTGTCAGTTTGCCTCATAAAGTTTAGCTCGCTTGATAAGCTCAAAATCTTTCTTTAAGATGTGAATAACAAACAACAAGTCAATTATCAGCTACGTGATGAGCAATGAACAGTCAAATCAATAACAGCTTCAAAAAAACGTTTTGTTTCTTCGTCAACATCAGCTTCAGCCTCAATTACTAGCTATGTTCAACTCGCTACTTTTTTCATTCTTGAATCTGAATGATCAAGAATGTCAATCATCTGCTTCAACTGCAAAGTATCGAATCATCTTTCAAAGAACTGCTCTCAGCTGAAGACTAGTACTTCAACATCTCATGCATTCATCTCTTGTCTCAATGAGATCATCATGTCAAAAGAAGAGAAGAAATTATTTACAGAGAAATCGAAGAATGAGGCAAAAAACTAGTGACTTTCATCAAAGATGTGATGAAAGATGTGTTAATTTCTTCAACAATGAGCAGCTCAGATGATTTCTTTGCTTCGAAATCTTTGACTACTGAATGTGTACTATCTAGCAATGAAATTAGTTACTCATTAAAGTCATTGATTGACATTGAAGCAGCTGACTATTCATTCATTGATGAATTAATCGCGCAGAATGTTTGTGATCATTTGCAAATCAAATCTTTATCTTTAATCAAGCTCAAATCAATAAGAGAATTCAATGATCATTATGCAAAGAAACTCATTACTCATGCAATTTATTTGAATCTGACTGTTCAAGATCATACGATTGACACAGCTTCTATGTTAATCACTTAATTAAATCAACATCAAATGATTCTTGAAAAAACATGAATGAACAAAATCAATCTAGTAATTAATATGTAAATTAATTCTCTTTAATTTTCGAATTTCATCTCTAGTTAGAAATTGATTGTTCTATTCTCAAGCAATAAAACAATCATGAAACAGAAAAGCTTGACTTTTACTTAAATACTAAAGAGATTTATCTCTTCTGTTATCATTCAACTCAGCGAGAAGTCATCTTCATTCAATAGAATCGTGAAATCATTTAGTTCAGTCAACTTCGCTTCGTCTTTCAATTCAATGAACATAGTAATGATAAAGGCTGCAGCATATAGATTACTAGTCAAATGATCAAATGTGACTACTTTCGCGATCATCATCACGAAAATTGATTGACTTCTAAAAACAGCTAGAAATAAATCAGAAGACGTAAATTTACAAGAGCTGTCACATGAAGAGATCTTGAAAGAAGTCAAAGCTAAGCTTTCTTTGAAATATCATGACTATCTAGACGTGTTTGATCGAGCGATGACTGATCAACTATCTTCTTATCGCTTCTATGATCACAAAATAGAGTTGATCAACGAGAAAACATCTTCTTGAAGTCGTCTCTATCATATGTTTGACTACAGGCTTCAAAAAGTGAAGAATTACCTGATCAAGCATCTGAATGAAGACTTTATATTCTCTAGCTCAGCTTCATATGCTTCATTCATACTATTCATCAAAAAGAAAGACGATAGCTTGCGTTTCTGCGTCGATTATAGAAAGCTTAATGCTTTGATCAAACGAAATCGCTACTCTTTGCCATTAATAGACGAGACTCTCGCTTGTATACAAGATAGCAGATATCTTACTCGATTGAACATCATTGTTGTCTTCAACAAACTGCATATGCATTCAAGCAGCGAAGATTTGACTATCTTTATCACCTCTTTTGATTTCTACAAATATCACGTGATGTCTTTTGAATTAATCAACGACTCGACTTTCTATCAACACTATATGAACGACGTGCTGTTTGATTATCTTCATCAGTTTTGTCAGATTTATCTAGATGATATTATCATCTACAGCAAAACACTGAAGAAACATAAGCGACACGTACGATTAATTCTACATACACTACGAGAGACTGATCTTCAGATGAATATAAACAAGTGCAAGTTTCATGTTCAGAAGATCTTCTTTTTGAGACTATTGCTATTCATTGAAGAACTAAAGATGAATCTCAGAAAAGTACAAGCAGTAGTTGAATAATCTACTTCTACAAATCTCACTTAGATGCAATTCTTCGTTGACTTCTGCAACTTCTATCGACGTTTTATAAAGAACTTTTCGAAGATTGTTCATTTTCTGATTCAACTAACTCAAAAAGAGATGATATTTGAATGAAATCAAGCTTGTCAAACGATCTTTGATCATATGAAGAAATGAATGACTGAAGCTTCTATTCTTCGTCATTTTGATCAGAATAAAAAGACTATTCTTGAAACAAACTCATTCAACTACGTCAATGATGATATACTTTCTCAATATGACGATGAAGAAACATTGCATTTGATGATCTACTACAGCAAGAATCTGAGTCTCACTGAGTGCAATTACAAGATCTATGACAAGAAACTACTAACAATCATTCGAATCTTTAAGCATTGATGATCTGAGCTGAAATTGACTGAACTACTCATCAAGATGTTCATTGATTATCAAGTTTTAACGTCATTAATGAAAGATAAAAAGCTAAGTAGACGTTAAATGCATTGAGTACAAAAGCTTGTTGACTTCAACTTCAAAATCATGTATCACTCAGATAAATAAAACATCAAAGTCGATGCATTGACTTGTTAAGTCGATTCAGTTTCTAGAAGTCTTGAGAATGAATGATATTGCTATCAGCAAACTACAATTCTCACGTTGAATTGAATGAAAATTGTTAATTTAAAGAAGAACATCAATAAATCAATTTATAAACAGATTCTTGAGACTAATGAAATCAATGAGAATTGTACGCTACTTCGTGAAGTTGTATTAAAAGATGAAGCTCAATACAAAGATACTAAATTAAGAAATTGTTGAGTTCAGAACGAAATACTATATCAAGATGATCTTCTATGAGTTTTCTTTGATGAGCATCTTCAAATAAAGTTAATTCAAGAAGTTCATGATCAATCTTCTATTGATTATTTCGAAATTCTCAGAACGATGAAGATCATAAGAAGATACTACTATTGATCTTCAATGTGAAAGACAATAAGTTGATATATTTGAAACTGCTACATTTGTCAGCGATCAAAGACTTCTTGAAATAAATTCAATGAACTACTACATTCTTTACTCATACTTGAACAGCAATGAAAGAACATAGTCATGAACTTCATCATTGACTTATCTCTTTTGAAAGATAAAAACATCATACTAACAGTGATATGTAAATTGACAAAGAAACAACATTATATTTCTTGCTTCACTGATGATGAGAAAATCACAGCAGAAAAAACAGCTGAGCTAATGCTTCAATGAATATATTGAATACACAGTTTACTCGATTTTATTATTTCAAATCAAGACTCTCAATTTATCTTCATTTTATGAAAGTCGCTTTGCAAAAAACTAGACATTAATCTTCGACTTTTTACAGTCTATCATTCTCAGATCAATGATCAAAGTGAATGAGTCAATCAGAACGTTGAAAGATATCTTCGATTCTTCTGTTCATACATGCAGAATGACTGAGCTAAGCTACTACTCATGATTGAGTTCATTAACAATAATGCTTTGTTCTCAATCATCTTCTCGATCTCTTTCTTTTTAAACAAAGACTTTCATTCTTGTATAAGCTTTGAACTTGATGTCATCAAATATGAAAGTTCTCATGAACACTTGCAGATGACTAAAGTCGAGAATATATCTGAATATATGAACAAAACACTGAAGTTTGCTCGTGAGTCACTAGTCAAAATATGAAAACAAATGATGAAACAGATCAATAAGCATAGAAAAAAAGTTGATTACAAGATTGAATCAAAGATGTTTCTGAATGAAAGAAACATCGTTACAGCGAGATCTTTCAAGAAGCTAGACGACAAAATGCTCAATCTCTTCATCAATCTAGATCTTGTTGACTCATCATATAAGTTGAAATTATCAAAGACTATGCATGTTCATGATGTATTTCATTCTGATCTGCTTCATCTTGTCGTCGATGACTTCTTGCCTGATTAAAAGAATGAGTCTCTCGAGTTAATAGTGATAAATGACGAAGACGAATGAAAAATCGATGATATATTGAATTTTCGTTGATATCAAAAACGACTTCAGTATAAAGTCAAATGAAATGACTATGACAATGATCTCAATTGATACAACGCTGATGACGATGAATTTATGAACGCTCAGAAGATAGTTGATGATTTTTATATTCAATATTCAAACAAATTGCGCTAGAAGTGCTTTCGACTATTCAGTCAATCAGAATTTAATGAGTCTGAGTCTGTGAAATCATGATTGAGCAATCAATCGAGTCAAGCAGAAAATACATTCATGCAAACATGAATCGTTGAAGAAAAAAGATAATGTCACGATTCTAGTCTTGTCAGACTCAGTTTTCTAGCCTTGTCAGATTTATTCTCGCTTCGTCATCTTGACTAGTTTCTATTGAGTCTAGCGTTGACTGAGAAACACATATATGTAGTCAGCTTCTTTTCTGTAGCTATCTTTCTTTCTTAGCATTTATCTTCTAGTTAAATGACATCTTTATCTGACTCGCTCTAGACAGATCTCTAACAATAAATCTCATTTCAAACAAAAGATGTATTTTTTCTAGTCAGCTGAGTGAATGATTTGACTAGCTTCAAGAAGTTCTTAATGAAACAACAATAGAAGTTAATAAATTTCATGAAGCTTTAAATTTCTTTTAAATTGATTGAAGTGATTCAGCTGACTATGACTATCACTTTGCTGAAGTTCATATGAAAATCTAGTTCAAATATGATGACTTTTAGAAAGACAGTCTCTTCTACATTGAATTTGCACTTTCAAATATTCATCTGCAGTTCAGCTTCACGCAGTCGATTTAATACTAGTTTGACGTGATCTTTATGTTTCTTTCTCATTTTGCTATAAATGAGAATGTCATTTAGATAGACTTGACAAAAGTCATTCAGAAAGTTTCATAAAACATCATTTATATATTGTTGAAAGAAGATTGATTTACTAGTTAGTTCAAATGATAGCATCTTATATTTATATGCTTTTAAAGCAGTGATAAAAGTGATATAATTCTTGTTATTAAGATGCATTTAAAGTTTGTTGAATGCTGATATGATGTTCAATTTAGTCAGATGCTTGCAACTCATTATTTTATCAATGATCTCGTCTATCAGTGATAGAGAATATTTATTTCTTTTGAAAATGACATTTAGCTTTCAATAGTTCACGCAGAATCGAAGATCTTCATTTGCTTTAAGAATGAATAAAACAGAGAAGAAATAAAAAGTTTAACTGAGAGTAATAAATTTCTTTGACAGATTCTCGTTCAAATACTTCTTTACTTTCAAAAGTTTAACAGAGAACATTTAATAAACTTGACAGCGAGAAAGCATTGAATCACTGATGAGTTCAATTTTATAATCATAGAAACAATGAGAGAGTAGTTTATTCAATTGAGTTCGATTAAAAACATTTAAAAACTCATGATATTTTGATGACAGCTTTACTTTAATATCTTTCAAATTCTGAGTCATTTCATTGATTGAAGAAACATTTAAAGCGTTCAAATTGCACTGAGTATTGTACATGATTTCTTTATTGATGTTCATCATGAATAAAGCAAAGACTTCAATCTTGTTCTTCTTTGAATGATTTAATAATGTTTTAAATGAAGCAACATTTATGCTTTGAATCAAGAATGACTCTTTCTGAGCAGTGATTGAAATGAGTCATTTGAGCATCATAGAGATCTTAGTCTGAGTGATTGAAAAGAGCGAAGATGATCATGATCAACTTGAGTGCTTTGAATTAAAGAGAATTGAAAAAATCAAAATAGAAGTATTCAATTGATTCAAAAAACAATGACGTCATTTTACATATTCAGTAATATTTCGTTTTTATTTATTCAGAACTTACTCAATATGATTTCATGATGATCAATATCAGCTATCAACATTGATACAGTTAATTTCTTATAACTTTCAATGATGAGATTGAGTAGAATTTTATAAGTGATGATTTTCTTAAATATCTTCTCATCATAATCTCTTATTAGCTTCTCTTTTATCAGTGATATAAATTGAATTTTCAGTTTCTTGCATACTTTATTGACTAGATTGAAATGTATGATTATGTAAACGATTGAATCACTGTCTATTAAAGAACAAAGACTGAAAGATTGTTTCTGAGAGATGAAATGAGCATTAATTAGAAATGACTTTTCAAAGTAATTTTCTTTCAATAGAATTTTATCTAGTTTGCACAAAGATATAATCTCTATCTTTTTGATGACTTTTGAAGAGATAACTAGTTTTTTGAATCGAAATTTGAATTGAAATTGAAGCAATCATATTCATTGTTCACTGCATTAATTCTAGTGAGTTGATCAAGACACTCTTTAAAGCTATGATTTAATTTATAACATATAAAACAGCTTTCAAATAGAATGTCTGCTTCTTTGACGCTAGTTAAAATCGCGTCATGCAACTTTGACTGATCAGACTTTGAATGATTGACTGATTGAGTGACAATAATCACTTTCTGAAAGATAGTTTTTGAAAGATCATTAATGCATTTGAGCTTATTCTTGATCTCTTGAATGACTCGCTGATCATTATTCAAATGAATCAGAATGAATTTCTTTTAGAAAATCAGGTTGAACTAGTTGACTAACTTAAATGAATCAAAGATAAAGATTGATTTTATCTTTCAGATCAACAATTCGTTGCTTTTCGTGATAGTCTAGATAGAAAGATAAACGTTGAAACTGAGTATAAAATTCACTGAATTTCTTGAATTCTTGAATTAAGTTGTAGTATTCTCTACGAAAGTTGACTTTCTTATTTGAATCATTGAACAACTGAGCTAGCTTTTTCAAAAAATCTTCGATGATTCTTAAAGATTGACGCAGTCACGTTCACGTCTAGTTTGAGTGATCTCAGCTGCATCATTAAATAATTTAGAATGTATATAGCTCAATTTAACTCATTTATTAGAAAAAAGATCGACGTTGATCTCTAGTTTACTTTGAATTTTTCTGTATCAGTTCTTTTAAATAGAGTTCTTTTCATCAGTAAACAGCGAAGAATCAGATATTTTTTGCAATCTAGAACGCTCAGAGTAGATGAAATCAGAACAAGTATTTTCTTTAGCTTAAAGTTTAGTCTTCAACTGATCAACTCTTTGATTTCGTCTTCTTGTTGTTTATTTAACTCGTAAAGTTGATCTGTTTCTTCATTAAGAACTAGACTTCGAGCTTTTCAAATTTCATAAAACATGAGAAATATTATCATTTCAGTGAATGATTTGTTATTTTCATAAATAAATGACGCAGCACTTAATGATTTCAATGAATCAGCATCAGAGATTTGAAAGAAACGATTTTGAAATTCTTCAGAACACTTTTCAATAAATGAATGACTAAATATGATGAGATATATTTGAAAGAAAGTTGAATGAATGATGATGCTTGATGATTTGAAGAAGAAATATGTATAGAATGATGTTTAATCTTCAACAAAAAAGATGAGATTTTGTTTGTTGATTTGATTGATTCTTTAGCAAACAACAAAGATTCTTTATCGTTGAATTTATTGATCGATTTGATTCTTGAGCAATTCACGAAGATTCTTTATCGTGATTCTTGTAATTGAGTAAACTTTGCGTACTTAATGAGTGATAAGTAGTCTAGCAATTCAAACAGTCTTGTTATTGATTTTATTCAATTCTCTAGTGTTGTTCTATCTTTTGATTGTCATTGATCATCAGATAAATGAATTTCTTTAAACTTGTTCTGTTTAAATGAGTATGTTGAATGAATAATGAGATCAGTATCATGTGATTAACGAATTCTTAATATAATGTCAGAATCATGTCTAAATGATACAATCAATGAGAGTCAGAATTGATAGTGCTTGATCTTTAGAAATAACTATAATTGAATATTAAGAATACAGAAGAAGATTGATACAAAAGCTTCTATTTATGTAATGTTCAAAGACTGTGCTAAACTTGAAAGAAATGTGTTTGTGATACAAAAAGAAAATGATGTAAATGAACAAAATGTTGATGAAAGAAAAGAATGTTAAGAAAGAAAGAAAATGTTGAATCAAATCTGAGTCAGATCTCAATCAGATCATTGACTAGCTTTAATCATTACACAGAGTACTTATTAGCATGCATTGCAAATTAATTAAAGCTTCAGTCTTATTCAGTCTTATTGATCTTGATACGCTCGTAACATAATTGAACAGTCTTCATGATTTTCTTTATGACTTTCTATCATGTTTCTTCATCATGACTCTCTATCAAAGTTAAACAATCTTCATGTTTTTTCTTCATGTTTCTCTTCATATTTCTCTTCATGTTTCTCTTCATGTTTTTCTTCATGTTTCTCATGATGACTTTCTTCATGTTTCTCATCATGACTTTCTTCATGTTTTTCTCTATGTTTCTCTTCATTTTTCCCTTCATGTTTCTCGTCATGACTTTCTTCATGTTTCTTTCTATGTTTCTCTTCATTTTTCCCTTCATATTTCTCTTCATGTTTCTCTTCATGACTTTTTATTAAACAATCTTCATGTTTCTTTTTATGACTTTCTATCAAACACTCTTCATGTTTTTCTTTATAACTTTCTATTAAACATTCTTCATGTTTTTCTTTATGACTTTCTATCAAATGATCTTCATGTTTCTCTTTATGACTTTCTATTAAAAGATAATGTAAAAAGATAATGCAAAAGTTAAAAACCGGAAAATTTTCTATATTTAACTCTTTTGATGTCAAGCTTAAGTTCTTGATGAGTTAAGTTGAATTAACTCAATTCTCAGTTGAATCAAGTCATATCAAATTGAAAATATGAGCAATTCAACTTAAATTAAGTTGAAAATGTGAGCAATTCAACTCAATCTTGATTTGAGTTCAAAATGTTAATCTGAAACTCAACTTGATGATCAGTCTAGATTTAATTGATGTCACAAGAATGTATAAATTTATTATTATAATTCATCTTCAAGTAATTTTTATTCTGAAGAATTTATAAATTAAGTTCAATGATTTATGAATTTTTTACATCATTCTGAAAAAAAGAACATTAATTGACAGATTTATATATATACAACGTTTATATATTATTAAAAAATTACATGATTATGACATGTTTTTACAACTAATTAATTAATCAAGTTATTTAATGATTATTATTAAATGTACATTTTTTTTACTACATATACACTTATTGATGAAAAAAACAATCACAACACATGCATAACAAATCTTGAAAAAGAGCATTACATGCAAGACAGAGTGAATTTAAAGAATGATCAAATGACAATGAATTGCACAAGTTGCAGCAATGCAAGTTCAAAGATGATTGCAAGTGATGTTGATATATTGCAAGAAAACAACGATGCAAAGTTGCAACGCTTACACAATGATGAAGAGAAAATAGTTGACATTCTCAATTTACTAATAAAGACATCAATGATAAAGAAAGAGATGAACAAAGATTACTCATGAAAAGAAATAGCATTGAAGTTGATGCATCATCTTCAACTCGATTCAGAAGAAAAACATCATACAACTCAAAATGTGTTCATCATGAAGAATGTGCAGAAACTAAAGACATCAGTTCAACTGCTAAGCAAGCAGTTACAAATGCAGAAAAATACGCGTTTCTCATCAAAAATCATGTCATGAGCAAACATGATAAGAGAAGAATTATTAATGAGAAAGTAATGTTTCAGAGAAAAATCATCATCACTTCACAAGAGATGTGAAATCATGATAAAGATAGCAGACAGAGAAGAAATAGAGAAAATGCAGAAGAAAATCATCAAGCAGATTCTTCAGAAAATAGCAAACATGTTAACAAGTCAATGAAATCTGATCATGTTTCTTTGCAAGCTGAGTAGCAAAGACATGATCATTCGCAATTTGTAAAGAGTGACAGTGACAGATTTTAGCGCTTTTAATGATCAATATCTTGAATATTCATTTAATTTTATGTTTCAGATTTGCGTCACTTTTAGCTGAGACATATTCATAAAAGCATTAATATTCTCAACATTCTCAACATCTTTAGCATTCTCATTAACGCAGTATGCGTCTTTATCATTTGATTCAACAAATATGATCTTGACATTTGTAGCAATTAGAGTTGCAATGTTGAATAATATCATTGAAGCTTGTAATTCACTCTTATTTTTGCATGATCTTTCTTCGTTAGAATCATCATCAACAATCAAGCTGTCAACTGCGCAATTATCATACATTGAAAACATAGCTCTAATGTCACACAGACTGCTCAAAGTGTTTAATGTATCTTTTGTTCTCTAGTAATAAATGTCATCATAAATGTCATAATCATTCTTCTTAATATTGTCACTCTTTTCTTATTGTGCATTCACATCACTTCTAGCACTATGTTCTTTCATGACAGCATCTGCAACATAAGCGCTTGCGCATTCTTGAGCAAGATGTTTGAAGTGTTCAATCAGTGCGCTTGCATCACTATCAATATCATGTTTTCTCATGTAAGTATATGCAGCAGAAGTGCTTTCGCAGTATGAAGCAAAATATTCGCTTTGTTCGAATCATTTGATTATAGTGACTACTGTGCTTGAGTTCTATTCTTCTTTAATTTCTCTCTTTTTGCAAGTTATATTCACGATGCTTTTCTTTCTCATCTTGCACATGAAGCTTTCATATTTCTTCTCATCGCTTAGAATCTTGTCTGTCTTGTCTGCTTTATATCACAAACGTTCGTTCTTCTTCATGTTTAAAGCATTTCACAAGTCATTAAACTTTCATTTTCAGCTGATCTTAATTGTTGTTGATTCAACATCATTCTGTTGTGCTATCATAAGCTCATATTTATTGCTTTGCAATATGATACGTGATTAATCTTTAGTTTGTGATGTAAAGTGAGATCTCTTGCTAAGAATTTACTTCTTGCTGACTCAAGCATCATTAGTTGATGATTCATTCTCTGTATTCGATTCAATCAATTTCTTCTACACAGCATCAATAATTGAAGATTTAGTTATAAGTTGCAATATCTACAACTTCATTCAATAACATTACATCAAAGACAAGCAATGTTAGTCTCAAAGATTGAAAGACGAAAATGCTTTCTGAACTCAAGAATGTTTTCTTATGACTTGCGTTTAAATCAAGTTGTACATCATTTTCTAACTTGTATAATGAGAGATCATTGAGATAATTGACGTATACATTGAGTACAGCTTGAGTGTTCATAGTTGCTTTGATATCGTCATTATCAATCTGTTGCTTGATACAACATAGCAAAATCTTCAATATTAATTGTTGATGCTCATGAGCTTGTTAATTTCATGTTGCATTGACGTGCATTCATGTCGCTGCGTGTTATCAAGTTCAGCTTCGCTTCAATCACTTTAATCATTGATATATGCAAATGTTCACTTATTCTTCACATTCAATCTTTCAAACTTGTTTAATCTGTGCTTTTCTGATTCATATTCTCATATACAATGAGTAATCATTGTCACTGTGATGAGAACGACATTAGTAGAAAGTGAATCAAAGAATATCTTCAAGTATTCTTGATATGCTATCTCATCTTTGACTTTGCAGTAAATCTTCTGAGTCAATATATTCACTATGATTCTTGCGCAGAATCTGTCTCAAGAAGTCTTTTCATGTTAAACGATGTTGCAATCTTTGATTAGTACATATCTTTTCATATGCAAAGTCATCATTATTTAGCAGACTTTTTATTAAATTCTTTCACTCTTTTCTTGTGAATTGCTTTTGTCAATCATATTCACTTTCAACTATGATTTGTACTCAACTCAGTACACTAGATCATCACGTTTCAAAGATGTTGTACATTTATTTATTATGAGTTTTATTTGCAACGAAAGATCTGAGTGTATTATCTTTTGAGTCTCTCTCGTCATTGAAATGTTCTTTACTTCAGAACGTTTATGATCTGATCTTTTATCTAAATGATTTGTGATATTCTTTCATGCTTTTCTCATTTTCTCATTAAGTCATTTCTTTTTGAAGTCTGATCATGAACTGCTATTGCTATTAACATGATCACTCAATATTCACGTAAGTAGATAATGAGTGCAAACTTCAACAATCAACTCATGATTGATGATGAAGTTGCATTTAGTTCAACGTGACATTTTTTCTCATAAATATGATGTTATTGATTCTCAGTCTGCATCGTTGACATCATCATCATCAAAATCAATTCTAGTATATTTATTATTGATTGATTAAAAAGAATTGAGCTGTTCAATGTTGCATATGTCAAGTTTTTGAAATGTCGTGACGACTTCACAAAAATACTTTCACTGAATGCTTTGACAGCATTCAATTCTGTCTTTTTTCAAATTAGTCATTTATTCTTTTGAATTCTTAAGCGAATTATTACTTTGAGAGTGATACATCTGTCTTCGTTGAAAACTTCTTTTACAGAATCGTTGTCGCTTGAGTCTGTTGTGATCTCGTTGTCATTGTGAGTCTCTGTGTGTTCAACTGCACTGCGCTTTGATGATGATGATGTCTTGAAGTTGCTCATGTGACAACGTTTTTTCTGTAATGTCACTTAGTATTTTGATAAACTCATCATCATAAAGATCAATGTATTTTCATGTTGCATTCAAGGCGAGAGTTATTTGATATGACTCAACAATGTATGATTGTCAAGAAAATCTATGCAACAAATGATTAAGAAGAAGAATAAAAGAGAATGTCAGATTGCAAACGATTTTTTCTCATGATAAAAGAGAGATTTATCTTATTTCAAGCACTAAGAATAGTTTATTTAATCTTGATAAGAATTCATTGAATCTTTATTGATGTTGAATGAACTATAAGTCTTGTCATTGATTCTTGAGATTTCTCAATTATGACATGATCTTGCTATGTCATTTTATACTGAGAGTTTTGAGCATGAACATGTTCTTTACAAGCATTCTACATAATTTCTTCAGTGATCAGCTGCTTGAATTGAGTATCACAAGAAGTTTGAAATTTACAATCATTGTTTGCAGCAGACTGAATTGTAAAAAGAAAGTGAATAAACTCTTCTGCATGCATTTCTTTCAGTGCTGTTTTTCATTCACGCTCGTTGCTGATATATATTCTTGCGAATTCAGCTCAATTGTATATCATCATATTTGTGACACAGTTGTAATTCAGCTCATTCTTAATCAGCTTTATAAATCTGTCATATTTTATGTCATCAATGTAAATTGAATTCTTCATTGATTCACGTTTAAGAAAATCTTGTGATCTGCAACATGTATTATGATTGAGATCATAACTGATCTGTATTATGAGAATTTTGACTGATCTGACTGATATTGATTGAGATCTCTTGAGATCTCATTCATCACAGACGACATAACTTAAGAAATGTGAGTGTGTTTTCAGTTGAGAAGATGATGAAGAATTGTACTTGAGATTGTTTCGTTGTGTCTCTCTAACTCTGAATCATCTTCTTACATTGTAATTTGATCGTTATGTCATAAATATTAACATAGAATCACTTCTTGATCTTGCAACATCGTTGAATATAATATGAAACTTGTGATATATGACTTCAAATGTTGATCTGATGATTTCTTTTGACTTGTTTATATTTAACTTTCATTTTATAAGCTGAAGAAATCTTATTTGATCTCGTATTTGCATCTTCAATTGCATGTATTCAGACTCGTCAATACTGAGTTCTTCTTTCACTCTGTTTATTGATCATTTGTAGTGTATATACTTTTTACATGACATCTTTGACAATGCATTCATTATACTAAAGAGAAGACTTGATGTTTGTTGAATATTTTCATGTTTGTGACTAATGACTGCGCTTATCACAAAAAACTTTAGCATCAGCAATTCATAACTTCAGAATTTGATTGATGTCACACTCGCTGCATCTTGTTCATGTGATAACTGATGTCAGCTTTCAGTGATCTACTTACTGCTTAAGCTCTCAACTAAATTTATGAAATACATATCAATTATCTAGAGTTTACTACTGAGTCACTCACACTCTTTTGTAATACAATCGCTTGCAATCATCAAGTCAATTTTCTTTCAGATCAATTCATTGATACAGTTGACTTTGACTGATTGACTTCATGATATTAAATTTGTAGCTGATGATACTCTTGCAATGAACAAAGCTTTGTTTGCTATGTATATTTCATAAGAATAAAGCTCTTGTGAGATTAAACTTTGACTTTAGTTCTCATTGATTCATAGCTGAAACTTCTGTTTGTCAAGAAGAATTTAATTGAGCAAAGTCAAGAGATGATTATATTTCTTAATTACTTAGTCATGTAACATCGTTGACTTCAATGATTCTGTATATGCTTTGAAACATAGACATAATACATATACATTGTTTGATTTTTGTCTGCAATGAGATTAAGTCAGTTTCAAATATCTTCAGCTTTTGCATTTAAAGTAGTATTCTGCTATTCTTGTTTCTTTATGCAAGAAATTCTTCTCATATATCAAATTGTATAAATCTCAATTGCTGAAATTATTAATGTAGAAGAACTTGTTTTTGTTTGACTCGCTAAAAATATCGTTTGCTGATACAACATGCACACTTTTCAGAATTGTATGCAAATGAAAAAATTGACTAGCTTTGAATAAATGAGAATTTTTGACGTTATCTTTAGATTAGTGCTTTATCTCAATCATTTCATGCATAGCATGTTAAGTTTTCTCATTGCAAGATTTGAGTAGTTCAACGAGAGCATCATTGTGTCATAGCTCATTACTCTTGTTATCTTGATGCAATAAATTTATAATGAAAAGAATAAGTTGTAGCTGATCAAACAGTCAATCATTTAGCAGAGTTGAGACTTCAATTGTCTCTTTTGATCTCTTCTGAATCAGAACATAATCATGTCTTCAAACTCTCTTCTTTCTCTGTCAGTTCAATGAGCAGTATACTTTATCATTGACAAGATTCTTTAAGTCATCAACGTCTTTTTCATCTCATTTTCAGCATTGAAGTGATTCATGAACGCTTACGTAATATAATCTCACTCAAATCAAGTCTTTTTTCTTTTTATCTAACTCTTTATCTGATACAACTTTCTTGTTGACTATGTTGCAACACTTACGCATGAAGACTGTCAACGTGTCGAGAAGCTTCTTTATGTTCAGAATTTCGACTAAGATCAATGCATGACATCATAACTTTGAATTGAGTTCTGTCTCTTGTATTTGATTGCATTGTTCATGAATGAATGCATCTTGAATTTTATGAAGATTAAAGATATGACTGAATTGTGTTATCATAGAAATCAATGCATGCTTGTTGATCTTGCTTTGTTTTATATCTTTGTGAAGAAGAATATCTTTCATCGCAAGAAGATTCAGATGTCAAGTATTATGATGCAATAACTGTTTTTGAAACATTTCTCATTTGTTGATGTGATCGAAAAAGATCTTTATTAAATGCTTGTGTGCAATCTCACTGTACTTTGTATTGAAATTATCAGCACTATTGTATCTTTGAATCTGACTTGCATAATGTGTCATTGCATGTAGTTTTGAAATGTTGAAATGATTAATGTCTGTATCTGAATGCTCAGATTGCAAATGACGAAAAACATTCTTTAGCTTATTCAATCAAAAAAGTGCATGTTCAAGATATTGAAGAGTTTCTTCGTCATGCAAATAATACTGAGCAAGTATCATAAAGTCTATCACTGTTTGAGCGAAGTGAATTGCTGCAGATGCTTTCGTGATCAGAAGCGATGCAATGACTGATATAAGTTGACATACAATCGACTTTCAATTTGCATCAGTTCATTGCTTAATTGTACTGTACTTGACAAATCTCTTCATGTCTTTAAATGACAAAATGATGCAAAATCTTTGATTTAGCTGAGCTGTTTCTGATGCATCGTTTAAAGCTAATCTGATTTCTTTTCTTCTTCGACTTGTATAAACACTCTTGTTGATGATCTGACTGAGTCATAACATTAGATACAAGATGATTTTCTTAAGTAGTTGATGTAACACATTTATCATCATTGTCTTGTGAATATTGATAAACATATGTGATCATGCAAAGTTTTTCACTGAATGTATTCAAGCAGAGTCATTCTCAATCATATTGTTCTTTCTTTGTTGTCTCTGTTGATTTCTAGTGAATGCATGCATTTGAATTGATCATATCTTGTTTAAATTTTCGCGCTCATAAAATGATACTTAACAGATAGAACATTGTTGATTCATCTTGATGTCTGTGATTAATACTTGTTTCTTGTAGTTCATCATGAACTCAACGATTATTGAATAACATTGTTTTATCTTATTGTTCACGCAAAGAATAGAAATGTCGTTTCTGAACATAGCTTCAATGACTGTTACGTATGAGATCATGTATTAATGCATGATGATACATGTTTAACATACGCTTGAGTATGATTGATAACATCATGTGTCAAATCTTTGACTTGATATCGTCGTCGTCGTTGTCAACTATGAAAAGAAATTTCAGAAGAATCAATTTCAATCGTTTTTGAGCATGTCTTGTGCATCGATTTAGATTTTCTATCGTTAAATATATAAATCATGCAGATAAATTGCTTTGATGCTCAGTCAAGACTGTCTTATCGATGAAAATTAACAGTGATATTATGATAACATCATCAGAAAGCATTTTCTGCATTTCTCATCATCAATCAGTAGTATGCATCTCATTGTAGATTCAAAAGTTGTCAACATTATAATGTTGAATGAATGTGTAAATCAGCTTATCTTGAAATGATGAGTGACTTAACAAGAATCGAAGTGTTTCAATGATGATGCAATACAAAATGCAGTGTTGCTCTTCTTGAACTTCTTTGTAACTGAATTTGACTGTGAATGTTCAAGAATGTCACTTGTCATTTTTGACATCATACAGAATCTGATGTAGAAGTGTTAATCACTTGTTTGCATCATGAAAGCTGATATGTTGATGTAAAACTCGCAAGCGCGAGTCTTGAAAGAATTGATTAACACTGTCTTTGATAATCTTTGTTTAATAAAGTCAGTGAGCAAATGCATAATCTGCTTCGCATTGAAATGAATAGTATTGATTGTTGTTTATGTTCTTGATCATTTGAAAATTCAAGTTCAACGACTCTGATACTTTCTTTGACATGTTGACTGTTGTTTCGACATTACGACTAATTGTCTTGACGAAGATTTCAACTTGCAACATTGATGATGTGAAGAGAAGTTCAGTCTGAAGTTGTATTGTTTCAATTCTTGATGATATATGTTTCATATTCTGATTCAAATCAGCGCTATTCATCTCAGTATTCATGTGCTCTTCTGCAAAATCATTTATTAACATATATTCTTGATTCTCATCTTTGATGTTCATCTGAACATTCTCATTGTAAGAATTATTCAAGTTTGAATCTCATTCTGCAGTCTCATGATCACGTCAGATGAGCTGTATTGAATTGCATGATAATGATTCTGATGATGATGATAACTTTCATCAGAGAATCTTTCGCGATCAATCATGCAAGCAAACATGACAATGATGAAGATGATGTTCAAGCTCACTGATGTTGTTTATCTTCATCTTATATGAAGAGCATATGCGTTGCATTATTTGTAAGTCTTCGATTAGTGTTTTTATATAACTTGTATGAAGCAATGATGAATTGTAATGATTCTTTACGCTCGACTGTTTATCTGTGCATAAAATGTCAGTAACGAGATGAATCGAAAAATGTCAATCGCAAAGTCAATGAATCACGTTTGCTCAGAAGTTATCAACTTCAATTTGAGCTCAATAATTAAGATATGTAAACTATATCTAGCTAAATCATAAAGAGAACAAAATCAATCACTTAAATTGAACAAATATCATCGCTATTCTCATGATTTAGCTATTGTTGTTTAAGATGCAATCATTTAAATCTTTTATGAAATGAGAGTAATGATTGTTAAAGTGCTATATATCTCAAGTTGAAGCAATCTTCAGAATTTACAAACTTTATCTTGTCATCATCATTTATCTTGCTCTTGTCATGACTTGATGAGCAATTCAAAAGATATATGACTATGCATTTATCTTCTTTATCTTTATTTGAAACTCTCTGATAGCATGTCAATTGCGCTTAAACTCATCGTTGCTTCTTCTGAACTTATCATAAATGCAAAACTGCTTAAATTTTATAGTCATTGCTATCTGATGTACAATGAAGACTGAGAGAATTCAAGTATCAAAGATCAAAGATTTGAACTTAAATGAAGAAATCAGTTGATTGACAAACGTAAAGATGAACTCATCAGTCAAATAAGTGACAGTAACGAGTGAAGATGATTGTTGATGATAAAATGACATTGAAGATGATGTAGTTTTGTTTTAAAGAGCTTTTCATCTGATGATTTTTTGTATGATGTTGACTGCTTGTTTGAGTGATGACAAGAATTTTAACACATCTGACAACACATCTCAATTGAACTCATTTATTGCTACTGTCAATAGTTAAATCATGAGTTCAATTATAATGTGCATATTAATGAATCAGATGTTGCTGCATACATTGACTTTGATGAAAGCATACTTGATGATGTTGCACTATAGACAGTGTCTGCGATGAACTGACTGCTTGATGAAGACTTCAATTTCATTAATAAATCTTCATTTCTTGAGAATGAATGAAGTCATTCAATGACTAGATTGAATGAAGAATTGTTGCAGTTAATCTCTTCATCATTTCTTGCGATTGCTGTTGCTCAATATCGTATCATCTTTGATTCTATCGCTTCATGAGAATGATTTATATTTCAATGATAACAGATGCAAGTGAAGTTTTTACACTGTTTGTGACAATATCGTTAACGAGTAAGAAGATCAAGTATGTATGACTCGTCTCTCTGAAAATGCTTCTTATGTTTGTTCTTTAAATGCTTTGCATGAGTGATGTCGCTGATCTGAATAAAAGCAATCAGTTAGCTGATACACAGAAGAAGCAATTCAAAATGATAATTAAGATTTCATCTCTTGACACTCATATCTTTCTATCTTTTCTTGATACTTTGAGCTTGAAAGAAGTTTCATCATTTGTGATATAATTGCTGAGATCTTTGCAAATTCATGAACTGATCAATTCAATGATGAATCTTCTCTTGTCGCTATTCTGCAAATGAAACAGTATATTCTTCAAATTTCTTCAGTCATTGCGTTTCTTTAACATCTTTGTCATCTCGATTGATTGATTGAAGCAACAAACAATAGTTTGATTGCAAAGCGAAAAATGCATGTAGTTTCAGTTGATACATTAGTTGAAGATTAAACGAGATTGATCACTACGTCAAAGCTCAAAGTCAAACTTGCTTGCATGATTGAATACTTTTGTATCTGAGTCGTGTGAAATCTTTCTATCATCAAGTACGATTGTTCAGTTTACAACGTAAGACAGATCATATACATCTGAATCATTGTCGTGAAAGTTTATAAACTTCTTGATCATATTCTTGTTTATCTCTTCATCATATATTTCAGAATCAACTCTGTTCTTTTGACTGTTATCATTGACACTCAAGATCTGCTCAAATCGATGCTGTGTATCATGTCTGAATCATGAGTTTAGATCAGTAAATAAGACAGTATCTTTAAGAAGATACTTGATGTCTTTCAAATTAAACTGTTTGTTTCACGACTCTGTTTTATTTGTTTGCTTCAAAACATTCAATATTCTCTCTATGACTGCTTTTTCAACAGATTTGAAAGATGAATGAAGTTCAAAAGTAGTATTTCTTCATCTTTTAACATGTCAAGTAGTGAAAGCTTATCTAGCACTAGTTGTGATGTTTCGTATGCATTCAGTCAACACTATCTTCATGATAGTGTTATTCAATGTCTATTAAGTCACAAGTAACACAAAGAGTGATTGAGAAGAAAGTGAAATTATGCAATACGTTTGAAAAATTGAAGTGCGTGAGATTCAATGAACTTGAATAATGATTCTTTGAATCTGCTTTAATTTGAGAATGTCATTCTTTAATGTCTTGACTTAAAGAAAATTTCTTGACTTTCTCTACTGTTGAATCGACAATGACATCACATTTCAGTGATTTTATGACAATCATCATCTCATCTTTCAATCATGTAAACTATGATTTGCATCATCAAACGCTTGAATGTAATTTTCACAACAAGATGTTAAAGTTATGTTACTCATGAAAGACTTCAAACAGAGTGCTTATCTTCGTGACTGTATTCAAGAAGTGATTGATAGTAATGTGAAAGTTATGCAATCATCAAATGAGTAAATGCAATACATCTTGATTGAACTACATGATTGATCTGCTCACTGACAATAAATGAATTGCTGTGATTTGCAATGCTCTTATGAAAGCGCTTGCTATCACATTCTCATAAATTGCAACAGTGAAAGTGACAGACAAATTCACTTCAAAGCATTATGACTTGCAGTGTGATACTGATTTTGTTAACAGACGTCATGATGTTAAAAGATGATCAGTTATGCTTTTTAAGCAAAGAAAATTTTGATTTGATATAAATGACTGACTATCTTGACAGATTCTGATTGAATTATGAAGATACATATTGTATTTTCACTATGAATTGATTTATTCATCTTGAAGAACGTTTTCAGTATAGTTATGAAAGTCAACAAATGATCATTGCAGAAAGACTCAACATGAAGAATATGCAAATCAATGAAGATGTGACTGAAATGTTTATGATGCAGCTTGTTTGCTCATGTCTCAGAATGAAACATGATAAGCGATAAAAATGCAAACAATATTCATTGTATCATTTCTTCTATATTGTTAGCTTGAATATAGTGAAGAATACAGTGTAGATAAGCATGATTCAATAAAAGATGAATAACAGCTTTGTTGTTTTATGAATAAAAGATAATCATCATATCAAAATTGAGATCAACACTTCTAACATTTTAATTATATTTAATAGAAAAATACAATTCATCAACGATATCTTGCTCATTTTATTCAAGTGTGTGCTTTTTAAAGAAACTCAACTTTTGAAACATCATAACAGTTAATTGCTTCAATCTTTTGAATCAGAATCATTCTCATCTTAAAGACTTTTTATCTTTCATCATAATTAAATAACAATCTCAATTCAAGCTGCAACCATCAAGATCAATTGTTCAGCTTCAATTCACATCAGTCTAGAATTTTACATTCTGCAACTTTATTTTACTTTCTATCTTTCATCACAATCAGATAACAATCTCAATTTGAACTGCAACTGTCAAGATCAATCATTCACTTTAAACTCACATCAGTATAAAATTCAACATTCTGCAATCTCATCTCACTTTCTATCTCTCATCACAATCAGATAACAATCTCAATTCAAGCTGCAACTGTCAAGATCAATCATTCACTTTAGACTTACATCAGTATAGAATTCAACATTCTGCAATCTTATTTCATTTTATTGTTGAGATCATGTCTAGATCATTCAATCAAAGAGACTTGAGACTGATATGTATATATTGCTCTTTAGAGATAGCTATAACAAGACATTAAGAATACAAAAGAGAAAGAGTGCAAGCTCTTCTATAAATAATGACTTGAGACTGCGCTAGACTTGATACAGATGTGATGTAATATGTCAGATGTGTTTATTTAAAAGAATGATGAAAGAGATGAATGAAGAAAGTGCTGAACAACGAGAAGAAGTGTTGAGAATGACTCGAATAAGTGCGCTAGATTCAAACTAGATATAACATCATGACTTGTCTTAATTAAATTAATTAGAATTAAATCTGAATTCTGATCAATTCAGACATGTTCATAACATTATTTTCTTCTTTGAACATTCATGTTTGCATGAATAGAAAAGAAATAAAAGCAAAAAAAATTCATCATGTTTTCAATTTAGTGCAACTTATTTGAGTATAGCTTGTGAAATTCGTTCAGAACTTTCTTCAAGTCATCGAATTTTTCTTTATTGACATAGTATCATTCATCATCACAATCTATCTTGATTCATTTGATTTTGTATTGTAATCTTTCTTTATATTATCTGAAGTTCAATATATCATCTACTTTTCAGTGCTTTTCATTCTCTTCAATGATCATTGATCTAGAAGACTCAGAATGTTGTTTTGATAGAAAATCATTTGATGAAGATCATAGATACTTTGAGCTGAACACTGAATGTATATGCTTCATGCTTCTAGATAGTTGAAGACGATAGAAGATCTCAACTTTGACTGTGATTGAATAAAGATCGAGCTGCTTGTCTTTCAAATCTTTGCATGATTTAATGATTTTGATGTTTTCAAAGACTAATCAAACTTGATCATTTACTTCATAAATGACATTTCATTTATGCTTGTTCATCTGAGCTTCAGTGATCTGCTTGATCTTTTTCAATTGTTGATGATTGAAGATAAAAAGCTCGCTCATTCAAGTGACAATGTCATTGATCTTTCTAGTCTCAATACATTGATGAGTCATTTTGTAATCAGTTGTATCTAAATTGAAACTCATTCAAGAGTGAAAGTCTTTATTGAAGTAGAAAGAAATCATCAAGATAGTCGAGAATGTATTGAAATTATCACTGAATTTCATCATTGAAAGTCATTTAGCTCAGTCATTCTGCATGTAATTGCAGTAGATTTGAAGTTTGCATTCAACATCTTGATTAGCTCGTTTTGACTGATCATTGATCTCTGAATGATAAACTGTTGATAGATTAACTTTGATCTTTAATTGTTTACAAAGACTTTGTCACATGATTGATATGAACTGAAAGTTTCTATTTGAAACGATAGAACTGAGTAAATTATGAAGTCAATAGACGTTTCATAGCATGATTCATACTGTTTCTTCAATTGAGATATTATTGTCTTTTCAATGACAGAAAACATAGTGACGTTCTTTGAAGAGATGACATATGATCATGCAAATGACGTTAGAGTTTTTCAATAAAGATAGCTCAATGATGAAGTTCATAGTTATATCTTGTCAACGCTGCTGAGAAATCAATAAAGACTGAAGCAAATCATTTGTATCATCTCAAGATGTTTTGCTTTGCTGACAGACATGATAGTTTCAAATATATTGTTGAATAGTTGCTTGATGATCTGATCAATAGTAGAAGCGTTGAACTAGATCAATCATTCATCTAATGTCAAAGTGCAAGATTGATGATTGATCATGAATCTTTCAAAGCAATTTCGTATGCATTTGTTTCAACATTCATAGTAGACTCTTTTTGAATAAAACGTTGTCAATGATTTGACAGTTCTTTAGCTTCATGTCATGAAGCTTCAGTTCATCTTTGTTCATAGCTTGTTGATACTCATTGCATAGTTCATTCTTCTGATTGACTAGACGTACGCGTTGATAGAGATTAATCTCGTATTCAGAATCGATTTTGAACTCAATCAATAGAACGTTTATTCGATTTGAGATCAATATAGTCTGAAAACGATCATTTATTTCTTTAGCTGATTCAGAACTATTGATCATCGACATTCTAGTTAAAGCATTGACTTTAATGTTTATTTTGTCTGATCGAAAGATAATCTGAAAGTTAAACTTCGATAGAATATTCAGATAGTTCACTTGTTATTGAGTCAGCTGTTTGTTTTTCATAAAGATCTTCAAAGTCTGATGATCAGTAAACATCTGAATAGATAACTCAGTATTTTCTAGTTCAAATCATCAGTGTTTGAAGCATTGAATGATAGCTAGCAATTTCTTGTCATAGATGTGATAATTGCATTCAGCTGAAATCATGCTCTTGCTATAGAAGACTATCGAGTGAAGCACACTCTCATTATTGTACTGAGATAGTATGTCGTCTTTTACATAGTTGAATGCATCAATTTTCAAAATAGCTTGATGTTTGACATCAAAATGACACAGAACTAAGATCGAGCTGATCTGCTTCTTTAGATTGTCAAAGACTTCTATGCAGACTTTATTTCAAACAAAAGATGTATCTTTTCAAGTCAGCTGAGTGAACAACTTAACTAGTTTCAAAAAGTTCTTGATGAAGCATCGATAGAAATTGACGAAGTCAACGAAGTCTTGTATCTTTTTTAGATTAGTAGATGTAGCTCAATTGACTATAGAAGAGTTCATCTAGCACTCGACTAAATCTAGCAGTTGAACAGTTCTATAGAGCTGAAAATACATTTCATTTTTTATTGCTTCAAACGATGAACTACGTAGCTAATATGATCTCTTTGAGACTCTTCTGATACGCATGACTCGCTCTGATTGATCAGTTGTAGATATTACGTTATTTCTTTGCTTCTGCTTCTGCTTCTGCTTCAGCTGCCTGACTCGTAGCTTAACTATCAGCTGCTTCTTCTTCTTTTGTCTAGAGCTTGCTGTCATTCAAGACTCTTTCATTCATAGATATACACTCAATCAATGAGACTCACTCTTGATTGTCACATTGAGTCATAGTATGAGTCTTCTTTTTATACTTGAAAATCATGATTCGAAGCTTAGCAATAACTCTCTGCATAAATCTCTTTTCATTCATGTTGTAGATATCTTCTATCTCTATTTCATGCTCTTCTTTTAAACTCTGAAAAAGATTGAATCAGTCAGCTAAAATATTGAGATTCTGAGTCATAGCACGCTCTTTGTCAAGCGAAGAAACATATGCTGTTTTGATTTGCGAATGACGTTTTAGAATTTAGAAACTTCTGAGATCAATTGATTTCGACTGACTTATCGTCGCTCTTTCTTATTAGTAGTTCTTTAGCTATTGAACGTACTTGCTTCACATGAAGAGATCAGTCTCAAGTCTGAAGACGTAGAATTCAGTCACATATAGCTTCTTCTTCTTCGAGGCTAAGTCTTTGAAATTGCTGATTGCGTGCAGCAGCAGTCTTTCGATCATTGATTCGATCTCAAAGAGTACTACTTGATATTTCATATTGACGAGCGAGTTTTGCTTGGAAAGAATTTTCGTTGACTGCTGAAGCCTCGTTTCAACGAACATAAGCAAGCGTTATGCGCTCTTTCTGTGAAAGTTCTATATCTTCAGAAGATATGAAGAACATAAAGAGAATGAAGAAAATGACTGTCATCGTTTCGCTGATATGTTGAAGAATTATATCAATAGAATATGAAATGTAGATTTTCAGCCCTATAGAACTGTTCGACTGCTAGGTTTAGTCGAGTGCTAGATGAATTCTTCTAGCTTTCACTTTGATAGAGTTCATGCAAAAATCTTGTTTTGATACTATGATCTTTAAGAAGACTGTTTCTTCTACGTTGAATTCGCACTTTTGAATATCTATTTGCAGATCAGCATCTCGTAGATGATTTAGTATCATTTTGACATGTTGTTTATGCTTCTTTTGAGTCTTGCTGTATATGAGAATATCGTCTAAATAAGCTTGACAGAAGTCATTTAGAAAGTCTCATAGAACATCGTTCATATATTGCTGAAATGAGACAAAATTGTTTGTTAATTTAAATGATAGAATCTTTGATTTATACGCTTCTAAAGCGATAATGAAGATCATATAGTTCTCACTATTGAGATGCATACGAAGTTTGTTGAAAGTGAAAATTATATTCAGTTGAGTCAGATGCTTGCAATTAATGATTTTGTTACATCTCATTTATAAGTAATAGAGAATAGCGATTTCTTTTGATAATGACATTGAGCTTTTGATAGTTGACGCAGAAGCGAAGATCATCATTGATCTTCAGAGCGAATAAAATGAATAAGAAATATGAGATCTTGCTAGAAGTAATAAAATTCTTTGACAGATTTTCATTCAGATATTCTTTGATCTTCTGAAGCTTGTAGAATGACATTCAATAAGCTCGACATTTAGAACAAGTGACATTGTTAGTGAACTCTATCTTATGATCATATGAACGATGAGATGATAGCTTATTGACTTGAGCTCGATCAAACACGTTGAGAAAATTCTGATATTTTGAAGATAGCTTGACTTTGATGTCTTCTAGATTTTGAGCTGATGCATCAATGAAAGCGACGTCTAGAACGTTCAGTTCACATTGAGTATTGTAGACTATTTCTCTATCAATATCTTTGATCGACATAGCGAAAATCTCGATGCGATTCTTCTTTGATCATTTAATCAATGCATGAAAAGATGCAGTTCTCACACTGAACATAGAAAAGTTCTTTTTTGAAGCAGTAGAAGTGAGTCGTTGAAGCACTTTGAGAGCTGAACTGATAGAAGAATTTGATAATCGTGATCATTTTGAGTGTGAAGCTCTGACTAACATCGAAAAAACAGAAATGAAAGCTTCTAATTGATTTGAAAAAACGATGACATCGTTTTGCATATCTAGTAGTATTTCATTTTTATTCATTCAGAGCTTTTCTAATATGACGTCATGATGATTTATATCAGCTATTAACATTGAAACAGTCAATTTCTTATGACTTTCAACTGTGAGATTGAGTAGAATTTTATGAATAATGATCTTCTTTGTCAGCTTTTCGTCATATTCTCTTATTAACTTCTCTTTAGCTAGTCATATGAGTTGAATTTCAAGCTTCTGACATATTTGATCAACTAGCTTTGTATGAATCAAGATGTAGATCATCAAGTCACTATCTATCAGAGATCGTAGCTTGAAGAATTCGTCTTGCAAGAATAGAGTGACATTGACTAGAAATGACTTTTCGAAGTAATTCTCTTCAATAGATGAAATTTCATCAATTAGATTGCACAAAGAAATGATCTCTATCTCTTCAATAACTCTGAAAGAGATGACTAGTTTTTTGAATCAGACTCTGAATCAAAGTTCAAAGAATGATCAAACTCGTCATTTAATGCGTTAATTCTGAAAGATCTATTCAAGCACTCTTTAGAAGTATGATCAGACTTATGACATAGAAAGCAGTTTTCAATTAGTAAGTCATTTTCTTTGACGTTAGTCAAAACAGCGTCGCGTGATTTTGACTGATCAGTCATCTTCATTTCTATGATTCTACAAATAGCTTTGACTGATTCTTCAGCAAAGATGATCTGTTTAGTTGTTCTAGCTTTGATCATTGCTTCTCTATTCTTGATCTCTTGAATAGCTCGTTGATCATTATTCAATCGAATGAGATAGAAA